>Ga0207708_10000161_pt1 | contig 52717 bp, 64 predicted proteins | sample KBSK5101metaG_FD_184340 | JGI IMG/M metagenome (GOLD analysis project Ga0207708, IMG submission 184340) | Corn, switchgrass and miscanthus rhizosphere microbial communities from Kellogg Biological Station, Michigan, USA - KBS K5-10-1 metaG... | ecosystem: Host-associated > Plants > Roots >... | reverse complement strand
TGTTGTGGATGTTGTTGCCGGTGATGGTCGGGTTCGAGTGGTTGTAGACCAGGATGCCGGCGCCGTCGTTGGACCGGTTGGACGCGATCTCGTTGCCGCGGATGGTGGGGCTGGCGTAGTTGGCGATGGTGATGCCGCCGCCCTGGCCGCTGGGGGCGGAGCCGGACACGATCCGGAAGCCCTGCAGGGTCATGGTGCCGGCCGGGATGTTCTGGATCATCACCGGCGTGCGGCCCGGGCTGCCGGCGATCGTGGTGACCGACGGGCCGGACACCGAGCGGATGGTGATCCGCTTGCCCATGATGGTGATGTTTTCCCGGTAGGTGCCGGGGGAGACCGAGATGGTGTCGCCGTTGTGCGCGGCGGCGATGGCGGCGCTGATGGTGCGGTACTTGCTGGGCACCGACAGCGTGGCGGCGGTGGCAGGGCCGGCAGGGGCGATCACCGACAGCAGCGCACCCCCCAGAACGGCAGCGGACACACCGGCTATGACTCGTTTCATCGGATTCCTAGCGTTAGACAATTGTTAAACGGCAAAATTGTCGTTCACCCTAAGTGACCATTCGACCACTGGCAAGCCGAGACAAGGGGCAGCACGCAGGAAGTTGTCAGTCGCCGGCCAGCTCCGACAGCGCTCGGCCGGTCAACCGGTAGGTGGTCCAGCCCTCGTCCGGCTCGGCTCCCAGCGCCCGGTAGAACCCGATCGCCGGGGCGTTCCAGTCCAGTACTTCCCATTCCACGCCGGTAAGACCGCGCCGCCGGCTCTCCGCGGCGAGCGCGGCCAGCAGCCCCCGGCCGAGGCCCCCACCGCGGTGCGCCGGCTGGACGTAGAGATCCAGCAGGTAGATGCCGTGGCTGCCCTTCCAGGTCGAGAAGGTGAGGAACCACAGCGCGTAGCCGACCACCGTGCCGGACACCTCGGCGACGTGTCCGAACACGGCCGGCGCGGGGGAGAACAGCGCCTGCCGCAGTTGCTCGTCGGTCAGCCGGCACTCGGCCGTGAGCCGTTCGTAGTCGGCCAGTTCGTAGACCAGGCCGACCACCGCGGCCACGTCGGCCTCGCGTACCCGCCGGACGACCGGCGGCTGCTCGCTGGCTGGCAGCACCGGCCGGCTCAGGCCAGCGCGCGCAGCAGCGGGACGACCTGCTCGGTGAAGGAGGTCAGGAACCGGGACTGGTCGTGCCCGGGCGCGTGGAAGACCAGGTGGCTGAAGCCGTAGTCCAGGTACGGCCGGATCGCCTCGACGGCGCTGTCCGGGTCGCTGGCCACGATCCAGCGGCTGGCCACCTGCTCGATCGGCAACGCGGCACCGGCCGCCTGCATCTCGATCGGGTCGTGCAGGCCGCTCTTCTGCTCGGCGGTCAGCGCCAGCGGCGCCCAGAACCGGGTGTTCTCCAGCGCCTGATCCGGGTCCGGGTCGTAGGACAACTTGATCTCGATCATCCGGTCCAGGTCGTCGAGTTGGCGGCCGGCCGCCGTGGCGCCCTCCTCGACGGCGGGCAGCAGCTTGTCGGTGTAGAGCTCGGCGCCCTTGCCCGAGGTGCAGATGAAGCCGTCTCCGGCCCGGCCGGCGTACCTGGCCACCACCGGGCCGCCGGCGGCGACGTAGACCGGCACCGGGCGCTCCGGCCGGTCATAGACGGTGGCGTCGGTGCACTGGTAGTACTGCCCGTCGAAGGTGACCCGCTCCTGCGACCACAGCAGCCGCATCAGCTCGACCGCCTCGCGCAGCCGGGCGAACCGCTCCTTGAACTCCGGCCACTCCAGCCGGGCCACCGCCACCTCGTTGAGCGCCTCGCCGGTGCCGATGCCCAGCAGCATCCGGTCCGGGTACAGGCAGGCCAGCGTGCCGAACGCCTGGGCGATGATCGCCGGGTTGTACCGGAAGGTGGGGGTCAGCACGCTGGTGCCCAGCTGCACCCGGCTGGTGCGCTCGCCGACGGCCGCCAGCCAGGACAGCGCGAACGGGGCATGGCCGCCGTCGTGCTGCCAGGGCTGGAAGTGGTCGGAGATCAGCACGCTGTCCAGGCCCCGCTGCTCGGCCTCGACGGCGTAGTCCAGCAGTTGGCGTGGTGCGAACTGCTCGGCCGAGGCCTTGTACCCGATCTTCAACGGCATGGTGCCGCCCTCCTGTCCGTCCCGCTCGTTCGCCTCAGCCGGCCATGCCGTAGACCCGGCTCACCATCAGCCGCAGCAGCACCCGCTGGTCGGCCACCATCGCCTGCCGGTACTCGTCCCAGTCCGGGTGCTCGCCCTGCACGTCCCGGTAGAGCGCGACCAGATCGTCCACGGTGCTGTCCTGCGGGTCGGCGGCCACCGGGCTGAGATGCGCGTGCGCCTCGGCGACCGCGTAGGACCAGAAGTCCGGCGCGCTGACGTGCAGGCTGGCGCGCGGGTCGCGTTGCAGGTTGCGGTACTTGGCCCGGGTGGCGGTGATCGAGATCCGCACCACCCCGGGCTCCGGCGCGGCCGGGTCGGCGCTGAAGGCGTAGCTGATGTTGGACAGCTGCGGCCGGCCGTCGGACTTCAGGGTCGCCAGCACCCCGGAATTGCGGCCGGCCAGCAGGTCGACGAGCGCGCTGGATCCTTCGATGCTGGTCATGGCGGCACCTCCGAGTGGGCGGCCGGGCCGATGCGGGACGATCCGGCGGGCTGCCTCCACCGTAGGGGCTGAGGCACCGGCGCCGCAGGCCGGCTCCCACCCATAGGCCCCGGATCGGGGGCCGGCTGCGCCGCGGACGCCATTCCGGCTGCCGGGTGCAGCCGCCCGGTGCGGTGGTGGCTATTCTGCAAGGGCAACGCCCGGGCTTGTGTGGGGACGGCCCGGGACCTGAGTTCGACAGATCAGCGGAGGCCGGAGTTGACTCTCACCCCAGGCAGCAGTCCGGGCGCCGGCCCGCACGACCTCGAGCCCGCGCCGATCGTGAGCCGGCCCTACCCGGCCGAGACTCCAGCCCGGGGCTCGATGTTCCTGCAGGTGCTGCGCACCACCGATCACAAGCTGATCGGCCGGATGTACATGGTCACCTCGTTCGCCTTCTTCCTGCTCGGCGGCGTGATGGCGCTGATCATGCGCGCCGAGCTCGCCCGGCCGGGCATGCAGTTCCTGACCCCCGAGCAGTACAACCAGCTGTTCACCATGCACGGCACGATCATGCTGCTGTTCTTCGCCACCCCGAGCGTGTTCGCCTTCGCCAACCTGGTGCTGCCGCTGCAGATCGGCTCGCCGGACGTGGCCTTCCCGCGGCTGAACGCCTTCTCCTACTGGCTGTACCTGTTCGGCGCGACGGTCGCGGTGCTCGGCTTCGTCACCCCGCAGGGCGCGGCCGACGGCGGCTGGACCTTCTACCTGCCGCTCAACGACATGACCAACTCACCGGGCCTCGGCACCGACCTGTGGATCCTGGGCCTGGCGGTGTCCGGCCTCGGCACCATCCTGGGCGGCGTCAACATGATCACCACGGTGCTGTGCCTGCGCGCGCCCGGCATGACCATGTTCCGGATGCCGATCTTCACCTGGAACATCCTGGTGACCTCGCTGCTGGTGCTGCTGGCCTTCCCGATCCTGACCGCGGCGCTGCTGGTGCTGTGGGTTGACCGGCACCTCGGCGCGCAGGTCTATGCCACCCAGAACGGCGGCGCGATCCTCTGGCAGCACCTGTTCTGGTTCTTCGGCCACCCCGAGGTCTACATCCTGGCGCTGCCGTTCTTCGGCATCGTGTCCGAGATCTTCCCGGTGTTCAGCCGCAAGCCGCTGTTCGGCTACAAGGGGCTGGTGCTGGCGACGCTGTCGATCGGCGCGCTGTCGCTGACGGTGTGGGCGCACCACATGTTCGCCACCGGCGTGGTGCTGCTGCCGTTCTTCTCCTTCCTGTCCTTCCTGATCGCGGTGCCGACGGGCCTGAAGTTCTTCAACTGGATCGGCACCATGTGGAAGGGCTCGATCAGCTTCGAGTCCCCGATGCTGTTCTCGGTCGGCTTCCTGGTGACCTTCCTGTTCGGCGGCCTGACCGGTGTGGTGCTGGCCAGCCCGCCGGCCGACTTCCATGTCTCGGACACCTACTTCGTGGTGGCGCACTTCCACTACGTGCTGTTCGGCACCATCGTGTTCGCCGCCTACGCCGGGGTGTACTTCTGGTTCCCGAAGTTCACCGGCCGTTACATGGACGAGCGGTTGGGCAAGCTGCACTTCTGGCTCACCTTCATCGGCTTCCACACCACCTTCCTGGTGCAGCACTGGGTCGGCACCAAGGGCATGCCGCGGCGCTACGCCGACTACCTGCCCGGTGACGGCTTCACCACGCTGAACACCATCTCCAGCATCGGCGCCTTCCTGCTGGGCGCCTCGATGCTGCCGTTCCTCTACAACGTCTACAAGTCCTACCGGTTCGGCGAGCTGGCCCTGGCCGACGACCCGTGGGGTCACGGCAACTCCCTCGAATGGGCGACCTCCTGCCCGCCCCCGCGGCACAACTTCACCTCGATGCCGCGGATCCGCTCCGAGCGGCCGGCCTTCGAGGCGCACTACCCGCACCTGATCCCGCGGCTGGAGCGCGAGGCGCACGCCGACAAGAAGCACCGGGTGCTGGAGGCGGCCGGCGCCGCGGCGGTCGGTGGCGAGGGCAACCGCCAGGGTCACCGGGACACCGACCCGGGCGCCTGAGCCGCTACCGGCCCTCTAGCCGGGCCAGGAAGTCCAGCTCGCGCTGCAGCAGCAGCGCGGTGGCCCCGGCGTCGTAGGACGGCAGGGAGCTGTCGGCGAAGTAGTGCTGATCGCCCGGGTACAGGAACAGCTCAGCGTCCTCGGCCTATCAGCCGAAGCTGACCGCCAGGCCCGGCTCGCCCGCCGAGAGCTTGAGCGCCTCCCAGGGCAGCGCCGTCATGGCCGCCCGGTGGGCGGCGCGGGACTGCTCCAGGCCGACCTCGGCGACCGGCGTGCCGTTGCGCAGCACCGGCACGCTGAGCAGCCGGTCACCGTCGGCGGGGGAGAAGCCGGCGCTCTGCTGCACCACCAGTTCCTCGGTGGCCGTTCCGGACGCCCGGTGCCGGCGGTAGCCGAGCTTGGCCCCGCCTCGGCTGGCCTTGTTCTCGCTGCGCTTGGCCACCGGCCGGCCCTCCACCTCTACCAGCTTGTAGACCAGGCCCGCGGTGGGGGCACCGGAGCCGGTGACCACGGCCGTGCCGGCGCCGTAGGAGTCCACCGGAGCCGCCGCCAGCGCCGCGATGGCGTACTCGTCGAGGTCACCCGACACCACGATCCGGGTGCCGGTGGCGCCGAGGGAGTCCAACTGGGCGCGGGACTGGTGGGCCATCACCGCGAGGTCCCCGGAGTCGATCCGGATCGCGCCGAGCCCCGGGCCGGCCACCTCGATCGCGGTGTCGATGCCGCGGCCGGTGTCGTAGGTGTCGACCAGCAGGGTGGTGTCCAGGCCCAGCGAGGCGAGTTGGGCGGCGAACGCGGCCCGCTCGCTGTCGTGCAGCAGGGTGAAGGCGTGCGCGGCGGTGCCGGTGGTGGGAATGCCGTAACAGGCGCCGGCGGCCAGGTTGGAGGTGGCGGCGAAGCCGACCAGGTAGGCGGCCCGGGCGCTGGCCGGCGCGGCGAGTTCGTGGGTGCGCCGGGAGCCCATCTCGATCAGCGGCCGGTCACCCGCAGCCACCACCATCCGGGCCGCCCCGGCGGCGATGGCACTGTCGTGGTTGAGCACCGACAGCACCAGGGTCTCCAGCACCACCGCCTCGGCGAAGCTGCCGGTCACGCTCAGGATCGGCGAGTACGGGAAGTACGGCTCGCCCTCGGCGTAGGCCGTGATGTCGCCGCCGAACCGGTAGCCGGCCAGGTAGTCCGCGGCCCGGTCGTCGATCACCCCGCCGGCCCGCAGTTGGTCCAGTTGCTCGGCCGGAAACCGGAAGTCCGCGATCGCCGGCAGCAGCCGGCCCAGGCCTGCGGCCACCCCGAACCGGCGTCCGTCGGGAAGCCGGCGGGTGAACACCTCGAACGTGCAGCGCCGCTCGGCACTGCCGTCGGCCAGCGCCGTTGCGAGCATGGTGAGCTCGTAGTGGTCGGTGAGCAGGGCGGTCGGGAAGGCGGCCATAACCTGAGATCGTGTCAGAGCCGGCGTGCCACCATGGAGGCATGCCCTCTCCGACCCTCGCTCCGCAGCGGGAGGCGGTCGCCGACCGGCAGGCGGACGAGACCGCCGAGGCCGACCGCCCCTGGGTGACCGTGGTCTGGAACGACCCGGTGAACCTGATGTCCTACGTCACGCACGTGTTCATGACAGTCTTCGGCTATCCGAAGGACAAGGCCACCGCACTGATGCTCGACGTGCACCGCAAGGGCCGGGCGGTGGTGTCCTCGGGACCGCGGGAGCGGATGGAGGGCGACACCGCCACCCTGCACGGCTACGGGCTGTGGGCCACCGTGCAGCACGACTCATGACGCCGCCGGGGACGACGCTGCCGGCAACGACGCTGCTGGTCACGACGCTGCCGGTCTCGACGCTGCCGGTCTCGACGTTGTCGGGCGGGCGATGAAGGCGCGCCGCAAGGCCGGCGTGCTGCGGGTGGACCTGACCGGCACCGAGGCCGGCCTGCTCGCCGGGCTGCTCGACGAGCTGGCCGCGGCCCTGACCGAGCCCGACCCGGACGACCCGGTGATCCGGCGGCTCTACCCGGACGGCTACACCGACGACCCGGACGCCTCCCGGGAGTTTTCCGAGCTGGTCCGGGCGGACCTGCGCGCCGAACGGGGCGGCCGGCTGGAGCAGTGCCGCGCGCAGCTGCCGCCCGGCGGGGGCCGGATGCAGCTGGATGCCGAGGCGACCGACCGCTGGTTGCGGGTGCTCAACGACCTGCGGCTGGCGCTGGGCACCCGGATCGGCGTCACCGAGGAGGCCGAGCTGGACGGCGACCAGCCGGCGGTGCAGATCTATGACTGGCTCACCGCGGTGCAGGACCTGCTGCTGGTGCAGGTGATGCCCTGACCGGGGCGTCGACCTGGGCCGACCGGCCGCTGACCGGCCATGACCGCGGACGGTTATCGTGGACAACCGTGCTGAGGCTGCCGGCGGCGATCCACGACGCCATACTCGCCCACGCCCGCCGCGACCATCCCAACGAGGCGTGCGGCGTGGTGGCGGGCCCGGCCGGCTCGGGTCGTCCGGAGCGGCTGGTCGAGATGACCAACGCGGCGGCCTCGCCGACCTTCTACCAGTTCGACTCGCTCGAACAGCTCATGCTCTGGCAGGCGATGGACGACGCCGACGAGGAGCCGGTGGTGATCTACCACTCGCACACCGCCACCGCGGCCTATCCGTCGCGCACCGACATCAACCTGGCCCAGGAACCCGGCGCGCACTACCTGCTGGTCTCCACCGCCGACCCGGACTCGGCCGAGGTCCGCTCGTACCGGATCGTCGACGGGGTGGTGACCGAGGAACCGGTGGAGCGGGTCGCCGACCCGGACCCGGCAGCGGGGTAGGCATACCGCCGGGCGCCGCGTGGTTGGGTTCGGTGTAACACCGCATCTCTTCAGAAGGAGTACCGAATGGCCGTCGAGGTCAAGATCCCGACCATCCTGCGCAGCTACACCGACGGGGCGAAGTCCGTCCCGGGCGAGGGCGCGAACCTGGCCGCCCTGCTCGACGACCTGGACTCCCGGCACGCCGGGCTCAAGGGCCGGTTGGTCACCGAGGACGGCACGCTGCACCGGTTCGTCAACGTCTACGTCAACGACGAGGACGTCCGGTTCACCGGCTCGCTCGACACCCAGCTCTCCGACGGCGACGCGGTGACCATCCTGCCGGCGGTCGCGGGTGGGTCCGCCGCCGCGCGGTGACCCGCTACGACAGCCTCGCCCACGCGGTCGGCGGAACGCCGCTGGTCGGCCTGCCCCGATTGTCGCCACGCTGGACCGAGGCCCCCGGCCAGCCCGCGGTCCGGCTGTGGGCCAAGCTCGAGGACCGCAACCCGACCGGCTCGATCAAGGACCGGGCGGCGCTGGCGATGGTGGCCGCGGCCGAGGCAGCGGGCCGGCTGACGCCCGGCTGCACGATCCTGGAGCCCACCTCAGGCAACACCGGCATCTCGCTGGCGATGATCGCCAAGCTCAAGGGGTACGGGCTGGTCTGCGTGATGCCGGAGAACACCTCGGCCGAGCGGCGGCAGCTGCTGGAGATGTTCGGCGCCCGGATCGTCTCCTCGCCGGCGGCCGGCGGGTCCAACCAGGCGGTGGCGGTGGCCAAGCAGCTGGCCGCCGAGAACCCGGACTGGGTGATGCTCTACCAGTACGGCAACCCGGCCAACGCCCAGGCGCACTACGACGGCACCGGGCCCGAGATCCTCGCCGACCTGCCGAGCGTCACGCACTTCGTGGCCGGACTCGGCACCACCGGCACCCTGATGGGCGCCGGCCGGTACCTGCGCGAGCAGCTGCCCGGCATCTCGGTGATCGCCGCCGAGCCGCGCTACGGCGAGCTGGTCTACGGCCTGCGCAACATCGACGAGGGCTTCGTGCCCGAGCTCTACGACGACGCGGTGCTGACCTCGCGGTTCTCGGTGACCTCCTACGACGCGCTGCGCCGCACCCGGGACCTGGTGGAGCAGGAGGGCATCTTCGCTGGCATCTCGACCGGGGCGATCCTGCACGCCGCACTGGCCACCGCCGACCGGGCACTGAAGGCCGGGCAACGGGCCGACGTGGTGTTCGTGGTCTGCGACGGCGGCTGGAAGTACCTGTCCACCGGTGCCTACGCCGGTTCGCTGCAGCAGGCCGCCGAGCAGCTGGAGGGCCAGCTCTGGGCCTGAGCCCGTTCGGAGTTGCCGGGCTGCCGGGCAGCCGGCGGTAGCCTGATCCGGATGAGCACCCCGCCCCGACAGCCGGTGCCGCCGGCGACCCCGTCGGCCCGGCTGAGCCGCAAGCAACAGCGCCGCCAGGAGCTGGCCGACACCAAGCTGCTGCGCCGGATCTCGCCGTCGCGTCCCGGCGGTGCCGTGGTGGTGATGGCCGCCGCGCTGGCCCTGCTCTGGCTGGAACTGGGCATCGACGCCGCGCTGGACCACCCGCTGCTCGATCTCGGCGTCAAGCCGCGCCGGTGGGACGGGCTGGTCGGCATCGTGGTCGGCTGGTTGCTGCACGCCAGCGCCGCACAGCTGGCGGCGCTGTCCATTCCGTTGGCGGTGCTGGGTTTCCTGATGCTGATCTCGGGCACCCGCCACCTGGCCCTGGTGACCGGTGCCAGCGCGCTGGTCGGCGGGGTGGTCGACTGGCTGGCCGGGCCTGCTAACCACGTCCTGGTGGGGATCAGCCCGGTGCTGCTGGGCTGGCTCGGCTACCTGCTGGCCCGCGCCCTGTTCGGCCGCCGGGTGGTGCAGATCGCGATCGCGGTGGCGGTGACCACGGTGTTCTCGGGAATGTTCAACGCCCTGCTGCCGCGAGCCCACCAGCACGAGTTCTGGGCCGGCGCGCTGGCCGCGTTCGCCGTCGGCGCCGGGCTCGGTGCCCTGCTGCACCGCCGCCGCCCGTCCGCCGCCCCCGGCCGGGCGTCCCGGATCCGCCGGTCGGACCGGGGCGGCTGACCGACCGGCTGGTACGGCGCGGCTGACCGGTCGGCTTACCCACCAGCCGCGACGAACCGCAGCCAGTTCCGCTCCGCACGGCCGCACGGCCCGCCGGCCAGCACGCTCATCCGCCGCCGGCCCGGCTCCAGCGCGATGGTGGCCAGGGTCTGCCAGCCGCTGCCCAGCGGCGCGTCCGGCGCGGCGTGGCAGCACACGTCGGCGCCGTCGCAGGCGTGGGCGCAGAGCAGGTCGGCCAAGCCCTCCGCGCCGGCCAAGCCCTCCGCGCCGGTTGCCGCAGGGTGGGCCGCCCGGGCGGCCAGCACCGCCTGCCGGGCCGGGCTGTCGGAGTCCGGGTCGGTCGGCAGCCCGCCGGCCGCCAGCTCCGGATCGCGGAAGTGGTTGGTGTGCACGCTCCAGCGCGCCGCGGGCAGTTCGGCCACCCCGGCCGGTGCGGCCTCCAGGCAGGCCACCCGGTCGGCGTCCAGCAACGTGAAGCAGCTGGAGGCCGCCAGCGGTGCGCTGCGCAGGATGGCGACCGCCGAGTCGACATCGGTGGCGGTGTCGAGGATCCGGCGGGCTACCGCGTGCACCGGAACGCCGCCGTCGCCGGTGTCGCTGCGGTGCGCCAGGATGTTGAACAGCACGCCCACCCCGGACGAGTTCACCCCGATCTTGGCGAGCAGGCCGGCCTCGGTCAGGGTGACGAACGGCCGGCGGGCCTGCGGGTACCCCAGCACAGCCCAGCCGCCGGCCAGCTCCCGGTGCCAGTCCCAGGTCTGCGCGCCGACGGTCACTCCGTCCGGTGTGCTGCCGGCGATCGCCGAGCATTCGCCGCGACCGGTCGCGGCGCCGGCGGCCAGCAGTTCGGTGCGGGCGTTGAGGGCATGGATGCGCCAAACCGGCAGCCCGCTCGCATCGGCGTAGCCGTCGAGCTCGGCCGCCAGATCCGGAGCCCAGTCCGCCAGTGCCTGCCGGGCGGCCGAGGCCAGCTGCCGAACCCGACCCCCGGTCAGGCCGGCCGCTGCGAACAACCGGTCGTAGACCGCCAGCGTGCCGGGCAGCCAGACCTCGGTGCCGGCCGCCAGCGCGGCTGCCCGGGAGGCTGAATCGGCCCCCGGGACGGAATGGGTACGCAGTTCCAGCACGGCGCTCAGCCGGCCAGCAGGCTCAGCCGGACGGTGCGGACCGGGTTGTCGACGTTGGTGTCGACCAGGCAGACCGACTGCCAGGTGCCCAGCTGCAGCCGGCCGTCCAGCACCGGGACCGTCGCGTACGGGGCGATCAGGGCGGGCAGCACGTGGTCGCGGCCGTGGCCGGCCGAACCGTGCCGGTGCCGCCACCGGTCGTCGGCCGGCAGCAGCTCCCGCAACGCCGCCAGCAGGTCGTCGTCGCTGCCGGCACCGGTCTCCAGGATCGCGACCCCGGCGGTGGCGTGCGGCACGAAGACGTTCAGCAGGCCGCTGTCATCGGGCCGCAGGAACTGCGCGCAGGTGTCGGTGATGTCGCGCACCACGGGTCGGTCGCCGGTGCGGAACTGGAAGGTCTCGGTGCGCATACCGCCATGATGCCCCTCGCTCCGCGACCGGTGGCCGGTGGCGGAAGGGCCGCCCGCCAGCCGTGACCGGAGCCCTGTCGGAGTGCCTCGATAGGCTCTGCTGCATGAGTTCCCGCCCCGACGGCCGCGCCGCCGACCAGCTCCGCCCGATCACCATCACCCGCAACTGGCAGGCCTATGCCGAGGGTTCGACCCTGGTCGAGTTCGGCGCCACCAAGGTGCTGTGCGCGGCCTCGGTCACCGAGGGGGTGCCGCGCTGGCGCCGGGGCAGCGGCCTGGGTTGGGTGACCGCGGAGTACTCGATGCTGCCGCGGGCCACCCTGACCCGCAACGACCGCGAGTCGGTGCGCGGCAAGATCGGCGGCCGGACGCACGAGATCTCCCGGCTGATCGGTCGCTCGCTGCGGGCCGCGGTGGACCTGAGCGCGCTCGGCGAGAACTCCATCGCGATCGACTGCGACGTGCTGCAGGCCGACGGCGGCACCCGGACGGCCGCCATCACCGGCGCCTACGTGGCGCTGGCCGACGCGATCAGCTGGTTGGGCAAGCGCGGCTCGCTGGCCCGCACCGAGCCGCTGATCAACACCGTCTCGGCGGTGTCGGTCGGCGTGATCGACGGCGAACCCCGACTCGACCTGATGTATGAGGAGGACGTCCGGGCCGAGACCGACATGAACGTGGTGGTCACCGGCAGCGGCGAGTTCATCGAGGTGCAGGGCACCGCCGAGGGTGCGCCGTTCCGGCGCAGCGAGCTGGACGCGCTACTGGACCTGGCCGTCGCCGGCTGCGCCGAACTCGCCCGCTACCAGCAGGACGCACTGGGCCGATGAGCACAGTGAATGCCGGCGAACACCGCGACGGGCACGACGAGCGGCCGCACCGGTGACGGCCCGGCTGCTGCTGGCGACCCGTAACCGCAAGAAGCTGGAGGAGCTGCACCGCATCCTGGCGCCCGAGATGCCGGTCGAGGTGCTCGGGCTGGCGGACGTGCCGGCCTTTGACGAGGTGCCCGAATCGGGCGCGACCTTTGCCGAGAACGCCCTGATCAAGGCACTGGAGGCGGTCAAGCACACCGGCCTGGTCACCGTCGCCGACGACTCCGGGCTCGCGGTGGACGCGCTCAACGGCATGCCCGGCGTGCTGTCGGCCCGCTGGGCCGGTCAGCAGCGCAGCGACACGGCCAACCTGACGCTGCTGCTGGAGCAACTGGGTGACACCCCCGACAGCCGGCTGGGTGCGGCGTTCGTGTGCGCGGCGGCGTTGGTCACCCCGGACGGCAGCCAGGTGGTGCGCGAGGGCCGGATGCCCGGCCGGCTGGTCCGCGAGCCGCGCGGCAGCAACGGCTTCGGCTACGACCCGATCTTCGTGCCGGACGGATTCGAGCTGACCAGTGCCGAGCTGCCGTCTGCCGACAAGGATGCCATCAGCCATCGGGGCCGGGCGCTGCGTGAACTGCTGCCGTTCATCCTGCGGGCGCTGGAGGGGCCGGACGGCGAGTGATCGCGCCCGTCCGGTGGCAGCGCGCCGCGCGGGGTGCAGCCAGCCGTTACCGTGGAAGGGCGACGACAGACCTGCACGGCGGAGGAGAGCGGCTTTCGATGCGAGTGACCGGCCTGGGACATGCCAGCGTGCTGATCGAGACCGAGTTCGGCACCGTGCTCACCGATCCCTGGGTGAATCCTGCCTATTTCGGTTCCTGGTTCCCCTTTCCGGACAACTCACAACTGGACTGGGACCGCTTCGGCGACGTCGACTACCTGTTCGTCTCGCACCTGCACCGCGACCACTTCGATCCCGAGCACCTGCGCCGGTACATCAGCAAGAAGGCCACCGTCCTGCTGCCGAACTTCCCGACCAGCGAGCTGGAGGACCAGCTGCGCGCGCTGGGCTTCAGCTCCTTTCTGCACACCCGCAACGGTGAGGTGTTCGACCTCGACGGCCTGCAGGTGATGGTCGATTCGCTGACCTCGCCGACCGACGGCCCGATCGGGGATTCCTCGCTGTGGCTGTCCGACGGCCGGCACACCCTGCTGAACCAGAACGACGCCCGGCCGGGGGACCTGACCACGTTCGCGCGGCTCGGACCGGTCGACGCGCACCTGCTGCAGTTCTCCGGTGCGATCTGGTTCCCGATGGTCTACGACCTGCCCAAGCGGGCCAAGCAGGCCCTGGGGGCGACCAAGCGCGAGCGACAGTTCGACCGCAGCCTGCGCTACATCGACGACCTGCAGGCCGGCTTCGTCTTTCCGACCGCCGGGCCGCCATGCTTCCTCGACGAGGAGCTGTGGGGCTTCAACGACATCTTCGGCGACGAGTCCAACATCTTCCCCGACCAAAAGGTCTACCTGGACTGGCTGGCCGAACGGGGCCGTGACAACGGCCGGCTGCTGCTTCCGGGCACCGTCGCCGACCTGAGCCAGCCGGGCTGCCCGGTGCAGCACCCGATCTCCGACGCCGAGGTCGACAAGCTCTTCGCCGACAAGCCCGCCTACCTGCGTGAGATGGCCGAGCGGCGCCAGCCCGAGGTGGAGCGGCAGAAAGCGACCTGGGCACATCCTGAGATCGACCTGCTGGCCGAGCTCACCGCCTGGTTCACCCCGCTGCTGGAGGAGGCCGACCAGATGGCGGCCGGTATCAACGGCGGCATCCGGTTCACCGCCACCGACGACGAGCGCGGCGACGTGGACCTGCTGATCGACTTCGTCGCGCGCGAGGTACGTCCCTACGTCGACGAGAAGGTCCGCTACCGGTTCCAGACCAGGCGGATCTACCTGGAGCAACTGGTCTTCGAGCACGAGATCGACTGGGTGAACTCGCTGTTCCTGTCCTGCCGGTTCACCGCCACCCGGATCGGCCCGTACAACGAGTTCGTCTACACCTTCTTCAAGTGCCTCAACGAGGAGCGGCTGAACTACGCCGAGGGCTACTTCGCCGAAGCCGCCAACGACTCCGAGAGCATCACCGTCGACGGCTGGACGTTCCAGCGCCGCTGCCCCCACCTCAAGGCCGACCTGACCCGGTTCGGCCAGGTGGCCGACGGGGTGCTGACCTGCCAGATGCACGGCTGGAAGTGGCGACTGACCGACGGCAAGTGCCTCACCTCGGTCGGCCGGCCGTTGCGGACCGAGGGCCGATCGGCGCACTGACGAAGCGCAGCACGGCACCGGGCCGCACCTGGGCCAGCAGGTCGAGGTCGGCTGCGGGCAGCACGCCGACCACCGGGTAGCCGCCGGTGACCGGGGCGTCCGGGCCGAGCACGATCGGCCGGCCGTCCGGCGGCACCTGCACCGCGCCCGGCAGCGTCGGCTCGGACGGCAGTTCGGCGATCCGCCGCCCGAAACCCGGACGGGCCCGCAACGCCGGTCCGGCCAGCCGGGTGCCGATCCGGTCGCTGTCGGGAAGGACCTGCCAGGCCGCCTCGTGCAGCGGGGCGAGGGAGAACCAGTCGGCTCGCGGTCCGGCCGCCAGCCGCAGGGTGGTGACGTCGCTCGGCAGCCGGTCGCGAGTGTCGCCGGCATCGCCTCCGGTACCGGGCGGCCCGGCGGTGGCCGTGCCGAGTGGCAGCCGGTGGCCCGGGGCCAGCACGGCGGGACCGAGGCCGGACAGCGTGTCGGTGGCCCGCGAGCCGAGCACCGCGGGAACCGCCAGGCCACCGCGAACCGCCAGGTAGCTGCGCAGCCCGGTGGCCGGCGACCCGAAGGCCAGCACGGTGCCGGCCGGGCAGCTGAGCGCGGCGTTCCAGCCGCCGGAATGGCCGGACAGCGGGCACCGGGCGCCGGTGCAGGCGACGGTGGCGGCGGTGCCGAGCCGGACGACCAGGCCGCCCAGGGTGATCTCGACACCGGCTGCCGACTCGTCGTTGCCGACCAGCCGGTTGGCCAGCCGCAGCGCCGCCCGGTCGGCCGCCCCGCTGCGTGAAACGCCGAGCTCGGCCAGGCCAGGCCGGCCGAGGTCCTGCACGGTGGCCAGCGGGCCGGACGCCAGCACCTCGATCATGGCGGCCATTCTGCCGGGGCGAGGAGGTCAGGCCGGGTGCAGCCGGACCGGGGTACCGGGCCGCAGCAGCGCCGGCGGCTGCCGGTCGAGGTCGAACAGAACCGCGTCGGTACGGCCCAGTAGCAGCCAGCCGCCGGGGGAACTGCGCGGGTACACCCCGGTGAACTCGCCGGCGATCGCCACCGACCCGGCCGGTACCGCCGGCCGCGGGCTGGCCAGCCGGGGCAGCCGCAGCGCCGGGTCCAGGCCGCTGAGATAGCCGAACCCGGGCGCGAAACCGCAGAACTGCACGGTGTACTCGGGCTCACTGTGCCGCCGGATGACCTCGGCCACCGGCAGCCCGCACCGCTGCGCCACCGACTCGAGGTCGGCGCCGTCGTAGCGCACCGCCAAGTGCACCGGTTCCGGCCGGTCGGCAGCCGTCGGAGCGGCCGAAGCGGCGCTCAGGCACCGCTCGATCCAGGACGGCAACTCGGCGATCGCCGGGGTGTCCGGGTCGAGGAGAACCAGCACCGTCCGGGCCGCCGGCACCACCGCGCGCACGGCCGGATGGCCAGGTGCCAGCAGGGCATTCCGTGCCGGCAGCACGTCGGCGGGGCGGGCCAGCTCGACCAGCACGGCGCTCTGGCCGTACGGCAGCAGCCGCCAGCCGGTCATGGCAATCCCGCCGGTCACAGCCCGGGCCGGCCGGTCACCGGACCGGAGCGGCGAAGGGTGCCAGCGCCACGCCGGCGCCGGCCAACCGGTCGCGGACCGCCCGGGCGATCGCGGCCGCGCCCGGGGTGTCGCCGTGCACGCACAGCGAGGCCGGCCGGACGGCAACGGGGCTGCCGTCCACCGCCGGCACCGTCCCGTCGGCGATCAGGGCCAGCGCCCGGTCGGCGATCGCGGCCGGCTCGTGCAACAACGCGCCGGGCTGGTCGCGCGGCACCAGCGAGCCGTCCGGCAGGTAGCCGCGGTCGCAGAACGCCTCGGCCACCACCGTCAGGCCGGCCGCCTCGGCCGCGACTGCCAGCGCGGAGCCGGGCAGCGTCAGCACCGGCAGCGGCCGGTCCCAGGCGAGCAGGGCGGCCACCACCGCCCCGGCCTGGCCGGGATCGGTGGCGGCGACGTTGTACAGCGCGCCGTGCGGCTTGAGGTAGCGCACCCGGTCACCGGCAGCCCGGGCGAAGCCGTCCAGCGCACCCAGCTGGTAGAGCAGGTCGGCGGCCAGGTCGTCCGGTGCCACCTCGATCCGGCGCCGGCCGAAGCCCACCAGGTCGCGGTAGCTGACCTGGGCGCCGATGGCCACCCCGTGCTCGACCGCCTGGGCGCAGACCCGGCGCATGATCACCGGATCGCCGGCGTGAAAGCCGCAGGCCACGTTGGCGCTGGTGACGATGCCGAGCAGCGCCTGGTCGGCGGCCGGGTCGTCCCAGGCGCCGAAGCCCTCGCCGAGGTCGGCGTTCAGGTCGATCCGCGGGCTGGCCGGCATGCGGCTCACGCTAGCCGGTGGGCACGCCCGCCACAGCTAAAGCTTGATCACCTGGACGGTGGACAGGGTGGGCTGGGCCGAGCCGCCGGCCGGTTCCACCGACACCCCCATCCGGTCCACCCCGTCGAGGTTTCCCGAAGCCGGCAGTTCGACGTTGCCGTGCTCGTCGGGCCGGAACACCCCGCCCGACACCGGGGCGCCGGACTCGCTCATCAGCCACAGCTGATAGGTCTCGTCGGTAGGCAGCACCGGGATGCCGCGTGCGATCAGCACCAGCCGGTGCTCGCTGCGCGAGGAGAGCAGGGTGCCCTGGCCCTGCTTGAGGGCGGTGGTGGTGGCCCGGACGTCCGGCGCGGCGAGCAGCGACTGCACCACCGAGGCGCGGGCGTTGGTGGCCCGCTGTGCCTCACGGTGCTGGGCCAGGCCCCACGCCGAGACCACGACGGCAACCAGCGCGCACGCCGCGGCCAGTCCCTGCCAGAGCGCCACGGTACGGCTGCGGCGCAGCGGCAGCACCCGGGCGCCCGCTATCAGCGGCGGCAGCGGCCGGGTCTTGGAGACGGCGCCGAGGACGGCGGCACGCAGTTCCGGTGGCGGGCCGGCCTGGCTCAGCTGGCTGAACTCGGCGGCGGTGTTGCGCAGCCCGCGCACCTCTTCGGTGCACTCCTGGCAGCCGGCCAGGTGCTCCTCGAACACGGCCCGCTCGTCGTCGTCGAGCGCGTCGAGGGCATAGGCACCGGCCAGCACGTTCAGGTCGTCGGTCATGCCGTCACCCCCAGTGCGTCCCGCATTCTGATCAAGCCGTCCCGGATCCGGGTCTTCACCGTGCCCAGTGGCACTTTCAACAGGGTGGCCACCTCGGTGTGGGTGTAGCCGCCGAAGTAGGCCAGCGTCACCGCCTCCCGCTGCGCGGGGGTCAGGTCCTCCAGCACCCGGCGCACCCGCTGGGCTTCCAGGCTGGTCTGGACCTGCTCGCTGACCGAGTCGAAGGGACGTTCGGTGTTCAGCAACGCGTACTTGTCGTCGCGCACCATGCTCGACTGCGCCGAGCGCACCCGGTCCACCGCCCGCCGGTGCGCGATCATCAGCAACCAGGGCAGCACGCCGCCCTTGCCGGGATCGAACCGGGCGGACTGCCGCCACACCTCGAGGTAGATGTCCTGGGTCACCTCGGCGGCCTGGGCCGGGTCGCGGACCACCCGCAGCACCATGCCGTACACCCGGGAGGAAGTCAGGTCGTACAGCTCGGCGAAGGCCTGCTCGTCCCCCCGGGCGGCGGCCGCGACCAGGTCCTCGGGGGTGGGGGCTGCCTCGGCCTTGGGGGAACCGGAGTCAGACCGCTCGAACCACATGCTTGTCATGCTAGGTCTCCGCGCGCCGCTGGCGGCACGACCTGCCAAACATGGATGGTTTCCATGGCTGTGGTTCGCAGCCATCCCCGTGCCGGATTGGCCGCCGGGCGGAACTCAGCAGAAATTCCTCTCCCACCTGTCGTATCCGCGTCCGCCCGTTCGTGGCAGGGATAGCAACGGGTCGCACCGGGCGGCTCGGGAACTCAAACGGAGCGTGACATGACCACGATCACCACCCCCGCCGCGATCGTCCCGGCGACCGAGCGGCAGCCGGTGTGGAAGCAGGGCGTCGCCGCGGCCGTGCTGGCCTCGGTCGCCACCACCACCCTGGCGGCGCTCGCCTCGGCCGCCGGGGTCTCGTTCGCCGACCAGACCGGTGCCAGCATTCCGATCGCCGGCTTCGCCCAGCTGACGCTGCTGTTCTCGCTGATCGGGGTCGGCATCGCCGCGGTGCTGGCACGCAAGGCACGCCGGCCGCGGTCCACCTTCGTGCGGACCGCGGTGGTGTTGACCGCGCTGTCGGTCGTCCCCGATCTCACCTTCGGCTTCGACGCGGCCTCCGCGGCCACCCTGATCGGGCTGCACCTGCTCGCTGCAGCGATCGTGGTGCCCACCCTGGCGGGACGGCTCGCCCGGGTGCGCTGACCGCCGCCTTCCAGCCAGCAGATCAGGCTCGGTCCCGCGCAGGGACCGGGCCTGGTCGTCGTAGGGCCGGGGGGAGTTGAACCCCCACTGTCACGGACCTAAACCGTGTGCCTCTGCCATTGGGCTACGGCCCCGCCGAGTGCCGAGCCTACTGGGCGGTGCCCGGCAGGCAGCGCGCCAAGCCTAGGAAGCGTCGGCCAGGCCTAGGTCCCGGCGCAGCTTGGCGACATGGCCGGTCGCCTTGACCCCGTACTGCGCCAGCTCCACCTTCCCGTCCGCGCCGATCACGAAGGTCGAGCGGATGACACCCTGCACGGTCTTGCCGTAGAGCTTCTTCTCGCCGTACGCGCCGTAGGCCGTCAGCACCTGCCGGTCCGGATCGGACAGCAGCGGGAAGCTCAGGTGCTGGTTGTCACGGAACTTCACCAGCTTGGCCGGCTGGTCCGGCGAGATGCCCAGCACCGCGAAACCCTCGTCGGTGAAGCTGTCCAGGGTGTCGCGGAAGTCGCAGGCCTGCTTGGTGCACCCGGGGGTGGAGGCCGCCGGGTAGAAGTAGACGATGACGCGCCGGCCGCGGAAGTCGGCCAGCGACACCGGGTGGCCCTCGGCGTCCGGCAGGGTGAAATCTGGCGCCGGGTCACCGGCGGCGAGGCGTTCGGTCATGCCCAATACCGTATCGGCCCGATACCGGCTCCGGCCGGATGGTTAGGCTGATCCTGCCCGGGCCCGCCCCGAGCCCGCTCGGCGCCCTCCGGCGCCGGACACCCCACTCGGAGACGAAGGAGCCACGGTGGCGACGCAGCGCGACGCGAGCGAGATCCGGACAGAGATAGAGCGGGCCCGTGACCAGCTCGCGACGAGCGTGGACCAGCTCGCCGAGCGGCTGGCGCCCAAGCGGCTCGTCGACGACGCCAAGACCTCCCTGCGGCAGAAGGCCGCGACGCCGCAGGGCAAGGCGGTGCTCGGTGGCGCCGCCGCGCTGCTCGGCCTGCTGGTGATCCGCAACCTGCGCCGCAGCCGCCGGGACCGCTGAGGCCGGTCCGGCTCCGAGCTCAGCCGCCGCCGGCGACCAGGCCGCTGAGGTGGCGGCGCAACTCTTCCAGCCGGGGCACCGGACGGTGGAAGAGCACCACCACCTCCAGCCCCAGGTCGGCGCGCGCGGTGGGCTTGCCCTGCAGCACGTAGCCGGCGATGTCGAAGCTGTCGTCGGCCATGTCGATCCGGACCCGCACCGGGGTCTGGCGCTGCCGGAGCGGCTGATGGTCGGCGGCCACCAGCCCGCGCAGCGCGGCCTCGCTCAGATCGATCAGTTCCCCGCTGGCCTCGACCTGCTGGCCGTCCGCCCGGTCGTAGCCGATGCACAGCGTGGCGTCGAACTTGGTCCGGGCGTAGCGCCGGCGCTCCTCGCGCCAGGCGGACCCCTGGATCTGCACGGCGAGCCGGCCGTCGGCGGTCACGTTCAGCAGCAGCACCGGCAGCACCCGCAGCGACGTCTCGTCCGGCCAGGCCACCAGCAGCCGGGTGCCGGGAGGGAAGGCGCCGGCGGGCAGGTCGGCAGGCGGGGCCAGGAACAGCACGCCGTCCTGGGCGCCGCTCACCTCGCTGCGGTAGGCACCGCCGCGCTGGTCGCGCAGCACTACCGCCGTCCCGTCTGCCGGTACGCCGCTCATGGCCTGCCGGCCGTTGCCGCGTTCACAGTGCAATCCTAAGGACGTTCGGGCCGCCGTCGCAGCGAAACGGCCGATTCGACCTCAGTCGATCACGACCGGGTGCCGGACGCCGGACCGGCGCCGCCGGCCGGCTCCGGACCGTCGGCGGCATCGCCCAGCGCGCCGCGCAACGCCTCGATCGCGTCGTCGGAGCTGGAGACCGCCTGGGCGTTGGAGCGCTGGATCTCCTCGTAGATCTCCTTGCGGTTGACCTTGACCGACCGGGGCGCCTCGATCCCGATCCGGACCGCGTCGCCGCGCACCTCGAAGACGGTCAACACGATGTCATCGCCGACGACGATGCTCTCGCCGACACGGCGGGTCAGAATCAGCAAGGCGACGCTCCAGCAGGCAGGGGGCCGGGTCCGGCACCCACAACGCTAGCCTGCGTGCTGCAACAACGGCGCGCGCAGGGGCAGATCGGCGTCGGCGAGTACCAGTTGCACCGCGGTGCCGCGGTCGGCGGCGATCACGATCGGGGCCAGCAGGTTGGCGGTCGCGTCGCTGATGCCGTTGGTGACCGTGACGATCACCAGTACCAGCACCTCGTCGTCGTCGGCCACCCCGAGCGCGCTGACGTCGGAGGCGTCCAGCAGCGGTACGTAATCGGGGAAGAACCGTCCCGGGGCGGCCACCACGAACCGCAGGCCCGGCGTCTTGGCCGAGCGCAGCGCGTACAGCACGCCGTGCGCGTCGAGCGGCGAGACGGTGAAGTCGCGCTCGTCGGAGAAACCCGGGATCGGCGTGGCGAAGGTGATCCGGTCGGGCAGCACGGTCGGGCGCGGCAGGGCGCTGACGGTGCCGGTGGCCGACCCGATGGCCGGCAGGGTGCTGTGCTCCACGCTCACCTCAAGAAGTCCAGTAGGGAAACCTGGCTGACCTTCGCCGTGGTGGCGAGCGCCGCCTGGTAGGCGGCGTTGGCAGAGGTCACCTGAATGGCCATGTCGGCCAGGTCGACCTCCTGCAGGTCGGACAGCTGCGACTTCAGCTGGACCAGATTGGTATTGGCGGTGTTCTGCACGCTCTGAATCCTCTGGTATTTGGCACCGGCCAGGGACTGCTCGTTGGTGATGGCCACCTGCCGAACATCCAGTTGCGCGAGGTCGGTGCCCAGCCCGGACGGGTTGGTGCGCAGCTTCGCCGAGATGTCGGTGAGCAGGTCGAACAGGTTGCTGCCGTTGGGACCGAAGGTCGCGGTTCCCGGGTTGTTGAGGTCGATGGCGTTGTTCGGCCCGACGGTGCGGGTCACCGTGCCGGTGTCACCGGCGTAGCTGCCGGCGGCGTCGAAGGCGACCCCGCCGGCGGTGGTGCCGCCGAACACCGGACGGCCCAGGTAGCTGGAGTTGGCCAGCGACAGCAGCGAGGCCCGGGCCTGGTCGACCTGCTGGGCCAGCGCCTCGTTGGAGGCGGCGTTGCCGGTGCCGGTGTTCATGCCCTGCAGCACCAGCGAACGAACCTGCTGGAGCTGGCTGGTCATGCTGTGCAGGGTGCTGTCGACAGTGGTCAGCCAGCCCAGCGCGTCGTTGGCGTTGGTCTGGAACTGGGTGAGCTGCTTGAGCTGTGAGCGCAACTGCAGCGCGGTCACCGTGCCGGTGGGGGAGTCCGACGGCCTGGTGATCTGCCGGCCGGAGGTGATCTGGCGCTGCAGGTTGGACAGCCGCGCCGCGTCGGCCTGCAGGCCGGCCAGCGCGCCGCGCGAGGCGGAACCCGCGGTCACTCGCATCATGTTTAAAGACCCGCCCGTCCGGTGTGGTTGATCAGCAGGTCGAGCACCTCGTCCACCGTGGACATCACCCGGGAGGACGCCTGGTACGCGCGCTGGTAGGTCAGCAGGTTGGTGGTCTCCTCGTCGAAGCTGACGCCGGCCGAGGACTGCGCCAACTCGTCGATGTTGTTGGTGACGGCCTGCTGGACCGCGGCCTGCTGGTTGGCGCGCTGGACGTCGGTGGCCAGGGTGCCGACCAGGGCGCGGTAGGCGGCGTCGGCACCGGAGGTGGAACTGCCCAGCTGGGACATGCCGAGCGCGGCCGAGCCGTCCAGGTTGCCGCCGGGGGTGCCGGAGGCGGCCAGGTTCGCGGGGTTGGTCACCACCACCGACAGGGTTGCCGCGGTGCTGCCGGCGAACAACGGGCCACCGGGGTTGCCCGCCAGGTCGTAGCCGGCGCTCTGGCCGGCGTTGACGGTGCTGGCCAGGGAGGCCGCGACCGCGTCGAGCTGGGCCGCATAGCCGGGCAGTGCGGTGGTCAGTCCGTCGACCAGCCCCTGCAGGGTGCCACCGGCCGGCCCCGCCGGGGTGCCGCCCACCAGGATCTGGTTGCCGGAACTCAGCGACAGGGTGCTGGCGGTGGTGGAGGTGACCAGGGTCAGTCCGCCGACCGTCACGTCGGCGCTGCCGTTGGCGTTGATGGTGGACTGGGCGCCGGTCAGGTCGGCGAGCTTGAGCAGCAGCGCGTCCCGCTGGTCGGCCAGGGCGTTGGTGTTGCTGCCGCTGGCGCTGGCCACCGCGATGTCGCCGTTGAGCTGGGCGAGCGCCGCCGCGGCGGTGTTGATCTCCACGGTGGCGGCCGAGGCCTGCTGGCTCACCGCCTGGGTCAGCCGGTCGAGGTTGGCGCTGCTCTGGTTGATGCTGCTGGTCAGGCTCGCGGCCTTCTGCAGCACCACGTTGCGGGCCGCCAGGTCGCCGGGGTTGTTGGCCACCGCGGCCCAGGAGTTCCAGAAGTCGTTGAGCTGCTCGGCCAAACCGTTGTCACTCGGCTCGTCGAAGAGTGTCTCGACCGAGGACAGCACGGTGGCGGTGGTCTGCCGGTAGCCGTTGTCGCCGTGCTCGGTGCGCGCCCGGCCGTCGATCATCGGGTCGTTGAGCCGGGTGGTGCCGGTGACGGTGACCGAACCATTCGGATGCTGGGTGGCATACAGCGCCGCGACGCCGGCCGTCGGGCCCACCGCGGCGAGCTCGGCACGCTGCCGGGTGTAGCCGGGGGTGTTGGCGTTGGCGATGTTCTGGCCGGTGACCTCCATGCCGTAGCGCTGCACATTGAGCGCTGCCAGGGCATTGGTGAGTCCGGAGAAGGAGCTCGTCATGCCCACTCCAGGTGTTGCCTGCTCATGCCTGCTCGTCCATCAGCATCGGGCCGTTGGAGAAGGCGGCCGCCGAACCGTGCGCGTCGTAGGTCTGCACCGGCTGGGTGACCGACAGCAGGGTCTGGCGCACCGCGCGGGCGCCGGCGGCCAGCAGTGCGCGGTTGTCACCGGCGGTGCGCTCCACCTCGTCGATCAGCCGCAGCAGCACCTGCCGGTGCTCGGCGAACAGCGTCGACCACGGCTCGGGGGCGAGCGTCCCCAGCTCGGCGAGCGTCGGGGGAGTAGGCAGCCCCAGGTCATCGGCGATCGAGTCCACCTCGGCGGCGCGCAGCACCTCGGTGCCGCGCAGCTGCTCGAGGGCCGCCTCCACCTCGTCGTTGGCATGCGCCAGCCAGCGGGTGTGCCCGGCACTGACGATCAGCTGCTCCTCGACGAGCTTGAAGAGCAGCAACTGCAGCGCCTCGCGCTCGCGCCACAGCAGCGTCGATACCTCGGAGAACCCCATGGTTTTACTTCCCGTAGTCGTCAACATGACTACCTCACACTCCCCTCGGGTTCAAAGCAACTGATCGGCATCGAGCCGTCGTACTTGAACAGTCCCGGGTCCGTGCGGGGTCTAAAACGGGCGCAACGAGCGACACGCCGTAGTGACGCAGATCACAATAACTCTGAGTATCCGAAACTTAACGCAAGTAATACATTAAGCCCCGGTTAAGTCAGCGGGGGCCGTCTTAACCGGTAGTAATCGAGTACCGATCCGAGTGGCCAGCAAGTGCAGCAAATTAACCAAGCAGCACCCCTGCCAGGAGAAGAGTAACGATGACGATGAGTCACAAGGCCTCCGCGCCGGCACCCGCCGCGCTGGTGGATTCCACCGCCCCGGTGTGCGCCGCCGACGTGGAAGGACTGGTGCGCGACAACCTCGCCCTGGTCGGCCACATCGTCCGGGAGACCATGACCCGGCTGCCCGCCCACATCGGGCGCGACGACCTCATCTCCGCCGGCATGACCGCGCTGGTGCTCAGCGCGCAGAGCTATGACGAGGCTCGCGGCGTTCCGTTCGCCCGCTTCGCCGCCATCCGCATCCGCGGTGCCCTGGTCGACGAGCTCCGCTCGATGGACTGGGCCAGCCGCTCGGTGCGTGGCCGGGCCCGCGAGGTGGAGGCGGTTCGCAACCAGCTCGCCGTGACCCTGGGCCGCTCGCCCCGCCCGCAGGAGGTCGCCGACACCCTCGGGGTCAGCGTCTCCGAGCTCGGCAACATCGACGCCGACGTGCACCGGGCCAGCGTGCTGAGCCTGCAGGGCTTCGCCCCCGAGACCGGTGCGGCGATGGTGGCCGACGCGCAGCGCGGCCCCGAGCAGTTGGTGCTCGACCGCGAGCAACTGGGCTATCTCTATGACGCCATCGCCGAGCTGCCCGACCGGCTGCGCCACGTGGTGCAGGCCTACTTCTTCGACCAGCGCCAGATGGCCGACATCGCCGCCGAGCTGGGCGTCACCGAATCGCGGATCTCGCAGCTGCGGGCCGAGGCGCTCAAGCTGCTGCGGCACGGCATGGCCAACGCCGAGCCGGAGCTCGCCGAGGCTCCCGAGCCGACCGGCCGGGCCGGCGCCCGGGTCGCCAGCTATGCGGCGGCGGTGGCCGCTCGCGGCACGCTGTCCTCGCGGCTGAGCATCTCCAACCCGCTGGGGGAGACGGTCACGTCCTACGGCTCTGCCACGCGCCGCCCCGAGTTCGGTCGTACCTCGATCGCCTGAGCGGTAATCAAAGGCGAAATCGTCTGATTTTTCCGACCGAATCGCTCAAGTCACCGCCGCGGCTGCCGAACAACTAGACGAACCGATCCACGGATGGATCGGCCGGCCCGGGAAGCCACCGGGTCAATCCGGACTCTGTTTCAGGAGGAAACACAGTGAGTCTCCGCATCAACACCAACGTCGGCGCCCTCAACGCGTACGGCAACCTGTCCGCCAACCAGGCCTCGCTGCAGGCCGCGTTCGAGAAGCTGTCGAGCGGTCTGCGGATCAACAAGGCGGCCGACGACGCGGCCGGCCTGTCGATCAGCCAGGGTCTGACCTCGCAGATCAACGGCCTCACCCAGGCCGTGCGCAACGCCCAGGACGGCACCAACGTCGCCCAGATCGCTGACGGCGCCCTGGCGACCGTTCAGAAGATCCTGCAGCGTCAGCGTGACCTCGCCGTCCAGGCCTCCAACGGTGGTTCCCAGGACGCTGCCGCGCAGGCTGCGGCCCAGTCCGAGATCACCAACCTCAACACCCAGCTGGACAACATCGCCGCGACCACCGCCTTCGGTGGCACCAAGCTGCTCGACGGCACCTACACCGCCGCGGTGGGCGTTTTCCAGGTCGGTGCCAACAACACCGCCAGCGAGCAGATCTCCCTCGCGCTGACGGCGTCGGACTCCACCACCCTGGGCGTCTCGGGTGTCAACGTCGGCACCACCGCGGGTGCGCAGACCGCGATCGGCACCGTGGACGCGGCGATCGCCGCGGTCTCGGCCGCCCGTTCGCAGATCGGTGCCACCCAGAACCAGCTGAACTACACCGTCAGCAACCTGCAGACCACGATCCAGAACGTGACCGCGTCGCGTTCGAACATCACCGACGCCGACCTGGCGACGGAGGTCACCGCCATGAGCCAGGCCCAGATCCTGACCTCGGCCGCCACCTCGGTGCTGGCCCAGGCCAACTCGGCTCCGCAGGCGATCCTGAAGCTGCTGCAGTAGTAGCGCAGGCAGCACCAGCAGTACACCGCTAGGCGATCCGGCCGGGGTTCGATTCCGAGCCCCGGCCGGACTGTTGGAAGGTAAGGAGTACAGGTGAGCGCGTTCGCGATCAACGGGCTGTCCTCCGGCATCGACACGGCCTCCCTCATCTCGCAGTTGATGACGGTGGCCGCGCAGCCGCAGACCCAGTTGAAGAACCAGCTGTCCGTGCAGCAGAACGTGCTGAGCGCCTACCAGGCGATCAACACCAAGCTCACCGCGCTGCAGACCGCCGCTGACGCGGTGAAGAACGCCAGCACCTGGGCCGCCACCAAGGCGGTCTCGTCCAGCACCGCGGTGCTCGCCTCCACCACTTCGACCGCCGCCTCCGGCTCAGCCACCACCTTCGACGTGGTCCGGCTGGCCACCGCGCAGATCAGCACGGTGGGAGGGGCCGGCACCGTGGTGGCCTCACCGCCCAACGGCATCGACATCGTCGACGCGGCCGGCGTCACCCACCACGTGGCCATCACCGACGGCTCCGCCGCCGGCGTGGCCACCGCGGTGAACAACGCCGCGGCGGGCATCCGGGCCGCGGTGGTCAACACCGACTCCGGCCCGCTGCTGCAGTTCACCTCGGTCGCGACCGGATCGGCCGGCGCCTTCACCGTCAACGGCCTGGTGAACGCGCCGCAGAACCTGGTGACGGCCCAGGACGCCCAGATCGCTGTCGGCAACCCGGCGGCCGGCGGCTACACCGTCTCCAGTAGCACCAACACCTTCAACAACGTGATCCCCGGCGTCACCTTCTCCGTCGGCGCGGTGGTCTCCGGCGTGACCGTCTCGGTCTCCAGCGACGCCAGCGCCATCAGTGACAAGGTCAAGGCCATGGTGGACGCGGCGAACGCCGCCCTCACCGAACTCGGCAAGGACACTGGTAAGGGCGCGGTGCTGGAGAGCAACTACCAGGTCAACTCGATCACCGACAGCGTGCTGTCGGCGATCAGCCACGGCAACGGCAGCGGCGCCAGCTTCGCCTCGGCCGGCGTGCAGCTGACCTCGACCGGCTCCCTCGCCTTCGACGCCACCGCCTTCGCCAGCGCCTACGCCGCCGACCCGGCCAAGGCGCAGGCCAGCGTCGCCACCTCGTTGGCCGGCGCGCTGTCCAGCCTGGCCATGAACGCCTCCACCCAGATCGTGAGCCCGTTGATCAACTCCGGAACCTCGCAGATCGGTCAGCTGAACAAGCAGATTGCCGATTGGGACACCAGGCTGGAGACCCAGCGGACCGCCATGCAGACCAAGTACGCCGCGATGGAGGTGGCGTTGCAGAAGCTGCAGTCCACCTCCAGCTACCTGACCTCGGCGCTGGCCGCGATCAGCAAGTCCAACTCCTCGTCCGACAACTGAGCCAACCAGCCCGCCACCAGCCGTAGAAGGAGATGACCACCGATGCCAGCCGATCCCGCCCGCGCCCGCTACCTCGCTGACGCCGTTGCCACCGCGACGCCGGCCCGGCGGATCGTGCTGCTCTACGACCGGTTGTGGCTCGACATCCAGCGTGCCCAGGCCACGCAGGACTGCGCCGATCCGGCCGCCCGCGACCACCTGCAGCACGCCCAGCAGATCATCGCCGAGCTGCTCGGCAGCCTCGACGTCGACGCCTGGGCGGGCGCTGCGGATCTGGCTTCGCTGTACTCCTACCTGCTGCGCGAGCTGATCGGTGAGGTGATCGAGCCCCGGCCGGGCCGGCTGGCCGCCGTCACCCGGATCGTGTCCAGCCTGCGCGAGAGCTGGCAGCAGGCCGAGGCACAACTGCAGGGCGGTGCACCGCCGGCGCTGACGGCCGAAGGCCGGGAAGCGGTGCGCGTTGGCTAGCCAGCCGGCTACCGGCTACTCGCCCGCACCCACCTGTACGAGCTGGGAGCAGGTGCTCGCCGACCTCGAGCAGGAGACCGAGGCACTCGCCGAGGGCCTGCGGCGCGGCGAGCTGCTCGCACCCGTCACCCCCTGGCACCCGCCGGTGTTGCCGCCGATCCCGGCCGAGCTCGTCGCCCGCGCCCAGGCACTGCTGGACCAGCAACTGCGCCTGCAGATTCAGATCGGCCTGGAGTTGGACCGCAGCCGGCCCGCCGGCCGCGGCCGTCCCGCCAGCCACCCCGACCCCGCACCCCAGCTGGTCGACCTTCGCGCGTAACTGTCGGGCACCAGGCACTTCCGCGTATCCGCCTGGTTCTGTCCGGTTCCGTCGATCTAACACATTTCTTTTACTAAGTCTTAACTCTGTGTGATCAAGGTCGATAGGGAGCTTCGAGCACGGACTGCTCTCCACAGCCCGCCATGGATTGGCGAACCCCCAGAACAGCGGAGGTTTTGCGCCGTGCTCGACGATGTCGCGTCCGTGACGCTCAGTACCGCCCTCTCGGCGCTCGCCGCCAGGCAGCGGGTGAGCGCGAACAACATCGCCAACCTGGAGACGCCGAACTTCTCCGCGGGCCAGGTTTCCTTCGAGGACGACCTGCGGCGGGCGGTGGCCGCCGGTGACCCGGCCCAGGCCAGCCCGACCTTCACCACCAGCACCGCGCCGGCCGGCGTGAACGGCAACAACGTCAGCCTCGACACCGAGACCCTCACCGACTCCAAGACCGCGCTGCAGTACCAGTTGCTCAGCGGCGCGATGTCGTCGAAGTTCAGCCTCATCGACACCGTGCTGAAGGGCTGAGCAGATGTCGATCTTCTCGGCCATCAGCACCTCGGGCACCGGCCTGAGCACCTTCCGCACCTGGATCGACGTGATCGCCAACAACATGGCCAACGTCAACACCGTCAAGCCCACCTCCGGCGCCGCCTTCCAGGCGCAGTACGTGCAGGCCGAGGACATCGCCGCCGGCGGTCCCGACCAGGCCGGCGGCGGGGTGCGGATCAGCGCGCTGCCGCTGTCCAGCGCGCAGGGCCGGCTGACCTACCAGCCGTCCAACCCGCTCGCCGACGCCCGCGGCTACGTCCGGCTGCCCGACATCGACATGGCCGAGCAGATGGGCAACCTGATTATGGCCCAGCGTGCCTTCCAGGCCAACGCCGCCGTCGTGGACCGGGCCCGCGAGACCTACCTGGACGCCATCAACATCGGAAAGAACCGCTGACATGAGCCTGCCCGCGATCGGCGCCATCGGCGCCGCACTGCCCACCCTCGCCCCGACCTCGATCGCCGGCACCCCGGACGCCACCGCCGCAGCCGGCGGCAGCACCTCGGCCGGCTTCGCCTCGATGCTGGAGAAGGGCATCAACGCGGTGAACTCCGCGCAGAGCAAGGCCGACAACCTGGCCGTGCAGGCCGCCACCGGCGACCTCACCGACATCCACGACTACACCATCGCCGCCGCCCAGGCGGAGCTGGTCACCCAGCTGGCGACCACCATCCGGACCAAGGGCGTTGACGCGTTCAACCAGATCATGGGAATGCAGGCCTAACAGATGCAGGACAAGATCGTTTCGACGTTGCAGCGCTTCTGGCGCGGGTTCCTGGCCTTCACCCCCGGCCAGAAGGCGGTCACCGTGGCCGTCGGGCTCGCCCTGGTGATCGGTGGTTTCACCTTCTCCTCCTGGGCATCCAAGCCGAGCTACGCGCCGCTGTTCACCAACCTCGCCCCGGCCGACGCCAGCGGCATCATCGACAAGCTGAACACCAACAAGACGCCGTACAAGCTGGCGGCCAACGGCACCTCGATCCTGGTGCCGCAGAAGGACGTCTACAACCTGCGGCTGACCATGAGCGCCGCCGGCCTGCCGTCGTCGGGCAGTACCGGCTACAGCCTGCTGGACCAGGAGGGCATCACCACCTCGGAGTTCAAGCAGCACGTGGACTACCAGCGGGCCCTGGAGGGCGAGCTCTCCAAGACGATCAAGTCGATCAGCGGGGTCCGCGACGCCGCGGTGCACCTGGCGATCCCGCAGCAGAGCGTGTTCACCGACACCAGCCAGAAGGCCACCGGCTCGGTCCTGCTGACCACCGACCCCGGCACCACGCTGACCTCCGGCCAGGTGCAGTCGGTGGTGAACCTGGTCTCCTCCAGCGTTCCCGGCATGGGGCCGGACCAGGTCAGCGTGTCCGACGCCAGCGGCAAGGTGCTCTCGGTCGCCGGTGACGCCAACTCGGCCTCCGCCGCCGACACCCGCACCGAGGCGATCGCCCAGTACAACAAGCGGGTCTCGGCCGAGGTGCAGCAGATGCTGGACCGGATGGTGGGCGCCGGGCACTCGGTGGTGACCGTCAACGCCGACCTCGACTTCGACAAGAACAACACCGTCTCGCACTCTTACAGCTACGCCACCGGCGTCCCGCCGCTGTCCGAGGCGAACACCACCGAGACCTACGGTTCCGGCCAGAACTCCTCCGGCGGGGTGCTCGGCGCGGCCTCACCCAGCCCGAGCGCGGCGGCCGGTGCCACCGGTACCGGCCCGTACAAGAAGACCAGCACCACCCGGGACAACGCGGTCAGCGAGAACACCGAGACCCGCAGCGCCGCACCAGGCAAGGTCCGCACCCTCAGCGTGGCGGTGCTGCTGGACAAGAACGCCCCGCCGGTGGACGAGGCCCAGGTGCGCCAGCTGGTCGGCTCGGCCGTGGGCCTGGACCTCAAGCGCGGCGACTCGCTGGCGGTGGCCAGCGCCCCGTTCGACACCTCGGCTGCCGAGGCTGCCAAGAAGGCCGCCGACCAGGCCGCAGCCGCGGCCGCCTCGGCCCGGCACAGCGCCGAGCTGATCTCGCTCGCCAAGACCGTGCTGGTGGTGCTGCTGGTGCTGGCCCTGATCGTGGCGACCATGATCGCCAGCCGGCGCCGGCGCCGCGAGGGCCCGGTCGACGAGCTGGACACCTTCCTGGCCACCCTGAACGACGCGCCGGGCTCGCTGCCACCGGCGCCGCGCGACATCGTGCCGTTGCCCAGCCGCGAGGCCGCGGCCAACCTGGCCCGGCAACGGGACTTGGCCGAGATGGCCGACAGCGAGCCGCAGGAAGTGGCGCGGCTGCTGCGTACCTGGCTGAACACCAAGGAGAGCTGACGATGGTAGAGACGCTGGCCACCGTGTCCTCGATCGGCACCCCGCTGGCCGCCGCGGCCGCCGCCGAGCCGCAGCACGACCTGACCCGCGGCCTGACCGGCCGGCGCAAGGCGGCGATCCTGCTGCTGCAGCTGGACCGGGAGGCCTCGGCCAAGGTGCTCAAGCAGCTCTCCGAGACCGAGCTGGAAGAGGTCGTCGCCGAGATCGCCCGGGCCGGCGACGTGCCGGCCGAGGTGTCGGCGGCGGTGCTGCGCGAGTTCGGCATCCTGCAGGCCTCCGGCGACGCGCTGGTGCGCGGCGGCGTCGAGCAGAGCCGGGCGCTGCTGCGGGCCGCGGTCGGCGACCAGCGGGCCGACGCGATCCTGGACCGGCTGTCGGGCAGCATGTTCGACGTTCCGTTCAAGTTCCTGCAGAACGCCGACGCCCGGCAGCTGCTGAACTTCATCTCCGACGAGCACCCGCAGACGATCGCGCTGGTGCTGGCGCACGTCTCCGCGCCGCTGGCCTCGAAGGTGCTGGCGGGCCTGGGCGGCGAACTGCAGGCCGACGTGGCACACCGGATCGCCACCATGGATCAGACCACGCCGGACATCATCCACCAGATCGAGGCGAACCTGCAGCGCCGGATGGCCAACCTGCTGGTGCCCTCGGAGCTGGCCGCGGTGGGCGGCGTGCAGCCGCTGGTCGACATCATCAACCGCGCCGACCGCGGCACTGAGAAGCTCATCATGGAGGGCCTGGAGAGCCGCGACCCGGAGCTGGCCGAAGAGGTCCGCAGCCGGATGTTCATGTTCGAGGACCTGGTCAATCTCGAGGACCGCGCCGTGCAGCTGGTGCTGCGCCAGGTCGAGACCGGCAACCTCGCCATCGCGCTCAAGGGCGTGGCGACCGTGGTGCACGCCAAGATCATGGCCAACATGTCCGAGCGGGCCGCGGCGAGCCTGGCAGAGGAGATCGAGCTGCTCGGCCCGGTCCGGGTACAGAGCGTGGAAGAGGCCCAGACCGAGGTGGTCCGGGTGATCCGCGAACTCGAGGAGTCCGGCCAGATCATCGTCCGGCGCGGCGAAGAGGACGAGTTCGTTGCCTAGTCCCCTGAGCAGCGCCGACAGCGCCAGCGGTGTCGGCGGCTGGGCCTTCGACTTCGGCGCCAGCGCCACGGTGCCGGAGCGGCTGGTCGAGCAGGCGCGGGCCGAGGCCCGGGCGGTCGGCTATGCCCAGGGCTGGGGGCACGGGGTGCGCAGCGCCGCCGAGACCCAGGCGGCCGAGAGCGCGGTGGCCGCCGCCGAGCATGCCGCGCTGCAGGCGCGGCACGAACAGCAGGTGGGGTCGGCACTGCAGGCGTTGCAGGCCGCCGCGGCGGACCTGCGGCAGCGGACTGTGACCGTCACCGACGAGATCTCCGATCAGATCCTCAGCGCCGCCGTCCAGCTGGCCGAGGCGCTGCTGGGCCGCGAGCTGCGCGATGCCGCGGTGGCGGCGCCGGCGGCGCTGGCCCGGGTGCTGGCACTGGCACCGGCCGACCAGCCGGTCACCGTCTGGCTGAGCCCGTCCGACCACGACACCCTGACCGGCCCGGCCGGCCCCGCCCTGCTCGCCTCGGTCGAGGGCGCCACCGGACGCCTCTTGAACTACGAGGTCGACGCCGAGTTGCAGCCCGGCGACGCCCGGGGACGCTGCGGCAGCAGCACCATCGACGCCCGGTTGTCGGCCGGAGTGGACCGGCTGCGGGAGTACCTGGCCCGATGAGCCCGATGACCAGCGTTCTTAACGACCGGGCCCGGCACCGGCTGGCCGAGCTCACCGAGCTCGCCAGCCCGCGGATCTACGGCTACGTCTCGCGGGTGGTAGGCCTGTCGGTCACCGTCTCGGGCCTGACCGGCCGGATCGGCGACCTGCTCACCATCGGCACCGGGCCGCAGTCGGTGCTGGCCGAGGTGGTCGCCGTCGACGGCCAGAACTGCACCTGCCTGCCGCTCGGCTCGCTGGACGGCATCGGCAACGGCGACCGGGTCGCCGCCACCGGCGGCCCGCTGCGGGTCGGTGTCGGTGCCGGCCTGCGCGGCCGGGTGCTGGACGGGCTGGGCCAGCCGCTGGACGGCCAGCCGCTGCCCGCCGGACTGGACCGGGTGTCGGTGGAGCTGGCACCCCCCGCGGCGCTGAGCCGGCGCCGGGTGGACGAGCAACTGGCGCTCGGCGTGCGCGCCATCGACTCGCTGATCAGCGTCGGCCGGGGCCAGCGGGTCGGCATCTTCGCCGGCTCCGGCGTCGGCAAGTCCAGCCTGCTGTCGATGATCACCCGCGGTACCACCGCCCAGATCACCGTGGTCGCCCTGATCGGCGAGCGCGGCCGGGAGGTCCGCGAGTTCCTGGAGAACGACCTCGGCCCGGACGGCCTGCGCGACGCGGTGGTGGTGATCGCCACCTCCGACCAGCCGCCGATGGTGCGGCTGCGGGCTGCCTACACCGCCACCCGGATCGCCGAGTGGTTCCGCGACCAGGGCCAGGATGTGCTGCTGCTGATGGACAGCATCACCCGGCTGGCCACCGCGCAGCGCGAGATCGGGCTGTCCGCGGGCGAGCCGCCGGCCTCGCGCGGCTACCCGCCGTCGGTGTTCGCGCTGATGCCGCGGCTGCTGGAGCGCGCCGGCGGATCCGAGCACGGCTCGATCACCGGCCTCTACACGGTGCTGGTCGAGGGTGAGGACCACAACGAGCCGGTCGCCGACACCGCCCGGTCGATCCTGGACGGCCACATCGTGCTGGACCGCCGGCTGGCCACCGCCGGGCACTTCCCGAGCATCGACGTGCTCGAGTCGGTGTCCCGGGTGGCGAGCTCGGTCACCACGGCCGAGCAGCAGCAACTGGCCCGTACCGCCCGGCAGCTGCTGGCAGCCCGCCGCGACGTCCGGGAGCTGGTCGAGATCGGCGCCTACGTCGCCGGCACCAACCCGCGCGCGGACCGGGCGCTGGCACTCTGGCCGCGACTGGAGGAGTTCCTGCAGCAGGGCATGGCCGAACGCAGCAGCGCCGAGTCCGCGTGGGGCGTGCTGGCCGACGTGCTGGCCGTCGATCCGCCGGTGACTTCGGCTGTTCCGGCTGTTCAGCCCGGAGCGCTTGGATGAGCCACAACTGGATCCCGACCGTGCTGCGGGCCCGGCAGGCGCAGGAGGACGTGCTGGCCCAGGACCTGGCCGCCGCCCGCCGGGACGCCGACCAGGCCGCCGGCCGGCATGCCGAGCAGCTGGCCCGGGTCGAGGAGCTGGCGATGCCGCACACCCAGACGGTGCGCGCCTTCCACGCCGCGTTGAGCGCCCAGCAGGCCGCGGTGGCGAGCCTGGCGGCCGCCCGCAACCAGCTGGTGTTCGCCGACCACCGGGTGGCCGGCACCATGGTCGAGCTGACCGCCGCCGCCCGGGCCCGCCGCACCGTGGAGAAGCTGCACGAGCGGCTGCTCGACGAGCAGGCCAGCGCCGCCACCAGCCTCGCGCAACGCGAGCTGGACGAGGTGTCGATCGGCCGGCACGGCGCCCGGCTGCGCGGCAGGATCGCAGCGACGAAGGACCGGGGAACGGCCTGCGAGGTCGCGCCGTGACCGTCGAGATGTCCGGCGTCGCGTCGGTGCTGGCCCGGATCGCCCAGATCCAGGCCAGCAATCCGTGCCTCCAGCCGAGCCGTGCCGCGGTACCGGCGCCCACCCGCGCCGCTGGTGGCGCAGGCGTTTCGACGACCATGGCAACCGGTGTCGCGGTGGCCGACCGGGTTTCCGCGCCGGACTTCGCGGCCACCCTTGCCCAGGTGCAGAACGGCCAGCCGGACGGCACCGAGGTGGTCGGCTCGGCCGCGAAATACCTCGGGGTGCCCTATGTCTTCGGCGGGAACACGCCGGCCGGACTGGACTGCTCGGGCCTGGTGCAGCGTGCCTATGGCGACCTGGGCATCACGCTGCCCCGGGTTGCCGCCGACCAGGCCCACGTCGGTACTCCGGTGCCGAGCCTGGCGCAGGCGCAGCCCGGCGACATCCTGGCCTTCGGCGAACCCGCGCACCACGTGGCCCTCTACCTCGGCAACGACCGGATGATCGCCGCGCCGGAGCCGGGGGACCGGGTGAAGGTGCAGGCGGTCTACGAGACACCGACCAGCATCCGCCGGGTGGTGGGCTCCGGGCCTGCCGGATCGACCGGCCTGGCAGGGCTGACTGGCATCGCAGGGCTGGCTGGCATCGCAGGGCTGAATGGCCTGCCCGGGATCGCGGCCTTGACCGGCATGACCGGCATGACCGGGCTCGGCATGCCGGCCGGCCTGGACCCAGTCGGCCTCGACGCGCGGGTCGGCCAGTCGCCGGTCGGTGGGGTGGGCCAGTACGCCGAGCTGTTCGCCCAGAACGAGGCCCGCTACCAGTTGCCGCACGGCCTGCTGGCCGCCGTCGCGCACACCGAGTCCGGGGGCAACTCCGCCGCGGTGAGCCCGGCCGGCGCCCAGGGCCTGATGCAGCTGATGCCTGCCACCGCGCACGGACTCGGGGTCGATCCGTGGGTTCCCGCGCAGGCGGTGCAGGGTGCGGCCCGGTTGCTGTCGAACTACCTGAAGAACTACGGATCGGTGCCGCTGGCGCTGGCCGCGTACAACGCCGGGCCCGGTGCCGTGGCGCAGTACGGCGGCGTTCCGCCTTACGCCGAAACCCAGAACTACGTCGCCAAGATCACCGCACTGATGGCCGGAAAGGCCGGCTGATGACACTGATGATCACCGCCGCAAGCAGCGGCCCAGCCGCTGCGGTGGAGCAGGCCGGCCCGGACGGCAGTGCCGACCGCAACGGCAGTGCCAACCGCAATGGCAGTGCCGACGCCTTCGCCGGCGTGCTGGCCGGCATCGGCCGCGACGTTCCGGCCGGCCGTCCGTCGGCCCGGGGTTCGTCGGATTCCCGGCCGGCCGACCCGGCCGACGGTACCGCCGACCAGGACCCCGGCACCGCCGCGGCAGAGCTTGCCGCGCTCGCGCTCGCGGTGTCCGGCAACCCGGTGCCCCCCGCCGTGCCGGTCGGCTCCAGCTCGGGCACCGGCGCGGTGGCAACCGGCGACCCGAACAGCCCGGCGGCGGCCACCGGCCCGGACGCACCGCACGGTCCGGCCCCGCAGGCTGCCCTCGCCGCGCAGCAGGCGGCTGCCGGGCGCCCGGCCCAGGCGCTCGAGGCGCAGGCCGCGGCCGCAGCTGCCAAGGCGTCCCGGCTCGCTAGCTCCGCCGCACCGACCGTTCCCGCCGAGCCTGCCGACCAGCCGCTGCCGACCACCGGTCCGGTGCCGGCCGGCACCGGACCGGTCGGGGTTGCCGGCCTGCCGGATCCCGCTTCGGCGGCGACCGGTTCGGCCACCCACCCGGTGCCGGCTCGGCCGGGCCTTCCCGGCGAATCCGCTTCGGCCGCAGACCAACTCGGATCGCCGGCAGCCGCCACCCCGGCGCCTCCGGGCCCGGCAACACCGCCCGGGACGACCCCGGCGGTGGTGACGATGCCCGGCGCCGCCGCGGCGATCGCCAGCACCTCCGGCGCCGCCCGGGGCACCGGAACCACGCAACCCGCGACCCCGGCCACTCCGGGCAACGGTGCCCGGGTGAGCGCGCCCGGCGAGACCCATCGTGCGACGCCGTCCGGACCACGGGCGAGCCACCGTCCGGACCAGCAGGACTCGGCCGCCGCCGCCCAGTCCGCGGCACCGGCACCCGCACCGGCCGCCACCGAGCCGACCGCTACCGCTCCGGCAGCCCAACCGAACCCGACCGGCATCCCGGCGGTCCAGCAGCCCGTCGCCGGCCGGCCGGCAGCCGGCCACGACGCCCCGCAGGTACCACGGCATCCGGCGACCGACGTGCCGCTGGCCAGCCAGGTGGCCGGTCCGGTGCTGGCATTGCGGGCTCGCGGCGACGGCAGCCACCAGATGATCGTCGCACTGCACCCCGCCGAACTCGGCCCGGTCAACCTGCACGTCCGGATCTCCGGCGACGCACTGACGATCTCGCTGGCCAGCTCGAACGACATCGCGCACGACACGTTGCGCGATGCCCTGCCGCAGCTGCGCTCGGAACTGCAGTCCGCCGGCCTTGGCGCTGCGTCGCTGTCGCTGGACCTGACCTCGGGCGGCTCGGCCGGCTCCGGCGGCTTCGCCGAGCAGCACCAGGCCGGTACCCCCGACCGGGCCGTCCCGGTGCCCGACCCGATCTCCGTTCCGGTGCCGCGACGTGCTGCCCGGATCGCCAGCAGCTCCGGCAGCGCCGCATTGGACCGGTGGCTGTGAACACCTCAGAACAGGAGAGCAGATGACGCTACCCGTCTCCGCGGTCGCCGGTGGTCAGCCGGTGCTGCCCAATCCGGCAGTCGACACCACGGACAACTCGAAGCTGAGCTCCAAGGCGTTCCTGCAGTTGCTGGTCGCGCAACTGCGCTACCAGGACCCGAGCAAGCCGGTCGACACCTCGGCATTCATGAACGAGACGGCCACCCTGACCCAGGTGCAGTCCTCCGAGCAGACCGCGCAGGTCAGCCTGGACATGCTCACCGCGCAACGGGCCCAGACCGCGAGCAGCCTGGTCGGGCACACCGTCAGCTACACCGCCGCCGACGGCAGCCAGGTCACCGGCTACGTCTCCTCGGCGACCATCTCCTCGGCCAAGCCGACCCTGCGGATCGGGACGGTCGACGTCGACCTGAGCCAGGTCCAGCAGGTGCTGGCCCCTGACACGGCCTGAGCCCCGGCCCAGCCCCAGCACCTGAAACCCAACCGCGAATATCCCCTTCTCTCAAGGAGAAACTCCCATGCTCCGCTCGCTGTTCACCGGCATCTCGGGCCTGCGTGCCCACCAGCAGATGCTCGACGTCACCTCCAACAACATCGCCAACGTCAACACCGCCGGCTTCAAGTCGTCCTCCACGGTGTTCGAGGACACCCTCAGCCAGACCATCTCCGGCGCCGGCGCGCCGACCGCCACCAACGGCGGCACCAACCCGACCCAGGTGGGCCTGGGCGTGCAGCTGGCCGGCACCGCGGTCAACTTCTCGCAGGGCTCCAACCAGTACACCGGCCGCACCAGCGACCTGCTGATCAACGGCGACGGTTTCTTCGTGCTCAACAACAACGGCCAGCAGACCTTCAGCCGGGCCGGCTCCTTCAGCCTGGACTCGGCCGGCCACCTGGTGGCACCGGACGGTTCCATCGTGCAGAGCGCGGCCGGCGGCGACCTGGACCTGTCCGCGCTGAGCAGCGGCACCTACAAGTCCTGGAGCATCAACCCGGCCGGTGTGGTGAACGGGGTGGACGCCGCCGGTGCCACCACGGCGCTGGGCACCATCGCGCTGGCCACCTTCACCAACCCGCTGGGCCTGACCAAGGTGGGCGACTCGCAGTACCAGGTCAGCACCAACTCCGGTCCCGCCCAGATCGGCGGCGCCAACACCGGCGGCCGCGGCAGCCTGACCCCGGGCTACGTGGAGATGTCCAACGTCGACCTGGCCGCGGAGCTGACCAACCTGATCATCTCCGAGCGCGGCTTCCAGGCCAACTCACGAGTGATCACCACCTCCGACGAGGTACTGCAGAGCCTGATCAGCCTGAAGAACTAGTCGCTCGGGGAGTGCTCGGGCCCGCTGGCACAGCGGGCCCGAGCGCCCTGACCGACAGGGGTCGTCCGGTGTCCGCCGGCCGGCCCGGCGGCTCAGCAAACAGCCGCCGTTGCCGATATGTAATGACGAGGAGGACCCACGGACGGGTCCTGCACACACCTGGATGGATCCGTTGATACTGCTGCGCCGGTTGGGTGGACCTGTATTCACCCTCAACCCAGACCTGATCGAGCGTGCCGAGGCAACCCCGGACACCGTGGTGACCCTGATCGGCGGCAACAAGTACGTCATCTGCGAATCGCTCGACGAACTCGTCGAGTTGATCCGGGACTTCCGGGCCAGCATCATCGCCAGCGCCGAGGCCATGACCGGCAGCCAGTACTCCGACGCCGGTACCGCCCACGCGACGGGCCACCCCCGGATGCGGGTGCTGTCCACCGCCGGCTCGCCGGGCGGTCAGCCGCCGGTGGTACCGATCCGAAGGAATGATTCCTGATGGATCCGTCCCTGATCATCGGGGTCGTCCTGGCGGTCGTGGCCATCGTCGGCTCGGTGACCATGGAAGGCGGCAACATCGGTGCCATCTTCCTGATCCCGCCGATGATCCTGGTCTTCGGCGGCACGATCGGCGCCGCCATCGCCGGCGCCGTGATGCGCGACGTCAGCTCGCTGCCCAAGCAGCTGATCCGAGCCTTCACCGCCAAGACCCCGAAGCCCGACGACGCCGTGCAGACCCTGGTGCGGCTGGCCGGCCGGGCCCGCCGGGAGGGCCTGCTGGCACTGGAGTCCGAGGCCGCCGAGGTGGAGGACGAGTTCCTGCGCCGCGGCCTGCAGCTGGCCATCGACGGCACCGACGCCGAAGAGGTCGCCATCATCCTGTCCACCGAGGTCGACACCAAGCGCGCCATCGACCGGGCGGCGGCGAAGCTGTTCGCCGACATGGGCGGCTACGCCCCGACCATCGGCATCATCGGGACCGTGCTGGGCCTGGTCAAGGTGCTCGGGCACCTGTCCGCGCCGTCGAAGCTGGGTGCCGAGATCGCCAGCGCCTTCGTGGCCACGCTCTGGGGCGTGATGAGCGCCAACGTGTTCTGGCTGCCGCTGGCCAACCGGCTCAAGCGGGTCAGCGAGGCCGAGTGCGAGCAGATGGAAGTGATCATCGAGGGCATCCTGGCCATCCAGGCCGGCGCCAACCCGCGGCTGGTCGAGCAGAAGCTGCAGAGCCTGCTGCCGGCCAGTAGCAGGCAGCCCGAGCGGGACGTCGCCTGATGAGCGCCGGACGGGCGAGCGCGGCCCGCCGGCACCGCGGTGGCGGGCACGCCGAGGAGCACGAGAACCACGAGCGGTGGATGGTCACCTACGCCGACATGCTCACCCTGCTGCTGGTGCTGTTCATCGTGCTGTACGCCATCTCGCAGGTGAACACCTCGAAGTTCTCCGAGCTGAAGTCCAGCCTCGCCTCGGCGTTCAAGAACGGCCAGCCCTCGGTGCTGTCCGGCGGCAGCGGGATCGTCAGCGGCGCCGGTGAGTCCGACGGCCAGCGCGCCAATCCGAACCTGCCGGTGTTCTCGATCCCGCAACCGAAGTCCTCGACCGCCGAGAAGGACCGGCAGGACGCCCAGCGCGAGGTGGACGAGTTCAAGGAGATCGAGGCGGCCATCAAGTCGTCGCTGCACAAGCACGGCCTGGACAACAACGCCGAGTTCAAGATCGACGAGCGCGGCCTGGTGGTCACCGTGGTGACCAACGAGCTGGTGTTCGCCGGCAACAGCGCGGTGCTCGAGGCCGAGGGGGCGACGATCCTCAACGCGGTGCTGCCCCCCTTGCGCCGCATCACCAACCAGATCCAGGTGGACGGCCACACCAACCAGCAGAACGTCAGCACCGCGCCGTACCCCAGTGGCTGGGAGCTGTCCTCGGCCCGGGCGTCCTCAGTGGTGCGCTTCCTGGTGGCACACGGCCCGATCGCGGCGAGCCGGCTGAGCGCGGCCGGCTACTCCGACCAGCGGCCGCTGCTGCCGGCCAGTGACCCGCGCTCGATCACCCGCAACCGGCGGGTGGACATCGTGGTGCTGTCCAAGCTGCCGGCCGGCGTCCGCAGCCAGTTGCCGGTGTTGAGCGGGAGCACCGGCCATGGCTGAGCCGACGCCGCGCCGCCCGCCGTTCCGCACCGAGACCAGGAGTTCGACATGACCATGACCGCGACCGACCGGCCCGACCGGATCGCCAACGAGGTGCCCAGCAAGGGCGGCCGGGCCGGCTCCAAGGGCAACCCGGCCGAGGCCGGCAAGGGGGCGGGCAAGCCGGGCAAGAAGAAGTCGAAGAAGAAGATCATCGTGCTGGTCGCGGTCGTGCTGCTGCTGGGTGCGGTTGCCAAGTTCACCCTGCTCAAGCCGTCGGCCGCCGCCGAGAACGCCAAGCCGGTGCCGGGGCACGTGCTGGCGATGCCGGACATGACGCTCAACCTGGCCGGCGGGCACTACCTGCGCATCCAGTTGGCCCTGCAGACCGTCGAGGGAACGTCCGAGGAGTTGGACACCAGTGAGGCGGCCCAAGCGGTGATCGACCAGTTCAGTGACCGTCCGGTGACGGAGTTGACCGGCGAGGCGGCCCGGACCAAGGCCAAGAAGGAGCTGCTCGGCCGGCTGCAGAAGGTGTACCCCAAGCAGATCATGGACGTGATCTACACGGAGTTCTTCACGCAGTAGCCTCGCCACCCCCACGTGCCGCCGCCTCCCGCCGCAGCTGCGGGAGGTACAGCTGGGTCGGAGTTCTCAGGTCTGCTCCGTCCCGGTCGAACGTTGTTCATGTGGCAACGTCACCATCCGCCCATCTTGCGCCGGTTCGCAGGCTGGTCCGACGCTCCGAAGAGGACGCGTCCGGGCCGACCCCCTACGACTTCCGGCGGCCCACCAAGCTCTCTCGCGACCACGTCCGCGCGCTGCAGATGTGTTACGAGACCTACGCCCGGCGGCTGACCACGCTGCTCACCAGCGGCCTGCGCCAGCTGTGCCAGGTGAACCTGGTCGCCATCGAGCACCAGAGCTACGAGGAGTACATCTCCACGCTGGCGCCCACCACCATCCTGGCGATGCTGGATATGGGACCGCTGCCCGGCACCGCGCTGCTGGAGTTCTCGGTGCCGACCGCGCTGGCCTGCGTGGACTACATGCTCGGCGGCCCGGGCGGTGACCAGCCCACCCGGCAGCTCACCGACCTCGAAAGCGGCCTGCTGCGCAACCTGATCGAGCAGATGCTCTCGGTGCTGCGCTACGCCGTGGAACCCACCATCGGGCTGGATCCGGTGCTGCGCAGCCTGGAGTTCAACCCGCAGTTCGTGCAGGCCGCCGGCGCCTCCGACGGCGTCATCGTCGGCTCGTTCCAGATGCGGGTCGGCAACCAGGTGTGCGTCTCGACGCTGTGCGTGCCGTTCGCCGCGCTGCTGCCGCGGTTGCAGGTCGGCAAGGAAGGCCGCGCCCAGACCCCCGCGGAGCAGGTCGCCGAGCAGCAGGCCGCCCAGCAGGTACGCACCGCGCTCGGCAACGTGCCGGTCGAGGTGTCGCTGAGCTTCGACCCCGTGCAGCTGACCCCGAACGAGATCGTCCGGCTCGAACCCGGTGACGTGGTGCCGTTGCGGCACCGGGTCACCACCCCGCTGAAGGTGACTTCCGGCGGCGTCACCTTCGCGCACGCGCTGGCCGGACGGCAGGGCAGCCGGCTCGCCGGCCTGGTCGTCGGCAACAACAGGAGGAACAACCCGTGACCCAGACCATGTCCACCAGCGAGCTCGCCCGCGAGGCGGCGCTGGCCGCGCTTGCCAGCCTGCCGATCTCGGACCCGCTGGAGCCCGGGGTGGCCGGCAACGACCCGAGCCAGCTGCAGTTCGACGGCGTGGCGGTGACCGCCCGGTTCACCGGTGCGCGCAGCGGAGAGGTGCTGATCGCGGTCGAGCGCGCGCTGGCCGACGCCCTGCAGAACTCACCGTTGGGCGCGCTGGACGTCGCGGCGGCCCTCACCCCGGCGCTGACCGCGGCGGCCGGGGTGACCGGCACCGTGCAGATCGGCCCGGGCCAGGCACTGGAGCCGGCGACCGCGCTGGCCGCCCTGCTCGGCAAGCCCGGCGCACAGGCGGTTCCGCTGCTGTACCAGGGAATGCCGCGGGCGCTGGTGGGCATCGTGGTCACCGCGGATGCCGCCGCAACCGGCCCGCAGGCCCCGCACTACCCGAGCCCGGAGGAGCTGCGCGCCGCCGGGATGCCCGGTTCGCCGGCCGCCCGGACCTCGCTGCGCACCGGCCTGGACCTGCTGCGCGACGTCAGCATGGAGGTCACCGCGCAGATCGGCAGCACCCGGATGACCATCAGCGAACTGCTGTCCCTCAACGAGGGCGCGGTGGTCGAGCTGGACCGGGCCGCCGGCGCACCGGCCGACCTGCTGGTCAACGGCCATCTGATCGCACGCGGCGAGGTCGTGGTGATCGACGAGAACTTCGCCCTGCGGATCGTGGAGATCGTCGCTGACGACCAGGTGCCCGCGCGCTCGTGAACACCGTCGCCGTCATCGGCCGGATGCTGCTCGCCCTGGTCTTCGTGCTGGGGGTGATGTGGCTGCTGGCCCGCTGGGCCCGCAAACCCCTCGGTGGCAAGGCCGACCGGGTGATGGCGGTGCTGGCCCGCCAGCAGCTGAGCCGTACCTCCTCGGTCACCGTGGTGCGCGTGATGGACCGGGCCCTGGTGCTCGGCGTCACCGAGCAGGGCGTGCAGCTGATCACCGAGACCGAGCTGTCGGCGGTCGAGAACGCGCTGGCCACCGAGGCCACGCCCGGCCGGAACCGGAATCGGGCTCGGGCGGCAGAAACCGCCGACGTGACCGAAGACCGCCCGCTGGACCTGCAGTTGCAGCCGACCGGCCGGTCGGCCCTGGACGGATCGGTGCTCTCGCCCAAGACCTGGCGGCAACTGGTCGACACCGCCCGTGAGCTGACGGTCCGCCGATGAGGAAACTGCTCGCCGCGCTCGCGCTGTGCGCAGGCCTGCTCGGCGCAGGCCTGCTGGCCGGTGCCGGCACCGCCGGGGCGACCGCGCTGCCGGTCAGCGCCGCCCACCACGAGACGATGGTGCCGCTCGCCAGCACCAACGTGCTGACGATGGTGGTGCCCAAGCTGGCGCCGGCTGCGCCGGCCGGCCCGACCAAGCCGGCCGGACCCACCGGCACCGTCAATCTCGACATCAATCCCAAGCCCAGCACGTCGGTCAGCATCCTGCTGCTGCTCACCCTGCTGTCGGTGGCGCCGTCGATCCTGCTGCTGATGACCAGCTTCACCAAGATCTTCGTGGTACTGGGCCTGACCCGCAATGCGCTGGGACTGAACGGGGTTCCGCCCAACCAGGTGCTCGCCGGCCTGTCGCTGTTCCTGAGCCTGTTCATCATGAGCCCGGTGGTGAAGAAGGTGAACGAACAGGGGGTGCAGCCCTACCTGCACAACACCAAGAGCCAGTCGGTGGCGTTCCGGGACGGCATCGCGCCGATCCGCGAGTTCATGCTGGCCCACACCCGCTCGGAGGAGATCGCGCTGATGCTGCGGGCCGGGCACCTGCCCAACCCGCCGACGCCGGACAAGCTGGAGCTCACCACGCTCATCCCGGCGTTCGTGCTCTCCGAGCTGCGCTCGGCGATGATCATCGGCTTCGTGGTCTACATCCCGTTCCTGATCATCGACATGGTGGTCTCGTCGTCGCTGATGTCGCTGGGCATGATGATGCTGCCGCCGGTCTCGGTCTCGCTTCCCTTCAAGCTGCTGCTGTTCGTGCTGGTGGACGGCTGGGGGTTGATCATCAACTCACTCGTCACCAGCTACAACACCTAGCGCCGCCGAGCCGCTCGAACCCAGCCAGAGATGCCACATCGATGAACTTTGCCGAAGGGAGGTGCCGGTGACCGACACCGCGATAGTGCACCTGGGCCTGCAGGCGATGCTGATCGCCTTCGAGCTCGCGGCACCGACGCTGCTCACCGCGCTGCTGGTCGGGTTCGGGATCTCGCTGTTCCAGTCGGCGACCCAGATCCAGGAGTTCACGCTGTCCTTCGTGCCCAAGGCGATCGCGGTCGGCATCGCGCTGCTGCTGTCGGGCAGGTGGATGATGCACTCGATGGTGACCTTCACCGAGCAGCTGTTCAGCCAGATCCCGAGCCTGATCAACTGAGCGGGCGATGAACGTCGAACTGGGCACCGCGAGCATCGTGACGCTGCTGCTCGCCTCGATCCGGATCACCGCATGGCTGGCGATCGCGCCGCCGTTCGCGACCGGCGGGGTGCCCAGGACCGTGCGGGTGATGCTGGCGGTGGGCCTGGCGCTGGCGGTGTCGAACACCGCCCGGGCGCACGCACCGGCCGCCGAACTCGGCCCGCTGGTCACCAGCGCGGTGGAGCAACTGCTGATCGGCGCCTCGCTGGGCTTCCTGACCCGGTTGCTATTCACCGCGGTGGAGGCGGCCGGCGCGCTGATCGACCTGACCGGCGGGTTCTCCCTCGCCTTCGCCTACGACCCGCTGTCCGCCTCGACCACCTCGGTGTTCGGCAAGTTCTACGGCCTGCTGGCCACCACCCTGATCTTCGCCACCAACGCGCATCTGGTGATCCTGCAAGGCTTTCTGCGGACGTTCGGCTCGTTGCCGCTGGACGGCACCATGTCGCTGGCGCACCTGGACACCGAGCTGGTGCACGGCGTCACCGCGATGTTCGTCGCGGCACTGCAGATCGCCGCGCCGCTGATCGCAGTGCTGTTCCTGGCCGATGTCGCGCTCGGCCTGCTCAGCCGGATCTCGCCGCAGCTCAACGTCTTCCAGGTCAGCTTTCCGCTCAAGATCATGCTCACCCTCGGCCTGGTCGGCCTGAGCTTCGCCACCATGCCCCGGATCATCACCGAACTCGGCAGCACGACGGCCGAGCTGATGATGCGGATCGGGACGGCCGGCTGATGTCGGGCAAGCCGGCGGGGGAGAAGACCGAGAAGGCCAGTCCGCGCAAGCTGAAGAAGGCGCGCCGGGACGGCCAGATCGCCCATACCCCCGAGGTCGGTTCCTGGTTGAGCGTGCTGGCGGCGAGCTTCGTGCTGCCGGCGGTGGGCCGTGCGCTGATGGACGACGCCCGCACCACCTTCGTCCAGGTCGGCTCGGTGATCACCACCCCGGACACCGGCCGGGCGCTGGCGATCACCCGCCACGCGGTCACCTCGGCAGTGCTGGCCACCGCTCCGCTGGCCATCCTGGTGATGGTCACCTCGGTGGCCTCGGCGGCGATGCAGGGCGGCATCTGGGTGGCACCGAAGCTGCTGATGCCCAAGCTGACCCGGCTGAACCCGCTCAGCGGGCTGAAGCGAATGTTCGGCCCGCAGGGCGTCTGGCAGCTGCTCAAGTCGCTCAGCAAGCTGGCGGTGCTGACAGCGGTCACCTACTACTCGGTGCGCGAACTGGTGCCGACCCTGATGGCGGCGGGTTCGCTGCCGCTGTCGTCGGTGCTGGACACCACCACCAGCGCCGCGCTGCGGTTGATCCGGCTGGGCGCCGGCGCCGGGCTGCTGCTGGCCTTCGTCGACGCCGCGGTGGTCCGCCGGCGCACCAACAAGCAGTTGAAGATGACCAAGCAGGAGGTCAAGGAGGAGCAGAAGAGCACCGACGGCGACCCGCTGCTGCGCAGCATCCTGCGGTCCCGGGCGCTGGCGATCAGCCGCAACCGGATGATGGCCGACGTGCCGAGCGCCGACGTGGTGCTGGTCAACCCGACGCACGTCGCGGTGGCACTGCGCTACGACCCGGCCCGCGGTGCGCCGCGGGTGGTGGCCAAGGGTGCCGACCACGTCGCGGCCCGGATCCGCGAGCTGGCCGAGCGCAACCGGGTGCCGATGGTGGCCGACGTCCCGCTGGCCCGCACGTTGCACAAGACCTGCGAGATCGGCCAGGAGATCCCGCCGGACCTGTACCAGGCGGTGGCCACCGTGCTCGCGTTCGTGATGCGGCTCAAGCGGCGCGGGTCGGCGGCCGGCCTGCACCGGATGCAACCGGTCCGGTGACGGCAGGGCGTCCGGACGACGGCGGCTCAGGCGCCGGGTGTGCTCAGCTGTCCAGCTCCCACAGCTCGAAGTCCTCGGCGTAGCGCGACTCCCACCAGGCGGTCTTGCGGTCGGGCGTGGTGATCCACTCCTGAGGTGGGCCGATCGCGTCGCCGGTCCGACCGGGCTCAGGCGCCGGCTTCGCGCCGCCGGTGCCGGGCGTGGTGTGCAGCACGACCGCCGGGCCGGCCAGCATGATCAGCACCAGCAACACGATGCCCAGGCTCGCGCCCATCGCGCACCTCCCCAGGTGTAGGCAACCGCCGCGGCCCTTACCCCAGCCGGACGGTGGGCCGGTCGTCGTACCCAGACAGCATCGTCGGATGAACGGCACGGCGGTGGCAGAGGCGAAGGGCAAGCCGGCCGCGGGACCTTGGTCCCGTTCGGCGAGCCAGCACGCCGGCGGCTGGTCAGCAGTCAGCCGGCTGGTGGCCTCGGCAGTCAGCCGGCTGCTCGGACGGCGGCGCGCCGCCGCGGGCTACCAGCGGTTAGGGTCGTCGCGAATGACGAACTTGCGAAAGAAGACACCGGTGCCCCCGCACAGTTCGCCGTCCCGGCGCTGAAAGTGCACCATATCGGCGGTGTCCGCCGGTGTGAACGTCTGGTTGCAACGATCGCAGCAGACTTCCCTGTGATCGTCCACCAACCGCCTCCGGTTGGACTCTGACATCGGTATCTCCCTCGCCCCGCCTTGTCCTTGCATCCTGTCCAATCGGCGTGCCGGCAGGCGGGATTAGGGTCTGGGCCGGCTCAGGTCGGCGATCGCCGTGCCGAATAGATCAATCGCCAGGACGGCGACAAAGCAGACACGGATCGGTCTGCACCAGCAGGGCAGTACCTGACCTTGTCGCCGCGATGAGCCCCGAAGGTGGATGTGACTCCCAGACGGTTGTCCCAATTGGCCGTGCCGATCGGTGTGGTCGCCATCATCCTGATGATGGTGGTGCCGGTCCCGTCCTCGGTGCTGGACTTCCTGATCGCCGTCAACATCACCGGTGCGCTGCTGATCGTGCTGGTCAGCATGTACGTCGAGCGACCGCTGGACTTCTCCAGCTTCCCGTCGCTGCTGCTGGTCGCGACCCTGTTCCGCCTCGCGCTCAACATCTCCGCCACCCGCCAGGTGCTCGGCAAGGGCTACGCGGGCAAGGTGATCAACGCCTTCGGGCATTTCGTCATCGGCGGCTCGCTGGTGATCGGGCTGGTGATCTTCGCGATCCTGCTGGTGATCCAGTTCGTGGTCATCACCAACGGTGCCGGCCGGGTGGCCGAGGTCGGCGCCCGGTTCACCCTGGACGCGATGCCCGGCAAGCAGATGGCCATCGACGCCGACCTGAACTCGGGCCTGATCGACGAGGCCGAGGCACGCCGGCGCCGGATCGAGGTTGCCTCGGAGGCGGACTTCTACGGCTCGATGGACGGTGCCTCGAAGTTCGTCAAGGGCGACGCCATCGCCGCGATCATCATCACGGTGATCAACCTGATCGGTGGCATCGCGATCGGCATCCTGTCCCACCACCTGTCGGTGACCGACGCGGTGGCCAAGTACAGCCTGCTGTCGGTCGGCGACGGGCTGGTCTCGCAGATCCCGGCGCTGCTGCTGTCGGTGGCCACCGGCCTGATCGTCACCCGGGCCAGCGGATCCTCCGACCTGGGTACCGCGGTGGCCGGCCAGTTGAGCAGCCAGCGGCGCGCCCTGCAGATCGCCGGTGGCGCGGCCCTGGCGCTGTGCGTGGTGCCGGGGTTGCCGAAGCTGCCGTTCCTGCTGGTCGGCGGCCTGCTGCTGTTCGTGGCGCGCCGGATCGCCGCCACCGCCGAGGCCGAAACCGCGGCCCAGTCCGGGCCGGCCGTGCTCGCCGCCGCCGGGCCCGCGCCGGACAGCCCGGAGGCGATCCTGGACGACCTCGCGGTCGACCCGCTGGAGCTGGCGCTGTCCTCGGACATGATCACCCTGGTCGACGGGATCGGCGCCGACCTGCTGGACCGGGTCCGGGCGCTGCGCCGCAAGCTCGCGATGGAGCTGGGGGTGGTGATGCCGCCGGTGCGCACCCGGGACAACTTCGACCTGCCCGCCTCGACCTACGCCATCAAGCTCAACGGCGTCGAGGTGGCCCGTGGCCAGGCCCCGGCCGGCACCGTGCTGGCCATCGGCGACGGCCTGGAGAACCTGCCCGGCACCGCGGGGTCCGAGCCGGTGTTCGGCCTGGCCGGCAAGTGGATCGGCACCGAGCTGCGCGGCCAGGCCGAGCTGCTCGGCGCCACCGTGGTGGACCGCTCGTCGGTGATCATCACGCACCTGTCGGAAGTGGTGCGGACGCACGCCGGTCGCTTGCTGGGCCGGGAGGAGGTCGCGGCGCTCACCAAGGCGGTGCGGCGCACCCACCCGGTGGTGGTGGAGGACCTCACCCCGGCGATGCTGAGCCTCGGCGAGATCCAGCGGGTGCTGCACGCCCTGTTGGAGGAGGGCGTCTCGATCCGCGACCTGGTCCGGATCTTCGAAGCGCTGTCGTTGGCGGCCAAGTCCGGCACCGAGCCGGACCGGCTGGTGGAGGCAGCCCGGCTGGCGCTGGCGCCGGCCATCACCGCGTCCCACACCGTCGCCGGCACCCTGTCGGTGATCATGCTGGACCCGCGGATGCAGCAGGGCCTGCTGGAGTCGGTGCGCCCTGCCGACACCGGCGTGCAGCTGCTGCCCGGCCCGGAACTGGTGGAGGCGCTGGTCACCGACACCGCGCGGCAGTACCAGCAGCTGCTCGAGCAGGGCATCCGGCCGGTGCTGGTGTGCGCGCCGCAGATCCGGTTGCCGCTGCGCCGGTTGATCGCCTCGACCGCCCCCGACCTGCCGGTGCTGTCCTACTCAGAGGTGGGCAGCAATGCTGCCGTCGTCGACACCGTGGGGGTGATCGCCAATGCCCGCACCGTTGGTGTGTGAGGGTCCTGATCTCGAGCAGCTGCTGGCGCAGGTGCACGCCCAGCCGGGCGCGGAGATCCTGTACCAGGACCGGATCCGGCGCGGCGGGGTGGGCGGTTTCTTCGCCCGCGAGGTGCATCGGATCGCCTACCGGGTGGCCGAGAGCGCCGCGACCGGCACCGTCGACGGCGCGGACTACGACGGCCCGGACTTCGACGGCCCCGACGGCCTCGACGAAGCGGGCGGCGGGCCCGCTGGTTCGGCGATCGAGCCGCCGGCACCGGCTTTCGGGGCGGCCGGCAGTCCGGCCGCCGAGCTGTTCGCCGTCGCTGCGGCCGCCCGCCCGCCCGCCGGTGCCGAACTGCCCGAGTTGGACGAGCTGTTGGCCACCGCCGAGGCCGCCGAGAACGTCAATGGCTCCGGCCAGCACCGCGCGCCGGAGCCCGGCTCGCCGGCCGCCGCACAGCCCGCCGGGCAACCGGACTTCGCGACCCTGCTGCGTACCCTGACCGCGACCGACTCCGACGCCGCCGAGCCGGCCGGCTCCGGGCCGGTCGCGGCCGATCCGGTCGTCCGCGAGCCGGCCGCGGTCGCACCGCCGGCCCGTCCGGTGCCGAAGCCGGCCGGCTCCAGCAACGTGACCACCATCGGCAAGCCGGACGCCCGGGCCCGGCTGGAGCTGCTGATGCAGCTGCGCCACGTGGGCGTTCCGGTGTCGGTGAACCCGCGTAGCGACACCCACACCCTGTACGAGGCGCTGGAGAGCATCCTGGACGAGCTGCCGGCGCCGGCCGTGCCGCCCCGGGCCGCCGGCGAGGTGCTGGCGGTGGTGGGGGAGTCGGGGCCGGCGTTGCAGGCCGCCCGGACCTGCGCGGCGATGCTGCGGATCCCCCCGACGGGCATCGGGGTGGCCGGCCTGGCGGACCCGGGATCCGACTACCCGGTGATCACCGGCCGGGCCGAAGCGTTGCGGCTGCGTACCGAACTGCGCCGGGCCGACCTGCCCTCGATCGTGGTGATCGCCACCGACCTGACGGTGGCCGGCCCGGACGACCCGTGGGCGGCCGAGATGCTGGCCGCACTGTGCCCCACCGCGGTCTGGGCGGTGGTGGACGCGCGCTGGAAGACCGAGGACAGCCGCGCCCAACTGGACCGGCTGGGCCAGGTGGACGCCCTGGTGGTGCACTCGGCGCAGCTGAGCGCCAGCCCCGCCTCGGTGTGGGACCTGGACCTGCCGCTGGGCCTGCTGGACGGCCGGGCGGCGAGCACCTTCGCCTGGACCGGGCTGCTGTTCCCGCTGCTGCGCAGCGGTGCCCGGCATCGGGCGAGCGCATGATCGCGGCAGGCGCCGTCGGCGCCGGTTACGGAGGTTGAGGAGCATGTTGCGCCCATCGGTTCTGGGGTTGGCCGTGCTGCTGAGCATGCCGGCGTTGTGGGCGGCGTTCGCGGCCGGATCGCTCGGTATCACCACCGCGCTGATCCGGTTCCTGATCGCGGTGCCGGTCGCGGCGCTCATGTTGACGTTGCTGCGCAAGGTGACGGCCGGGTACGCCCGCCAGGCGCTACGCCGGGAAGTGGCCGCGGCCGTCGAACTGCGCGACCGGCAGGCCGCCGAACTCGGCTGACTCAGGCTGCCGGCCAACCCGTGAACGGGTGCCGATTCCGGTAGTCGAGGATGGGCGGATGACTGAACACCAGCCTCGCCGGTCCCGGTTGCGTCCCGGCCGGCCGTTGCCGGCGACCATCGATGCGTTGCGGGCGTTCGACCCGCGGGCCAGGCCCAACCTGAAGCGGGCGATCCCTGCCGTGCTGATCGCGCTGGTCAGCTTCGGCTTCGGCGACCACCTCGGCGGAATTCCCCGCACCCATGACACCACGTTCGCGCTGTTCGGCTGGTCGGTGAGCCTGACCAAGGGCAAGGTCAGCGTCCTGGTGCTCGGCCTGAGCGTGCTGTTCGTGGTGGCCGGGGTGATCGCCACCCGGTCGGTGGCGCGGGAGCTGGGCCGGGTCAGCGAGGTGCACGGCGGGGTGGCCGCGGCCTCCGCGGTGCGGCTGATCTGCATGGTGCTCGGGTACGGCTTCGTCGCACTGGCGGTGCTCGCCCTGCTGCGAGTAGATCTCGGCAACCTGCTGGTCGGCGGTGCGGTGACCGGGGTGATCGTGGGCATCGCCGCCCAGCAGACGCTGGGCAACGTGTTCGCCGGCCTGGTGCTGCTGTTCGCCCGGCCGTACGTGCCGGGCCAGCGGGTGAAGATCCGCAGCGGCTCGATGGGCGGCCCGTTCGACGGCGTGATCGTCGACGCCGGGCTGATGTACACCACCATCGACACCGACGAGGGACTGGTGTCGATGCCCAACTCCGGCCTGCTGGCCGCGGCGATCGGGCCGTTCGACGGTGAGCCCGAGGACGAGCAGCCGGACGGTACGCCCGGCTCCGGTGATCCCGGGACCGGGCCCGGCGGCAATCCGGCTGTCGGGGCGGGTGGGAATCCGGCCTGAGCACCGCAGGAGTGCGGACCGAACGCGCTGAACGCCGGCGAATGCCAGAGGTGGACGACGGCCCGCGCACCCACGGGGGGTGGAGTGCGCGGGCCGTCTTTAGCCCCCGTCGAGGCCAGGGCTGATTCTGCACGTACCGGCTGTCTTCGTAAAGGTCAGACGCGGTCTTTTTCAGCGGATTGGCCACCAACTCTGGCCGGCCAGGGTGGAAATGCAGTGGGGCCAGGCACCGAGATGCCTGGCCCCACTGGACTACTTCTGGGTTACTGCACCGCTTCGGTTATCGGCTAGCTCGCGTTGAACGCGGTGTCGTCGATGACGAAGCTGGTTTGCAGCGAGGAGTCCTCGGTGGCGGTGAAGCTGACACTGGTGGTGCCGGCCGGGACGGTGAAGGACTTCTGGACGTATCCGGTGTTCTTGTTGAGGTTGGAGTAC
>Ga0207708_10000157_pt1 | contig 53448 bp, 59 predicted proteins | sample KBSK5101metaG_FD_184340 | JGI IMG/M metagenome (GOLD analysis project Ga0207708, IMG submission 184340) | Corn, switchgrass and miscanthus rhizosphere microbial communities from Kellogg Biological Station, Michigan, USA - KBS K5-10-1 metaG... | ecosystem: Host-associated > Plants > Roots >... | reverse complement strand
AGCTGTTCTTCGACGACGTCGAGGTGCCCGCCGACCGCCTGGTGGGCAACGAGGGCGAGGGCCTGCGGCTCGTCTTCGACGGCCTCAACCCCGAGCGGATCATGACCGCGGTGCAGTGCACCGGGATCGCCCGCCAGGCGCTGGACAAGGCCAGCGCCTACGCGCGCGAGCGCGTGGTCTGGAACGCGCCCATCGGCTCGCACCAGGGCGTGTCGCACCCGCTGGCCGAGGCGAAGATCGAGCTCGAGCTGGCGCGCACCATGACCCGCAAGGCGTGCGCGCTCTACGACGCCGCGGCGAAGGGCGCGGGCGAGGCCGCGAACATGGCCAAGTTCGCCGCCGCCGAGGCGGGCGTGAAGTGCGTCGACCGCGCGATCCAGGCCCACGGCGGCAACGGCGTGGCGCTCGAATACGGCCTGGCCGACCTGTGGTGGGGCGTGCGCACGGCGAAGATCGCCCCGGTCTCGCGCGAGATGATCCTCAACTACGTGGCCGAGCACTCCCTGCGTCTGCCAAGGTCCTACTGATGCGACCTGCCGACCATCCCAATCGACCGATCTCCCTGTTCGACGTCGTCAAGCGGGCCGTCGACATCGTCGACCCCGACGACGACGACGCGGACATGGGCGAGCTGGAGGAGATCTTCGAGGACGCCGACGAGCCCGTGACCGGGGTGGAGAACCTCGAGGAGCGCGTGGCTCTGGCCGTCGAGGGCATCGACAACGCGGTCGAGAACCCCGCTGTGTCCGTCGCGGCGGCGCTCATCCTCTACCTCGCCCACCGCCGCGACGAGCTCAACGCCGATCCCGATCACGTCCTGCGCCTCACCGCCCGAGCCGAGTGGAAGGGCGACCCGCCGGAGAACGTGCGCGACTGGCTCGCGGCGCGCGGGATCACCGTCTAGCGGCAAAGCGCAACGCGTCCGGGTAGGCCTCGAGGAGGCCGAAGGTGGCCGCGCCGTCGACGACGTGGACCTCGGCCTGCGGCAAGCGTGCGGCCAGCTTCTCGCTCATCGCCGGCGGATGCGTCTTGTCCTCGGAGCCGACCCACAGCGCCACCGGCGCCCGCACGTCCGCCAGCACAAAGCCCCATGGGCGGGTCACGAGCTTGACCTCGTGCGCGAAGGCGTCCGGGTAGCCCATGACCTCCTTCGTCGTCAGGCGGTGGAGCGCGAGCAGCTCCGGACGCTCCATCGCGGCGGCATCTTTGGGAGGCAGGTCCTTCAGCGCCCGCGCGGCCGCCTTGTCGGCGTTGCCGGCGAGGCCGAGCAGCGGCCGCACGAGGAACGGCGCGCGGCGGGCGACCACGAACAGCGGCTTCATCGGGCCGCCCGTGCCGTCCAGCGCGCCCTTCTCACCCAGCGGCACGATGGCACCGCACAACGCCACGGCGCCGACCCGGTCGGGGTGGCGGGCGGCCACCGCGAGCGCGAAGGGCGTGCCCGCGGACTGGGCGAGCAGCCCGAACCGCTCGAGCCCGAGCTCGTCGGCAAGCTCGATCGCGTCGCTGGCCCAGTCGAGGATCGTCCGGTCCGGCGCCGGCGCGGAGTCGAGGAAGCCGGGACGGTCCGGCGCGACGAGCCGCACGCCGACCCGCTCGGCCGCGGGCGCGGCGGCCTTCGCGAGTGCCCGCGAGCCGGGGCCGTCCAGCGCCAGCACGGGCGCACCGCCGGCATCGCCGAGCTCGAGGTAGCCGAGCACGCGACCGTCCCCGGTCCGGACCTCCATGACAGGGGTACGGGCCAGGGCGGTTCCCCGGTCGGCGACGGCCGCCCGCGTCTGAGCGCCGGGAGTTCTGGCATGCTCGCGCCGTGCCCGACCCCGCGTACCACGTCGCCGCGTGGACGGACTTCTTCGTCGCCGCCGCCGGGGCGTCGGCCGCGCTCGCCGGCCTGGTGTTCGTGGCCGTCTCCATCAACGTCGAGAGCATCCTGAAGTACCCCGGCCTGCCCGAGCGCGGGCTCACCACGGTGTTGCTCTTCGCCGGCGTGCTCGTGGTGTCGCTGTTCGGGCTCGCGCCCGGCGTGAGCACCCATACGTTCGCCATCGAGATGCTCGCCCTCGGCGTCCTCGCGACCGCCTTCCTGTCGTCGAAGGCGATGAAGTCGACAGCCACGGGCGACGAGCCGTCCCACGTGGCCACCGCGCTCGGGGTCGTGCTGTTCGCGACCGTCCCGTTGGTCATCGCCGGAATCAGCGTGCTGGTCGAGACCGGGGGCGGGATGTACTGGGTGTTGGCCGCCTTCGTGACCACCATCGTCGGCGCGATCGCCAACGCGTGGGTCCTCCTGGTGGAGATCCTGCGCTAGTACCCTTCCGCGCCCTGATGAGCGTGACGGTTGTGGGATCCATCGCCTTCGACGCGGTCAAGACGCCGTGGGGCCAGCGCGACCGCCTGCTGGGGGGCTCGGCCGTGCACTTCGCGCTGTCGGCCTCGTTCCTCGCCGACGTGCGCGTGGTCGGCCCGGTCGGCGACGACTTCGGCGAGGCCGAGTACGACGTGCTGCGCGCGCGCGGCGTCAACGTCGACGACATCGAGCACGTCCAGGGCGGCAAGACCTTCTTCTGGTCGGGCGAGTACGAGTACGACCTCAACACCCGCCACACCCACGACACGCAGCTCAATGTCTTCGCGGACTTCGCCCCCAAGCTCTCGGACGCCTCCAAAACCGCCGACGTCGTTTTCCTCGCCAACATCCAGCCCGACCTGCAGCGCGAGGTGCGCGAGCAGTGCGCGGGCGCGCGCGTGGTCGGCCTGGACTCGATGAACCTGTGGATCGAGACCGCGCGCGACTCGCTCGTGCGGACGATCGAGGGCGTCGACGTGCTCGTGGTCAACGACGCCGAGCTGCGCCAGCTCACCGAGAAGCCCAACCTGCTGCAGGCCGCGCGGGAGGTCATGGACTGGGGCCCGACCGCCGTGGTGGTCAAGCAGGGCGAGTTCGGCGCCTCGCTGTACTCGGGCGATCGCTTCTTCTCCCTGCCCGCCTACCCGCTCGAATCCGTGCTCGACCCCACCGGGGCGGGCGACTCCTTCGCGGGCGGGCTGTTCGGCTACATCGCCGCCCACCCCGACGAGGGCCTGGACGAGGAGCTCCTGCGCCGCGCGATGGCCTACGGCACGGCGCTGGCCTCGTTCAACGTCGAGGAGTTCGGCACCGAGCGCGTCCAGCGCCTGACCGCCGACGAGGTGCGCGAGCGCGTCGGCGCCCTGCACGCGTGCACGAGCTGGGTCGACGTCCCGCTGGAGCAGCGCGCGTAGACGAGCCCGGTCGCACGCGGCTGCGCGACTGGATCCGCAAGGGCGACAGCGCGCCGCGCCTGCTGCTCGCCGTCCGTTTCGCGCGCGAGCTGCTGCCGGGCGACAGCGAGCTCGGCGACCCGCTCTCGACCGCGGGTGGCGAGGCGCCGCACCTTCTCGCCCGCTCGGTCGCCGAAGCCGGGGCGCGCGAGCCCAGCGTGGCGCGCGAGCTCGGGCTCGGCGCGCTGCAGGTGTGGCAGGCGCTGTCCGAGGCCCAGGGGCGCGGGCGCGGCGAAGAGGACGTGGCCATCCTGTTCCTGGACCTCGTCGGCTTCTCGGCCTGGGCCCTGCAGGCCGGCGACGAGGCCGCGGTGACCTTGTTGCGCGACTTCGGCCGCATCACCGACGGCGCCGTGGTCGAGCGCGGCGGCCGCGTGGTCAAGCGGCTGGGCGACGGCGCGATGGCCGTGTTCGCGGACGCCGGGGCCGCGGTCGAGGCCGCCCGCCACGCGTGCCGGGAGGTCGCAACCATGGACGTGGACGGCTACGAGCCGGCGCTGCGGGCCGGGCTGCACGTCGGCCGCCCGCGCCACCTCGGCGGCGACTACCTCGGCGTCGCCGTCAACGTCGCCGCGCGCGTGGCCGAGGCGGCCAAGGCGGGCGAGGTGCTGATCTCCGAGACCGCGCGCGAGCGGCTGCCGCCGGACGCCTACCCGCTGCGCAAGCGGCGCCGGTTCAGGGCCAAGGGCGCGCCCGACGACCTGGCGGTGTACGCGGTCGGCTAGGGCGCGTCCTGCGTTTGAACGCTCATCGTTGGACGGAGTGGATGCGCCAGCCGACAAGGGGGTACGATCCCTCGGACATGACCTGGGGGTTTGTGTGGCTCATGTTCATCCTGAAGATCCCCATCCTGATGCTGCTGGGCATCGTGTGGTGGGCGATCAAGCAGGAGGCTGACCCGTCCGCCGACGAGGGTGGCGGCGGCACCCGCCGCCACCGCCAGCCCCCGTTCCCGCGCTGGCCGAAGCCGCGCCGGCGCGGTCCCCACGGTGCGCCCCTCCCACCGTCGCCGAAGCGGGTCCGCACCCGTGTGGTCGCCCGCCGGTTGCCCGTGGCGCCGCACCGCTGAGCCTCAGCCCGGCCAGCGGACGCGCGATGATGGACCCTTCAGGGTGCTGACGAATGGTTCAACCGCAGCCCGGCCGCACGCCTTGCCAAACTCCGCGCGATGAGCGAGACCGGCGTCCTCTCCGACGGCACGATCCGGCGCCTGGTGGCCGACGGCCGGGTCGTCATCGACCCCTGGGACCCCGACATGGTCCAGCCCGCCTCGGTGGACCTGCGCCTGGGCGACTCGTTCCGCGTCTTCCACAATCACCTGGCCCCGGCCATCGACCTCGACCGCCCGCCCGAGCACCTGACCGAGCTCATCATGATCCGCCCCGACGAGTCCTTCGTGATCCACCCGGGCGAGTTCGTGCTCGGCGCGACGCTGGAGCGGGTGGAGCTCCCCGACGACGTCGTGGCCCGCATCGAGGGGAAAAGCAGTTTGGGCCGCCTCGGGCTCATCGTCCACGCGACCGCCGGGTTCGTCGACCCCGGCTTCGCCGGCACCCTTACGCTGGAGATCACCAACTTGACCCGGATCCCGATCATCCTGTGGCCCGGCAAGCCGATCGCGCAGCTCTCGTTCATGGCGCTCGACCGGCCCGCCGAGCGGCCCTACGGCCACCCCGAGCTGGGATCGCACTACCACGGGCAGGTCGCGGCGACCGAGTCCCGCTACGAGGGAGGTCCGGCGCGATGAGCCCGGACGACGACGGCCCCGCGATCTCCTACAAGGTGCTCGCCCGTGGGACGCGCGTGGTGACCGCCGACGGGATCGAGATCGGGACGGTCGATCAGGTCCTCGACAACGTTCGCGAGAACATCTTCGACGGCATCGTCGTGCGTACGCCGACCGGCACCCGGTTCGTGGACGCGCCCGAGGTCGCGCGCATCACCGAGCGCACGGTCACGCTGACCCTCGCGGCCGCCGAGGCCGAGGCCCTGCCGCCCCGCGACCCCAAGGGCGGCGGCGGCGAGTTCCAGGCGAACCCGAAGTCGCGCTTCCGCCCCTGGCGTCGCACCTCCCGCTAGTCCGTCCCCGAATCGTGGGTTAAGCACAATGGGGTAGACAGAGAAACGGAAACACAGACTCCATTGCGCAGAGGAGAGGCATGAGCACGGAAACGCAGAAGCAGGCGGGCGGTGAGGTAGACGGCGCCGGAACGCAGAACAGCCTGACCGTCACCGACAACCGCACCGGCGAGACCTACGAGCTTCCCGTCACCGACGGCACGGTCCGCGCCATGGACCTGCGCTCGATCAAGGTCTCCGACGACGACTTCGGCCTGATGGCCTACGACCCGGCCTTCACGAACACCGCGTCGACGCGAAGCGAGATCACCTACATCGACGGCGCGGCCGGGATCCTCGAGTACCGCGGCTACTCGATCGAGCAGCTCTGCGAGGACTCCAACTACCTCGAGGTCGCCTACCTGCTCATCCACGGCGAGCTGCCCACCCAGAAGCAGTTCGACGCCTGGGATCACGAGATCACGATCCACACGTTCGTCCACGAGAACGTCAAGAGCTTCATGCAGGGCTTCCGCTACGACGCCCACCCGATGGGGATGCTGCTGGCCTCCACCGGCGCGCTGTCCACGTTCTATCCGGACGCGAACCGGATCAAGGACGAGGAGATCCGCTACCTGCAGATCATCCGCCTGCTGGCCAAGATGCCGACGCTGGCGGCCTTCGCCTTCCGCCACAACATGGGCCAGCCGTACGTCTATCCGGACAACGACCTGTCCTACGCCGGCAACTTCCTCTCGATGATGTACAAGATGACCGAGCTGAAGTACCAGCCCGACCCGCGGCTGGAGCGCGCGCTCGACGTCCTCTTCATCCTCCACGCCGACCACGAGCAGAACTGCTCCACCAACGCGGTGCGCTCGGTCGGCTCGTCCCAGGTCGATCCGTACTCGGCCATCGCCGCCGGCGTCGCCGGCCTGTACGGCCCGCTGCACGGCGGCGCCAACGAGCAAGCGCTGCGGATGCTCGAGCGCATCGGCACGGTCGAGAACATCCCCGACTTCCTCGCCGGCGTGAAGGAGGGCCAGGAGCGGCTGATGGGCTTCGGCCACCGCGTCTACAAGAACTACGACCCGCGCGCGCGGATCATCAAGAAGTACCTCGACGACGTGTTCGCGGTGACCGGCAAGAGCCCGCTGCTCGAGATCGCCAGCGAGCTCGAGAAGCGCGCGCTCGACGACGACTACTTCACGTCGCGCAAGCTCTACCCGAACGTCGACTTCTACTCGGGGCTGTTCTACGAGGCGCTGAACCTGCCGGTCTCGATGTTCCCGGTCATGTTCGCGATCGGGCGCACGAGCGGCTGGATCGCCCAGTGGCTGGAGATGGTCAACGACTCCGAGCAGAAGATCGCGCGGCCGCGGCAGATCTACACGGGCGAGCGCGAGCGCGCGTACGTGCCCATCGACGACCGCTGAGTGCCGTCGGGCTTCTGGCTGACGGTCCGCAACGGGCCCAAGGTCGAGCGCGAGCGCTTCGACACCGTCGACGCCGCGGTCGACGAGCTGGAGACGCGGGCCGCGCGCCTGACGCTCGGCCCGCCGAGCAAGACGATCGACCTGAAGGTGCGCGAGTTCTCGCCCGCCGTGCAGGTGGTGGCGCGGCTCGAGGTCTCCGGCCCGGGCCGCTTCCTGCCGCCCAAGCGCGGCGGCGTCGACGTGCACGGGGACGGGACGGTGTCGGCCTACGTGGGCGGGGTGCGCCGGCGCACCGTCGAGGCCAAGGGCAACAAGACGCCCTACGACGCGTTGCGCAAGGCCCTGACGGGCTAGAGGGCGAGCGTCAGCGCCGAGCCGTTGCGGCGCAGCCAGCGCGCCTGTGCGCGCCAGTCCGGGCAGTGCCGCCCGACCAGGGCCCAGAAGCGCTGCGAGTGGTCGGCGACCTTGAGGTGGCAGGCCTCGTGGATGACGACGTAGTCGAGCACCGGCTCGGGCGCGAGCAGCAGGCGCCAGTTGAAGGAGAGCGCGCCCGTGGGCGAGCAGCTGCCCCAGCGCGTGCGCTGGGCGCGGATGGTGAGGCCGGTGACGCGCCCGCCCACGGCGGCGGCCGCCGCCTCGGCGCGCGGAGCGATCTCGGCCCGAGCGGCGCGACGGTACCAGCGCTCGAGCGCCGGGCCGGGGTCCTCGGCGGGCACGAGCAGGTCGTCGCCGCGCCGGTGCACGCGCATGCGCCCGGGCTCGGGCACCAGCGTCAGCGCCTCGCCCAGGTAGGGCACGGTGCCGGGCGGCCCCTGCACGGCCGCACGCGCCCGCTCCTGCGCGGCGAGGCGGCGCTCGATCCACGGCCCGAGCTCGCGTACCACCCGCTCGGCCTGGCGCTCGGGCGAGCGGCGGGGTAGGACGACCTCGACCCCGCGGTCGGGGTCGACGGTCACCGACGCGCGCCGGGCGCGGTCGGAGCGGCGGATGGTGTAGGGGATCTCGCGTTGGGCAGACAGAGCGCGACGACGTTAGCGCTGCCGCAGGACGCGAGCCGCGTCCAGCATCGCCGCCCCGACGTGGTCGGCGACGGCCTGGACGACCTTGGCGTCGTCGGCGTCGAACGCGGCCGACTTGAGCGAGCGCACGCCGATCGCGCCCCACACGCGGCCGCCGACATAGAGGGGGACCGCGAGCTCGGAGCGATCGGTCACCGTGGCGCTGCCGGTGAGCACCGGGCGGCGCTCCTCCAGGCAGCGGGCGATCACGGCGTCCTCGTCGGGCTGGGGCGAGGCGAAGATCGCGCCGGCCCTGGCGACGATCACGACCTCGCCGTCGCGCTCCTCCGCCACCCGGCAGCAGGGAAAGCCCAGCACCGCATGCACATCGCCCGCCGCCACGGTGGCGATGGCACGCACGTCCTGGAGGCGACTGATCTTCGCGCCCAGCGCGGAGGCCGAGGCCAGGCGGGCGGGACCGGCGGTCGCGTCGCCGGGGCGGGCGACGGCGATGCGGGTACGCTCGCGCTTGGCGTTGCGCAGGGCGCGGTCGGCCTCGTCGATGAGGCCCGTGGCCTGCGCCCCGGGGTGCCACTGCGCGATGCCGCCCGAGGCGCCCAGCCCCTGCTCGGAGGGGATCGGCGTGCCCCGCAGCGAGCGCAGGGCACGGTCGACGATTTTCTGCGCTTCGTCCTCGGTTGCGGTCAGAAGCAGGGCGAACTCGTCACCACCGAGCCGCGCGACCTGGTCGTGCAGCCGCACCGAGCCGCGCAGGAGCTCGCCGACGCTGCGCAGCGCGGCGTCGCCCGCCAGGTGGCCGTGTTGCTCGTTGATCGACTTGAAGTCGTCGAGGTCGATGAGGGCGAGCGTGACCGGGCCGCCGCCGCGCTCGGCGCGCGAGATCTCCTCGTGCAGCCGGGCTTGGAGCGCGCCGTGGTTCAGGCACCCCGTGAGCGAGTCGCGCGCCGCGGCCTGGCGAGCGGCGGTCAGCGCGTCGGCGTTGCGGCACGCCACCGCGGCCAGGTCGGCGAAGGCGCCCAGGAGCTCGGCGTCGAGCTCACCGACCGGCCGCTCGCGGCGGAACGCAACCTCGAGGGCGCCGTCCACGTCGAGAGGGCTGCCCACCGGCACGGCCACGCCGCTGCGCACGCCGCGCAGGGCGGCGTGGCCCTCGTGCTCGTAGGCGTTGGACAGCGCGGGCGCGTTGGTGGCGATCGCGCGGCCGCTCAGGCCCTCGTCGAGCTCGCGCGACAGGCCGACAAAGGTCGACGGCAGCCCGTGGGCGGCGATCGCCGCGTAGCCGTCGCAGTCGTCGGCCACCGAAGCGACGGCGACGTCGGCGCCGAACGCGTGCGCCATCGCCTCGCACAGCGTCGCCAGCACCTGGTCGAGGTCGAGCGAGGCGTGCACGGCCGCAGCCGCGGAGGCCAGCGCGGCCTGCTGGGTGGCGCGGCGGTCGCGCTCGAGGGCGTGTCCCACGCTGGTCACCACCGCCTCGAGCAGGGTGACCTCGACCTGCTCGAACGGCCGCTCGTCGCGTCGCGCCACGCCGACGACCGCGCGCTCGCCCGTGTCGGCCGCGAACGGCGCCAGGGCCAGGGCGGGGAGGCCGAGGACGCCGTTGGCCGTGCGTGCGCCCGTCTCCTCGCCCGCCAGCAGCGCGGCCACCACCGGCTCGCGCGGCAGGGCGGCGGCGGTGGCGTCGTCGAGGCCGATGGCGCAGGCGATCTCGGGCGGGCCGCCGTTCAGCGGGACGGCGATGACGAAGGCTGCCTCGGCGCCGTAGGCCTCGGACACCGCCCGCACCACTTCCTGGAGGACGAGGGAGGCGCGACTGGCTGAAGAGCGGGGGCGCATGGGCTGCTGTCGGTATCGGCGCCCGGTCCGCAAGGCTTGACGTGGAGCCGCCATGATGCGACGGATGGCGACTGCGAGGGTGTGGATCGTACGACTTCCCCCCGGCGTGCAGGAACCGTTTCAGGTCTACCTGAACGGTGTGGCGCAGACCGCCGGGGTGGACTACGAGCGCCGCGGGAGACGGCTGATCTTCGATCGGCCCCTGGCCAAGGAGGGCAAGCTGGGGTTCTGGCGCTGGTTCCTGGGCGCCTGGGGCATCGGCACCTATCGCAAGGACGACCAGGTCGACGTCGCCTACGAGGTGGACGGACGGCCGATCGTCGCCCACGCGCTCGAGATCGAGGCCCCGCAGCAGGAGGAGGAGACATGACATCCGGAGACCCCTACGAGGTGCAGGACGTCGCCTTCGACGCCGAGGGCGTGACGCTGCGGGGCTGGCTCTACCGCCCCACGGCGGCGACGGGGCCGGCGCCGGTCGTGGTCATGGCCCACGGCTACAACTGCATCAAGGAGCTCTACCTCGACCGCTACGCCGCGGCGCTGGCCGGCGCCGGCCATGTCGTGCTCGCCTACGACCACCGCAACTTCGGCGACAGCGACGGCGAGCCGCGCCAGGAGCTCGACCCGTGGCTGCAGGTGCGCGACTACCGCCACGCCATCACCTACACGCAGACGCTGGACGGCGTCGACGCCGACCGCGTCGGCGTCTGGGGCACCAGCCTGGCCGGCGGCCACGTGCTCGTCGTGGGCGCGATCGACCGGCGCGTCGGCTGCGTGGTGGCGCAGGTGCCGACGATCAGCGGCTGGCAGGCCACGCTGCGGCGCACGCAGCCGCCGGCGCTGCCGGGCCAGCGCAAGGCGTGGGACGCCGACCGGCTCGAGCGCTACCGCGGGGGCGAGCCGAAGATGGTGCCGATGGTGGTCGACCCCGACCAGGGCGGTCCCGCCTCGCACGCCAGCGCGGACGCGTGGGAGTTCTTCACCGGCCGGCACGCGCCGGCCGACGAGCAGTGGCGCTTCGAGAAGTGGCGCAACGAGATCACGCTGCGCTCGCTCGAGCTCTATTCCGAGTACGAGCCCGGCACCTACATCGAGCGCATCGCGCCAACGCCGCTGCTGGTGGTGATGGGCGACAGCGACGTCGTCTGCCCCACCGACCTGGGGCTGGAGGCGTTCGGGCGGGCGAACGAGCCCAAGCGGCTCGAGCTCTACCCCGGCGGGCACTTCTCCGCCTACACGGACCAGTTCGACCGCGCGGCGGCCGCCGCCAGCGCGTGGTTCACCGAGCACCTCCGGCCCGAGGGCGCGGGCTAGACGCGCTCGGGGCGGGAGCGCTCCCACGGGCGCTGCAGCCGCAGCGCGCCGAGGATGGCGCGGGCCGACGGCGCCTTGTTGAGCACGTAGAAGTGGACGCCGGGGGCGCCGCGGGCGAGCAGGTCGGCGCACTGCAGGGTCGCGTAGGCGACGCCGAGCTCGAGCACCGAGTCGGGCTCGTCGGCGTACCCGTCGAGCGCCTCGTGCAGGTCGGCGGGGATCGACGCGCCGCAGCGCTGGGTGAAGCGCTTGATCTGGTCGGCGTTCGTGATCGGGATGATCCCGGGGATGATCGGGACGTCGATCCCGGCCGCGCGCGCCTCGTCGACGAAGTCGAAGTAGAGCTGGTTGTCGAAGAAGAGCTGGGTGATGAGGAAGCTCGCGCCGGCCTGGACCTTCTCGCGCAGGAAGCGCAGGTCGTGGGCCATGTCGGGCGCCTCGGGGTGGACCTCGGGGAAGCAGGCGGCGCCGATGGCCATCTCGTAGTCGTTGGCGATGAGGCCGGCCAGCTCGGTCGAGTAGTGCAGGCCGCCGGGGTGCGGGCGCCACTCGGTCGCGCCCGCGGGCGGGTCGCCGCGCAGGGCGAGCACGTTGTCGATCCCGGCGGCGCGGACCTGGTCGAGGGTCCCGCGCAGCTCGTCGGCGGTCGCGCCGACACAGCTCAGGTGGGCCATGGCCTCGATGCCGTAGCGGTTCTTGATGTCGCGCACGATGTCCAGCGTGCGGTCGCGGGTGGAGCCGCCGGCGCCGTAGGTGACGGACGCGAAGTCGGGCTGGAGCGTCGCGAGCGAGTCCAGCGCGCGCTGCAGGTTGCGCTCGCCGTCGGGCGTCTTGGGCGGGAAGAACTCGAACGAGAAGACCGGCTCGCCGTCGCGGCCGCGGCCGGCGAGGATGTCGTCGATCCGCATGGCGGGAAATAGTACGAGCCAATACGATCCGCGCCGCAGCAACGGAAGGGTGGGGGCAGATGCAGGGAGGGCGCTTCGGCGCCGGCGACGGTTTGCGCGCGCTGGCCGCGCGGTCGCGCACGGGCGGCTCGTGGTGCTGGTGGCGCTGGGCGCGCCGGCCTCGATCGCGGCGGCGGCGCTGCTCTACCAGCTCGTCGAGCGGCCGTTCATGACGCGGCCTGCCAGCGCTCCGGCTCCCCTTCCAACCGCCGCACCCGCCCCGCGCGTTGGAGGTGCGTGAGGTAGCACAGGGTCTCGGCCAGCCACCACGCGCCCGTCGCCGCGGTGAGCTCTGTGTCGTAGACCTCGGGGATGATCTCGTAGGCCGTGCGGGGCTCGCCGCCGCCGAGGGCGCGCTCGACGCGGTCCAGGCGATCGGCGACGAGCTTCTCGTTGGCGCGCACGTGCGCGCGCACGTCGGTGAAGGGGCGGCCGTGGCCGCTCAGGCACAGGCGGGCGTCGAGCGCGTCGATCTTCTCGAGCGAGGCCAGGAACTCGCCGGCCGGGTCGGGCGTCCAGCCGTAGTCGTAGTAGAGCGAGACGCGGCCGAGCAGGTGGTCGCCGGAGAGGAGCACGCGCCGCTCGGCCAGGTGGACGCAGACGTGCGAGGGCGCGTGGCCGGGGGTCTCGGCGATGCGCCACTCGCCGTGGTCGGTCTCGAAGGTGACGCCCTCGACGGCGTCGCGGGCCGGCTCGACCCAGCCGGCGATGCCCGAGCCCTGTGCCTTGCGCCGCTCGGCGTAGGCGTCGAGGGGCTCGCTGGGCACGCCGCTCTGGCGCGCGACCTCGATGCGGCGCCGGAACGCGCCGTCGGGGTCCTCGGCGTACGCGCGCGCGTGATCCAGATTCGGGTTCATCCAGAGGTCGCAGCCGGAGCGCTCGACGATCGGCAGGGCCTGCCCGAAATGGTCGGCGTGCGCGTGGGTGACCACGAGCAGGCGCACGTGGTCGATGCGCAGGTTGACCATCTGCATGGCGCGCTCGAGGTGGGCGAGCGAGCCGGGCTCGTGCATCCCCGTGTCCACCAGGACGATGCCGTCGCCCGCCGCGAGCGCCCAGGCGTTGCAGTGGGGGACGCCGGGCCATGGGAGCGGCAGGCGTAGGCGCCAGACCCCCGGCAGCACGCGCTCGCCCCGGCCGAGCTCGCGCGGGCGCGGAGGGTTCACGCGCGCGGACGATAGAGGTAATCTCGAATGGCCTTATGGCGACCCCGACCACCAGCGCCACGACCGAGGTAGCACTCCGCTATATGGCCGCCGTGACGGCCCGCGACGTCGACGCGATGGTGGCGTGCTGGGCGCCGGGGGCGATCGACAGCATCGTCGGCGACCAGGACCTGGTCGCGCCCGAGGGGGTCCGCTCGTACTTCAACGAGATCTTCGGCGCCTTCCCCGACTTCACGTTCGCGGTGCAGTCCACCGTGACCGAGGGCGACCGCTGCGCCGTGCTCTGGCGCGCGACCGGGACCTTCGCCGGACCGGGCACCTTTCAGGGCCTGAACCCGAACGGCGCCCGCATCGACGTCACCGGCTGCGACGTGGTCCAGGTCCAGGACGGGCTCGTGCACGGCAACCTCGCCCACATCCCCCAGCTGGCCATCGCACGGCAGATCGGGCTGGTGCCGCCGGTGGGGTCGCAGGCCGAGCGCGGGCTCAACGCGGTCTTCAACCAGCGCACGAAGGCGACGCGCGCGTTTGCGGGCACGGACGAGGAGCCGGTGGCCGACGGCGTGTGGGTGGTCCGCGGCGGGGTGCCGAGCCGCTGGGTCAACGCGTACCTGATCGAGGACGAGGACGGCGTCGTCGTGTTCGACGCCGGCGTGCGGACGATGGCGCCGGCAATCGCGGCCGCGGCCGGACGCCACGGGGGCCTGCGGCGCGTGGTGCTGGGCAACGCGCACCCCGACCATCGCGGCGGGGCGCCGGCGCTGCGGGCGGAGGTGCTGTGCCATGCCGACGAGCGCCAGGACGCCGAGGGCGACGGCGGGCAGCACTACTTCGACTACTCGGAGCTCCCGTTCCCGGCCTCGAAGGTGACGCCGAGCATCATGCGCTCGTTCGACGGTGGGCCGGTGCACATCTCGGCGACGCTGGCCGAGGGCGACGAGGTCGCCGGCTTCCGGGTCGTGCACCTGCCCGGTCACGCGCCGGGGCTGATCGCGCTGTGGCGCGAGTCCGACCGCCTGGCGCTCTCCAACGACTGCTTCGCGATGTTCGACGCGACGACGCTGGCCGCGCGCCCGGCCGCCGTCCCCCATCCGGCGTTCAACTGGAGCACCGAGGCGGCGCGGGCGTCGATGCGCAAGCTCGCCGACCTCGAGCCCGCCGCGGCCTGGCCCGGCCACCGCGGGCCGCTGACCGGCGACGTCGGGAGCGTGCTCCGGGAGGCGGCGGACCGATGAGCTTCCGCCGTAAGCGGGGGAACCGCGGCGATGCCGTCCCCACCGGCCACGACGGCGCGGCGCCGCACACCGACTACCGCGACCCGGAGGCGGGCGTGCTGACGCTGCGCTGGGCCCTGCCGGCGCGCAGCCGCATGCTCTACGACCGCATCCGCGCCGCGACGTCGACCGACGACCTCCGCGACCGCGGGGCCGAGTTCCTGTTCCGCCGCCTGGCGGTGCGGTGGGAGATCGGTGGGGCCGTGGTGCGCGGCCGCACGGCGCTGATCGCGCGCTACGAGTCGGCGACGGCGACCCAGCGCGCGTTCGTGCTGGCGGCGCTGCGGGCCCACGCGGCCGAGCACTATCCGGAGCTCGAGGCGCCCTAGCGTGCCCTCGCGGCCGTTCGCTCCCGGCGAACGGCGGCGTCGAGGGGCCACGGGTTCGCCACGGCGCGCGCCTATCTACGCTGGGTGCATGGCCCGACCCGATCCCGATGCCTTCGCCGCCCTGCTCTCCGACTGGTGCCTGGAGGCGCAGGAGGGCCAGCAGGTGCTGGTGCGCTCGACGACGCTGGCCGCGCCGTTGCTCACCGCGCTGCAGCGGGCGCTGCTCGAACGCGGCGCCTGGCCGCTGCTGCGCCCCGAGCTCCCGGGCCAGCAGGAGGGCTTCTTCGCCTCCGCCCGCGACGCCCACCTCGACGCCTTCCCCGAGGCCGAGCGCGCCGTGGCCGAGAGCGTCGACGCCTTCCTCGCCATCCAGGCCCCGTTCAACACCCGCGCGCTGGCCGGCGTCGACCCCGCCGCCCAGGCCCGCGTGATCAACGCAACCCGCCCGCTGCGCGACCTGCGGCTGCAGAAGCGCTGGGCCATCAGCGTGTGGCCGACCGAGGCCCAGGCCCAGGAGGCGGGCATGGCCCTCGACGACTTCGCCGCCTTCGTCGAGCGCGCGCTCTTCCTCGACCGCCCCGACCCCGCCGGCGCCTGGCGCGAGCTCAGCGACTTCCAGACCGGTCTCGTCGACCGCCTCACGGCGGCCGAGGAGCTGCACATCGAGGCCGACGGAACGGACCTGCGCCTCAACGTCAAGGGCCGCACCTGGATCAACTCCGACGGCCGCCGGAACATGCCCTCGGGTGAGGTGTTCACGGGCCCGGTGGAGAACAGCGCCAACGGCCACATCCGGTTCACCGTGCCCTCGAGCCCCGGCGGCGTCGACGTCGCCGACGTCGAACTGACCTTCGCGGACGGCGTCGTGCGCGAGGCTCGCGCGGAGCGCGGCCAGGCCTACCTGGACGCCACCCTGGACGCCGACGCCGGCGCTCGCCGCCTGGGCGAGATCGGCATCGGCACCAACTTCGGCATCGACCGCGCCGTCGGCTCGATCCTGCTCGACGAGAAGATCGGTGGCACCGTGCACCTCGCCGTCGGCCGCTCCTACCCGGAGAGCGGCGGCGTCAACGACTCCTCGGTGCACTGGGACCTGATCTGCGACCTGCGCGCCGGCGGCACCCTCAAGGCCGACGGCGCAATCATCCAGCGTGACGGAGCCTTCATCCCATGACCCGCCGCACCAAGATCGTCGCCACCATCGGCCCGGCCTGCAACGACCACGAGACCCTGGTCGAGATGGTCGACGCGGGCATGGACGTCGCCCGGCTGAACTTCTCCCACGGGACGCCCGAGGAGCACGCCGAGACCTGCGCCCGCGTGCGCACCGCCGCCGACCGTGCCGGGCGCCCGGTGGCGGTCCTCCAGGACCTGCCCGGCCCCAAGCTGCGCATCGGCCCGCTGCGCGACGGGCTGGCCGAGCTCGCCGCCGGGGACCGCGTGACCTTCGTCGGCGACGACGGCGGCGACACCGAGGGCGACGAGCGCCGCATGGCCATCAACTGGCCCGCGCTGGCCAGCGCCATCGGGCCGGGCGAGGAGCTCTACCTCGCCGATGGCGCCGTGCGCCTGCGCGTCGAGGAGGTGCGCCCGAGCACCGGCGAGGTCGAGGCCGTCGTGCGCGTCGGCGGTACCGTGGCCTCGCGCCAGGGCCTGAACATCCCCGGCGAGGTCGACGAGTTCCCGGCCGTGTTCGAGGACGATCTCAACCTGCTGCACGCCGGCGAGAAGATGGGCGTCGACATCGTCGCGCTGTCCTTCGTCCAGCGCCCCGAGGACATCCAGCGCTTCCGCGAGCACACGCGCATCCCGCTCATCGCGAAGATCGAGAAGCCGCAGGCCGTCGAGCGCCTGGAGTCGATCGTCGAGGCGGCCGACTGCGTCATGGTCGCCCGCGGCGACCTCGGCATCGAGCTCGAGATCGAGGACGTGCCGCTGGTCCAGAAGCGCATCATCACCCTGGCCGGCCGCCGCGCCCGGCCCGTCATCACCGCGACGCAGATGCTCGACTCCATGGTCGGCTCGTCGCGCCCGACGCGGGCCGAGGTCACCGACGTCGCCAACGCCATCCTCGACGGCACCGACGCGGTCATGCTCTCGCAGGAGACCGCGGTGGGCGCCCACCCGGTCGGCGCCATCCGCATGATGGCCGCGATCGCCGAGCGGGCCGAGTCGGTCGCGCCCTACGAGCAGTGGAACGAGTCGCGGGTGGACCGCGACGAGCGCGACCCCGCCTACACGATCGCCCACACCGCCTGCGCCGCCGTGCGCCAGCTCAACCTCGCCGCGCTGGTCATCCCGACGCTGTCGGGCCGCTCGGCGCGGTTGGTCTCCGCGCACCGGCCCCAGGTCCCGATCTACGCGCTGTCGCCGGGCAAGGAGACCGTGCGCCGCTGCTCGCTCATGTGGGGCGTGGAGGCCGAGCGCATGCGCCGCCACGAGGTCACCGAGGAGCTCATCCGCGACGCCGCGCACCGCGTGGTCGAGCTCGGCTGGGTCAAGCCGGGCCAGCGCATCGGCGTGACCGCCGGCCTGCCCAGCGGGCGCCCGGGGACGACCTCCCTGTTCCAGGTGATGGAGGCGTGACGGAGGGCCCGCGTGCGGCGGACTCCTAGGGTTGGAGGGCGGCGAGGCGCCAGATCGTTACGGCGGGAACCTAGGCCGCCGCGCGCGCGTAGAACAGGGCCTCCTGCTCGCCCAGCTCCGTGGCGGGAGGCGCGCCGGTGATCCACTCCAACGCGATGCGATGGAAGTTGCCGCGTGCCCGCAGCTGCGAGAGCACGGCCATGGTCAGCATCTCGACGCGCCGTGCGAACAGGTGCTCGGACGGCAGGGACTCGTGGCGCATCTGGTGGAAGTGGCTGGAGCGCGGGTCGGACATCTCGATCGCGATCTTCGTCGCGATGCCCGGGTCGAGGGCGACGGTCTCGTCGCGCGACCACCACCAGGTCGAGTCGTCGATCTGCGCCATCAGCCCCTCGGGGGTGAAGCGCTTGGGGTCGCTGATGAAGCCGTGCTCGACGAACAGGCGCATGAGGGTCTCGCCGTCGCCGTCGATGTAGGCGCGCTGGCAGGTGAGCTCGAACTCGACCGCCTCGTCGCTCATGCGCTTGAACAACCCGAAGTCGAGGAAGGCCATGCGCCCGTCGTCGAGGAGCAGGAAGTTGCCCGGGTGCGGGTCGCCCGAGAACTGGCGGTGGCGGTACAGCGAGCCGAAGAAGAACCGGAACACGATCTCCCCGATCCGGTCGCGCTCGTCCTGGGGCAGGCGCTTGAGCTCCTCGAACCCGCGGCCGGAGACAAACTCCTGCACGATCACGCGCTCGCGCGACAACCGCGTGAGGACATCGGGGATGACGATGAACGGGTGGCCGCGGTAGATGCGGGCCATCGAGCGCTGGTTCTGAGCCTCGAGCTCGTAGTCGAGCTCCTCGTAGATCCGCGCCCGGACCTCCTCGCCGATGGCCTTCACGTCGATCCCCGGCGCCACCCGCTTCATCAGCCGCAGGATGATCCCCAGGTTCTGCATGTCGGCGCGGACCGCGTCGTTGACGCCCGGGTACTGGACCTTGACCGCGACGGCGCGCCCGCCCGGCAGCGTCGCCCGGTAGACCTGGCCGATCGAGGCGGCCGCGATGGGCTCCTCCTCGAAGGACTCGAAGGTGTCCTCGAGCGGCTCCTCGAGGTCGGATTCGATGACCTTGCGCATGTCCTCGAAGCGGACCTTGGGAGCGGCGTCGCGCAGCTCGCCGAGCTTGCGCTGGAACTCCTCGCGGTAGGGCTCGGGGACAAGGCCGACGTCGAGGAACGACATGACCTGGCCGAGCTTCATGGCCGCGCCCTTCATCGTCCCCAGCGCCGCCACGATCTGCTCGGCGGCCTCGACCTGGCGCTTCTCCAGCGCGACGTTGGCCGCCTCGTCGGAGCGGGCGAGATTCGCCGTCTTCGTGCCCAGCTGCCGGGCGGCCTGGCCCGCGGCAAGACGCCCGACCTTCGCCGACCGGCGGACCCGCGAGGTGGGGATCTTGTCCTTCGGGCTCATGGCCCTCCGGAGATTACGACCGAGGCTGGACCTGAGACCCCGGCACGATGTCGTCGCTGCCGTCCGGCCAGCGCACCCAGGCCTTCTTGCCGCCGTCGTAGTCGGGCGCGAGCAGGATGAGCGTCGCCTCCTCGCCCATGGCCAGGCAGGGCTCGTTGCCCTCGGGGTCGACGCCGCGCCAGACGCGGATGAAGGCGTTGTGCTCCCACTCCTCGCCCACCGTCGTCGCGTCGGTGTGCCCGGGCAGGAGATCGGTGTCGGGCGGCAGCTTCATGAGGTGGTCCATGATCGACGAGCGCAGGTCGGCGTACGTCGTGTGGCCGGGGGCGTGCACGCCGCCGACCGAGCCCTTGTACAGCGTGTCGCCGGTGAACACCGCGTTGCCCACGCGGAAGCTGAACATGCCGTTGGTGTGGCCAGGGGTCGGCAGCGCCTCGACATCGAGCTCGCCGACCTGGACGTGCTCGCCCGGCTGCAGGGTCTCGTTGACGCCCAGGATGGGCTCCTCGGCGTGGGCCATCACCGCGGCGTCGGGGAAGCGCTCCATCAGCTCGCCCAGCTCGGCCACGTGGTCGTAGTGATGGTGGGTGAGGAGGATGTGGGTGATGGTCAGGCCCTTGCTGTCGACGAGCTCGAGCAGCGGCGCAACCGGGCCGCCGGCGTCCACGAAGGCGCCCTCGCCGCCTTCCAGGTCGCCGATCAGGTACGTGTTGGAGAGCCAATCCGGGCTCATGGAGCGGTCGAGAATCACGCCTCCGATGCTAGCCCGTCGGGTACGGTCGGCAGGTGCGCACGTCCGCGGGCCTTCTCGGGCTCGTCCTCGCGTTGGTGGTGGCCGCGCCAGCCGCAGCCGCGGCCACGCCGCTCCGCTGGGACGCGCCCACGGGTGGCACCGCCCTGACGCTGCAGCGTGCCGGCTCCGACCTTCGCATCGTGGACGACGCCACCGGCGGCGTCGTCGCCTCGAGCGCGCTCGCCGACACCACCGCCGTCGACATCCGCGGCACCGACGCCGGCGACGACACGCTCACGATCGACCTCGCGGGCGGCGCCTTCACGGTGCCCGTGTCCTTCGACGGCGGCGCCGGCGGCTTCGACACGCTGGCCGTGCGCGGGGGCCACGCCACGACCGAGCGCAACGAGGCCACGGGCCCGCAGGCGGGCACGATCGCGCTCGACGACCTGCGCATCGCCTACGCCAACGTCGAGCCGGTCACCGACACGGTGCCCGTGACGAACTTCACCTTCAGCGTCTTTACCGGCTCGCGGATCGGGCTCGAGAACGCTGCCACGGTCGGGCAACTCACGATCTCGGACCTGGGCACCGGCGCGTTCGAGTCGACGACGTTCGCCAACAAGACCAACGTGACCCTGAACGCGAGCGCGCTGCCGAACAGTGCCGCCGTCAACCTCGACAACAGCGCCACGGCGACCGGCCTGGCGTCGCTCACGGTCGCGGGCAGCGCCTTCGACGACGTCTTCCGGATCGTCTCGACCGTCGTCCCGACCACGATCACCGGGGGGCCGGGCAACGACTCGTTCGTGCTGTCGGCGACCGAGCCGGGGTCCTCCCCCACGCTCGACGGCGGCGAGGGCTCGGACGCCTATCTCGTCGCCTTCGGCGCGCTGGACGCTCCGGCCACCATCAGCGACACCGGGGCGGCCGGGACCGACCAGCTCGACTCCGACCCGTCGCCGTGCGCAAGCGTCACCGTCACACCCACGACGCTCTCCCGCGCCGGCCAGGTCGTGACGTAATCCGGCATCGAGAGCCCGCCCCGGTGCCCGCCGGGGCCGACCGGCGCGACCGGCGCGACGGGCGCGACGGGCGCCAGCGGGCCGCCGGGCGCGCCGGGCCCCGCCGGGCCGCCGGGCGCGCAGGGGCCGCCCGCCTTCCGTCTCGTCGCCGCACTCGTCGCGCCCAAGGTCAAGGCCAAGCGCGGCAGGGCGGTGACGCTGCAGTACGTGAGCACCGTCGCCGCGACGGCCACGCTGGACGTGCTCAAGGGCCGCAAGCGGGTGGCCCAGGTGACCCAGCAGGCCGCCGTCGGCACCAACCGGATCCGCTGGAACGGCAAGGCCGGACGCAAGGCGGCAGCGCGTGGGACCTACACGCTCGCGCTCACGCTGTCGTCCGCCGACGGCCAGACGACGACCGCGCGGGGCAAGGCCGTGATCGGGAGGTAGCCTCCCGGCCATGGCACTCATCCACACCTGCTACCGCATCGGCGACATCGATCGCTCGGTTGCCTTCTACAAGGCGCTCGGGTTCGAAGAGGTCGGTCGAATGCCCATCCGCGACGAGGCGATCAACGTCTTCATGGGCCTGCCGGACGACGGTGCCCGCCTCGAGCTGACCTACAACCACGGCGTCGACTCGTACGAGCTCGGCACCGGCTACAACCACATCGCCGTCACGGCCGACGACCTCGACGCCACGCTCGAGCGGCTGGCCGGCGAGGGCATCGAGCCCGAGAAACCGCCGTACACCGTCCGCGAGGGCGGCTCCCGCCTCTGCTTCGTGCGCGACCCGGACGGCTACCGGATCGAGTTGATCGAGAGCAACCCCTCGCCCGGGTAGCCCGCGGGTGCCCGAGGAGACCCGCACCGCGGTCATCGACCTCGGGTCGAACACCTTCCGGCTCGTGGTGTTCGCCGCCGCCGCGCGACGGTGGTGGAAGCGCGTCGACGAGATCTACGAACCCGTGCGCATCTCGGCCGGGATGGGGCCGAGCGGCGAGCTCCAGACCGCGCCCATGGAGCGGGCGCTGGGCGCCATCGACGTGTTCGCGCACTTCTGCCGCGCCGCCGGCGTGGACGAGGTCCGTGCGGTGGCCACCAGCGCCATCCGCGAGGCCACCAACCGCGAGGCGTTCCTCGCGCAGGCGAGCGAGCGCTCCGGCCTCGAGATCGAGGTGCTGTCCCGCGAGGCCGAGGCGTTCTACGGCTACGTCGCCGCCGTCAACTCGACCACGCTGACCGACGGCGCCGTGCTCGACGTCGGCGGCGGCAGCATGCAGCTCACGCGGGTGGTGGGCCGCGCCGAGCGCGACGTCGAGTCCTGGCGCATGGGCGCCGTGCGCATGACTGAGCGCTTCCTGCCCGGCGAGCGTGCCACGAAGAAGCAGCTGCGCGCGCTCACCGACCACGTCAAGCGCAAGCTCGGCGAGGCCGACTGGCTGCCCGGGCTCGGGGAGTCCGGGCGCCTGGTCGCGCTCGGTGGCACGGTGCGGACGCTCGCCGTCGCGGCGGAGAAGGCGGCCGACCAGCCGTCGTTCGGCGTGCAGGGCTTCTCGCTGGAGCGCGCCATGCTGGACGAGCTCATCGCCGAGCTCGCGGCGCTGCCGGCCTCGGAGCGCCGGCGCGTGCCCGGGATCAAGCCCGAGCGCGCCGACCTGATCCTCGCGGGCGCCGTCGTCATCCAGGGCGTGCTCGAGGCGGGCGGCTTCGACGCGCTCGAGGTCACCGAGGCGGGTCTGCGCGAGGGCATCTTCCTGGCCACGCAGCTCGCCCCCGCCGACCCGCCACTGGTGCCCGACGTCCGCGGCTCCAGCGTGCGCAACCTCGCCGCGCAGTACGACACCGACGAGCCGCACGCGCAGCACGTGGCCGCGCTGGCGCTGTCGATGTTCGACGGGCTGGCCAACGCCGGGCTCCACCCCGGCGACGCCGAGGAGCGCGAGTTGCTGTGGGCGGCGGCGCTCCTGCACGACATCGGCACCACCGTCGACTACGACGACCACCACCGCCACTCGCGCTACCTCATCCTCAACGCCGGCCTGCCCGGCTTCACGCCGCGCGAGGTCGCCCTGATCGGGCAGATGGCCCGCTATCACCGGAAGGGCACACCGGCCATGGGCGGCCTCAAGCCGCTGATGCGCAAGGGCGACCAGGAGCTGCTGAACCGGTGCTCGGCGCTGCTGCGGGTGGCCGAGCAGCTCGAGCGCTCGCGCGACCAGACCGTGCACGACGCGCTCGTCGAGCTCGACGACGGGCGCGTGCGCCTGGCGTTGGTGGCCGACGAGGAGGTCCCGATCGCGCGCTGGGCGGCCGAACGCCAGAACGACGTGTTCGAGCGCGCCTTCGGGCGCACGCTGGAGATCGCCGAGGCCGGCAGCTAGGCGGCGGCGGGCAGCGGGAAGCGGCGCAGGAAGCGGGTTGCGCGGCGGCGGTCGCCCGCGATGGCGACGGCGTCGAGGGGGCGGCCGTGCCAGAGCGCGCCGGCCAGCGCCGGCGGGTCGGCGGCGATGACGGCGTCGGGAGCGTCGGCGCCGCCGCGCTCCACCGCGAAGCGGTCGCCGTCGACACGGGCGCGGTAGCGGTGCTCGCCCAGGCGCAGCTCGTAGGTGCCGTCGGCCGCTGCCGTGCGGCTCGGCGCGAACAGCGTCTTGAGGGCGACCACGAGCGCATCGGGGCCGATGGTGGCGTCGTCGGCGAGCGGGAACGGGGCCACGCTGCCCCAGCGCCCGAGCGCGAGCACGACGGGCTCGAGCTCGGCGCCGCGGTCGGTGAGCGCGTAGACCTGCGCGCCGGCCGGCGGTGGGAGCTTGTCCCGCGTCACCACCCCGGCGGCCTCGAGGTCGCGCAGGCGCTGGGCGAGGACGTCGGGGCTCAGGTGGGGCAGGCCGGCGCGCAGGTCGGTGAAGCGCTTGGGCCCGAGCAGCAGCTCGCGCACGACGAGCAGGGCCCAGCGCTCGCCCACGACGTCGAGGGCGCGCGCGATCCCGCAACGGTCGCCGTAGGTGCGCTTGCTCGGCATGTAGTTGGAAAATACTACTAGATGATACGGTTGTCCAATGAGTGAGCGCGACGGATACCAACACGGCGTCCCCTGCTGGGTGGACACCTGGCAGCCCGACGCCGACGCGGCGGCCGCCTTCTACGCGGGGATCTTCGGCTGGGAGGTGCGGTCGGGCTCGCCGGCGGGCACGGAGACCCGCTACGACCTCTGCACGGTGCAGGGCAGCGACGTCGCCGCGATCGGCTCGCCGCTGCCTGAGGGCGCGGCGCCGGCGTGGACGACCTACGTGTGGGTGGACGACGCCGACGCGGCCGCGGCCAAGGCGGCCGACGCCGGCGGCAGCCTCGTGACCGCGCCGTTCGCCAGCCTCGACGGCGGGCGGATGGCGATCGTGACCGACCCGGCCGGCGCCCTGCTCGGGCTGTGGCAGCCCGGCGCGCACCGCGGCGCGCAGCGGGTCAACGAGCCCAGCGCGTATGCGATGAGCCTCCTGCACACGCCCGACACGGCGGCCGCGGCGGCCTTCTACGCCGACCTGTTCGGGTGGACGACGGAGGCCTTCGGCCCGGCGACGATGTTCCGCCTGCCCGGCTTCGTGGGCGGCGAGCCCACGCAGCCGGTCCCGCGCGACGTCGTCGCCGTGATGGCGCCGGGCGAGCCCGCCCGCTGGGCGGTCGACTTCTGGATCGCCGACGCCGACGGCGCCGCGCAGCGCGCGCCCGGGCTGGGTGGGACCGTCCTGGCCGGCCCCTACGACGCGCCGCCGTTCCGCGAGGCGGTGCTGGCCGACCCGGCCGGGGCGACGTTCTCGGTCAGCACGCTGCAGCTGGACCAGCTCGGTCAGTAGCCGCGCGCCGGCAGCGCCAGCGCGAGATTGCTAGCCGGGGCGGGTCACCTGCTGGACGGCCCACCCGTTGCCGTCCGGATCGGCGAAGAACACGAACCGACCCCAGGGGAACTCCTGCACCTCGCCGACCTCGACCCCGCGGCCGGTGAGCTCCGCGTGGGCGGCGTCGGCGTCCTCGACCACGACCTGCAGGCCGCGGACGGAGCCGGGCGCGGCGTCGGTGATGCCCTTCCCGATCGAGATCGAGCAGGCCGAGCCCGGCGGCGTGAGCTGCACGAAGCGCAGGTCGTCGCTGATCGTGTGGTCGTAGTCGAGCGTGAACCCGGCCTGGTCGACGTAGAACGCCTTGGCCCGGTCGACATCGCTGACCGGCACGGCCACCAGCTCGAGCTTCATGTCCATGCTGCTAGCCCTCCCGCGGCGGGGCGACCGGCGTCGACACCGGCTGGGTGGCGACCGCTTCGACGACCTCGGCCTCGGCCTCCTCGAGCTCCTCGTCGTGATCGCCGTCGCAGAGCACGCGGAAGTTGCCGGTGACGCCGCGGTCGGCCTGGATCACGATGCCGGGGAGGATCTCCTCGCCCTCGTCGAGGCCCAGGCGCTCGATGTCGAACCCGTTCATCCCGATCCCCCACGCGGTGTGCGTCGGGTTCTCGCGGTCGTGGGCGGCAATGGCCTGGGCGAAGCGCTCGAGGTTCTTCGCGATCTTGTCGGTCGCCACGAAGCGGAGAGTAGCCAACCCTCGACCACGCTCAAGGGGGTCTGACCCTTTTAAGCGGCCAGTGACTCCGCCAGGTCCGCGTCGTCGCGCAGGCGGTCGAGGCCCATGCGGATGCGGCTCTTGGCCGTGCCCAGCGGCACGCCGGCGTGGCGGGCGATCTCGTCCGCGGTCAGGCCGCCCCAGTACGCGAGCACGAGCGCCTCGCGCTGCAGCTCGGGGAGCTTGCGCATGGCCTCCCGGATCGGGGCGCGCAGGCCGCGCTGGGCGGCGGCTTCCAGCGGCCGGTCGGCGGTCGGGACCGCATCGGGCACGCTGAGCAGGGCGAGGCGGTCGCGGGCGCGCTGGGCCGCGTGCTCGCGGCGCCACAGGTCCAGCGCGCGCGAGCGCGCCATCAGGCGCAGGTAGCTGCCGAGCTCGCCGCGCCGGGCGTCGAACCGGCGCGGGTCGCGCCAGTGCCGGGTGAAGACCTCCTGGGCGACGTCGTCGGCTTCGGCCACGCGGCCGAGCACGCGGTAGGCGGCGCCGAACACGCCGCGCCAGTGGCGACGGTACACCTCCTCGAAGGTCGTCGATTCGAGCGACATCGGCGAACGCCAACCTATGCCCGCGCGTGCGCGCGCGGTAGGCGGCGATACGACCTGACGGCCCTAACCGGCGGTTATGGCCAGGTCGACGTTCTTGCCGTCCAGGAGATGGTCGACGAGCGCGAGCGCGCCCGCGCTGACGACCTCGGGCGCGCCGAGCAGGATCACGAAGCGGCGGCGGAAGTCCACCCCGCTGACCCGGCGCACGACGAGGTCTGGGCCCTCGGCGGCGGCCGCCAGGGCGGCGAGCAGGACGGGGGCGTTCTCGCGCAGCGCGGTCGCCTTGGCGGCGCTCGTGCTCCCCACCTCGGCCAGCGGCGGCTGGAGCTGCAAACCGCGCTCCTGCAGGGCGGCCTGGACCACGCGGCGGGTGTTGGCCGACGGGTCGCGCATGATCATCGGCACGCGCGTCAGCTCGGCCAGGGGGACCGATTTCAGCCGCGCCCACGGGTGGTGCTCGGGCACGCCCACGACGACCTCGTCGTCGCAGAACGGCAGCTCGCGCAGCAGCGTGTCGGGCGGGGCGTCGCGGGCGGTCGCGGCGATGCCGAACTCAGCGCGGCCCTCGCGCACGAGCTCGCGCACGACCAACGAGTTGGCGATGATGAGCTCGACCGAAAGGTGGCGCTCGCGGCGCTGCTCGAACTCCACCAGCGGCCCCGGCAGCACGTACTCGGCAATCGTGTGGCTGGCCGCCAGCCGCACCGGCGCGTCCTCGGAGGAGAGGCCGGCGAGCAGGGCGTCGACGGTCTCGGCCTGGGCCAGCAGCTTGCGCGCCTCGGCGTACAGGCGCGCGCCCGCCGGGGTGAGCGACACGCCGCGCGGCGAACGCTCGAGCAGCTGCGCGCCGGCCAGCGTCTCGAGCACGCGCAGGCGCTTGGACAGCGCCGGCTGCGAGACGCGCAGCAGCCGCGCCGCGCGGCCGAGCGAGCCGAGGTCGACCGCGGCGCAGAACGCGCGCAGCTCGGCGAGGTCGGCGGAGCGGATCGGGCCGCTCATGCCTCTAGGTTAGGGGCACGATCTCCGCGTTGGCGATGGGCCGCCAGTCGCCGCCGAGGGCGAAGCGCATGGTGTGGCGGTGGCTCACGACGAGCGTCGGGCGGCCGGGCTGGGCGCGGATGTCGGCGATCGCCGCCTGGACGCGCTCGGCCTGCTCCGTGAACGACTCGCCGCCGGGGAAGCGGAAGCTCGGAGCGCCGTCGACCCAGCGCTGGTACAGCTCGGGCTCCGCGGCCTGGACCTCGGCCATGCTGCGCCCGGTCCAATCGCCGCAGTCGGTCTCGGCCAGCCGCGCGTCGAGCCGGGGCTCCAGCCCGATGCGGCGGCCCACCGCCCGCGCGGTCTCCAGCGCGCGCTCGAGCGGGCTGGCGTAGAGGACGGCGAAGCCGTAGGGCACGGCCCGCTGCGCCAGGTCCTCGGCCTGGGCGCGGCCGGTCGCGTCCAAGGGCACCGGCAGCTGACCCTGGAACCGCGGCTCCGCGTTGTAGGCCGTCTGCCCGTGGCGGGCGAGGTAGATGCCGGACGCGCTCATCCCGCGGCCACCGGCGGGGTCATCCCCGCGCGCCCGGCGACGATCGCGGTCAGCTCGGCCAGCGTCGGGCAGGCGATGCCGTGGCGGGCGCCGGCGCGCAGCACGGAGCCGGCGATGGCGTCGAGCTCGGGCGTCCGGTGCGCGGCGAGGTCGCGCTGCATCGAGGAGCGGAAGTCGTCGTGGACGGTGGCGATCTCTTCCAGCGTCGCGGCGGCGTCGGCGGGCGCGCCCTCGGCGCGGGCCACGGCGGCGGCCTCGTGCACGGCGCTGACCAGCGCAGGGCCCCAGCGCGGGTCGGCCCGGACCTCGCCCAGGGACTTCCCGGCCGCGGTCGTCAACGTGCTCAGCGCGACCAGGCGGGTGAGCTTGGTCCACATCGCCGCGGCCTCGTCGGCGCCGACGTCGGCCGGGATGCCAGCCGCGCGCAGGTCGGCGGCCACCGGCTCGAGCTGCGCGCGCCGGCCGGCGTCGGCGCTGGCCAGCTCGACGCGCAGATACGGGCTCGTGTGCACGACCTCGCCGGGGCCGACGCGGGTGGACTCGACCCGGATCGAGGCCGCCACGGCGCGGTCGCCGAAGTGCTGGCGCAACACGGCGAGATGGTCGAGGCCGTTGAGCAGCGGGACGACGAGCTCGGGCTCGACTTCGATGCGCTCCAGCGCCGGACCGAGCGCGGTCGCCTTGGTGGCGATGAAGAGCGTGCCCACGGACGCGTCGAGCCGGCTCGCGACGTCGGGACGGGCGGTGAAGTCGCCCAGGCGCACGCTGCGCACGCGCAGGCCCTCGCGCGCGATCGCGTCCGCGGTCTCCTCGCGCGCGATCACGGTGACCGGCACGCCCGAGCGCGCCAGCGCGCCTCCCACGAGCCCGCCGACGCCGCCGGGACCGAGGATGGCGTAGGCGCGCACGCGCGGCAGGCTAGCGGCGGCGCCCGGGGCTCACACGAGCACGCCCGGGTTCAGGATCCCGCGCGGGTCCACCGCCGCCTTGGCCGCGCGCAGCGCCTGCGCAAACGGCTCCGGACGCTGGCGGTCGTACCAGGGCCGGTGGTCACGGCCCACCGCGTGGTGGTGGGTGATCGTGCCGCCGGCCGCGATCACCGCGTCCGAGGCGGCGGCCTTGATCTCGGCGAACTGCTCGAGCTCGTCGCCCCGCCGCGCCGGCGCCACCATCGTGTAGTAGGGCGCGGGCCCGTCCGGATAGACGTGCGTGAAGCGGACGGTGACCTGGCCCTGACCGCCCGACGCGCGCCGGACCGCCTCGGTCGCCGCCCCCAGGACCGTCTCGTTGAAGGCGGGGAAGCGGTCCCAGGTGATCGCGGTCTCGAACGTCTCCTGGAAGATGCCGGCCGCGATCGCGGTGTCGCGCAGGTAGGGCGCGCGCAGGAAGGCGTCGCGCCACGCCCCGGCCGCGCCCTCGCTACCCGAGCGGCGCGGCTCGTCCCATCGGCCGCCGAACGCGCCGCACAGCTGCAGCGCGCGCTCGAGCCAGGCCCCGAGCTCGTGGTCGGCGGACTCGAACCCGAGCACGAGCAGGTCGGCGCTGCCGTCGCCGGCCAGCATCATGCGTGCCTCGCGGCGGTCGATGAGCCGGCAGTTGGCCGGGTACAGGCCGGACTGGGCGATCGCCCGCACCGCGTCGGCGCCCTGCTGGAAGGACGGGAAGCGCACGGTGACCGCGGCCCGGTGCACGGGCTTGGCCTGCACCCGCACCCAGGCCTCGGTGATCACGCCCAGCGTGCCCTCGGAGCCGAGCAGCAGCCGGTCGGGTGACGGCCCCGCGCCCGAGCCGGGCAGCCGCCGCGACTGCCAGGCGCCGGTCGGGGTCAGTGCGCGCACCGACTCGACGAGGTCGTCGATGTGCGTGTACAGGGTCGCGAAGTGCCCGCCCGCGCGCGTGGCGATCCAGCCGCCCAGCGTCGAGAGCGCGAAGGACTGGGGGAAGTGGCGCAGCGTGAAGCCGTGCTCGGCGAGCTGGTCCTCCAGCCGCGGCCCGCTGGCCCCGGCCTGGATGCGCGCCGCCCGCGACGCGCCGTCCACCTCGAGCAGGGCGTCGAGCGCGCGCAGGTCGAGCGTGACCGCCGGGCCGTCGACCCGCGGCTCCACCCCGCCGACCACGCTGGTGCCGCCGCCGTAGGGGATCAGCGCGGCGCCGGCATCGGCGCACCAGGCCAGCACGCGCTCGACGTCGGCCTCGTCGCGCGGGTAGGCGACGACGTCGGGCGGGTGGTCGAACCGGCCCCGGAAGGCGCGGACGACGTCGCGGTAGGCCTTCCCGTACGCGTGCGCGGCGCGATCGTAGGTCTCGGTCGAGCAGATGGCCTGCACATCGGCCGGCGGCTCGAGCCGCGGCGCCGGCAGCGCCACGTCGGCGAGCGGCACCGGCTCCTCGACCTCCGTCGACCCGAACCCGAGGTGCGCGACCAGGCCCGCCGCGGCCTCCCGGACCTCGTCCAGCGTCGGACGCTCGTCCTCGTAGCCCCAACCCCAGTGCGAGCGCCGGCGCACAGGCTGGACCGTACCCTGAAAGGAGATGCCACCCGAACCCGGTCTGCTCGCCCGCGGTCCCTGGGACGCTGCCCAGGTGCAGACCGCGTGGCGCGACGACACGTTCGTCGCCGGGCCGGATGCGGAGGCGGAGGCCGACGCCGCCATCGCCGCGCTGCGAGAGCGCGGCTCGCCGAGCCATGACGGCCTGGGCGCGCGGCTGGCCTCCTACGAAGTCAACGGCGCCAGCCTGCGACTCGAGCTCCAGCCCGCCCGCTGGGCCCTGCGCCTGGCCCCCGACGCGCGCGACTCGATGACCGTCCTCTGCGTCGTGCGGGGCGCCGATGGGCGCTGGCTGGCCGGCCGCCGCGCCGACTGGGTGGCGTCCTGGGCCGGCCGCTGGGCCCTGGGCGCCGGCGGCTCGGTCGAGGTCAACGAGGACCCGGTCACGACCTTGTCCCGCGAGCTCGAGGAGGAGTGGTCGGTGGCGCCGGCCCGGCTGACGGTGGAGGCGCTGGTGCGCCTGCCCAGCGGCCTGGTGTCGCTCATCGGGCTCGCGCACCTGCGCGAGGGCGCCGAGGCGGTGCCCGACGACGAGCACGACGCCTTCGCCTGGTGGCCGGCCGACCCGGAGGCGTGGCCCGAGGAGGCCCACCCCGCGCTGCGGCGCGTGGGGACCCTGCTGGAGTCGGTGTGACCGTCCCGGCCGGCGAGCCCACCGCCCTCGGCGGCCTGATCACCTTCAAGCGCCTGGAGATCCTGTCCTTCTGCCACTCGGCCATCTACCTGTCGTTGCTGGCGGTCTGGCTCATCCCCGGCCTGCACGGCGCCGAGATGGTGCTGGGCTGGTGCCACGGGATCGGCTGGATCGTGATGTCGGTCCTGGCCCTGATCGCGCAGCGCGCCGGCGTCATCTCGTTCCGGCTCGCGGTGCTCGTCGCGGTGGTCGGCGGGATCGGCCCGTTCGCCGGGACGATCGGCTTCGTCTACGAGTCGCGACACCGTCGCGTGGGCGCAACCGAGCCCCCGGTCAGCCCTGCAACCGCCCGATAATGTAGATCGCGCGCATGGCTGTCGGCACAACGGTCTCAGTGACCCTGCCCCAAATGGGCGAGTCGGTCTCCGAAGGCACCGTCCTGGAATGGCACGCCGCCGAAGGAGACCAGGTCAGCGCGGACGACACCCTGGTCGAGGTCTCGACCGACAAGGTCGACGCCGAGGTGCCCGCGCCCGCCAGCGGCACCCTGGTCAAGATCCACGCGCAGGAGGGCGACACCGTCGCCGTCGGCGCGGTGCTGGCCGAGATCGACACCAACGGCCCCGCCCCGCCGGCCGACGAGGCCGAGGACGCGCCCGCCGACGCGGCGCCCGCCGAGGGCAAGACCGTCGACATCGTCATGCCCCAGATGGGCGAGTCGGTGTCCGAGGGCACCGTGCTGGAATGGCACAAGGACCCCGGGGACAGCGTCTCCGAGGACGAAACCGTCGTGGAGATCTCGACCGACAAGGTCGACGCCGAGGTCCCCGCGCCCACCGCCGGAACCATCACCGAGGTGCTCGCCGCCGCCGGCGACACCGTCGAGGTGGGCCAGGTCCTCGCGCGCATGACCACCGCCAACGGGGCGCCGCCGAAGGCCGCTGCGGCGAAGGAGGCCACGCCGTCCGACGTCCGTCGCCCGACGCCCGACGCCCCCTCCAGCGGCAACGGCGCCGACGCCTCGCCCGTCGCCCGCCGCGTGGCCGAGACCGAGGGCATCGACCTCGCGGCGATCACCGGCACGGGCCCGCGCGGCCGCATCACCAAGGCCGATGTGCTCGCCGCCAAGACCAATGGCGGGGCCGCCGCGCCGGCCGCCGGCGATGCGCAGACGCTGAAGGGCAGCGCCGCGATGCTGGCCCGCTACATGGACGAGAGCCGGTCGATTCCGACCGCGACCTCGTTCCGGACGGTCACCGTGACCGCAATGGACGGCCGTCGCAAGCAGCTCAAGGCGGGCGGCCAGAAGGTCTCGTTCACGCACCTCATCGCGTACGCGATCGTGCGCGCGGCACAGGACATGCCGGTCATGGCCCACCACTTCGCCGAGACCGACGGCAAGCCGACGAGCGTCGACGACCACGCGATCAACCTCGGCATCGCCGTCGACGTCGAGAAGAAGGACGGCACGCGCACGCTGATGGTGCCGGTCATCCGCGACGCCGCCCGCCTCTCCTTCGCCGACTTCCTGGCCGCCTACAACGGCCTGATCGAGAAGGCGCGCACCAACGCGCTGAGCGCCGACGACCTCGTCGGCGCCAACATCAGCCTCACCAATCCGGGGGGCCTGGGCACGGTCGGCTCGGTCCCGCGGCTGATGGTCGGACAGGGCACGATCGTCGCCGCCGGCTCGATCGCCTATCCGGTCGGGCTGGGCAACGTGGGCGAGCTCATCGGGGCCGAGAAGGTCATGACCATGACCTCGACCTACGACCACCGGATCATCCAGGGCGCGGAGTCGGGGCGCTTCCTCGGCCGCATCGAGGCCCTGCTGGACGGACAGGAGGGCTTCTACGAGGACGTGTTCTCGAGCCTGGGCGTGGAGCTCGGGCCGACGCCGCAGCCGCCGCAGCCGAAGCTCGAGGTCACCGCGCCGGCACCGGCGCCCGCCGGGGCCCCGGCCGCCGCGCCCTCCGAGGAGCTGCTGCAGGCCGTGCAGGCGGCCACCTCGCTGCTCAAGGCCCACCGCACGCACGGCCACCTGGCCGCCAAGCTCGACCCGCTCGGGCTCAACGACGCCGGCGGCGACCCGGCGCTCGACCCCGAGCCGCTGAGCCTCACGCCCGAGCTCATGCGCCAGATCCCGGCGCACATCCTGCGCATGTACGTGCCCGGCGACACGCTCGAGGACGCGCTGCCGCGCCTGCGCGAGGTCTACTGCGGTCCGATCGCGTACGAGATCGAGCACATCTCCTCGCACCGCCAGCGCGTGTGGCTGCGGGAGAAGATCGAGTCCAGCGCGTTCCGCCAGCCGCTGGCCCCCGACCGCAAGCGCTGGCTGCTGCGGCGCCTGATCAAGGTCGACGCGCTCGAGCGCTTCCTGCACAAGGCCTACCTGGGCCAGAAGCAGTTCTCGATCGAGGGCCTGGACATGACCGTGCCCATGCTCGACGAGCTCATCCAGCTCTCGGGCGGCGTGGGGGCGCGGGAAGTCGTGATCGGGATGGCGCACAGAGGTCGGCTGAACGTGCTCGCGCACAACCTCGGCCGCGCCTACGAGACGATCTTCGCCGAGTTCGAGGGCGCCCAGACGCTCGAGGCGGTGACCACGATCCCGCAGGGCGGCACCGGCGACGTCAAGTACCACCATGGCGCCGATGGCTCCTACGAGCTGCGCGATGGCAAGTCGATCCTCGTGCGGCTCGAGTCCAACCCGTCGCACCTCGAGTACGTCTCGCCCGTGGTCGAGGGCGCCACCCGCGCGGCCCAGACCGCGCGCGAGGGCCCGCACGCCCGCCACGACACCGACGCCGCGTTGCCGGTCGTCATCCACGGCGACGCCGCCTTCCCGGCCCAGGGCGTGGTCAGCGAGACCCTGAACCTGCAGGCGCTCGACGGCTACAGCGTCGGCGGCAGCCTCCATCTCATCACCAACAACCAGGTCGGCTTCACCACCGACACCGAGGACGCGCGCTCGACCCGGTGGGCGTCCGACCTGGCCAAGGGCTTCGACGTCCCCATCATCCACGTCAACGCCGACGCGGTGGAGGCGTGCCTGGCCGCCGTGCACCTGGCCTTCGCCTTCCGCGAGGAGTTCGGCCACGACGTGCTCATCGACCTCATCGGCTACCGCCGCTTCGGCCACAACGAGGCCGACGAGCCCAGCTACACGCAGCCCGAGATGTACCGCGCGATCAAGGAGCACAAGCGCGCGCGGGAGATCTACGCCGAGCAGCTCATCGCCGAGGGCGTCGTGACCAAGGACGACGTCGAGGCGCTGGACGCCGAGGTGTGGGGCACGCTGTCGGCCCGCCACGCCGAGCTCAAGGACCGCATCGAGGCCTCAGCGGAGATCGAGCACCACACGGGCGAGTACCAGCTCGACCGTACGCCGTCGCCGGACGTCGAGACGGCGGTGCCGGTGGAGCAGCTGCGCGCGCTCAACGAGGAGCTGCTGCGCCTGCCCGAGGGCTTCGAGGCCAACCCGAAGCTGGCCCGCCAGCTCGAGCGCCGCCGCGAGGCGCTGGGCGACGAGGGCGGCATCGATTGGGGCCACGCCGAGGCGCTGGCCATCGGCTCGCTGCTCACCGAGGGCACGCCGGTGCGCCTGACCGGCCAGGACACGCAGCGCGGCACGTTCTCGCAGCGCCACATGGTCCTGCACGACCACAAGAGCGGGCGCGAGCACTCGCCCGTGCAGAACCTGCCCAGCGCCCAGGCGCCGTTCGAGCTCCACAACTCACCGCTGTCGGAGATGGCCTGCCTGGGCTTCGAGTACGGGTACTCGCAGGAGTCGCCGGAGACGCTCGTGCTCTGGGAGGCCCAGTTCGGCGACTTCCTCAACAGCGCCCAGGTGGTCGTGGACCAGTTCATCGTCTCCGGCCTGGCCAAGTGGGGGCAGACCTCGCGCCTGACCCTGCTGCTGCCGCACGGCTACGAGGGCGCCGGGCCCGAGCACTCCAGCGCGCGCCTGGAGCGCTTCCTGCAGCTGGCCGCCGAGGGCAACATCCGCGTCGCCAACCTCACGACGCCCGCCCAGTACTTCCACCTGCTGCGCCGCCAGGCGCGCATCGCCAAGCAGCGGCCGCTGGTGATCATGACCCCGAAGTCGCTGCTGCGCCTGCCCCAGGCCACCAACCGCGTCCAGCACCTCTCCGACACGCAGTTCTACCCGGTGCTGGCCGAGCCGCGGGTCGACATCGAGAAGATCACCCGGCTCATCCTCTGCACGGGCAAGATCTACTACGACCTCGTCGGCCACGCCGACCGCGAGGGCAAGGACGGCATCGCCGTCGGTCGTGTCGAGCTGCTCTACCCGTTCCCGCAGGGCCACCTGCTCGAGCTCGTCAACAGCTATCCGAACCTGCGCGAGGTGACGTGGGTGCAGGAGGAGCCGCGCAACATGGGCGCGCGCGCCTTCATGTCCCCGCGCCTGATGCAGATCCTTCCCGAGCAGCTCGACTTCGGCTACATCGGGCGCCCCGAGCGCGCCTCGCCGGGCGAGGGCTACCCCGCCGCCCACATCCAGGAGCAGAGCCGGATCATCCGCACTGCGCTGGACCTGGACATCCCGGTGTCGATGTATCCCAAGAAGCCGCCGGGCCTGCGCTGAGCGCCGCCGCCGCTGCTGCGCCTCTACGCGACCGGGTAGTCGGCCCGGATCACCGCCACGTCGCGCCGCGCCCAGGTCGCCCGCGCGTCGAAGCCGGCGTCGGCCAGCCAGCGCAGCTGGTCGGGCACCGTGTCGGGGAGGTCGTAGCCGGCGTCCAGCGGCGTGACCGCATCCGCCGGGTCCTCGGGCACGACCACGTCGGCAAAGACAAACCGCGCTCCCGGCACCAGCACCGCCGCCAGGCGCGCGAACAGGTCGGCCTTCCCGGGGGCGTCGAGGTGGTGGATGGCGAAGACGGAGACGACGAGGTCGAACGGGCCGGGCGGGAGCGGGTCCTGGAAGCGGCCCCGGCGCAGGTCGACGTCAGCGTCGGCCAGCGCGGCGCCGGCGGCGGCGAGCATCTCCTCGCTCTCGTCCACGCCCACCAGCCGGGCGCCGGGATGGCGTGCCAGCACCCGCCGCGCGGTCTCGCCGGTGCCGACGCCGAGCTCGAGCACCGCCCGCCCCGCGACGCCCTCCGTGGCCGCCGCGACCTCGTCCTGGACCCGGTCGTAGTCCGGCACCTCGGCGCGGATGAGCGCGAGGTATTCCTCGGGCACGAAATGGAACTGGCCCACCCTCGCGAGGGTAGGCCAGCTCCACCAGTCGTGCGTATCGGTGCGGCGCTACGCGCTTCCGCCCGCCGGGGTCGGCTCGGCGACCGGCGGTGGCGCCGGCGCACCGGACGGGTACCCCAACGACGGCACGTCGGAGGGGTAGACCTCGTGGCCGTGGACCGCGATGTCGCCCTGCTCCATGTCCGCTTCCTTCATCCGCAGCGGAACGACCAGCCCGATGAGCTTCAGGATCACGAACGTGGCAATCGCAGTGAACAGGATCACCCACAGGGCCGTGAGCGCCTGCCACCCGAGCAGGTGCGCGCCGTCACCGGAGATCAGGCCCGGCGCCGAGCCCATCGCCGAGTTGGCGAAGATGCCCGTCAGCAGGCCGCCGGCGAGCCCGGCGAACCCGTGCGTGTAGACCACGCCCAGCGTGTCGTCCACGTTCCGGAACGGGGCCACGCGGCTCAGGTAGTTGAGCGCGAAGTACACGATCGTGGAGGCGATGACGCCGATCACGATCGCGCCCCAGCCGTTCACGAAGCCGGCGGCCGGGGTGATGGCCACCAAGCCGGTGATCATGCCGTTGACGCTGCCGATCAGGCTCGGCTTGCGCCCGGTGATGTAGTCCCACGCAATCCATACGAGGAACGCAATCGCCGTGCACAGGTTGGTGTTGAGGATCGCCGCCGAGGCGACGTTGTTGGCGAGGTAGGGATCGCCGCCGTTGAACCCGTTCCAGCCCAGCCACAGCAGGCCCGCGCCCACCGCGACCATGGCCAGGTTGTTCGGGGCGTCGACCTCACGGTCGCGCTGGAGCCTCGGCCCGATGACCGCAGCGGCGACGAAGCCCGACACGCCGGCGGACAGGTGGATGACGTACCCGCCAGAGAAGTCCAGAGCGCCGTGCTGCGCGAAGTAGCCGCCGCCCCAGATCAGGAACGCGTTGACCGTGTAGACGACGCTCGTCCAGATGATCACGTAGGGGATCCAGGCCTTGAAGTTGAAGCGGCCCAGGACCGACCCCAGCGCGAGGATCGGCGTGATCGCGGCGAACACGATCTGGAAGTACGCAAGCGTCGACTGCGGGAACACGACCTTGCCGACGTTGGGGATGTTCCCCTGGTTCAGGAGGGCGTTGCTGTTGAGAATCGACCCGGGCTCGCCGATGAAGTTGGCGAAGAAGCCATGGTCGGCCCCGAAGAGATGGACGGGCGAGCCGAAGCCCATCTTGAAGCCGTAGAGCACCCAGACGACCAACACGAGGGCGAAGGCGACGAACGCCATCATCATCGAGTTGACCGACCAGCGCTTCTGCATCACCCCGCCGTACAACACGACGAGTCCGGGGACGCTCATCAAGCCGACGAGCGTCGCGGCAGTCATCTGCCACGAGTTGTCCCCTGGACTCAACCAATGCAGATCCATAGCCCGGTGCGTTCCTTTCTGATCGTGGGCAGCGACAGCAGGTGCCGCGTCCCAGTTGCGAACGAAAGGGTGCCGCCGGGGGTCGGTCACGCCCTTGTACAGCGGGCCAAAGATCGGTCAGAACAATTCGCCACGCGGTACCAACCGCGCGTCAGCGCGGCGTTTACCCTGCCGGATCATGCCTCTCGAAGGGCACTGGGAACGGGTCAACACCCCCATGCGTCGTCTCACGCGACGCGAGCGCACGGTGGTGCTGGTGGCCGCGCTGGCCACGCTGGTCACGGTCCTGGTGCTGGTGCTCAGCACCATCGGCAACGACCGGCCCGCCCCGGCGCCGGGCTGCATCTACGCGATCGTGCCCGGCGTGATGGGTGCCACGCCGGTGGACGCGTGTGGCGATCGGGCCAAGGGCATCTGCACGCGGCACGAGACCGGTGAGGACCCGCCGTCGCGCGCGATCCGCGCCGACTGTCGCCGAGCCGGGCTGCTCTGACCGACAGCGTGCCCATACCGGGCCTCACTTCTTTGTACACCCGGTCCTAACCGCCGTCCCCGGGGATGTGACACGGTGCCCGCCGCCATGACCGTGAGCGCAATCGTCTCCTACGACGGAACCGACAACGACGCCGACGCCATCGCGCTCGGCCGGCTGCTGCGCCGCGCCGGCGCGGAGGTGTCACTCGCCTACGTCCGCCACTCCGCCGAGCCCGTGGAGGGCCGCGAGGTGGTGGAGCGCCAGAAGGCCGCGCGCCTGCTCCATGCCGGCGCCGCCCTGCTGGGACCGCCCGAGGCCGAGCGCCACGTCGTGCTCAGCGCCTCCACCCCGGAGGGGCTCGCGATGCTCGCCGCCGACCTCGGCACCGATCTGATCGTCTTCGGCTCGGAGTACCGCACGCCGGACGGCCACGTCCAAGCGGGTGCGTCGGCCGAGCGCTTGCTCGACGGCGGCGAGTCCGCCATCGCGCTGGCCCCGGCGGGGATGCGGGGGTGGAGCGATACGCGCATCGGCGCGCTCGCCTCGGTGGCCCACGACGGGGGCGAGCAGGCCCAAGCCGTCGCCACGGGGCTCGCGCAGAAGCTCGGCGGTGAGGTCGGCGCCAGCCCGGCGGGAGCCGACGTGCTCGTGCTCGCCTCGCGCCCCGATTCGCCCGCGGGCCACGTCCAGCTGAGCTCGGCGGTCCGCGGGCGCCTCGACGAGGCGCTGGTGCCGGTCATCGTGCTGCCCACCGGCAGTGCGCTGGCGTTCAGCGGCTGAACCGCTCGGGGTCGTCCCAGCCGTCGGCGGGCGCGACCGCGCACCCGGCGGCGCGCAGGCGCTGCGCCAGCGCGTGCAGGGGCGCGGCGCCGCCGGCGTCGAGGCGCAGCACCCCCAGGCCGGCCAGCTCGGCCGGGACCGGGGCGTCGCCGGCCTGGGTGAGGATCGCCCGGCCGCCGAAGCCGCCGAGCGCGAGCCCGAGCTCGAGCCCGGGCGGGCCGGTCGCGTCCAGCACCACCACCGCCGCGGCGGCGCCGAGCGGCGGCGGCGGCCCCGTGCCCGCCACGGCGGCCAGCGCGAGCAGCTCGGCGCGCACCACGGCCCAGTCGACCGGCTGCAGGCCGAGGGCGGCCAGGAACGCGCGCATGGGGTCCGCGGCGCCGAGGACGGCGACGGCGGTCCCGGCTGCGGGCCGCGGCGCCGGCGGGGCCGGCGGCGGCGGCCGGGCGGCCAGGACGCGGGCGGTCACGTCGGTCGACCGCTTGCTCGCGTTGTTCCAGCCCTGCCCGTAGGACAGGTCGGAGGGATCGAGCTGCGGCCCCTCGAGCACGGTCAGCCGGCACTTGGCGGGATCCCACAGGCGATCGCCGAGCGAGACGAGGTCGCCGCGCCCCCAGGGGTCGAGCAGCTGCTGGCGCAGCTCTGCCTCGGACAGGTTGAACGCGTGAGCGGCGCGCAGGCCGCTGGCGTGCAGCTCGATGTGGAAGGGCACGGTACGCGACACTACCCGCGTGCCGCCCGCCCCCCAGGCGATCCTCGACGCGATCCGGGCCATACCGCCCGGCTACGTGCGCACCTATGGAGATCTCTCGCCCGGCGCGCCGCGTTTCACCGGCACCGTGCTGGCGCGCGGCCACCCCGACGACGTGCCCTGGTTCCGCGTCGTGCGCGCCGACGGCAGCCTGCCCAAGGGCGCGAAGCAGCGGGCCCTGCTCGAGGCCGAGGGCGTCCCCTTCCGCGGCGAGCGGGTCGACATGGCCGCGGCGCGGCTGGAGCCGTGGCTCGGTCCGTAAGCTGGAGAGGCGATGCAGGGCAAGGTGGTCGTAGTGACGGGGGCGACATCGGGCATCGGCGAGAGCGCCGCGCTCCAGCTGGCCGACCTCGGCGCCACCGTGGTGCCGGTCGGGCGCGACGCGAAGCGCCTCGAGCGCGTCGGGGCCGAGCTGCGCAAGCGCGGCTCGGAGGCCGAGCCGCTGCAGGCGGACTTCGCCTCCCAGGACGAGGTACGCCGCCTGGCCGGCGACGTGCTGGAGCGCCACCCGCGCATCGACGTGCTCGTCAACAACGCCGGCGTCGTGCGCTCGAGCCGCAAGCTCTCGCCCGACGGCCGCGAGATGACGATGGCCATCAACCACTACGCGCCGTTCCTGCTGACCAACCTGCTGCTCGAGCGCCTGCAGGAGTCCGCGCCCTCGCGGGTGGTGACCACGGCCAGCGACGCTCACGGCGCAGGCCTCATCGACCTCGACGACCTCGACATGGAGCGGCGCTGGTCGATCTTCCGTGCCTACGGGACCTCCAAGCTGGCCAACATCCTCTTCACGCGTGAGCTCGCGCACCGGCTCGAGCACACCTCGGTGACGGCGAACTGCCTGCATCCAGGCGTGCTCCGCACGCGCCTGGGCCGGGGCGGGATCGCGGGCATCACCTGGCGGATCATGTCGCCGTTCATGGCCTCGCCGCGCAAGGGCGGCGCGCGCATCGTGCACGTGGCCGCCGACCCGGTCGGCGGCGAGGTGACCGGTCGCTACTTCGACGACAACCGCCCCCGCGCGCTCAGCGGCCAGGCGGCCGACGACGACCTGGCGGCCGCGCTGTGGGAGCGCAGCGCCGCGCTCGTCGGCCTCAGCGATGTGGCTGCAGCGTGAGATCCGCTTCGACGCCCGCGCGCGCGGCTTCCACCTCATCACCCGCGAGGTGGTCTCGGCGCTGCCCGAGCTCGACTCGCTGCGGGTCGGGCTGCTGCACCTGTTCATCCGCCACACCTCGGCCTCGCTGACCCTGAACGAGAACGCGTCGCCCGACGTGCGGCGCGACTTCGAGACGTACTTCAGCCGCGCCGTGCCCGAGGACGCCGACTGGGCCCACTCGCTCGAGGGCCCCGACGACATGCCCGCGCACATCAAGGCCTCGCTGCTGGGCCCGGCGCTGACGCTGCCGGTGGCCGACGGGCGCCTGGCGTTGGGCACGTGGCAGGGCGTGTACCTGTGCGAGCACCGCGACCACGGCGGCCCGCGCTCGGTGCTGGCCACGGCCTGGGGCGAGCAGGGCTAGCGGCCGAGCGCACGCCGCAGGCGCGCGCGCAGCGGCTCGCGCGGTCCGCGCTGGGCGCGTCGCCACTCGCTGCGGGTGGGCAGCTCGCCGCGCGCCCGCGCCTTGGCCACGCACTCGAGGTGCGCGTGGCGGCGCCGCGAGGCGTCGCCCTCGGGCACGATCAGCGCGTGCTCGGTCATCGCCAGCAGGCGCTTGCCGCACAGTGGGCACGTGTAGGTGGACGGCTTCCGGTTCGTCGCCCGCCGCAGCTCCCACCAGTCGGCCACGGCTAGCGGCCCCGGCGGGCCGCACGCAGCTCGCGCAGCTCGACCACCTCGGGGGGCGGGACATGGACGCCGGAGTCGGGCGCGCCGAGCTGGCGGACCGGAATCGGCTCCGCCGCAGCGCTGCCGTCGCGGTGTTCCACGCGGTAGGCGCCGGACTCGCGCCGGGCGCTGACCGCCTCGACGAGCTCGGTGCCGGCGAAGCGCAGCCCGGCCCCGTCGTCGACGCCCCAGCCCGGCTCCAGGCCGCCGCCCACGGCCGCGACGTAGGCCGCGCGGCGGTCGGGCTCCGCGCTCCAGTGCACCGAGTTGGACGCCGGCAGCAGGCCGAGGCCGGGCACGAGCTCGGGCGGTCCGCCCGACTTCGTGATCCCGTGGCGGAACCAGCACATCGACCCGGCCGACAGGCCGCACAGCGCCACACCACGCTCCCACGCCTCGGGCAGGATGCGGTCGAGCGCGTGCTCGTGCCAGATGGCGAGCAGGTTGCGCATCGACCCGCCGCCCACGTAGACGATGTGCTGCTCGAGCAGGTGCGCGCGCAGGTCGAGGTCGCGGCCGTGCAGGCGGAAGAGGTCGAGCGCGCTGGGGCGGCAGGGCAGCGGGTCGAAGGCGGCGTGGAAGCGGACGATCGCGTCCTGGGGGTCGCCGCTGGCGGTGGGCAGGAAGCAGATGCGCGGCTCGGCCGGCGCGGCGAGGTCGAGGACGTAGCGCTCGAGCGCGGCGTCGGCGGGCTCGGTGAGGAACCCGCCGCCGCCCATGGCGAAGATCGTGGGGCCGGGCATTCCCCCACGATTGTGCCGGGCCGTTCAGGCGGCCACGAAGGTGAGTACCGGCTCGCCCAGGAAGCGAACGGCGAGCTCGGTCTCGACCGCACCGTCCCCCGCGGCCTCGACGCGGAACGCGCGCGCGTCGGGCCGCGAGCCGACCACGTGCGCGAGCTCGGTGCCCTCGAAGTGCAGCGCGGCGCCGTCCGAGGCCGCGTAGCCGGTGCACATGCCGGCGGCCAGCGCCGCGTGATAGTCGGCCCGGCGCGAGGCCTCGCCGCCGTAGTGGACGGCGTTGCTCCACGGCAGCAGGCCCAGGCCCGCAATCGCCGCCGGCTCGCCGTGGAACGCCGACATGCCCTCGCTGAACCAACACAGCGACCCCGCCGACAGGCCGCAGAGCACGACGCCGGCCGCCCACGCCTCGCGCAGGATCGCGTCGATGCCGTGCGCATTCCAGACGCCGAGCATCGAGACCACGCTGCCACCGCCGACGTAGATCAGGTCCTGCTCGAGCAGGTGCGCCCGCGGCTCCAGGCGGCAGCCGCGCTCGCGCCGGAAGAGCGACAGGTGCGAGGGCTCGGCGCAGGACCCGAAGTGCTGGTAGAAGCGGACGAGGTAGTGGTCGGCGTCGCCCGAGGCGGTGGGGAGGAAGCAGACGCGCGGGCGTGCCTTGCCGGTGAGCGCGAGCACGTAGTCGTCGAGCAGGCCGTTGCCGGCCTCCATGGAGAAGCCCCCGCCACCGAAGGCCACGATCTGCGGCACGCGCTCCCTCATGCGCGGAAGGTAGGGAGCGAAGGCCGGAGTTTCCGAGATTTCAGCCTTCGGTCGAAGGCGCTTCGACCGCCGGTCCTAGCGCCCCTTCCACACCGGGTCGCGCTTCTCGGCGAAGGCGATGGCGCCCTCCTGGGCGTCCTCGGACGCGAACACCGGCCCGCTGAGCGCGCCCTGCTTCTCCCACGCCTCGGCCTCGTCCCAGTCCAGCGCCGAGGCCAGGATCGTCTTCGACGCCGTAAGGGCGAGCGGGCCGTTGCGGGCAATTTGCCGCGCAAGCGCGAGGGCGACGTCGACGGCGTCGCCCGGCTCGGCCACGCGGTTGACGATGCCGAGCTCGTGCCCGCGCTCGGCGCTGATCGGGTCGCCGGTGAGCGCCAGCTCCATGGCCACGTGGTAGGGGATGCGCTTGGGCAGGCGGATCAGCGCGCCGGCCGCCGCGACCAGCCCGCGCTTGGCCTCGGGGATGCCCAGGCGCGCGTCGCGCGCGGCGACGATGAGGTCGCAGGAGATCGCGATCTCGAACCCCCCCGCGAGCGCGAAGCCCTCGACCGCCGCGATCAGCGGCTTCGCGGAGGCGCGCTGGGTGATGCCGGCAAAGCCGCGGTCGCCCACCCACGGGCGCTCGCCCTTGGTGAACGCCTTGAGGTCCATCCCGGAGGAGAACCCCTTGCCCGCGCCGGTGAGCACGCCCACCACGAGGTCGTCGGAGGCATCGAGGTCGTCGAGCGCGGCGGCCACGCCCGCGGCGACGGCGCCGTTGACGGCATTACGGGCGTCGGGGCGGTTGAGCGTGATCAGCAGGACTCCGTCCCGCCGCTCGGTGAGCACGGCGCTGGTGTCTTCGGGCATGGCGCCGGAGCCTAGTGCGACCAGTCTCGAGAGACGGTCGCGGAGCCAACCTCGGCGCGGACCCGCGGCGCGACCTCGGTGCCGAAGCGCTCGATCGCGCGCATGACCAGGTCGTGCGAGAGGTCGCCGAGGGCGATCTGGGCCAGGTAGCGGTCGTTGCCGAACAGCTCGCGCTCGAACAGGATCTTCTCCACCACCTCGTCGGGGCTGCCCACGACGAACGCGCCGCGCGGGCCGCGCAGCTGGTCCCACTGGGCGCGGCCCATGGGCGGCCAACCGCGCTCGCGGCCGATCCGGTTCATCATCGCGCTGTGGGAGGGGAAGAAGTCGTCGGGGTCGCCGACGTAGGTGTGGGAATTGATCGAGACGCGCGCCGTGGCGGGGTCGTGGCCGGCCTCGGACACAGCCTGGCGGTAGAGGTCGATGAGCGGCACGAAGCGCTCGGGCTGGCCGCCGATGATGGCCAGGGCCATGGGCAGGCCGAGCACGCCTGCGCGCACCACCGACTGCGGGTTGCCGCCGACGGCGATCCACACCGGGAGCGGGTCCTGCACCGGGCGCGGGTACACGGCGAGGTCGTGCAGGGCGGAGCGGTGCCGGCCCTCCCACGTGACGCGCTCGCCGGCGCGCAGTGCCAGCAGCAGGTCGAGCTTCTCGGCGAACAGCTCGTCGTAGTCGTCGAGGTCGTAGCCGAACAGCGGGAACGACTCGGTGAACGAGCCGCGGCCGGCCATGATCTCGGCGCGGCCACCGGAGAGCAGGTCGAGGGTGGCGAAGTCCTGGAAGACGCGGACGGGGTCGTCCGAGCTCAGCACGGTGACGGCGCTGGTCAGGCGGATGCGCTCGGTGCGGGCGGCGCCGGCGGCCAGCGGCACGATGGGCGAGGAGACGGCGAAGTCGGGGCGGTGGTGCTCGCCGACGCCGAAGACGTCGAGGCCGACCTGGTCGGCCAGCTCCATCTCCTCGATCAGGTCGCGCAGCCGCTGCTCGGGGCTGATCCCGGGGCCCACGTCGGCGAAGGTGTAGAGGCCGAGCTCGATCCGCCCAGTCTAGTTGCGCGCGCAAGTATCTTCAGACGGCGAACAACTGCAGGTCCGGCTCGCGCTCGCCCCGGAGCACGTCGAGGTCGACCTGCACGCAGTCGATGCCGCGCGACGCCGCCAGCGCGCGAGTCTGCGGCTTGAGCACCTGCGCGGCCAGGACGCCGCGGCAGGCGTGAAGCTCCGGGTCCTCGCGGATGCGCTCGAGGTAGCGGGAGAGCTGTTCGACCGCCTCGATGGTGCCGATGCGCTTGATCTCGACCGCGACCCAGCCGTCCTCCGGGTCGCGGCACATGAGGTCGACCGGGCCGATGTCGGTGGGCCACTCGCGGCGCACCAGCCGGAAGCCCTCGCCGCACCACTGCGGCGCGTCGGCCAGGAGCTCCTGCAGGTGGGCTTCGACGCCGTCCTTCTCCAGCGGCGCGGCCGCCTCGGGTGGGCCGAAGTCGTGCTCGACGTCGGAGAGCACCTCGGCGATGTGGATGTCGAGCCGGTCCTCGCCGCCGCGCTTGCGCACGATGATCGCGTCGTCGGCCTCCTCGATCACCGTCGGCGGCGTCATCCAGTTCTGGGGCTTGTAGCCGCCGGAGTCCGAGTGCACGAGCACGGAGCCGTCGCCCTTGAACATCAGCAGCCGCACCGCCTCGGGGAGCAGGGCGTGCAGGCGGCCGGAGTAGCGGACCTCGCAGCGGGCGACGAGCAGGCGCATCGCCAGGACCCTAGGCCCGGGCGCGGACGCTCCGGGACCGCTAGCCTCGCCGGCATGGCGACCGTCATCCCGATCGAGGAGTTGCGCCGCAGCCCGCAGTCCGCGCTGTTCCAGGGCCGCGACGAGGCCCCGATCTCGATCTTCATCAACGAGTTCGAGCGCGGCAACGGCCCGCGGCTGCACTTGCACCCCTACCCCGAGACCTTCGTCGTGCAGGCCGGCAGCGCCCGCTTCACGGCGGGCGACGACGAGATCGAGGTCGGCGCCGGCCACCTCGTCGTCGTGCCCGCCGAGACCCCGCACCGCTTCGAGGGCACGAGCGACGAGAAGGTGCGCACGGTCAGCGTGCACCCGAGCCCGACGGTGGTGCAGACCGACCTCTAGGCGGCGGCGCCGACGCTCGCGCCCACCCCGATGCTCGCCAGGTTCTCGGGGGTGAAGAACGCGGATGGGTGCACCGTGCCGACCACGGTGCCGAAGAAGCGGTCGGTCTGGGCCTGGTCGCTGCTTAGGGCGGCGAGCAGCTGCTGCATCGCCGCATCCGGCGGCTGGAGCCGCGCGAAGTCCAGCGTGCTCGCGTAGCCGGGGGCCGCGGTCTCGTTGCGGCGAGCCTCGTAGCCCGCCAGCGCCGCGCCGAGCTCGGCTCGGCCCGAGAGGCCGGCGTCGACGGCGTCGGCCAGCAGCTCGGCGTCGCGGAAGGCGTCGCTGATGCCGAGCGCCAGGATCGGGTCCTTGTGGTAGCCGGCGTCGCCGACCAGGGCCCACCCCTCGCCGTGGGGACGGCGATGGAAGTTGGGCAGTTGGGCCGTGCCGCGGAAGCGGTCGGTGCGGGTGGCGTCGCGCACCCGCGCGTGGAGCTCGGGCGCCAGCTCCAGCGCCCGCAGGAAGTGGCCCTCGATGTCGGCGCGCACGTGCGGGAAGGCGGCGTGGGGCCAGAACGCGATCGTCACCACTTGGCCGTCGTTGGTCGGCGCGGCCACGATCATCCGGTCCGGGCGCGGGTAGAGCTCCGCGCCCGCCATCTCCACCCCGCTCCAGTACGTGTAGTAGGCGCAGGTGAGCGCCGGCTGGGCGTCGTAGACCGGGGCGTCAACGGCGCGAGCGACGAGCGAGTTGCGGCCGTCGGCGCCGATCACGATGCGCGCGCGCTCGGTGACGGTCGCGCCACCGGCGCCGCGTCCCCGCACGCCCACCACCCGCGCCCCCTCTCGGACGAGCTCCGATACGGCGAAGTGCTCGCGCACCTCGGCGCCGGCGCCGGCGGCGGCGTCGACGAGGAGCTTGTCGAGGACGGTCCGGCGCACCGAGTAGGCATCGGCGACAGCGCCGGCCGGCGTCGGCTCGCCGACCAGCGCGAACGGTCCCACGTCGAGGGTCAGCTGCCGCAGCGGCGGGCAGCCCGAGGCCGCTACCGCCTCCGCCAGCCCCCAGCGCTCGAGGCAGGCCACGCCGGTCTGGTGGATGTAGTGGGTCGAGAGCGTGTCGCTGGGGAAGCCGGCCCGGTCGACGACCAGCACCTTGTAGCCCATCCGCGCCAGCAGCATGGCCGTGGGCGAACCGCCGCAGCGGGCGCCGACGACGATCGCGTCGTACATCATGTCTCCCTTTGATCAGAAGCTATGTTCCGTAGCTTATAACCTATGGAGCATAGTCCTGTCAAGGCAGCAGGCGTCGACCACCGCGGCAAGCCCGACGGTGGTGCGTACGCAGCTCTACGCGGGCAACGCTTGCGCGACGCGCCTGATGCGCGCAAGCATCGGAATGCTGGGCCACTGGTCCTGGGACACCTTCGTGAGCAGGACGTTCATGTACTCCTGCACGAGCGACGCCGGGATGACCTGCTCGAGCATCGTCATCTGCGTGGTGCTCGGGTAGGCATCGTTGCGGATGCGCTCCAACAGGACGCGCGCGAGCGCGGTCTCAGCTTGCTGGCGACTGACCATGATGCAGCGCTTACCCCCAGCCCGCCCGGGCCACACACAAGAACCTCAGGTGACGTCGGGCGCGACGGCGCGCGGGCTCGCCCGCGACGTACTCAGCGACGCCGGCGCCACGCGATCGACCAGCGCCAGCGTCGGGTCGGGGGCCTCGGCGCCGCTCAGCCACGCCTCGACGCGCTCGGCCAACGCCGGGCCGTGCTTGAAGCCGTGCCCCGAGCCGCCGCCGAGGATCCACACGCTCGGGTGCTCCGGGTGGGGCGCCGCGATGAAGCGGTTGTCGGCGGTCAGCTCGTACTGGCAGCAGCGGTGGCTGAGCAGCGGCGCGTCGACCAGCGGCGGGAAACGCCGGTGCAGGTACCGGCGGACGTGCTGCTCCATCGACCAGTCCAGCGCGCGGTCGCCGGTGTCGGGGTCGAAGTCGGGGCCGATGGCGTCGGTGGCCGCCTTGACCCCGCGGCCGTCCAGGTCGCCCTGGCCGTAGAACGCGCCCTGGTAGTCCAGCCACGCGGGGACCTCGGGCGTGCGCCAGGTCTTGGGCGCGGCGAAGTAGAGGACGTCCTGCTTGGTCACGCGCAGGTCGACCACGTCCGGGAACAGCGTCGCCAGCCACGGCCCGCAGGCCCAGACGACGTGGTCGGCCTCGAGCGTCTGGTCGCCGATGCGCACGCGCTCGCCGTCGGGCGCGGCTAGGCCGCCGACGAAGCGCGCCCCGCGCTCGCAGGCGGTGTCGGCCAGCGTGCGCGTGGCCCGGCGCGCGCGCAGCACGCCGGCCTCGGGCTCATGCAGCACGTAGGCGAGGTCGGCGATCCCCAACGCCGGGAAGAGCTCGGCCGCGGCGCCCGGCTCGAGCCGCTCGGTGGGGATGCCCTCGTCGCGCATGACCCGCTCGGCGTCGGCCTCCCAGCCGTCGTCAGCGCGGACGAACCAGGCCATGCCCGCCTCGACGTACAGCGACGTGCCGGTTTCGGCCTCGAGCTCGCGCCACAGCGTGCGCGCCCGCAGGGCCGAGCGCGTGTGCCAGACGTCGGTGCCGTGGCCGGAGCGCATCAGGCGCGACTCGTCGCCCGAGGTGGAGCGCTCGTGGCCGGGCGTCTCGGCGTCGACCAGCGTGACCTCCCAGCCGGCACCGGCGAGCCGGTGCGCGACCGAGGCGCCGAACACTCCCGCGCCGACCACGATTGCCGAGGGCACCGCAGCGAGCGTATACCTTGGCTGCATGACCACGACCGAGACCCGCACCATCGGCTCGATCGTCGGCGGCCAGACGGCGGCCGACGCGCCGGGCGGCCGCGTGCAGTCGACCAACCCCGCCCGCCTGGACGACAGCGTGGCCGAGGTGCTGCTGGGCGACGCCGACACCTTCGTCGAGGCCTGCCGCGCGGCCCGCGCCGCCCAGGCGGAATGGGCCGCCGTGCCCGCCCCCGTGCGCGGTCGCGCCATCCAGCAGGTGGGGCGGCTCGTCGAGGCCAACAAGGAGGCGCTCGCGCGCCTGGTCACGCAGGAGATCGGCAAGCCCTACGCCGAGTCGCTGGGCGAGGTGCAGGAGATCGTCGACACGTGCGACTTCTTCCTCGGCGAGGGCCGGCGCCTGTACGGCCAGACCGTGCCCAGCGAGATGCCCGACAAGCAGCTCTTCACCTTCCGGATGCCGGTCGGCGTGGCGGCGATCATCACCGCCGGCAACTTCCCCGTGGCGGTGCCGTCCTGGTACCTCGTGCCGGCGCTGCTGTGCGGCAACACGGTCGTGTGGAAGCCGGCCGAGTACGCCCCCGCGCTGGGCGACGCCCTGGCCCAGCTGTTCCTGCACGGCGGCATCCCCGACGGCGTGCTCAACCTCGTGCTGGCCGACGGCGAGCAGACCTTCGCCGGCCTCTCGCGCTCACTGGACGAGGGCCTCGTCGACAAGGTCGGCTTCACCGGCTCCTCCGACGTCGGGCGCGAGGTCGGCGCGCTGTGCGGCCGCCACCTGCAGTCGCCGTGCCTGGAGCTCGGCGGCAAGAACCCGCTCGTGGTCATGGACGACGCCGAGCTCGACCTCGCCGTCGAGGGCGCGCTGTTCTCGGGCTTCGGGACCGCCGGCCAGCGCTGCACGTCGCTGGGCACGGTGATGGTGCAGGACACGGTCCACGACGCGTTCATGGAGCGCTTCGCCGCCGCGGTGCAGCAGGCGCCGATCGGCGACCCCACCGAGGGCGTGCTCTACGGCCCGATGATCCACGAGCGCTTCCACCAGCGCTTCCTGGGCTGGCTCGAGCTCGTGCGCGACCACCACACGCTGTACGGCTCGACCGGCACGGGCCGGATCTCGTCGACCAACCCGCGCGAGGGCTTCGTCGGCGACCCCGACATCGGGATCTACGATCATCCGACGATCGTCGACGGCGTGCGCGCCGGGGACGAGCTGTACGGCACCGAGACGTTCGGCCCCATCGTCGGCGTGGCCACGTTCTCCACGTTCGACGAGGCGATCGCGCTGGCCAACGGCCACGGCTACGGCCTCTCGGCGGCGATCTACACCACCAGCCCGCAGCACGCCTTCCGCTTCCGCGAGCGCTGCAGCGCCGGGATGATCTCGATCAACAACTCCACCTCGGGCGCGGAGGCTCACCTGCCCTTCGGCGGAAACGGCAAGTCCGGCAACGGCTCGCGCCAGTCCGGCGTGTGGGTGCTCGACCAGTTCACCCGCTGGCAGTCGGTGAACTGGGATTACGCCGGGCGGCTGCAGAAGGCCCAGATGGAGACGGCGGACATCAGCGCGGACCTTGGCTTCCGCCTCTGACGCGGTCGCACGCGTCCTGACGCGCGCGTTCGCGGACGACCCGTTCTGGCTCTACGTCACCCCGGACGCGGAGCTGCGCCGGGCCCAGCTCGAGGCGTGGTTCCCGGTCGGCGTGCGCTACGGGCGCGTGTACGGCACGATCGACACCGAGGGCGATGGCGAGGTCGTGGGCGCAGCGCTGTGGCTGCCGCCCGACAAGCACGAGATGACCTTCTGGCGCATGCTGCGCACGGGCATGTTGCGCACGCGGCGCATCTTCGGGCCCCAGTGCTTCAACCGCATGAACGGGGCCGGGCACGCGCTCGACTCCTCGCGCAGCCGGCTCATGCCGCCCGACGCCGAGTACCTGTGGATCCTCGGCGTCGACCCCGCCCACCACGGGCGCGGGCACGGCGGCTCGACCATCGGCATCGGCCTGCAGCGCACCGACGCCAAGGGCAAGGCCGCCTACCTCGAGACCTACAAGGAGCGCAACCTCGCCTTCTATGCGCGCCACGGCTTCGAGGTGCTCTCGGCGGAGAAGCCGCCCGAGGGGCCGCCGTTCTGGACCCTGCTGCGCCCGGCTAGGCGCGCTGCCTCCGGTACCAGCGCGGCGACGTCGTAGGCGGCGGCTCGAGCGCAGCGCGGGCCACGAGCACGCTCGGCCCGGGGTCGTCCAGGTGGGCGCGCAGCGCCGCCTCGAAGGCGTCGTCGAGGCCGTCGACCGCCTGTGCGCGCACCCCGAAGGCGCTGGCCAGCGCGGCGAAGTCGGGCGTGTGCAGGTCGACGCCGGTGCGTTCGCGACCGGCCGCGTCCTGGTCGTAGCGCAGCATCCCGTAGCCGCCGTCGTCGACGATCACGGCGGTGAGCGGGAGGCGCTCCTGCTCGAGCGTGGCCAGCTCGCCGGCGGCGAACAGGAAGCCGCCGTCGCCGGAGACCGAGACCACGGGCATGTCGGGCTGCGCCGCCGCAGCGCCGAGCGCGGCCGGGAAGGCGAAGCCGAGCGTGCCCCAGCCCATCGGGTAGGCCAGCCGCCGCGGGACCGGCACGCGGCGGAACCCGGCCAGCCAGTAGCCGGGGATGCACATGTCCGCGAACACGGTGGCCTCGGGCGGCACGGCGTCGAGGAAGCGCAGCTCGGCCGGGAAGTCGCGCCGCAGATCCGCCAGCGCCGTGCGGCGCAGGCGCTCGAGGTCGACCCAGGGCTCGCGCGGCCCGTCGACCTGCGCGGCGAGGTCGGCGGCCAGGGCCGCGTCGCCCTCGACGACGACGTCGGGCTCGTAGTTCTTGGCCGCGTCGGCAGGGTCGACGTTGATCGCCACCAGCGTGGGCGGCCGCGGGTGCAGCCAGTTCTGGGTGCTCATGCCGTCGAGGTCGGAGCCGACGGCGACGACGGCGTCGGCCTGGTCCCACAACGCGCCGGTGCGCGGCAGGTGGGGCGGAAGCCCGACCGCGAGCGGGTGGTCGCCGGCCACGCCGCGGGCCGTGTACGTGGTGAAGATCGGCGCCCCGAGGCGCTCGGCCAGCGCGGCCACGGCGTCGCTGGCGCCGACGGCGCCGCCGCCGGCCCAGACCAGCGGCCGCTGGGAATCCGCAAGCGCCGCAACGGCAGGGGTCAAGTCTTTCCTTGCCGCACCGGGATCCGGTTTGCTGGCAGGAAAGACTTGACCCCTGGTGGTCTGCGTCTGCGCGGCCAGCAGGTCGGTCGGGACCTCGACGTAGACCGGGCGCGCCGGCGGCGCGGCCGCCTGCGCCAGCGCCCGCGCCACCACCGGGCCGACGTCCTCGGCGCGCTCGACCCTTAGCGCCTCCTTGGTCACGGGCCGGAACAGCCCCGCCTGGTCGGGGACCTCGTGCAGCATCCCCCGGTGCACGCCCTCGCGGCGCAGGCCGGCGGGCACGTCGGTGGCGATCACGACGATGGGCGAGCGCGACGCCCACGCCTCCCCCACCGCCCCCAGCGTGTTGGCCGCCCCAGGCCCGGTCGTGACCAGGGCCACGCCGACGGCGCCCGTGGCGCGCGCGTGGCCGTCGGCGGCGTAGGCGGCGGTCTGCTCGTGGCGGACGCCGATGAGCCGGATGGGCGAGGTGCGCAGCGCCTCCCACGCGGCGAGGTTGTGCACGCCGGGCAGGCCGAAGACGACGGCGACGCCGGCGTCCTCCAGCGCCGCGACGAGGGCGTCGGCGCCCGTCGGGCTCAAGCCGCCGACGAGGAGAGCTGGCGCGGCTGGGCGTCGCGCACCCGGGCGCGGAGGTCCTCGACCTCGGGATCGGGCCCGAGCTGCAGCGCGCGCTCGCACGCGGCCAGCGTGTCGGTGACCCGGTCGGTGCGCGCCAGCGCGTGGGCGTAGCTGCTCCAGGCCGCCGGGTCTTCGGACGCGAGCGCCGTGGCCTGCTCGCACGCCGACACCTCGGCCCCGACGTCGCCCATCAGGTGGTGCACGAGGGCGAGGGCGAGCAGGGCCTCGACGCTGGGCTCGATCAGCACGGACCGCTCGAACGCCGCCCGCGCGGCCAGCCGGTCGCCGGTGCGCAGGCGCAGGCGGCCGAGCCGCTCCCAGGCCGACCCATCGCCGGGGGCGCGGTCGGCGGCCTTCTGGGCCTCGTCGGCCGCCGAGAGGTACGCGCCCATGTCCTCGTAGATGCGCGCTGCGTAGCGGTGCGCGGTGGGCCGGTCGCCTTCGACCCGGATCCAGTCCCGCACGGCGCGGCCGGCGGCGGGGAAGTTCTTGGCCTGCCAGAAGGCCAGCGTCATCAGCCGCAGCACGGCCGGGTTGCGCGGCTCGGCGTTGCGGGCGTAGACGAGCCGCTGCGCCGCGGTGGCGTAGTCGCCTTCGGCCATCGCGTGCTGCGCGGCGGTGACGAAGCGCTCCACGCGGTCAGCCGCGGCGTCCGGGGTGGAGAAGTCGACGAACTGCAGCGAGCCGGCCGGCACCGTGCGCACGCCGACCTGGAACTTGACCCGCGCCCACTGCTGGACCTCGTCGCCGTCGCCCGAGAAGTAGATCCCGGTGACGCTGCCGACGCCCCACTCCGGGTAGGAGAGGCAGCGCGCGTAGCGGTGCACGACCGAGTGGTCGGGCGTGCGGTCGCCGAACGGGTCGTGCTTGGCCCGGTCGGCCGCGTGGGCGCGGGCGCGCTGCTCGGCCTCGTAGGCGCGGCGGCCCTCCTCGGCCCGGCGCTTGCGTGCGGCCGCGGCGCTGACCTTGACCGCGTTGGCGGACACGCGCCCGCCCCGCGACTGCTCGGCGAGCTGCTCGAGCTGGTCGGCGGCCTCGTTGATCGCCTTCAGGTGGCGCTCGTGCTCGAACTGGCGCCCGGGCGGCGCGATGTCGGGGTGCCATTGCTTGGCCAGGCGCCGGCGGGCGAGCTGGACCGCCCGCTTGTCGAAGGGCGGGTCGAGCTCCAGCAGCAGCATCGACTGCTCGATGTCCAGGACCTGAGGCATTCCCAATCAACGTTACCGACGCCGACCAGGGTGCGAAGGGCGGTTAGACTCGCGCCGTCGTGCGGCTCGCGGGACCCGTCATCGCCCTCGTCGGCCTCGTCGTCGCGCTCCTTCCGGCGAGCGCCGGCGCGACGTCGGAGTGCACGAACCTGGCCGACATGGCCGGCGACCAGGGCCGCGGCCCCTGGGACGGCATGTTCCTGGTCGAGGGCGGCTCCACCGCCGAGTTCGGCGGCGACCAGCCGCCGACCAAGGCGCAGCTCGATGCGGTCGAAGTGACCAACCACATCCACGGCGACGAGCTGGTGACGAAGACCGAGGTCGGCGCGGGCGCGGCCGGCGCCTCGGTCGAGCTCCAGCAGGACATCGTCTGCAAGTAGGCATGCCCGCGCTCACCGGCC
>Ga0207708_10000155_pt1 | contig 54651 bp, 55 predicted proteins | sample KBSK5101metaG_FD_184340 | JGI IMG/M metagenome (GOLD analysis project Ga0207708, IMG submission 184340) | Corn, switchgrass and miscanthus rhizosphere microbial communities from Kellogg Biological Station, Michigan, USA - KBS K5-10-1 metaG... | ecosystem: Host-associated > Plants > Roots >... | reverse complement strand
CTGATGCGCTGCGCCTGACCTCCGTTCGCGCCCATGACGTAGATCTGCTGCTTTCCGCCGCGATCCGACTCGAAGCTGATGCGCATGCCGTCGGGCGAATAGGAGGGCGCGGTGTCGATCACCTGCGTGTCGGTCAAGCGAGTCGTGGCCTTCGAGCGCAAGTCCATCACGAACAGATTGGAATTGCCGCCGCGCTGCAGACTGAAGATCACGCGCTGGCCGTCGGGCGAGAAGCGCGGACTGAAGCTCATGCCGGGAAAGTTGCTGACGATCTCGCGCTGTCCGGTCTCGATGTTCATGAGATAGACTTTGGGATCGCCCTGACTGTAGGACATGTAGGTGATGGTGTCGGCGGCCGACGAGAAGCGCGGCGTGAGCACGAGATCGTCGCCGCGCGTGAGATAGCGCACATTGGCGCCGTCCTGGTCCATCAGCGCGAGCCGCTTGATGCGGCGCTCCTTCGGGCCGGATTCGTCGACGAATACGATGCGGCTGTCGAAGTACCCTTTCTCGCCGGTGATCCGCTCGTAGACCGCATCCGAAATGATGTGCGAGATGCGCCGCCAGTTGTCGGCCGTGGTGTTGTACTGCTCGCCGCGCAACTGCTGACCGGCGAACACATCCCACAGCCGGAACTCGACCTTGAGCCGGCCGTCGGCCTGCGTCACGCGACCGGTGACCAGCGCCTGGGCGTTGATCGCCCGCCAGTCGGCAAACCGCGGCAAGGTGTCGATGGTTGAGATTTTCTCGAGATAGGCGGCGGGGTCGATCGGCGCGAACAGGCCGGAGCGCTGCAGGTTCGAGGCGATGATCTGGCTGACATTGCGCCCGCCGTTGGGATCCTGCAGCCCGACCCCGACGAAATCCGGGATCGCAATCGGCACCGGCTGGATGGTGCCCTGGGTGACGTCAAGCTTGAGCACGGCGCCCGCGCGCCGCGGCGACAAGCCCGCCAGCACGCCGACCGCCGCTCCCGCCCCCACGGTGATCAGCCGGCGGCGGCTCAATGTGTGGCGGTTCGGCAGAGAAGCGCGCTCAATCATGGCTTGGTCGTCTCCGCGCGTTGGCGGCAAATGACTAACGGAACATGTCGCGTGGATCGAAAGTGATCTCGATGTCTTTCCATTGCTCATAGTGTTCGGGCTTGAGCATGTCGAAAGGTTGGCCGCGGTTGAGCGCACGTGCGGCGCTTTCGCGGGCGGCGATCGCGAGCGGGGTGTTGCCGCTCGCCACCAGTTGCGGCCACGGCCCGGGGGCCATCCGGCCGTCGGGCTTAAGCTTGATCCTGAACACAACCACGAGCTCCTGCGGATCCTTGGCTCCCGCCGGCGGGGTCCAAAGCTGCGCAAGGCGTTGCCGCAACGCGTCAAGCTCGCTCAACGAGATTTGCGATGACGCACCGCTCGAGGCCCCCAGCGAGGTCGCGCTGTTGAGGGTGTCGCCGGCGGCCGCAAGCCGCGTCGAATCGCGCTTGTCCAGCAGCGCTTCGACCTTCTTGGGATCGAACTTGGGCGCAGGTGGGGCAGGCTTCTTGGTCGGGGTTGGCGGCTTGGCTTCCGCTTTTTTCGGCTCGGGCGGCGTTGGCTTGGCTTCGTCCTTGGCCAGCGCCTCCGCGACCTGGTCGGGCTTGACCTCGGCCACCTTCTTCTCGGGTTCGGCCGGCTTGGTTTCGGGCACCGGCGGCGGCGCCTCGCGCGCAGCCTTGACCTCTTTCTTCTCCACCACCTTTGCGGTCGGGTCCTCGACCGCCTTCGCCTCTGCGACCTTTTCGACCAGCGGCTTTTGCGCTTCGACCTTGGGGGCGTCCTTGTTGCCCGCGGTCATCTGCGTGAATTCAGACACGCTCACGATGTCGACGGGCAGCGCCTCGCTCGGCGGCGTCGGAAGCGGCTTGGCCGCAAACGACAGCACGCTCCACAACAACACCACGCCGTGCCCGACCGCCGAGATGGCGTAGGCCTTATTGATTCCCCGTATCACGTGTCAGCGCCCCGACCCCTGCTCGACCTCAGTCACCAAAGCCACCCGGCGGAAGCCGGCGGCCGATATTCGCCCCATCACCTTCATGACGGTCCCGTAGTCGACCTGCCGGTCGCCCCGCACGAAGATGCGTTCCTCAGCTCCCCCGCGTGCCTCCGTGATGGCCTTGAGCTTGGGGACCAATTCGTCCAACGGAATTTCGGTATTTTGGAGGTAGACCTCGCCCTTGGTGTTCACCGACACCGTGAGCGGCTCCTTGTCCTGATCCAGGGTCTTGGCCTGGGTCTGCGGCAAATCGAGCGGGACGCCCACCGTCAGCAGCGGCGCCGACACCATGAAAATGATGAGCAGCACCAACATGACGTCGACCATGGGCGTCACGTTGATTTCGGACATGACCGGACGGCGGCGATGTCGCCGCCTGCCGGCGACCGCGGCCGTGCCGCCGTTCATCGCCATTCCGATCTACCCCCGTTCGTCGATCTGCCGCGACAGGATCGCGGCGAATTCGTCGGCGAACCCCTCCAGGCGCTGCGCCTGCCTGTTCACGTCGGAGATAAATTTGTTATAGAAAATGGTCGCCGGTATGGCGGCCACGAGGCCAATTGCGGTCGCGAACAGCGCTTCGGCGATGCCCGGAGCGACCACCGCCAGCGAGGTGGTCTGCTGGCCCGCGATCGCCCGGAAGCTGGTCATGATGCCCCAGACGGTCCCGAACAGGCCGATGAAGGGGCCCGCCGAGCCCACTGTTGCAAGGACAAGCAGGTGCCGCTCCAGCCGCGCGACCTCGCGCTGGATGGTGACGTCCATGACCTTCTCGATGCGCATCTGCAGGCCGGCAAAGGAGCGCGGCTGGCTTTCCACGCTGCGCTTCCATTCCCGCATCGCCGCCACGAACAGCGCCGCCAGCGAGTGCGTCGGCCGCGACGCGAGCGAACGGTAGAGCTCGTCGAGTGATTGACCCGACCAGAACGCCTGCTCGAATCCGTCCATGGCCCGACGGGTGCGCGAATAGAGAATCAGCTTGTCGATCGCGATCGCCCACACCGCGACGGAGGTGATCAGAAGCCCGACCATCACGAACTTGACGATCCAGTCCGCATGCAGGAACAGCTCCCACATCGAAAGCGGTGCGGCGGCGGACGGCATGGCATCTCCCTCCGGGTATCCAGTTCCTCCGGCGTCCCGGTTCCGCGTCCACGACCGGAGTGATGGGCCAACCCAGCGACAAGACCGGCACGCCAAGCGGCATCGCCTACGCCGCTGAAGACCCGAAATTGCGAGAAAAGCCGGCCCCCACCGGTAAAGGTATCGATACCCCGCCAAAGGTGACCAAACTAGGGCGCGAAACCAGCCGCCCCGAGCGTTGCTGCGCCGATTGGGTTAATGCCCGGTTATCGCCGCCGCCGCGCGTACGGCTTCACCGCCAAAAACCCGGGACCGCGTCGATCTGTCCCAAATGCCCGCACGCGGTTGCCGAACCCGCAATGCAAATCGGGCCGCCCACCCGGAGGGGGACGGCCCGCAACTCCCTCGTGTCGAAAGGGCTTCAGCCCTGCGGCGAGGTCCCGGAGCTCGGGCCGCCGGTGTGGTTGCGACGTTCGGCCATGAACTGATCGAACTCGGCCTTGTCCTTCGCCATCCGCAGGCGAGCGAGGAAGTCGTGGAACTCCCGCTGCTCCTCTTCGAGGCGCTGCAGGGTGTCCTGGCGATACTCGTCAAACGCGCGGTTGCCGCTCGACCGCGAGGGCGGCCACCACGTTCCGGCCTGACGCATCTGGTCCGCCGCACCGTGCCAGCGGGTCATGCCGCCGCCTTTCCAACAAGACATCCGTCCGCTCCCGATGATGAAGGCCAAGGTGGCAAGGCCGATCGGCCACCAGACCACAAAGCCCAGGATCATAAGGGCGATCCAGGCCGGTTTTCCCAACTCGTCGAGCTTTGCAACCATAGGCATGTGGGCCTCGTCCGTGAATGTTAAGCACATTTACATAGCTACAGCCGACCCGCCGGCTTGTCAAGCGCGGGCCGACGGAGGAGATGGGGGCTATCTGGTCCCAGGCAAGTCCAGGCCCAGGCCGCGCAGATAGACCAGCACCGCAGCCTCGAGCAGGTCTTCCGGCGACATCGGGAGCGCACGCTTGGCGGCATCGCCGCGACCGAACAGCGAGGCGATTCCATGCGACATCGCCCAGATGTGGAGCGCCATCATCAGGACCGGCGGCCGTTTCTGCGCCGGCATGGTGGCCACGAGCCGCTCGGCGGCGGTGCGCAGCACCGCAAAGGCGCGCTCCCCGGCGTCGCGCAATTCAGGATTCGCCTCCGGTGGGATGCCGGCCTCGAACATCGCCGAATAATAGGCGGGTTCGGTCTTGGCGAAGTGGAGATAGGCCTTGCCGACACGATCGAAGGCGGTGAACACGTCCGGACGCCCGCCATCCCACGCCGCCGCCAGCACCGTCGCGAAGGCATCGAAGCCGCGTCGCGCCACGTCGGCCAGCAACTCGTCGCGGTCGCGGAAATGCCGATAGGGGGCGGCCGGGCTGACCCCCGCCCAGCGCGCCGCTTCCGCGAAGGTAAAGCCCGCCGGGCCCTTCTCCGCGATCAATTCCAGCGCGGCGCGGATCAACGCTTCCTTGAGGTTGCCGTGGTGATAGCCGCGGGGACCCGAACGTCCGCCTTGCCTGGACCAGCTCATGTGAAGGGCCTTTACATGACTCGGGCAGGGGCGTCGAATCCGCGCGCTCGCCCGCGGCTGCGACGGTCAACTCCCGATCAGACCCTGACCAGCCCGCATGGCGACGCGCAACGCCTTGGGGATGGGCCGCGCCCGCCCGCCACATACGAAAGCCACCCGCACATGCGCCTCCACCAGGAGGTTCTCGCCTCTGGCGATGCGCTGATGAAGCGTGATCGAAGCGCCCTTCACCTCTTCCGGCGCGGTCGTCACCTCCAGCACATCGTCCATGCGCGCGGGCTTGAGAAACTCGACCTGCATCGAGCGCACCACGAAGGCGAAGCCCGGCGCTTCCTGCTGCGCCTCCTCGAACAGGCTGCGATGACCGGCACCGAGCAGGCGCAGATGATTGGTGCGTCCGCGCTCCATGAAGCGCAGATAATTGGCGTGATAGACGATGCCGGAAAAATCGGTGTCCTCGTAATAGACCCGGATGGACATGATGTGCCGGCCGGAGTGGATTTCGCCGTCAAGAAGGGGCGAGAACGCGCTCATTCGAATCTAACTCTTCGCTTCACGTTGTTCGCGGCGCCGCAACTTCGATCGCGCGCCGATGACGCGCGCCGACATGTGATGGTGGCCGCGGCGATTTTCGCCATCGAGTGCATTCATCGCCCGGACGCGCGCTGCTCGGCCGCCGCCTCCCAGTTTTTCCCGTCGAACGGCGTCGGCGCGAGCTCGGCGACGTCGATATCGTCGAGGCAGCGGGCGTTGACGTCGATCTTGCCGGGGTCCGAGCGCGGCACGTAGAAGGGATGAATGCCGCAATGCTTGCAGAACGTGTGCTTCGCCGTCTTGGTGTTGAATTCGTAGGTCGTGAGGTCGTCCTTGCCGCTGATGAGCTCGAAGCGCTCCGGCGGGACAATCAGGTGCAGAATTCCTTTCTTGATGCAGATCGAGCAATTGCAATCGATCACCGCAAGATCGGCCGTGACGCGGAAGCGCACGCGACCGCAGTGGCACCCGCCTTCCATGGTCAGCATGGCATGATCGCCTTTCACATCATCCGCGCGTCCGATTGTCGCTTCAAGAGCGGGATGTTTCTCCTTGGTCATCATCCCGCTCTAAATTTGTTTTGCGCGTGATCTTCTCCGAAAAACCGGTTCCCACTTTTCGGGATCACGCGCTAATCCTCGGTTCCCTCACCGAACAGGCCGAATTGCGCGGGATCGCGCGCGGGCTCGGCGAGGCCGAGATGGCGGAAGGCGTTCGAGGTCAGAAGCCGCCCGCGCGGCGTGCGCTGGATGAAACCTTTCTGGATCAGGAACGGCTCGATGATTTCCTCGATGGCGTCGCGCGGCTCCGACAGCGCCGCCGCGATGGTCTCGATCCCGACCGGCCCGCCGCCGTAGTTCTCCGCGATATTGACGAGGTAGCGCCGGTCCATGGCGTCGAGCCCGGCGGCATCGACCTCGAGCTGGACGAGCGCGCGATCGGCGGCGGCGCGGTCGACCGAGGTCGCGCCGGCGACCAGCGCGAAGTCGCGCACCCGGCGCAACAAGCGGCCGGCGATGCGCGGCGTGCCGCGGGCGCGGCGCGCGATCTCATTGGCGCCGTCGGCGGTCATCCCGATGCCGAGCACGCGCGCGCCGCGATTGACGATCTGCTCGAGCTCGGCCTCGGAATAGAAATTGAGCCGCACCGGGATGCCGAAGCGGTCGCGCAGCGGATTGGTGAGCAGCCCGGCGCGGGTGGTGGCGCCGACCAGCGTGAATTTGGCGAGATCGATCTTGACCGAGCGCGCCGCCGGCCCCTCGCCGATGATGAGGTCGAGCTGGAAATCCTCCATGGCGGGATAGAGAATTTCCTCCACCGCCGGATTGAGCCGGTGGATCTCGTCGATGAACAGGACATCGCGCTCTTCGAGGTTGGTGAGCAGCGCCGCCAGGTCGCCGGCTTTGGCGATGACCGGCCCTGACGTCGCGCGGAAATTCACCCCGAGCTCGCGCGCCAGGATCTGCGCAAGCGTGGTCTTGCCGAGGCCCGGCGGCCCCACGAACAGCACGTGATCGAGCGCTTCCTTGCGCGTCTTGGCCGCCTCGATGAAAACGGCCAGGTTCGAGCGCGCCTGCTGCTGGCCGACGAACTCGGCGAGCCGCTGCGGCCGCAGCGAGCTGTCCGCGGCGTCCTCCTCGCTGCGTTCGGCCGTCACCAGGCGGCGCGGGGTGGTGGTCACCGAACCATCCTCACAGCGTGCGCTCCCGGCTGTACTTGTTCGGCAGCAACTCGCCGATGGCGGCGATCGCCGGTCCATTTGCCCCGGGCACGATGACGCGGGCGTTGCGGTCATAATCCCAGATCAGCTCACGGCAACTCCCGCACGGCGACACCACCACGATGGTCTGGTCCTTGTCGGCGGGCTCGGGATGGCGCACCGCCACGATGGTCTCGATCCCGGTCTCGCCGACCTCGGTCACGGCCTGGCCGAGCGCCACCGCCTCGGCGCACACCGCCATGCGGCCGAGATAGGCGTCGAGATTCACGCCGGCATAGATGCGTCCGTCGCGCGTGCGAAGCGCCGCACCGACCTCCTGCCAGTCGTTGCGATAGCGCCGCTTGATCGCATCGGTCGCCGCGTTGATCAGTTCCTGGTCGCGCGCGTTCAGCATCAGGCAAGGTCCGCATTGTTCATTTCGCAGGCTCCATCGGTCCAAATCGAATCTGAATGGCGCAAACCGGGCAGGCCCGCAGCGCGCGGGTCATTTCGCCAGTTCCTTCAATCCGAGCCGGATCAGCCGCGCCGTGTCGGCGCCCTCACCGGCGTTGCGCGTGGCCGCCGCGATGGCGGCCGCCGCCTGCGGCTGACCGTAGCCGAGATTGACCAGCGCTGAGACCGCGTCCGCAATCGGCTGCGGCGCACGCCTGTCCTCGACCGCGCCGGAGAGCCGGATCACCGCTGGATCGACGTCCGCATAGGCCGGGGCCTTGTCCTTCAATTCGGTGACGATGCGCTCGGCGACCTTCGGTCCGACGCCGGGCGTGCGCGCGACCATGGCCTTGTCGCGCAACGCAATGGCGGAGGCGAGATCGCCGGGCTTGAGCGTGCTGAGCACCGAGAGCGCCACCTTCGCCCCCACCCCTTGCACCGTCTGCAGCAGGCGGAACCACTCGCGCTCCACGTCGGAGAGGAACCCGAACAGCCTGATCTGATCCTCGCGCACATGCGTCTCGATCGACAGCGTGGCGCCCTGGCCGGTGCCGGGCAATTCCTGCAGCGTGCGCGCGGAGCAGTGCACGAGATAGCCGACGCCATTGACGTCGAGGACGATGCAGTCCTCGCCGTAGCTGTCGATGATGCCCTTGAGCTTGCCGATCATGTCGCGCCTGTTTGGCCTATTTCGCCGCCACCGCCACGGCTGCGCCTGCCATCATCGTGCCGCCGGCGCGGTTGAGCAGACGCATGGCGCGGGTGCTGCGAAACAGGGTTCGCGCGCGCGCCGCCGCAAGGACATAGGCGCCGAAAACGGCCGTCAGAATGACGACGCTGATGCCGGCAAGCTCGACGTAGCCGAACAGGCCGACGCGCGGAAGGTCGATGAGGGTCGGCAGCAGCGCGAGATAGAACGCCACGACCTTCGGGTTGCCCAGCGTGACCGCGAGGCCTGCGAAGAACAGACGCACATAGCCGTCGCGGCGGGTATCGCCCGCGACGTCGCGCGGCCGGATCGGCGCCGTCCACATGCGGTAGGCGAGATAAGCGAGATAGCCGGCGCCGGCGTATTTGATGACGAGAAAAACCTCGTGGAAGGTCTGCGCCACCACGGCAAGGCCGAGAATTGCCACGGCGAGCCACACCAGGTCGCCCAGGATGAGACCGGCGGCGAACGCACCCGCCCCGCGGGCGCCGCGACCCACCACCCGCGCGACCAGGGCGGCGACGCCCGGACCGGGCGACGCCGCGGCCAGCAGCAACGTACTAGCGAACAGGACAAGCGCCGCAACATCCATGGCCGACATCCTCGAGCGAACAGGGCCGCAATCTAATCATCGATCGCCGACCGCAACAGCCACCGCCGAAATCAACGCTCTTCCAGGGCAACCAGACGCGATCAAGGCGCCGCCACCCTCAGCGCCGCGCTCTGGCGATGATGCGCATGGCACACCGCGATGGCGAGGGCGTCGGCGGCATCGTCGGATGCCGGATCCGCCTTCGGCAGCAACACGCCGATCATCATGCGGATTTGCGCCTTCTCGCAGTGACCGGCGCCCACGATGGTTTTTTTCACCAGGTTGGGCGCGTATTCGGCGACCCGCAGCCCGGCAATGGCCGGCACCAGCATCGCGATGCCGCGCGCCTGGCCGAGCTTGAGCGTGGCGGTGGCGTCCTTGTTGACGAAGGTCGCCTCGACGGCCGCTTCGTCGGGTACATGCTCGGCAACCACGCGCTGCAAGCCGTCGTGGATCGACAGCAGCCGTACGGCGAGATCGGCGCGCTCGTCGCTGGCAAGCGAACCGCACGCGACGAAGCTCAGACGGTTGCCTTCGATCGTCACCACGCCCCAGCCGGTGCGGCGGAGCCCCGGATCGATGCCAAGGATGCGAATCGGGCGACGCATGATCGTCCGTTCATAGCCCCGGCCGCGATGCGCGCCTAGTGCGGTGAATTTGAAGTTCCTATCAGTTGCTGGGCACGATCGTCATAGGATCACCGGCCGCTGGCTGTGCCGAGACGGGACGGCTAACTTGTCGAGGCATTATCGTGCGGGTGGTCCATGGCAGCCTCGTCCCGCCGGCGCGGCCGGCGCGCCGTCATCGTCGGCGGCTCCATGTCGGGCCTGTTCACCGCGGCGTTCCTGCGCCGGATCGGCTGGGATGTCGACGTGTTCGAGCGCTCGCCGGTCGAGCTCGTGGGCCGTGGCGCCGGCATCACCACGCACCCGGAATTGCTGGACGCTCTGGAGCAAAGCGGCGCCGGCACACGCGATCTCGGCATCGAGGTGCCGAAACGCATCACCATCGACCGGCAAGGCCGCGTCGTCGGCGAACGACCATTGCGGCAAATCCTGACCTCCTGGGACCGGTTGCAACGGTTGCTGCGCGAGACGATCGATCCCGCGCACTACCACCTCGGTCACGCGTTCCAGCGCGTCGAGCCGGAGCGCGAAGGAGTCCGCGTCCATTTCGCCGATGGCCGCGTCGAGCGCGCCGATCTGCTGGTGGGCGGCGACGGCATCCGTTCCGCCGTTCGCGCACAAGTCGCGCCCGAGGTGCAACCGATCTATTCGGGCTATTACATCTGGCGCGGCGCGCCGGCCGAGGCCGCCCTCGCCCCGGCGACGCTCGAGAGCATATTTCCCTACTTCGTGTTCTTCCTGCCCGAGCGCCAGCAGGTCATCGGCTACCCGATCTCGGGGTTCAACAACGACCTGCGGCCCGGGCACCGACGCTACAATTTCATCTGGTACCGGGTCGGCGATGCCCAGACGCTCAAGGACATGTGCATCGATGAAAACGGCCATCAGCACGAATACTCGGTGCCGCCGCCGCTCATCCGCAAGGGCCTGATCGCGCAGATGCGCGCCGAGGCCGAAAGCATCATGCCGCCCGCCTTCGTCGATTGTCTGCGCAACATCGAGCGGCCATTCTTCACCCCGATCTACGACTTCTCCGCGCCCCGTATCGTGTTCGAACGGATCGCGCTGGTCGGCGACGCCGGATCGTCCTCGCGCCCGCATATGGGTTTCGGCGTCGCCAAGGCCGGCGGCGATGCGCAGGCGCTCGCGGAAGCGCTCGACGCCCATGACGACATCGATACGGCGCTCGCCGCCTACAATGCTGCGCGCCAGCCCATCGGCGAGCGCATCATGCTGCACGGCCGCAGGCTCGGCACCCATCTCGGCGTCGATCTCAAGACCGATGAGGACCGCAGGATGTGGAAGGTGTTGCAGGAAGACGACGCCATGATGGACTGGATCGCCGTGCCGAACTTCCTCGCTGCCTATCGATGAGCGTCGATCGACCCCGGCCCGACTACGCGCGCAACATGCGCCTCGTCGGCCATTGCGATCAGGGCGGCCGGCCTGACGGCGTCCAGATCATGGTGCATCGCGGCTACGCCTATATCGGTCACATGTTCTCGCAAGGGTTCAGCGTGATCGACGTGCGCGATCCCAAGAATCCGCGCGCGGTCAATTATCTCGCGGCGCCGCCCGGGACCTGGAACATCCACCTTCAGGCCCATGACGATCTGCTGCTGGTCGTCAATGCCAAGGACATGTTCGCCGCAGCCGAGTTCGCCGACGAGCGCGCCTATTACCGCGGCCAGCTCGGCAGCGTCGTCGGCACGGCGCAGGCGACGGCCGCCAGGCGCGACTGGACCGCGGGGCTCGCGGTCTACGACATCTCGCGGCCGGCGGCACCGCGACGCATCGGCTTCATGCCGGTGGACGGCGGCGGCATTCACCGCATCTGGTACGTCGGCGGACGCTGGGCCTATGTGTCGGCGCTGCTCGACGGCTTCACCGACTATATCTTCATGACCGTCGACATGACGGACCCAGCGAAGCCGCGGGCGGCCGGACGCTACTGGATCCCCGGAATGAATCTCGCGGCCGGCGAGACGCCGGCCTGGCCCGCCGCCAGCCGATGCGGGCTGCATCATGCCATCGTCAACGGCGACACCGCCTATGCCGCCTGGCGCGATGCCGGCATGGTCGTGCTCGACATCGCCGACCGTGAAGATCCGAAGCTCGTTGTCCACCGCAACTGGTGCCCGCCGTTCGGCGGCGGAACGCACAATTGCCTGCCGCTGCCGGATCGCCAATTGCTGGTGGTACTCGACGAGGCGGTGCTCGATCATCAGGAGGACGGACTCAAGCTGATCTGGATTTTCGATAACCGCGTTCCCGCCAATCCGGTTAGCATTTCGACCTTCCCGACGCCGGCGGAAACCGATTATGCCGCCAAAGGCGGCCACTTCGGGCCGCACAATCTGCACGAAAATCGACCCGGCAGCTTCGTAAGCTCCGAGCTGATCTTCACGACCTATCAGAACGCCGGGGTAAGGGTGTTCGACATTCGTGACCAGTATCGGCCGAGCGAGGTCGGAGCCTGGGTACCACCGGCGCCAGCGCGCATGATGGATCACCGGCCGAAGCGCGACCGCGTCATCCAGTCGGCGGACGTGTTCGTGGATAGCGACGGCCTGATCTACAGCACCGACTACAATGCCGGGCTGTTCATTTTGGAATATGGCGGTTGACGCCCGTCATGCGCTCAGCTTCTGCATCAGCGCGTCCGACACTTCGAAATTGGCATAGACGTTCTGCACGTCGTCGTGCTCGGTGAGCGTTTCGATCAGCTTGAACAGCTTCTCGCCCTGCTCGTCGTTCACCGGCACCGTGTTCTGCGGCTTCCACACCAGCGCCGCCTTGCGCGGCTCGCCGAATTTCGCCTCCAGCGCCTTGGCGACGTCGCGCAGCGAATCCTGCGCGGTATAGATTTCGTGCCCGCCCTCGCTCGACACCACGTCCTCGGCGCCGGCGTCGATGGCGGCTTCCAGCACGGCATCCGCGCTGGCGACGCCGGCGTCGTACTCGACCACGCCGACATGGTCGAACATGAAGGAAACCGCGCCGGTCTCGGCGAGGTTGCCGCCCGACTTGGTGAAGGCTGCGCGCACCTCGCCGGCGGTGCGGTTGCGGTTGTCGGTCAGGACCTCGACCACGACGGCGACGCCGCCGGGGCCATAGCCCTCATAACGGATTTCATCGTAATTCTCGGCATCGCCGCCGAGGGCCTTCTTGATGGCGCGGTCGATATTGTCCTTCGGCATGTTCTCCGCGCGCGCCGCCAGCATGGCCGCGCGCAGGCGCGGATTCATGGCGGGGTCGGGCAGGCCGAGCTTGGCCGAAACGGTGATTTCGCGCGCCAGCTTTCCGAACAGCTTGGACTTGACCTTATCCTGCCGCCCCTTGCGGTGCATGATGTTCTTGAACTGGGAATGTCCGGCCATGCCTCGCTCCTCGATGGCTCGCGCCGCGCAGGATAAGCGCGATCGGCGAAGCCACGGATCATGGATTATGCGCGCCTTATAGGATGCGCCCTGCAGAAAATCCAGAACCGGATGCGGGCGCAGGCCGGGTCAGCGAACACCGCCGACGTTGCGGATCGGGCCGACCGCGGCCTCGAACCGCTGGCGCAGATCGGCGAGCAGACGCTCGTTGGTGACGAAACCGCGGTAGTCGTTCGCCACGGTGTAGGAGAACAGCGGCTTGAGCCCCGCCGGCGGCGGCACGTCGTTGCGCGAAGAAAACGTTCCGATCCGGCTCTGTTGCTCGGGCGCCAGCACCCAGGTCAGATACAGCTTGGCGACGTTGGGATGCGGTGCATCCTTGAAGATGCCGGCGGTGGAGTAATAGACCGGAAGGGGATCGACGTCGGAGAATACGAAATCGATCGGCTGCGCGGCCTTCTTGAGATTGAGCACGGTCGAGGTCGTGGCATCGAGCGTGACCAGGTTCGTGCCGGCGGCAACCGAGCGCGAGACGCTGAGATGGCCCTGTACCCAGTTGGGCCCATTCGCCAGGTATTTGTCGATGTAGTCGGCGCCGTATTTCTGGGCGAGGGTGTGAAACAGATAGAGCGTGGCGTCGTCGTCATGCGGGTAGCAGGCGATCATCTTGCCGCGGAATTCCGGTTTGAGGAAATCGAGCGCCGACTTCGGCGCCGTCTCCGGCTTGAGCTGTTGCGTATTGTAGGCATAGGACAGCAGGCCGACATACCAGACGATGAAGGCCCCGTCGGGATCCTTGAACGACTTGTCGATGGCGTCGAAGCCGTCCGGCTTGAAAGCGAGCATCTTTCCCTGCTGCTTCCAGCGCACGAAGTCCTGCGCGGTCTGGAACAGCACCATGTCGGCTTCCAGCCTGCCATCCTTGAACTGCTGCTCGATCTTTTGATTGAGCACATTGCTGAAGCCGCCTTCGATGGACACCGTCAGGCCGGGAAACTTGCGCTCGAATTCGCGCGCCAGCGGTTCGTAGTTCGAGATCGGGCCGCCGGCATAGATCACGAGCGACTTTTCGTTCTTGGCCTTGGCGTAGAGCTCGTCGAGGGTCTCGGCGTAGCCCGGTACGCAGAGCAGCGTGATCGCGGCGGCCATCGGCGGCAGCGTGCGCAGAATCGTCGGTCGCGTCGCGGCAAGCATCCGTTTCCTCCCCAGGAAGATTTTTTCCGATTGTGACGCAACGAAGCTGTTAGTCAATCGACGACGACCGCGGGCACGACGCGCCCGCGGCCGTCACGATCGCCGAGACGACGATGCTACAGCACGAGTTGCATCGGCTCCGGGACGTAGTGGAAGCCGTCGCCCCGCTTGGTCAGGTGGCCGATGCCGGGCCACGGCAGATGGTAGACCAGCGTCGCCATCCGCTGCGCCGCCAGCATGTCCATCACCTTGATGCGCGTCTCCACCCCCTGCTTGGGATCGGTGTCGAACACGACCTCCATGCGCGGCTTCTCGATCAGGATGACGTGGTGCATGAGGTCGCCGACCAGGAACAGCGACTTGCCGCCCGAATTGATCACGAAGCTGGTGTGCCCGACCGTATGTCCGGGCGTGAGCATCGCCTGTACGCCAGGAATGACGTCCTGGCCGTCCTTGTAGAACACGAGGCGGTCGCGATTGGGCAGCAGGTTTTTCTTTGCCGTGAGCCCAGAACCTTCCCCCGGGGTACCCAGTCGCTTGTCGTCGGTCCAGAATTCGAAGTCGGACTGGGCGATATAGATCTGCGCGTTGGGGAAATTGCGGCTGCCGTCCGCGGCCATGATACCGCCGACATGGTCGATATGCGCATGCGTGGGAATGACCGCGTCGATGTCGTTGGGATCGATGCCGGACTTTTTGAGATTGGCCGTCAGCTGGCCCATCGCCTCGGTGCGTTTCACCGAGCTCATGCCGGTCTCGAACAGCGCGAGCTTGTCGCCGGTGTTGATCACCAGGACGTTCTGGTCGAGCACCACATTGTTGGTCGGCAGGAAATGATCGCTCATCATCTTGCCGATCTCTTCGGCGGTCGGACCGCGGAAGGTATTCTTCGGATCGCCGATCGACAGCGGCCCGTCCGACACGACCGTCGCCTCGATGCTGCCGAGCTTGAAACGATAGAACGCGGGGGCCGGTGTGTTGAGCGGCGGCGCCTTGGCCTGCGCCACCGACGCGCTGCCCAGAGCGCCCAATGCGGCGGTCGCCGACGCTCCTGTCAGCAGACGACGCCGCGATAACGACATGTTTCCCATGACGCCCACTCCATATGTCCTTATGGCTTTTGGGGGCGGACGGTTGTCCGCCCGCCACAAGACTAGTCCAAAGCGCAGGGGAGTTCACGCTGCTGCGGTCGCGGCAAGCGCAGGCCAGGGTCTCATTCCCAGAATGTCGGCCGCGCTTCTTCCAACCGGCCGCCCAGGCGCACCCGCGATCCGCCGCGCCAGCCCGGTGGCGTCATCGGTCTCGACCGCAAGCCCGCACAATGTCGCCGGGCCGTTCGCCGGCTCGAAGCGCGCGCCTGAAATCTTGCGCAGGAACCGCATCATCGGCTCCTCCTTGTCCATCCCGATCACGGAATTGTAGTCGCCGCTCATGCCGACGTCGGACATGAAAGCGGTGCCGAGCGGCAGGATCTGGTGATCGGCCGTCGGCACGTGGGTGTGGGTGCCGATCACGAGGCTGGCGCGGCCATCGCAGAAATGTCCCATCGCCTGCTTCTCGCTGGTCGCCTCGGCGTGGATGTCGACAATGATCGCATCGGCGGACTGCTTGAGCGGACACGTCGCCAATTCGCGCTCGACGGCGGGAAACGGATCGTCGAGCGGGTCCATGAAGATGCGGCCCATGGCGTTGACGATCAACACGCGGGCGCCGTTCTTGGCCTCGAGCAGCGCCACGCCGCGGCCCGGCGTTCCGGGAGGGAAATTGATCGGGCGAAGCAGCTTGGGCGCGCGCTCGATGAAGACCAGCGCCTCCTTCTGGTCCCAGGAGTGATTGCCGCCGGTCACCGCATCGGCGCCGGCGTCGAGGAACTCCTGGTAGATCGCCTCGGTGATGCCGAAGCCGCCGGCGGCATTCTCGCCATTCACCGCGACGAAATCGAGCCGCCAGTCGCGCACCAGCCGGGGCAGACGCTCGAGCAGGACGGTGCGGCCACTGCGGCCCACGATGTCGCCGATAAAAAGAATGCGCATGCGTTACGTCGCCCGGCAGTCGATGATCTCGTGCTCGGTTAGCACGAGATCGAGGGGAGCGTCGCGGGCGGTCGTCGGCACGCGGGCGATTTCCTGCGCCGCGAAGGCAATGCCGACGGCGACAACCGGCTTGCGCGCGCGCAGGCCCATGATCGTCATGTCGTAGTAGCCGGCGCCGTACCCGACGCGATGGCCGCTGCGGTCGAAGGCCAGCAGCGGCGCGATCACGACATCGGGGAAAACCTCGCGCGCATCGGGCCCCGGTTCGCGGATGCCCCAGACTCCGGACGCCAGCGGCTGCCCGAAGGAATAGGCGCGCATGGTGAGCGGCTGCCCGCGTCCAGCGATCGCGGGCAGCGCCAGTTGCGCGCCGGCATCCGCGAGTCTGCGCATCAGCGGGATGGGATTGATCTCGCTCTTCAGCGGCATGAAGCCGGAGACGATCGCATCCGCCGCCATGGCGATCGGAAACGGGCGCTCCGCGATCGCCTGGGCGGCGGCGGCACGCATGTCGGCCGGCAGGCCATCGCGGCGGGCGAGCGCTTCCCGGCGGATGGCGGCTTTGGCATCTGCGATGGCGCTGGAGTCGTGATCCATCGAACGGAAGGAGAAAACACGAAGTGCGGAGCCGCGATGGCCGTTAGAGCGTCGATCCCGGGTTCCCTACGAAAGTAGGTGGGCGCCATGTGACCGAGCCCACGAGCCCGGTCAGGGACAGCTCCCTTGAGGATCGATAAGGCCCCAGGAATATGGCTCCTTACGCACCTCGCAGCCCCGCCCGACCAATGTAATGCGTAAGCCCCCGTACCGCCACCCATCATACGCAATCGTCATCCCATCGGGACGCCGCTCTCGGGAACCGTCTCGTTCAGGCGCTTGGTGATGTTCTCGATGCGCTCGGCCGCCGCATTGAGCGCGGCGACAACCGCGGTCTGCGTCGCCTGGCTATGATCGGCCGAGGCCACGCTCGCATTCCGCAGCGTCGCCAGCTCCGGCTCGAGCCGCTGCAATTTTTCCTTCGTCTCCGAGAGTTGGTCGGCGAGCGTGAGCGCCGCCATGACCGTGAGCCGGGTGTCGCCGATCTCGCCGAAGCGGGTGCGCAGCGTGGCGATGCTCGCGTCCAGCTCCTCCGCCAGCCGCGACAGACGCGCCTCTTCGCCGTCCTCGCAGGCCATGCGGAACTGGCGACCGTTGATGGTGACATTGACCTGCGACATGACGTTCCCCGCCTGACGTTGACGTTTCTCAGCGTTCGTTCGCTGCGAGCACGGAGCGGATGGTGTCGATTGCGGCGTCGAGCCGCTGCGCGACCTCGCGATTGGTGGCTTCCAGCGTTCGCGCGCGGGCGGCGGCGGCGTCAAGCTCCGAGGCGAGGCGCGAACGGTCGGTGCCAAGCGCGTGCAACTGGGCGTCCAGCGTCTGCTCGCCGCGGTCTGCTTCGTGCCGACGCCCGACCGCGGCCGCCAGCGCGTCGAGCGCAAGCGCAAGACGTCTGCTGGCCGCGTCAATCGCGCTGGGCTCGCTCATTCTCGCCCCCTGATCGGCCAATACCCCCCGGATTCGTCAGCCTTGTGGCCGCGAAAATCTTTCGGCTCGGCAAGCGGTTAGAGTGAGAACCCTACGTTGCGTCACAGCGTGCCGTCAACGTGCGACCGGAACTTGTCCCCCCTCCTGTGAATGGCGAGCGCGACGGCGGCTGGCATTCTTTGACTCCCCTCGCCCGCGTGCTAGAGCCTCGAAACAACAACCGCTTGGCCCGCCATGACCAGCCCGAAATCCTCTCTCGCCGTCGCCGCGACGTCCACGCAAGACACGGCCGCCCGTGGCGACGGCCCCGCGCCAGTCACGCGCGCCCAGCATGACCGCATGGCGAACGCCATCCGCGCGCTGGCGATGGACGCGGTCGAGCAGGCGAAATCCGGCCATCCCGGCCTGCCCATGGGCGCGGCCGACATTGCAACGGTGCTGTTCACGCGGTTCCTGAAGTTCGACCCCGCCGATCCCGCTTGGCCCGACCGCGACCGCTTCGTGCTTTCGGCCGGCCACGGCTCGATGCTGGTCTATGCCTTGCTCCATCTCCTCGGCTACGAGGCCATGACCATCAAGGAGATCAAGCGCTTCCGCCAGCTCGGCTCGCTCACGCCCGGCCATCCCGAGAACTTCATCACGGCGGGCGTAGAGACCACCACCGGCCCGCTCGGCCAGGGCCTGGGCAATGCCGTCGGCATGGCGATCGCCGAGCGGCACCTGGCCACCGTCTTCGGGCAAGAGGTCGTCGATCATCACACCTATGTCCTGGCCTCTGACGGCGATCTGATGGAAGGCATCAGCCAGGAGGCGATCGCGCTCGCCGGGCACCTCAAGCTCAACAAGCTGGTGGTGCTGTTCGACGACAACGGCATCTCCATCGACGGGCCGCTGTCGCTGTCCGATTCGGTGGACCAGGTGAAGCGTTTCGAGGCTGCCGGCTGGGCGGCGACCCGCGTCGACGGGCACGACCCCGAGGCGATCGCCAAGGCCATCGCCGCGGCGCAAGCCTCCGCGCGGCCGTCGCTGATCGCCTGCCGCACCACCATCGGCTTTGGCGCCCCCAGCAAGGCCGGCACCGAGAAGAGCCACGGCTCGCCGCTCGGCGCCGACGAGATCAAAGGCGCGCGCGAACGACTGGGCTGGCCGGAGCCCGCCTTCGTCATTCCCGCGGATGTCCTTGCGCTGTGGCGCAACGCCGGCAAGGCGGGCAAGGCCGCGCATCAAAGCTGGAACGATCGTTTCGCGGCGATCCCTTCTGCCCGCCGCGCCGAATTCGAGCGCCGCCTGCGCGGCGAGCTGCCGACGGAACAACTCGCCGCGGCGGTGCGCGCGGCGAAGGAGAAGCTCGCCGCAACCCCGAAAGAGACCGCGACCCGCGCCGCATCGGAAACCGCGCTTGAAACCCTGACCGTTGCGGTGCCCGAAATGATCGGGGGGTCGGCGGACCTCACCGGCTCCAACAACACCAGGCCGAAAGGCATGGCGGTGCTCTCCGCCGCCGATTATGCCGGCCGGTTCATCCATTACGGCGTGCGCGAGCACGGCATGGCATCGGCCATGAACGGCATGTCGCTGCACGGGGGAATCATCCCCTATTCCGGGACATTCCTCGTGTTCTCCGACTACTGCCGGCCGGCCATCCGGCTGGCCGCGCTCGCGGGCCTGCGCGTCATTCACGTGATGACGCATGATTCGATCGGGCTCGGCGAGGACGGCCCGACCCACCAGCCGGTCGAGCACCTCGCTGCGTTGCGTGCGATCCCGAACCTGTTCGTCTTCCGCCCGTGCGACACGGTCGAGACGGTGGAATGCTGGCAGCTCGCGCTGCGGAATGCACATGCCCCCAGCGTGCTCGCCCTGACCCGCCAGAACCTGCCGCAGTTGCGGCTCGGATTCGACGACGCCAACCGCTGCGCCGCCGGCGCCTATGAGATCGCGCCCGCCGAGAAGAAAGATCCCGAAGTCTCGCTGTTCGCGACCGGATCGGAGGTCGCAATCGCGGTCGAGGCGCGCAAGCTGCTGCAGGAGCGCGGGGTGGCCGCGCGCGTCGTTTCGGTGCCCTGCTTCGAGCTCTTCAGCGCCCTGCCTGCGGCGGAGCGGCAGAAGGTCGTCGGCACCGCCAAGGTCAAGGTCGCGGTCGAGGCCGCGGTGCGGCAAGGCTGGGACGAGATTATCGGCTCGGACGGCGCCTTTGTCGGCATGACCTCGTTCGGCGCCAGCGCGCCGGCCAAGGACCTCTACAAGCATTTCGGGATCACGCCGCAAAAAGTCGCCGAGGCCGCGCTCGCCAAGCTGGGGAGGGCTTAAAGCCGCCGCCGGCACGACTATCTATTAAGGTGCATTCCGCCAGGGAGAGCGGGCGGTAAAGGGGAGTGAAGGAGTCGGGAATGTCAGTTCGTGTCGCCATCAACGGGTTCGGGCGGATCGGCCGCAACGTGCTCCGCGCCATCGCCGAAGCAGACCGCGGGGACATCGAGGTCGTCGCCATCAACGATCTCGCGCCGGTCGAAACCAATGCGCATCTGTTGCGGTTCGATTCCGTGCACGGCCGGTTTCCCCGCGAGGTCAAGGTCGTCGGCGACTCGATCAGCGTCGGCAACGGCATGATCAAGGTGACCGCCATCAAGGACCCGGCGACGCTGCCGTGGAAGGAACTCGGCATCGATATCGCGCTCGAATGCACAGGCATCTTCACGTCGAGGGAAAAGGCCGCCGCGCACCTCACGGCCGGTGCCAAACGCGTCATCATCTCCGCGCCCGCCGACGGCGCGGACCTCACGGTGGTCTACGGCGTCAATCACGACAAGCTCACCAAGGAGCACAAGGTCATCTCCAACGCCTCGTGCACGACCAACTGCCTCGCGCCCGTCGCCAAGGTGCTCAACGACGCCGTCGGCATCGACAAGGGCTTCATGACCACGGTGCATTCCTACACCAACGACCAGCCTTCGCTCGACCAGGTGCACAAGGACCTCTACCGGGCGCGCGCCGCCGCCCTCAATATGATCCCGACATCGACGGGTGCCGCCAAGGCCGTCGGCCTGGTGCTGCCGGAGCTCGCCGGCAAGCTCGACGGCGTCGCCATCCGCGTGCCCACCCCGAACGTCTCGGTCGTCGACTTCAAGTTCGTCGCCAAGCGCGCGACCTCGAAGGACGAGATCAACAACGCCGTCAAGCGCGCCGCCGACCAGCAGCTCAAGGGCGTCCTCGGCTACACCGAGGCACCCAATGTCTCCAGCGATTTCAACCACGATCCGCACTCGTCCATCTTCGCCATCGACCAGACCAAGGTGTTGGACGGCACGCTGGTGCGGGTGATGTCGTGGTACGACAATGAGTGGGGCTTCTCCAACCGCATGGTCGATACCGCGGTTGCGATGGGCAAGCTGATCTGACGCCAGCCCCGCGATGACTGATCTTACCGTCGCGATTGTGTCGGTGCTGACCGCACATCCAGGCCGATAGTCATGTTCCGCACGCTCGATCAGGCCGACCTCCGGGGCAAACGCGTGCTCGTGCGCGTCGATCTCAACGTCCCGGTCGAGAACGGCAAGGTCGCGGACGCCACCCGCATCGAGCGCGTCGCTCCGACCATCGGCGAGATCGCCGACAAGGGCGGCAAGGTGATCCTGCTCTCCCATTTCGGACGTCCGAAGGGACGCGATCCGACCCAATCGCTGAAGCCGTTGGCGCCGGCGATTGCGCACGTGCTCAAACGGCCGGTCGCGTTCGCCGACGATTGCGTGGGCGCAAAGGCCATGGCGGCGATCGATGCGATGAAACCGGGCGATATCCTGTGCCTGGAGAACACGCGCTTCTACGCCGGGGAAGAAAGCGACGACCCCACCTTCGTCGATCAGCTCGCCGCGCTCGGCGACATCTTCGTGAACGACGCGTTCTCGGTGTCGCATCGCGCGCATGCTTCGGTCGAGGGCCTCGGCCGCAAGCTGCCGAGCTATGCCGGCCGCACCATGCAGGAAGAGCTCGACGCACTCACGAAGGTGCTGGAGACGCCGACCCGTCCGGTTGCAGCGATTGTGGGGGGAGCCAAGATATCGACCAAGCTCGATCTGCTCGGCAACCTGCTCGCCAAGGTCGATCTCCTCGTCATCGGCGGCGCCATGGCCAATACCTTCCTGGCGGCGCTCGGGCATGCCGTCGGCAAGTCCTTGTGCGAGCACGATCTCTTGCCGACCGCGCGCGAGATCATGGCCAAGGCGAAGGCCAATGGCCGTGAGATCGTGCTGCCGGTCGATGCCGTGGTGGCCAAGGCATTCGCGGCGAACGCGCCCTCGCGCGTGGTCGCGGTCGACAGCGTGGCCCCCGACGAGATGATCCTGGATATCGGTCCGCGCAGCATCGAGCATGTCTGCTCCGTGCTGGCGCGGGTGAAGACGCTGGTCTGGAACGGGCCGTTCGGGGCGTTCGAGCTCGAGCCGTTCGACACCGGTACGGTCGAGGTGGCCGAAGCCGCCGCGGAACTCACCGCCGCCGGGAAGCTGGTAACGGTCGCGGGTGGCGGGGATACGGTCGCAGCGCTCAACCGCGCCGGTGTGACCGGCCGGTTCACCTACGTCTCGACCGCCGGCGGCGCCTTCCTCGAATGGCTGGAGGGCAAATCCTTGCCCGGGGTCGAGGTGCTGCGGGCAAAATGATGGCAGGTGTCGGGAGTCATCCCCCTTTGCCAACGTCGCGAAGAGGCGGCAAAATCGGCCAGAATTCCAAACCCGTGGGAGAAGACGATGAACCTCGCAGAGCTTAACAAGGTGGCCGAGGCCATGGTCGCGCCCGGCCGCGGCATCCTGGCGGCCGACGAGTCGTCCGGCACCATCAAGAAGCGGTTCGATGCGATCGGAGCGGAATCGACGGCGGACAGCCGCCGCGATTACCGCGAGTTTCTGTTTCGCTCGTCCGAAGCGATGTCGAAATACATTTCCGGCGTCATCCTCTACGACGAGACCATCCGCCAGAACGCCAAGGACGGTACTCCGCTGGTCAAGGTGATCGAGGCAGCGGGTGCTATCCCCGGCATCAAGGTCGACAAGGGCACGACGCCACTGCCGTTCTGTCCCGGCGAGCTGATCACCGAGGGCCTGGATGGATTGGGGCAGCGCCTCGCGGAGTATCGCGGGCTCGGCGCCAGGTTCGCCAAATGGCGCGCGGTGATCGACATCGGCGCCGGGATCCCGAGCTACGCCGCGATCATCACCAACGCGAATGCGCTCGCACGCTACGCCGCGCTCTGCCAGGAGGGCGACATCGTGCCGATCGTCGAGCCCGAGGTCCTGATGGACGGCGATCACGACGTGGAGCGCTGCTACATGATCACCGAGTGGGTGCTCAAGACCGTGTTCGAGCAGCTCTACTACCAGAAGGTCGCGCTCGAAGGAATGGTTCTCAAGCCCAACATGGTGATCTCGGGCAAGAAGGCGAAGAACCGCGCCGGCGTGGAGGAGGTGGCGGAGAAGACCGTTAAGGTGCTCAAGGCGTGCGTGCCCGCCGCCGTCCCCGGCATCGCCTTCCTCTCCGGCGGCCAGTCGGACGAAGAGGCGACCGCCCATCTCGACGCCATGAACCGGATCGGTGACCTGCCCTGGCCGCTCACCTTCAGCTATGGCCGCGCGCTGCAGCACGCGCCGCAGCAGGCGTGGTCCGGCAAGAGCGAAAATGTCGCCGCCGCGCAGCGCGCCTTCATCCACCGCGCCATGATGAACAGCCTCGCCGCGCGCGGCCAGTGGAAGCAGGATTTGGAGAAGAAGGCGGCGTAACGGGCACGCCCGCCCCGATCGGCATCGGGACGCTCGCGAGTTCCAGCGCGAGGATGCCGCCGTCGCAGCGGGAGATGAGCCCACAAGCGGCGGCGGTGCGCATCCCCACGCGCAGCGGCACCCTTGAAATCTTCGACCAGCGGCGGCGCCATGCGCGAGCACGCGGGCTGCCGGAGACGGTCGCTCCGTCGGCAGCGAGACATCGCGCGCGCACCGCGTTGATTGATCGGAGCGGATAGAGGCAAGATGGCCGGCGCGCATCCCGGCTTACCGGTCGGCTGGGCGCGGACGACAACAACGCCGCCTCGGCGCGAAAAAAGAACCCGGGAGAAACGCCATGTCACGGTCGTTCGCACGCGGCCCCGCCGTTGCCTGCGCGCTGGCGCTGGCCGCGCTCCAGCTTTGCGGGCGCGCGCAAGCCGACGAGTACCCGACCCGGCCCGTCACCATCATCGTGTCGCTGGCGCCCGGCACCGGAATGGATACCGCGGTGCGCCTTTATGGCGAGAAGCTCGCACAGCGCCTCGGGCAGCCCGTCGTCATCGAAAATCGGCCCGGCGGCGCGGGCGTCGTCGCCGGCGAGACCATCGCGAAGGGCACTCCCGACGGCTATACGCTCGCAGTCGCGACCAGCGCCGTCATGGCGATCCGGCCGACCCTGTTCAAGCAGCGGCCGTTCGACCCGCTCACCGACTTCGTGCCGATCTCGCACTACGTGAAATCGCCGTTCGTTTTCATCGTCAACCCGTCGCTACCGGTCCGCTCCGTCCCCGAGTTCATCGCCTACGCCAAGGAGCGCCCGGGCCAGCTCAGCTACAGTTCCTCCGGCATCGGAGGGGCACCCCATTTGACCGCGGAGCTGCTGAAACAGAAGTTCGGGTTCGACATGGCCCACGTGCCCTATCGAAACAGTCCGCAGTCGATCGCAGACGTCGCCGCCGGTCACGTGGTCGCATCGGTCGCGGAGGCGGGAGCGTCGTTGCCGCTGATCAGGGACGGAAAGTTGCGCGCCCTTGCCGTCACCTCCGCCACGCGCTTCCCCACGCTGCCGGAGGTCCCGCCGATCGGGGAAGCGGTCGGCATGCCGGAGCTGGAGGCGGTGTCCTGGCACGTGATCTTTGCTCGCCATGACACCCCGCGGGACATCGTCAACAGGCTGCACGACGAGATGAAGAGCATCATGGCCGCCCCCGACATGCAGGAGAAGATCATGCGGATCGGCCTCATCCCACACGACACCCCGTCGGTCGAAGGGGTCCAGCGCTACATCAAGGCAGAGACGGAGAAGTGGGGGACGCTGGTGCGGCAATTGGGGCTGGAGGGCTCGCAGTAAGAACGGCAAGTGCCCAGCACAAATCGGCCGGCTGCGCCCGCCGCCGGGCCGGCGCACCGCGCGGGGAAGCCTTTACCCTCTCGTAGGGTTGACGGTGTATAAACGCCCCCAAACCGCCCGATTGCAGAGGCAATCGACTTCCATGGCTTCACAGAGACCGGCCGAAACGAGGCGCCCCGCCCCGCGCCTTTATCTCGTGGTCCCGCAGGATGTGGCGGGGCTCGCGAATCAGCTTGCGGATGCGCTCGGCGCGGCCGACATCGCCGCTGTCCTGCTGCGTCTCCCCGCAACCGACGAGCGCGGGCAGGTCAATCACGTCAAGGCGCTTGCGCCGACGGTGCAGAACAGGGGCACAGCGCTGCTGCTCGACGGGCATCCCGATCTCGCCGCCCGCGCGGGAGCCGACGGGTCGCATCTGAGCGGAATCGAAGCACTCGGGAGCGCAATCGCGACGCTCAAGCCGGCTCGCATCGCCGGCTGCGGCGGGCTTGAGACCCGGCACGAGGCCATGGTCGCCGCCGAAGCCGGCGCCGACTACGTCATGTTCGGCGAGCCGGACACGAGCGGCGGCCGTCCCGCCTTCGAGGCGATCGCGCAACGCGTGGCGTGGTGGGCGGAAGTGTTCGAAATTCCCTGCGTCGGATTTGCCGCCACGCTTGACGAGGTCGAGCCGCTCGCCGCCGCCGGCGCCGATTTCATTGCGATGGGCGACTGTGTATTCGGTGCCGGGCATGGCGCCGCGGCGGCGGTCGCGGACGCGGCACGACGGCTGGCGATTGCTGAGACGGTGGCATGAATACTGTGGGGCGCGCTGCGGTTGGCTTTGCGGGCTTGGTTCTGTGGGCAGGGTTGACGTCGTCCGCCCCCGCGCAGACGCCGACCCAACTCAGCCCGCCGGCATCGGCGCCGACACCGCCCGCGAGCAAACCGGCGGCCAAGCCTGCCCCCAGCAAACCGGCCGCGACGCCCTCGAGCAAGCCAGCGCCGACCCAGGCAACGCCGGCGCCGGCCAATCCGGGCCCCGGGCTCGACATGGCTTATGGCGCGTTCCAGCGCGGCCACTATGTCACGGCGTTTTCGATCGCGACCCAGCGGGTAAGCGAGCAGAAGGACGTCAAAGCCATGGCGCTGCTCGGCGAGCTCTATGCCAACGGGCTGGGAGTCGAGCGCGACGACAAGAAGGCCGCGGAATGGTACGGGCGGGCGGTCGAGCGGGGCGACCGCGAGGCGATGTTCGCCCTCGCCATGTTGCAGTTGGCGGGCCGCGACGGCGGCAGCAACAGCGAACAAGGGGCAAAGTTGCTCGCCACCGCGGCGAAACTCGGTCACGCCAGCGCCGCCTACAATCTCGGCCTGCTGTACCTCGAGGGCCGAATGTTTCCGCAAGATTTTGGCCGCGCGGCCGAACTGTTCCGCGGCGCGGCGCAGGCCGGCCTCCCCGAAGCCCAATACGCGCTCGCGACCCTGTACAAAGAAGGGCGCGGCGTAAACAAGGATTTGACCGAGGCCGTCCGCCTTCTCGCCGCGGCGTCCCGTGCCGACAACACCGATGCGCAAGTCGAATATGCCATCGCGCTGTTCAACGGAACGGGAGGCGCGGAACGAAATGAGCGGCTGGCGGCGACACTGCTGGCGAAAGCGGCACGCAAGGGCAACCCCATCGCGCAAAACCGTCTTGCCAATATTCTTGCGGTCGGCCGCGGTGTGCAGGCCAATGCGGTGGAGGCGGTCAAGTGGCACATCATCGCCAAAGCCGGCGGCGTCAGCGACATTCCGCTTGACACATTCATGCAGAAGCAGACGCCGGAGACCCGTGACGCCGGCGAGAAGGCGGCAAAGCCCTGGCTCGACGCGCTCAAGGAGCAGCGCGAGTCACGCTCTTGACGTGGCCGCGCTCCGCAGGCAGACCCTCGCTTCATCCCGCGCCAATGCGCGGGCATCCAGGAAACCTTTGTCAGGCCAGCGCCTCCGTCGCGCACCCCTATGCTCCGCTCCGCCCTCCTCAACGTGATGATCAAGGCCGCGCGCAAGGCGAGCCGCACGCTCAAGCGTGATTTCGGCGAGCTCGAGCACCTGCAGGTCTCGCTCAAGGGGCCGGCCAATTTCGTCACCGCGGCGGACCGACGCGCCGAGGAGATCGTGCGGGAGGAGCTCGAACAGGCGCGCCCCGGCTACACCTTCGTCGGCGAGGAAGGCGGAGTGCGGGAGGGCAGCGACAAGACCCACCGCTGGATCGTCGATCCGATCGACGGCACGATGAACTTTCTGCATGGCATCCCGCACTTTGCAATTTCGATCGCACTCGAGCGCGACGGCACGATCGTTGCCGGACTTGTCTATAATCCCGCGACCGATGAGATGTTCACCGCCGAACGCGGCAAGGGCGCCTTCCTGAACGATCAACGGCTACGGGTGGCGGGGCGGAGACGGATCGGGGACGCGGTGGTCGCCTGCGCCCTCCCTCACCCCAGCCGTGGTGACGTGGAGCTCGCGCGCAACGAGCACATCGCGGTGCAGAACAAGGTCGCCGGACTGCGTCGCTTCGGAGCCGCCGCGCTCGACCTCGCCTGGGTCGCGGCGGGGCGCGTGGACGCCTATTGGGAGCGCTGCCTCTCCCCGTGGGATATGGCCGGCGGGATTGCGTTGGTGCGGGAAGCCGGCGGCTTCGTCACCGATCTCGACGGGCGCGAAGACATGATCAAGACCGGCGGCATCCTCGCGGCCAACGAGGACATCCACCGCGAGCTGCTGCGCACGCTGAAGGACGCCCACAAGACGACGTCGACGGCTTCGCCCACTCCGGCGTGAGGCCGAGAGGTTAGCGGCACGCTTGCGTCCATACCCGGGTGCCGCTCGCGCCACGAAATCGTGCAAGACCCAACCCATGCAAGACCCATGAGCGATGCGGCAAGCCGGCACACCATAATGTTCGGATTGACGGATGCGCGGCGCCTGGTCGGGCTGGCGCGGCGGTGCCCGTGCGGGGACGAGCGCCCACCTGAACGTGGGCTGGCGGCGGGGTTCCGCACCCGGCGGCGGCCGTGGTTCTTCCTTCCGCCGCGTCCGTGCCTTATTGTCAGGCGAACTAGGGGGCGCTGATCCCATCACCATGGCGCAAGACATCGACCCATTTAAGCTTTCGTCGCCCCGGATCTTTCTCGTCCGGATGGTGGTGTTTCTGACGCTGTGCGCGCTCGTCGTGATCGTGCTGTACCGGCAGATCTGGGCTGCTTTTCTCGCCAATCCCGGGCTCAATGCGTTGATCATCGCGGTGCTCGCCATCGGCATCGCGTTCGCCTTCCGGCAGGTCATCCGTCTGTTCCCCGAGATCGATTGGGTCAACGGCTTCCGGTTGGCCGACCCCGGACTCGCGGTCGAACGTCCGCCGGTATTGCTCGCGCCCATGGCCGTGTTGCTGCGGGATCGCATCGGCCGCATGGCGATTTCCTCGCAGATGATGCGGGGCATCCTCGATTCGATCGCGGCCCGGCTGGACGAGGCGCGCGACATGTCGCGCTACATGACCGGCCTGCTCGTGTTTCTCGGACTACTGGGCACGTTCTGGGGCCTGATCGAGACCGTCGGTTCGGTCGGCAATGTCATCAACACCCTCAAGCCTGGCGGCGACGCGGGCGCGATCTTCGAGTCGCTCAAAGAGGGCCTCGCCGCGCCGCTCAGCGGTATGGGCATATCGTTTTCGTCGTCGCTGTTCGGACTGGCCGGCTCGCTCGTGCTGGGATTCCTCGACCTGCAGACCAGCCAGGCGCAGAACCGCTTCTATACCGAGCTGGAGGACTGGCTCTCCACCACCGTGCGCGATCTCGGTGTCGGCGGCGAGCCGGCGTCAGGCGCGCTGCCAGCCGCGTTCCCGGGCGACTTGAGAGTGGCGATCGAGCGTCTGCGGGAGGCGATCACCGACAGCGGGTCGAACCGGGCGACCACCACCGCCATGGCCAATCTCGCCGAAGCGATACAGGGGCTGGTCCACCATATGCGCACCGAGCAGCAGATGATCCGCGACTGGGTCGATTCCCAAGCCCAGCAGCATCGGGACGTTCGCCGTCTGCTCGAAATTCTGGTGCGCGAAGACGTGAACAAGTAGGGCACGCCAAGCCTGCAGTAGGACCCAATGGCTCTCGCACGCGCGCGCCGCGACAGCGGCATGAATTATTGGCCGGGTTTCGTCGACGCGCTGTCGACGCTGGTGCTCGGCATCATCTTTCTGCTGACAATATTCGTGGTCGTGCAGTTCTACCTGACCCAGGAAGTGACCGGCAAAGACACCGCGCTCAGCCGCCTCACGGCCCAGATCGCGCAGCTCACGGAGCTGCTTTCGCTGGAGAAGACCGGCAAGATGAGCCTCGAGGAACAACTGGCCTCGCTGCGATCGAGCCTGTCCGGCGCCGAAGGCGAGCGCGACCGCTACAAAGGTCTCTATGAAGGCGTCGGCAGCGGCGCCGCCGACGCGCAGAGCAAGGCCAACGAGCTCAGCGGTCAACTCGATTCGGAGAAACGGCTCACCGCGCGCGCGCTGGCGCAGGTCGAGGTGCTCAACCAGCAGATCGCCGCCTTGCGGCGCCAGCTCTCGGCGCTCGAGGAGGCGCTCGACGCGACCGAGAAGAAGGACAAGGACTCGCAAGCGCGCATCGCTGACCTCGGCCAACGCCTCAACGTGGCGCTCGCCCAGCGGGTGCAGGAGCTGTCGCGATACCGGTCCGACTTCTTCGGACGGCTGCGCGCGATCCTCGGCAACCGGCCCGATATCCGCATCGTCGGGGACCGCTTCGTATTCCAGTCGGAAGTATTTTTCGATACCGGCAAGTCCACCCTCGACAAGCCCGAGGGTCGCGCCGAGCTCGACGCGCTCGCCAGCGCGCTGCTTGAACTGGAAAAGAAGATACCGGGCGAGATCGCCTGGGTGCTGCGTGTCGACGGCCATACCGACGTCCGGCCGATCAACAGCCCACAGTTCAAGAACAACTGGGAGCTATCGGCCGCGCGAGCGATCTCGGTCGTGCAATATCTCGTCGCCAAGGGCGTCTCTCCGCAGCGGCTGGTCGCCGCGGGCTTTGGTGAATTTCAGCCGATCGATTCCGATAAGACCGACGAAGCCTTCAACCGCAATCGCCGCATCGAGCTGAAGCTGACGGAGCGGTGAGCGGTCCCGCCTTCACGTTGCGGCCCTATACGTCCGCCGATGAGGACGCGGCAATCGCGCTGTGGCTGCGCACCTGGCAGCTCGCCTATCCGCGGATCAATTTTGCCGCGCGGGTAGACTGGTGGCGCGAGCGGTGGCGGCTCGAGCTCGTACCGGTCGCGACCATCACGGTGGCCGAAGCCGAGGGAAAAATGGTCGGCTTCGTCACCGTGGATCCAAGCACCTTCGACCTCGATCAGATCGTCGTGGCCCCCGAAGCCTGGGGGGGAGGCGTGGCGGCCGCGCTGATGGCGGAGGCCAAGCGCATCTCTCCCGACGGCCTCGATCTCTACGTCAACATCGACAATACCCGCGCTATCCAATTCTATGAGAAGCAGGGCTTCGGTATCTCCGGGGAGGCAATCAATTGGCGCTCGGGCGCGCCGGTGCACAAGATGAGCTGGCGGCCGCCGTCGTCCTGATCAGGCCTGTGTCGCCGCGACCAGCGCGCCGGGTCGAGCGGCAAATGACGTCAGGTCTGGAACTGCAACCGCGCCAGGCGCGCATACAGGCCTCCGGCGGCGGCGAGCGTCTCGTGCGTGCCCTGCTCGACGATGCGTCCCGCCTCCATCACCAGAATACGGTCGCAGGAGAGAACGGTCGCAAGCCGGTGCGCGATGACCAGCGTGGTCCGATCCTGCATCAGGCGCTCGAGCGCGGCCTTCACCAACGTTTCGCTCTCGGCATCGAGCGAGGACGTAGCCTCGTCGAGCAGCAGAAGCGGCGCCTCGCGCAGGATGGCGCGGGCGATGGCGATGCGCTGACGCTGGCCGCCCGAAAGCGTCACCCCGTGCTCGCCCACCGGGGTGTCAAACTTTTGCGGTAGCCGCGCGATGAATTCAACGGCGTGCGCAAGCTCGGCCGCACGCTGGACGTCGGCATCGCTTGCACCCGGGCGACCGAAGCGGATGTTTTCGCCGATCGAGGCGGCAAAGATCGCGGTGTCTTGCGGCACCAGCGCGATGCGCCGGCGCAACGCTAACGGATCGACGTCGACGAGCGGCATCCCGTCGAACGCAATCACGCCCGACGCGGGATCGTAGAACCGCAGCATGAGGTGAAAGATCGTACTTTTTCCGGCACCCGACGGACCGACGATCGCGACCTTTTCACCCGGCCGGACTCGAAACGATACACCGTCGAGCACGAGGCTTTCCGGTTGGGTCGGATAGGAAAAGCGGACATCCGCGAAGGCGATCTCCCCTCGCGGCGGTTCCGGCAGCGCGGTGGGCCGCGCCGGCGCCACAATCACCGGCCCCACGCGCAAGATCTCGAACAGCCGTTCGGCTGCGCCAGACGCCTGCGAGATCTCGCCCCACACCTCCGCGAGCTGACCCAGTCCGGCGGCGGCGAAGACGGCGTAGAGCACGAATTGGGACAGGCGTCCCGCGCTCATGCGGGCGGCGAGCACGTCCTGCGCACCGACCCAGAGCACGACGACCACGCTGGCGAACACGAGAAAGATGGCAAACGCGGTGAGGATTGCCCGGGCTCGGATCGAGTCCCGCGCGGCGACGAAGGCCCGCTCGACGGCGGCCCCGAAGCGGCTCTTCGCCAGCGCTTCATTGGTGAAGGCTTGCAGTACGCGCACTGCGCCGAGCAACTCGGATGCGTAGGCGGTGGCGTCGGCCAGCGTGTCCTGTGCCGCGCGCGAGCGCCGGCGCACCGCACGGCCGAAGCCGTAGAGCGGCAGGACGATCACCGGGATCGCCGCAAGTACAAAGGCGGAAAGCCTGGGGCTCGTCACCACCATCATGGCGGTCGCGCCCACGAAGAGAACGACGTTGCGCAGAGCAACGGAAATCGAGGCGCCCACCGCGGCCTTGATCTGCGTGGTGTCGGCAGTGAGCCGCGAGATCAGTTCACCGGTCTTGGCCGCGTCGAAGTAGGCGGGCGAGAGCGATATCAGATGACCGAACACGCCTTCGCGCAGGTCGGCCACGATCCGTTCGCCCAGCGTGGTGACGAGATAAAAACGCGCCGCGCTCGAAAGGGCGAGCACGGCCACGATCCCGATCAGAACGGCGAAATAGCTGTCGATCAGGCTCGCACCCTCATGCGCGAACCCGAAATCGATCATGCGCCGGACCGCGATCGGCACCACCAAGGTGGTGATCGCCGCGATGACGAGGACCACCAATGCCGCTATCGCTCGCCAGCGATAGCGCGCGAGGTAGGGCATGAGCGACAGCAGCGGCCGCAGCTTGCGGCGCGGCGCCGGTTCGGGCGCGGCGGGCTTGTCCGGCGGCTCGATCGGAGTGCCGGCCGCCCGCGCGGCGTCTCGCTCGATGACGTTCATCTCACCCGGCCTCTACCACTTCGGTCGCAACCGGACCAAAGCGGCGCGACATTGCCCCGCCGGGCCGCAGGTGGCAATCGGCTGCGGGGCAAATCTGCGTTCCTCAGCACGCCCATGCCGACGGAGATTTTTCCGCACGGATCCGCTGGGACAACCGGAGCCCGGTTCCGTCGGGAGAGGATCGAGCAGCAGGCACCACTGATGTGACAACGTGTCCGCCGTTCGCTGCGAGCCGGCGCGACGTCGTCCTCGCCATATCGGTATGCGTTGCGGGGCGCCCAGCAATCCGGACCAAACCGTTTCTACGGCCATCGCATGACGCCACACGGCCAGATGACTGTTGCCCGCGGCGCGCGGGCCTTGCCGGGTTCCCCCCGGGGTGCGCGACGTGGGCCAGGGCAACGCCGGGCTTATGCCTTGTTTCGCCGGGCAGCCCGCGTTATAGAGCCGCGACTTTCGATCGACCTGGAGCACGCGCGTGCGAGACGCGCAGGACGAGCGCCATGAAACCTGACCTGCATCCGGACTATCACACCATCAAAGTGGTGATGACCGACGGCACCGAATTCACCACCCGCACGACCTGGGGCAAGGAAGGCGACACGCTGCGCCTCGACATTGATCCCAAGTCCCACCCGGCCTGGACCGGCGGCCAACAGCAGCTGCTCGATCGCGGCGGCCGGCTTTCGCGGTTCCAGAAGAAGTTCGCGGGCATCGGCGCCAAGAAATAGCACTTTCGGCCTATTCGAGCAGGCGCGAGCGCATAGCCACCGCGCCGACTTCATTCGTGTTCGAAGGCGGCCCTCAGCAGTCCGAGCTGCCGCTCCACCGGGTTGCCGCGGTCGGCCCGGGCCGGGGACGAGTGGATCGTGGTATCGAGGCGGCGAACCGCACTATGCAGCGCCTTGGAGCGCTGGATCAACGCCCGCAGGCGCTCCGGCAGAAGCGTTATGTTTTGCTCATCGGCGTGCTCCACACCCGAGAGCTTGACCTTGGCCTTCTCCTTATTGGCCTGGGCCAGCGACACCTCGCCCTCCTTAACCGCGCGATGGAGCAGAAGCCAGGACGCCAGTTGCATCAGCCGCGTGGTGAGCCGCATGCTTTCGGTGGCATACGCGAGCGCGCCATTGCGCGAGAGCTTTTTGGACTCCTGACGTCCCGGCCCGTCGAGATAGGCCGCAGTCTCCTCCACCAGTGCCATGCCGTCGCGGAACAAGTCGGCAAAGGCTTGTGACCCCGCCAATCTCGCGCCGAACCACACGGCCCCGTTGACCGATTTTTCGGACATCGTTTACGCCTCACACTACGCACGGATTTTTTTACTTTTGCGCCAGCCCCTGGCGAGACCGGAAGCATGACGCAGGCGAGGACCCGCTGTCCAGCACGCGCAAAACAAAGGTTCAGATATAGTTGCCGAGGTATTATAATATGGCAAACTTGGAGCGCTGAGAGGCCGAAGTTCGCGTCTGGCGAGGGCAGAAGGTGAACGGGCGGCGGCAGAGCGCGCGTGGTCAAAAAAAGGAGCCGCCATTGCCGGCGGCTCAAAGTCTAAACAGGGAGGCGTCAAACAGAGTGGACAGGAGCCACTCGATGTCCAGAAGATGGACGTATTAGTAATGGTCGCGAAAGCTTAACAGGGCCTTAAGCGGTGCAACAATTCAACCGCTCCATCCCGATGGCAGCCCGCGCGCGAACCGCGACCGCTTCGACCCGCCTTCCCTTCACTTCTTGAAGAACTGATCCGCCACACTGCGCGAGCCTTGCTTGCTTTCGATCGCGGCCGCAAGTCGGCTGATTTCCGCGTTCAAGAGCGCGATGCGCTCCTCGAGTTCGCGGATTGAAAGCAGCGCCAGTTCCTGCCCTATCTCGTGGACGATCTTCTTTTTCGGGCGGTCGTCATCCTCGCTGGCCGGCATCGCTCGTCTCCGCATGGAATGTCCGAAAATAGCGGCGGACAGGCCAGTTGTCACACTCCGAGCGCCCGACTGGACAGAACGCGATCGAGCCGCTGGGGTCAGGAAGGCGTGCTCGTCACCGACGACTTCAGCATGGGTGCGGTCTACGGCAGCAGGCCGGCATGGCCGCGGCCGGCGTCGCGGCGCTCAATGCCCGGGTCCACCTGATCCTGGTCCCCTATGACCCCGCCCAGCATTTCACCATGATGAACGCGCTCATCACGGCCAACCGCTCCGGTGGGCTGGCGCCGGCCGCGCGTGTCCGCAGGGCCCGGCGGCTGGCTGGTCCGGCACCATAATTGATTGAAATTCTTGCACTTATGCCGCCAGCCCGCTACTCAAAGTGGGGGGCCTTGGCGCCCCTTTCCGGTCGCGCGGGTCGCGAAATCGACGTAAAGTTGGCTAGCGTCAGCCGGCGCGGGAACTGCGTCAGTCCGGCGAAGCTGGGGTCGACAGGGGTAAAGCTGGGAGGACGTCGGTTGCATTTGGTCCGCGCCTGCCTAGCGGCCATGCTGGCCATGATTGTGGTCGGCCTCTCTCCCGTACACGCGGTCGAGGCGGTCAATGTGCGCACCGACGCGCGCGCTATTGATCTCACCGACGCCGCCGAACGCCATCGCACCGAGGCCGATCGTCTGCTCGTTTCGGCCGCGCCCGGGCCCGATGGGATCATCCGGCGCATGGACGTGCGCGCCCGCGAGGGCAACACCAATTGGGCGGTGTTCGCGCTCGCCAATCCCGGCGACGAACAGATCGAGCGCCTGATCGTCGTGCCGCATTACCGCATGGTGGGATCGGGCGTGTTTTGGCCCGACCTCGGACGCTCGCGCGTTGCCAGCATCACCTCGAGCGGCGAACGCCCCGACCGTCAGGACAGCGCCACCGCCGATATCTTCCGCATCACCCTCGATCCCGGCAGCGTCATGACCTACGTGCTGGAGATGCGCGGGGACAAGCTCAACCAGCTCTATTTGTGGGAGCCCGAAGCCTACAAGGACAAGGTCAACAGCATCACGCTCTACCACGGCATCGTGATCGGGATTGCCGGGCTGCTGGCGCTGTTCCTGACCATCCTGTTCGTGGTGAAGGGCAGCATCATGTTCCCGGCAGCCGCCGCGCTCGGCTGGGCGGTGCTCGTCTATATCGGTATCGACTTCGGCTTCTGGGGCAAGGTGTTCGCGCTGTCACCGGACTCCGAGCAAATCTGGCGTGCGTCGGGCGAGGCGATACTCGCGGCCACGCTGGTCGTGTTCCTGTTCGCCTATCTCAACCTCAATCGCTGGCACGTGCGCTACGCCCATATCACGCTGGCGTGGCTTGCCTTCCTGGCGGCGCTGGTTGCGCTTGCGCTGTACGAGCCGCCGGTCGCCTCGGGGATCGCGCGGGTCTCGCTCGTCGCGGTCGCGGTGCTCGGCTTCGGCCTGGTGGTCTACCTTTCATTCCACGGCTTCGATCGCGCCGTGCTGCTGATTCCGACCTGGTTCCTGCTGGTGGTATGGGTCTTTGCGGCGGCGCTGGCGGTGATGGCGGTCATCACCAACGACATCGTCGGTCCCGCGCTGCTCGGCGGGCTGGTCCTGATCGTGATGCTGATCGGCTTTACGGTCATGCAGCACGCCTTTGCCGGCGGCGTGACCACCGGCATCGTGTCGGACATGGAGCGCCGGGCGCTGGCGCTGACCGGCGCCGGCGACATGATCTGGGACTGGGATGTGTCCGCCGACAAGGTCTTCACCAGCCCCGAGACCGAGGCGCTGCTCGGGCTCAAGCGCGGCTCGCTCGAAGGCCCTGCGGCCGGCTGGCTGGAGGTGTTGCACCCGCTGGATCGCGACCGCTTCCGCGCCGTGCTCGACAGCGTGCTGGAGCAGCGGCGCGGCCGGCTGAGCCAGGACTTCCGGCTGCGCACGCCCGACGGCCATTATCTCTGGTTCGCGCTCAAGGCACGGCCGGTGGTCGGGTCGGACGGCGAGGTCGTCAGGCTGGTCGGCACGCTCACCGATGTCACCGAGTTCAAGAACGCCGAGGAGCGGCTTCTGCACGACGCGGTGCACGACAATCTGACCGGGCTTCCCAACCGCGAACTCTTCCTCGACCGCCTGGAGAGCGTGCTCGCGTTCGCCAAGGCCGATCCGGCGATCAAACCCACGGTGATCGTGATCGACCTCGATCGCTTCAAGCAGGTCAACGATTCCGTCGGCATCGCGGTCGGCGACTCGATCCTGCTGACCCTGGCGCGCCGGCTGGGACGGCTCTTGAAGCCGCAGGATACGCTGGCGCGGCTCTCGGGCGACCAGTTCGCGCTCATCCTGCTGTCGGAACAGGAATCCGAGCGCATCATTGCCTTCGCCGAGACGCTCCGCAAAGGACTGCGCGCGCCCATCACCTTCAATGATCGCGAGCTCGCGCTGGCGGCTTCGATGGGCATCGCACTCAGCGATGGCCAGCCGCACCGCGCCGACGAGGTGCTCAAGGACGCCGAGCTTGCGATGTATCACGCCAAGCGCATCGGCGGTGATCGCATCGAGATTTTCAAGCCGTCGATGCGGGCACGCAAAAACGATCGCGTGTCACTCGAAACCGAACTGCGGCAGGCGATCGAGCGCGACGAGATCACGATGGTCTATCAACCGATCGTGCGGCTCGAAGACCGCTCGGTCGCCGGCTTCGAGGCCATGCCGCGCTGGGATCATCCCAAGATGAGGCGCTGTTCGCCGTCCGAGTTCATCGCGGCGGCCGAAGAAGTCGGCCTCGTCGTCGATCTCGGCATGTTTATGCTGGAGCACACCGCGCACCAGTTGAGCAGCTGGCAACGGGGCCCGCGCCAGCGCGATCCGGTCTTCGCCAGCGTCAACGTGTCGTCGCGGCAACTACTCCGCCAGGACCTCATCCATGACCTGCGCACCGTGATCGCGCGCGCGGGTCTCGCCCGCGGCACGCTGAAGCTGGAGCTCACGGAATCGCTCATCATGGAAAATCCCGAGCATGCCGCGCAGATGCTGCAGCGGATCCGCGACCTCGGCGCCGGCCTGGCCCTCGACGATTTCGGCACCGGCCATTCCTCGCTCGCCTATCTGCAGCGGTTCCCGTTCGACACCCTCAAGATCGATCAGTCGTTCGTGCGCGCAAACGGCAAGGGCACGCGGCCAGTGATCCTGCGCTCGATCGTCTCGCTCGCGCACGATCTCGGGATGGAAGTGGTGGCCGAGGGCGCTGAAACCGACTCGGATGCCGTCGAGCTCTATCAGCTCGGCTGCGAGTATGCGCAGGGGTTCCACTTCGGCGAACCGTTGAGCGCGGAGGACGCCAGGGCATTGTTGCAGGCGGAGGCTCCGATCGAGCAAAGCGAACCTGCCCCGCGCAAACGCGTCGTCCAGTAGCGGGCGTCGCAAGCTCAGGCGTGCCCGGCCTCGCTCGAGAGCATGCCGAGATCGATGCCGATCTTCTTCAGCGCCTTGTCGTATTTGCCGCCGGTGTCCTGCCCGAAGATCAGCTCGGCGTCGGCAGAGCAATGCAGCCAGCCGTTATGCTGGATCTCGTTCTCGAGCTGACCCGGCGCCCAGCCGGCATAGCCGAGCGCCAAGATCGCACTCTGCGGGCCGTCGCCGCGCGCGATCGCCTTGAGAATGTCGAGGGTCGCGGTGAGACAGACGCCTTCGTCGATCGGCAGGGTAGAGTTCTCGATGAAGAAATCGCTCGAGTGCAGCACAAAACCGCGTTGGGTATCGACCGGACCGCCCTTGAGAACCTTCACCCCTTCCACAGCGCCCGGAAGCTGGATCAAATCCGCGGCCGGGATCACGTCGAGCTGCACCAGGAGATCGGAAAAGCTGATATGGGCCGCCGGCTGGTTGACGATGATTCCCATCGCGCCTTCAGTCGAATGGGCGCAGACATAAATCACGCTCCGCGCGAAGCGATCGTCTCCCATGGACGGCATCGCGATCAGCATCTGCCCGTCCAGATATCCGCGCTTCGCGGTCTTGCGCTGCTTGGATTTGGTCGACTTGCCGCCAATGGCGACAGACTGCGCCTCAGGCACGCCAGCATCCGCGCCGGGCGCCGGCGTCCCGCTGTCATCTCGCGTGCCGGTCTTGCGACTAAACTTCATGCCGAAATGCTACCTGATTGGATACCGATTGCAACAACGCGTGGTCGACCGGGTATGCATCGTTCGTGCCACAATCAGCCATGCAACCCGGGCCGGATATGTGTAGCGTTCACATCTGTGTCCAGTGGCGGCGCGGGTTCCGCCGTATGCCTGCTCACGATGAATTCAGTGGCACGCCAAAAGTTTCCCTCCTAGATCGGACTGTCATGATCACCGGACTTGATCGGCTGCGACGGACCGCCGCGGCTCGTGCGATCGCGTTTTGCGCCACGCTACTGACGGCCGCCGGCCCTGCGACCGCAGCCGACGAGGCTTCGCGCTGGGATGGCGACGCGCGCAGCGCCATCCGCCTGATCGCGGGGTCGCCAGCGGCCGGCAAGACCGCGCCCCCGCGGGCCGGCATCCAAATCAGGCTCAAGCCGGGCTGGCACACCTATTGGAGGTACCCGGGGGACGCCGGCGTGCCGCCGCGCTTCGACTTTGCGGGATCGCAGAACGTCAAGGCGGTCGAGGTCCTGTGGCCCGCGCCGCAGCGCATCGCGGAGGAGAGCCTGGTGGCGATCGGATATACCGGCGACCTCACCCTGCCGCTTGTGATCGTGCCGCAGAACGCGGCGAAGCCGGTGGTGTTGCGTCTCAAGCTCGATTATGCGGTGTGCGAGAAGCTGTGCGTGCCCGCCGAAGGCAGGAGCGAACTGGTGCTCGCCGGCGGCCCCTCATCCCAGGATGCTGCGCTCGCCACAGCCGTGGCGCGGGTGCCGCAGAAGGTCGCCCTCGGCCAAGGTCCGGCGCTCGCCGTGAAATCGGTACGGCGCGAGGATGGCGCGGCCAAGCCGCGCATCATCGTCGACGTCGCCGCGCCGCCCGGCACGGACGCGGTCCTGTTTGCCGAGGGGCCGACGCCGGAATGGGCGCTGCCGGTGCCTGCACGGATCGAAGGCGCGCCGGCCGGCTTGCAACGCTTCGCGTTCGAACTCGACGGTGCGCCGCCCGGAGTCAAATACGAGGGCGCCGCCATCACCCTCACGGCGGTCGCGGGCGATGCCGCGATTGAGGTCGCGACCCATCTCGACTAATTCGCCGGGCGCGGTAATTTGCTTCCGGTGTGCCGTGCGCCCGGGCCGCCAGCTAGTGCCGCACTGGTCGGACAGGCTTAGAACAAGCGTTCAACTGTAAACGAGAGGATGAAATCATGCCCATCAAAGTTGGCGATCAACTGCCCGAGGCGAAGTTTCGCGTGATGACGGCGGAGGGGCCGGGCTGGAAGACCACCGCCGACATCTTCAAGGGCAAGAAGGTCGCGCTGTTCGCAGTGCCCGGCGCCTTCACCGGCACCTGCCACAAGATGCACGTTCCGTCGATCACGCAGAACGCCGATGCGATCAAGGCCAAGGGCGTCGACACCATTGCGGTCACATCCGTCAACGATATCTTCGTCATGGACGCCTGGAAGAAGGCGACCGCGGCCGAGAAGGTGGAGTTCCTGGCCGACGGCAACGGTGAATTCGCCAAGGCCATCGACCTCACCTTCGATGGTTCGGGCAACGGCCTGGGCACGCGTTCGAAGCGCTATGCCATGCTGGTCGAGGATGGCGTGGTGAAAAAGCTCAATATCGAGGAAGCCCCGGGCAAGGTCGAAGTCTCCGGCGGCGACGCCCTGCTCAAGCAGCTCTGACGCTTATGCTGCCGCTGTCGTCCTCGTGAGGGGGACGACAGCCGCCCCCGTCCCGCAACCGCGAGGGTTTCACCCTGCCGCAGCGTGGGTGAGCTCGTCGATCTTCTTCTGATGCGCCACGGCGGCCCGCCCGCCCTCGGTCTTGGTGAGGAGATCGAGTGTCTCCTCGTCGTCGTCGCGCACCGGCGTGAGCGCCTGGTCCATGTAGCGGTGCCGGTCCGGGTCGCGCTCGATCCGGCGTTTGAGCTTGAGCATCCACCAGATGGTCGACACCAACTTGAGATTGTTGGCGACCAGCGACCACAGAAAGCGCGGATAGAAGGCAAGCACGGACTCCGGCGGCAATCCGGGCCGGCGTTCCGCGATGTGCTTGAGCCGGAACAGCCCGCTCTGCAGCGGATGCACCTTCTCGACCTGCATCATGGTGGTGAACTGCACCAGCACCTTGATGAAGCTCATCAACGGAATTTTGGTCACGATCGCGCGCCGTAGCAGCGTCTCGATGTGCTCTGGCGTGTAGTAGATCGACCACGCCTCCTGATAGATCGCCTCGAGCTCGTCCCGGCTCATCGTCGGATGGTCGGTGACCGCGTGCTCGAGGTCGTATTTGTTGAGATCGGCATCCATGTCGATGCCCTTCCCCCACAGCACCTTGTGGTCCTCGGAGCCGGGAAGCGGGGTGAGGATGTTGAACTCGAGCATGTCGAGCGGGAGCTCGCGCTTGATGATGGAGATGTCGCGCCGGATCGATGCCGGCGTGTCGCCGGGGAAACCCAGGATATAGCCGGCATAGACGAAGATGCTCTGCGCCTTCCAGGCCAGCAGCATCTTGCGATACTCGGTGATCTTGTTCTGCCGCTTCTTGGCGGCGATGAGGTTGTCCGGGTTGACGTTCTCGAGCCCGATGAACACCCGCGTGACGCCCGCGCGCCGCGACTTCTCGATGAAGTTCGGGATCTTGTGGCACATCGTGTCCACTTGGATCATCAGGCCGAGCGGAATCTTGTCGACCTCACGCAGCTTCGCGAGCCGGTCGTAGATCGCTTCCCACTCCTTGTTGCGGGCGAAATTGTCATCGGTGATGAAGAAGCGCGAGATGCCCTGGGCCCAGTTCTCGCGCACGACCTTCTCGATGTCGTCGGGCGAGCGGAAGCGCGACTTGCGGCCCTGCACGTTGATGATGGTGCAGAACGAGCACTGGAATGGGCAGCCGCGGCCGGCATCGAAGCTGGTATTGGTGCCGGCGGTGCGCTTGACGAATTGATGCGGGAGAAACGGGGTCGGTGTCCCACCGATCGAGGGCAGGTCCTTCATGAAATTGTAGAGCGGCTTCATGCGGCCCTGCGCGGCGTCCTGGAGGACGACCTCGAGCCGCTCCTCGGCCTCGCCGGCAAAGATGGAAATGCCGAGATCGCTCGCGAGTTCGAGATCGATGGCCTTGCCGTCGAGCATCGAAAGGCAGCCGGAGACGTGAAATCCGCCGAGCGCCATCGGAATGCCGGCCGCACGGAAGTGCCGCGCGAGATCCAGGGCGCGCGGATACTGGTTCGACTGCACCCCCACCATTGCCAGCAGGCCGAAATTGTCGTGGCGGCGGAAGCGGCGGATCAGCTTGGGGATGTTGACGCGGGTATTGGTCTCGTCGATCAGGTCGATATCGATCTCGACGTCCTCGCCGAGCACATGCCGCTTGGCGCAATCGAGGGCGAGACCGTAGACCGAGGCGAGCGAATTCGATGGGATCAGGGCCCGCCACCAGCGAATGACGTAGCCGTCATCGTGGTAATGGGACGGCTTGATCAAGACGAGCTGAAAGCGGCGCTTCACAATTTCTCAGCCCCGATATTCGCGGCCCGATGCCACGCTAAGGGCATCCCGGCGGATCGCCTCGGCGCACCATAGCACCCTGGCGGGATCAAACAAAATCGCCCCCGCTGGGGCTTCCTGTGCCACGGACCGCCTTCCCTGTCCAATCGGTGGCGGTTCTAGCCGACCTTGCGACCTCGGATGGAACCGTCATCCATCTCCCGAAAGGATATGAGGCGCCGCTTTCTTTCGTCCCACAGCACGAGCCGTACGCAACGCAGGCTCTCGATGAGGGTGAGCCGGCCCGTGGCCACGAGCTCCGGGTGCTCGCGCAGCACGTCGGGCAGGCGATAGTAGGGAATTCGGCTGCAGAGGTGGTGGACGTGGTGGACGCCGATATTGGCCGAGAACCAACGCAATACGGCCGGCAGATCGTAATGCGAGCTGCCGTGAAGCGCGGCGGTATGCACGTTCCAGGTCCGGTCCTCGGCCCAGAACGTATCCTCGAACTGGTGCTGGACGTAGAACAGCCAGACCCCGACGGACGCCGCCAGCAGCATGATCGGCAGGTGCACCAGCAGGAACGAGCCGATGCCGATGAACCATATCAAGGTACCGATGACAGCCGCGATGGCGGCGTTGGTCGCCATGGTGCTGAGCCAGGGCTGCCAGCCGCGGCGCATCAAGCCCACTGGCAGCCGATGCTGCAGAATGAACAAATAGGCCGGCCCGATGCCGAACATGACGATCGGATGCCGGTACAGGCGATACCGCAGCCGCCCCCATCGCGACAGCGCCAGATATTCGCGCACGGTGAGGGTGTCGATGTCGCCGATGCCGCGTTGATCGAGATTGCCTGAGCTCGCGTGATGGATCGCGTGCGTGCGGCGCCAGAAATCGTACGGTGTCAATGTCAGGACACCCAGGACGCGGCCCACCCAGTCATTCGCCAATCGATGGCGGAAGAAGGCGCCGTGGCCGCAATCATGCTGAATCATGAACAGGCGCACGAGCAAGCCCGCAGCCGGAACCGCCAACAGCAGGCCGAACCAGTAGCCGAAGTCCAGCGCCGCCCAGATCAAGACCCACAGCAGAACCAAAGGGACGATCGTGATGACGAGCTCGGTCACGCTGCGAACGCGGCTGGGTTCGCGGTAGCGCGCAAGAATTTTCGTCCAGGCCAGCACGTCGGAGGAGGCGGCGACAGCGCCGACCTGATGTTGCATATTTTCCAATGTTGGATCCATTTGTCCTGTGAATTGCTCGAGGCGTTGAGAGCTTCGTATCGCGGTCGTACGCGTGGACCTGGGTAACCTGAAGCCAAAGCCGTCGCTGGGACGTCTTTCGCTCAGGCATCGCACCCCGTCGCGCGCCCAGCAGAACATCGATGTTGACGAGTACGCAGAACGTCTTGCCGACAATCAGCGTTGCGGTCGCAATCGGAACGGCGACAAGCGGCGAGCCCAGAAGCCCCGTCCGCATCTCTGACTGCCCCGACAGTCCGTGCGGGCTTGATATGTTGCTGGGTCAATCTTGCTGGGTGATAGAATATTTTGCCGGCGCCGTCCATAGACGACGACAGTAGTTTTCGTGGGTGCGACAACATATTACTACGCCGAGACTTGTTTCTTGGTGTTTCGGTTTCACGTCCGCTCGATAGTTTGGATGAATTCCATAGGAGACAAGAATTCATCTTATTTTCGAGCCACTTATTAGGAGCGTTGCTTCCGGATACGTCATGACAGTGGTGCGTTCCGTCCGGGCGCGCAGCATGCGTCACGCATCGGTGATGCGCAGGAGCCGGAAAGCACCGGCGCGGGATTGATCGATGGCCTCTCAGGGAGCATCGGTCGTCGCGCGCATGCAACGTTGACTGCCGATGCGGGTTCGCGGGCGAGACATGTCGACGGGATCCTGTCCGCTATGTTCTTTTCCTCTCTGGCGAGCGAATGTCTGCACACGCGGGAGCACATTCTTGACTGTTCTCAACGTTCGGCACACGACCGTCTATCGCTACCGGCGCCCGGTCTCGCTCGGGGACCATCGACTGATGTTGCGTCCGCGGGACAGCCACGACCTCCGGCTCATTCGAACCAATTTGACGTTGGCGCCGCCCGCGACATTGCGCTGGATCCACGACGTGTTTGGCAATTCGATCGCCATCGCGTCATTCGACGAGCCCGCAACCGAATTGCGAATTGAAAGCAACTTGCTGCTGGAGACGTATGTCGTGGAGCAACCGGCCTTCCAGATCGCTTCGGAGGCGGTGAGCTATCCCTTCATCTATTCCGCTGACGACCGCATCGATCTCGGGCGCATGCTCGAGCCTCATTATCCCGACCCCGCCGACCGTCTCGGCTCATGGGCACGAGGCTTCGTCCGCAGCAATCCGACCAATACACTGGCGCTTTTGGCCGACCTCAACAGCGGCGTCAGGGCGTGGATCGCATATCAGAGCCGCGAAACCGAGGGGACGCAGACTCCGATCGAGACGCTCAACCGGGGTTGGGGCTCGTGCCGCGACCTCGCCGTCCTGCTGATCGAAGCGGCCCGCAGCCTCGGCTTCGGTGCTCGTGTCGTGACGGGCTATCTGTACAATGCTTCCGCCGATGGTTTCGCCGCGTCCGCGATCGGCGCCGGAACAACACACGCCTGGGCCGACATCTATCTGCCGGGCGCCGGCTGGATCGCCTATGACCCCACAAACGGGACGATCGGCGGCCGCGATTTGATACGCGTGGCCGTCACCCGCGATATCAGCCAGGCAGTTCCCGTGGCCGGCAGTTTTGTCGGCATGCCCGGCGACTATCTCGGACTGACGGTTGACGTAGCCGTGGTTTCGGAAAGCCCTGGACATGCCGTCGCCGGGAGCCGCGCCTGACGGCAGATCCGCGGGTAAGACGTCGTATCCTCGAACTTCATCGTGCTCCGGTTCAAGAGCTTGAACAGGGGGCGGGGGAGAATTATGTATGTCTGGTGGTACAAGAGGTGTATGCTTTCTGGATCATTGGCATACCCAACGTCGCTAAGAGGGATCCAGGCGCCGATGGCCGAGAGACACTTGCGCTCCCGCCTGAAAACGAAGGAGAGCGCGATGTCTGCCGGACTGGAAACATCGCTAGAAACATTACCGGAAACATCCAAGGCTTTGAAGCATCGCCGTGAGGCGGCTGCATGCGGCGCTTTCGCGGTCAATGCCAAATCGGCAACGGATCGCGAACTGCTGCTGCGCATGCAGCGGTCGCTGCTCACGCGCGCGTACCACCAAGACTGGCTTGATGGGTTGCCGCCCGCCCCACCGGCGGGATGCAATTCGCTTGCCTTACCTGCACGTTCCTGACCGTCAGGTCCCGCGCCGCAGAGCATTCTTCGGCGGCCTGGCGACGTGGCGCAACATTCGAGGCATTGGACATGGATGGATTTGACTATAGCGCCCCGGCGGAGTTGTTTCCGACACGCAGCCGAAAGGGAAGCCGGCCGATGGCCTATCGGCGTTTCGCCAAGGCCGCGGAAGCGATCCGCTTTGCGATCGAGGAACTGTCGCCCACGCATCTGCTCGGCGCGCATCTCGAAGTCGAGGAAGCAAGATTCGACCGCGACGGAATTCGCCGGCTGTACGATAGCGAGGACTATCCGTTGGCGCGACGCGACCCGCCCGCCGATGAGTGCGCCCCCAGCACGTCCGCGGACGAAGCGGATCGCAGCCGCGCGCGATGACCTCCGCCGAAGCCTGCAAACGGCGTGAAGCATGGCAGCGGCATCAAGCATCGCGGCGGCTTCAAACATGGCGGCGACTTGAAACATGGCAGCGGCTTGGCGGCTTCAGGGAAGCATGCCGGTCATGTCGCTGAACTTCCCAAATCAGAGCCGCTCCTACGACGCTACTCGGCGCGCCGTGCGGTTTTGGGGGCACGACAGCGCAATGGAGGCGTCGTTTTTCGTCACCGAAGATGCACTGAAGCGGGTTCAGCCCGACATGCGGTTCGATGAGCCTGGGCTGCTTGGCGCCTTTGACGCGAACCGCGCCCTGATCTACGCGGCGGCGGCCAAGGTCTATGCGCGCGGCCGCAGAGGCTCCTACGACCTGGTCGACGCCGACTTCTGAACGTTGCGGCTGACGCTCACGACCGCGCTCGACAACGCTTCAGGCGCTCAAGAAATGGCGGCGCTCAGAAGAAGGTCGTGAAGTTGAACACCCAAAGAAATGCGACGAAGAGAGCAAGCATCACCCCGATGAATGCATGCAGTCCGTAGGGACCGATCAGTAGTCTTGAAAGAGCTGCTTGTGCCATGGCTCACATGCCCCTCTGAATTTTTATAGGCCATACCTGACTCGCAGAATATCGGATCCGGCACAACCTGAATCCGGGGGTGATGGCGTCGCATCGAGCGAGCGGCCTCTCCCCGGTTCGATCACCGTCACCGCCCGCCGGAATCGGCGATTTCGCCCTAGTGTCCCGATTCCGAAGTTCGCATCATGTGATGCACGCTCGTTGGCGAACTTCGGAATCGAAGGACACTAGCAACTTATTGATCTAGTGTGGCGGTTCAGAAGTCCGCATTCGGACTCGCCGGGAGAATGATGCGGACTTCTGATCCGCCACACTAGCCGCCCGCGGAGGCCGCCGGTCGCTTCGTGCCGGCGCTCGCGCGCACCTCCTCGAGGCCGTCGCGCGCCAGTTGATCCGCCCGCTCGTTGAGGACGTGGCCGGCGTGACCCTTGACCCAATGCCAGTGCACACGATGTTGAGCCAGGGCTGCATCGAGCCGCTGCCAGAGATCGATATTTTTGACCGGTTTCTTGTCGGCGGTGCGCCAGCCGTTGCGCTTCCATTGATTGATCCATGACATCACGCCGTTGCGCAGGTACTGGCTGTCGGTGTGAATGTCGACCAGACAAGGCCGCTTGAGGGCTTCGAGCGCCGCGATCGCCGCCATCAGCTCCATCCGGTTGTTGGTGGTATGGGCCTCGCCGCCCTTCAACTCCTTCTCACGATCGCCGAAGGCGAGGATCGCGCCCCAGCCGCCCGGACCCGGATTGCCCGAACAGGCCCCGTCGGTATGCACCACGACGTGCGGCTCGCTCATGCCTCGATCCCGTAGTCGCGCACGTTCTTGACGGCCTGGTGGAAGCGCAGCTTGCGGTAATATTCGAGCGGATCTTTCGGCCGTACCAGCGCGCCCGCCGGCACGTGAAACCAGTCGACCAGCCGGGTCAGGAGAAAGCGCAAGGCCGCGCCGCGTGCGAGCAACGGCAAGGCTTGGCGCTCCTGCTCCGACAGCGGTCGCACCTGCGCATAGGCCTGCAGCAGACTCCGGCCCTTGGTCACGTTGTAGGAGTGGTCGGTCTCGAAGCACCACGCATTGAGACAAATCGCGACGTCATAGGCGAGCGCATCGGTGCAGGCGAAATAGAAGTCGATCAAGCCGGAGAGCTTGTTGCCGAGGAAGAACACGTTGTCGGGAAACAGATCGGCGTGGATGACACCCTCCGGCAGCTTGCGCGGCCACGTCTGCTCCAGATGGGAAAGTTCAGCCGCGAGAAACTGTTTCAAGTCGGGCTGCACCTCGTTCGCCCGTTCGCTGCAGCTCTCGTACAGCCGCCGCCAGCCATCGACCGACAGCGCGTTGCGCCGGCCGCCGTTGAAATCGACGCCGGCGAGATGCAGCCGCGCCAGCGCGTCGCCCAGCGCCGCGCAATGACCGGATGACGGCCGCCGAATCCACATGCCATCGAGGAACGTGATCATCGCGGCCGGCCGACCGGCCACCTGGCCCAGCACCTCGCCGCGTTTGTTCTTGACCGGCTGCGGGCAGGTGATGCCGCGCGCGTGCAGGTGCTCCATCAAGCCGAGAAAGAACGGCAGATCCTCGGCCGCGACGCGCTTCTCGTAGAGCGTGAGGATGAAATAGCCGCGGCTGGTATGGACGAGAAAATTCGAGTTCTCGACGCCCTCCGCGATGCCCTTGTAGGCGAGCAGTTCCCCGATGTCGTAACCGGCGAGAAAGGCCCCAAGGTCTTCCGCCACCACATCGGTGTAGACGGCCACTGCGATCCCTCTTGCGCGTTCCGGTTTCCAGGTGACCGCATTCAGCAATGAGCGATCGAGACACTATGCGTAGGCCGCGAGCCGATGGCTGACGTCCGGTCACCGGGACACGGCGTCATTCCGCGGCCTCGGTGCCTCGCAGCGCCCGCGGCAGGGGGAAGAACATGTCTTCGTCGGCGGTGGTGACCGTGTCCACGTTCACCGCATAGCGCTCGGCAAAGGCGCCGATCACCTCCTCGACCAGGACCTCGGGGGCGGAAGCGCCGGCGGTGATGCCGAGACTTGCGATCGAACCGAACAGCGTCCAGTCGATCTCGCTGGCGCGCTGGACCAGAGCCGCGCGCGGGCAGCCGGCGCGCTCGGCCACCTCCTTGAGACGCTGCGTGTTGGAGGAGTTCGGTGAGCCGACCACGATCATGGCTTCGACCATGGGCGCCACCTTCTTGACCACCTCCTGGCGGTTGGTGGTGGCGTAGCAGATGTCCTCCTTGTGCGGACCATGAATGTCCGGGAAGCGCGCTTTGAGCGCCGCGACGATACCGGCGGTATCGTCGACCGAGAGCGTCGTCTGCGTCACGTAGGCGAGCCGGCTGGCGTCGCGCGGCTCGAAACGCGCGACCTCCTCGACCGACTGCAGCAGCGTGATCGCGCCCAGCGGCAGTTGCCCAACGGTTCCGACCACCTCGGGATGGTCGGCGTGGCCGATCAGGACGATCTCGCGGCCGCGCTTGTGGTGGATCTCCGCCTCGCGGTGAACCTTGGTCACCAGCGGGCAGGTGGCGTCGAGCGCGAAGAAGTTACGCCTCTGCGCCTCCGCCGGGATCGATTTCGGCACGCCATGCGCGGAAAAGATGACCGGCGCGTTGGTCTCGGGGACCTCGTCGAGTTCCTCCACGAACACGGCGCCCTTGGACTTCAGGCTGTCGACCACATAGCGGTTGTGCACGATCTCGTGCCGGACATAGACCGGCGCACCGTAGCGGGTGAGCGCCTGCTCCACCGTATCGATGGCGCGCACGACCCCCGCGCAGAACCCGCGCGGCGAGCACAGCAGCACCTTGAGCGGGGGTTTTTGCATGGTTTCAGGGGCTTGGGAGCCGGTCATGCGGACCTCGGTTCGGCACGGTCATTACGTCTCCGACATGGGCTGACGCCCTCGTTCTGTCAAGCGAAGGCAGTTACCATGGCGGGCCCGTCCGCTCCCGGCCGTGCCGCCGGGCGCTCGGGCACCATCGTCATCCGCCGGAACCCCTCCCCATGCAGCCCGCGACCCTTCGCCTCCGCCCCGCGCTTGCCTGCGCCCTTGCCATGACGGCACTGGCGGCCGCCTTCGGGGCACCGACTGCGGCGCAGGACCACAGGGTCGTCACCATCATCGTACCCTATCCCGCCGGCGGCATCGGAGACATTCTGCCACGTGCCATGGCGGACGTGCTGGCGAAGCAGACCGGCCAAACCTTCGTGGTCGACAACAAGCCGGGCGCCACGCAGATGATCGGCGCCCGCCTCGCCGCCAACGCCAAGCCCGACGGCGCGACGATCTTTTTCGGCAGCGTGACCAGCCTCGCCATCAATCCGAGCGTCAAGAAAGAGCTGCCCTACGATCCGGTGCAGGATTTCGAGCCGATTGCACTGACATTCGTGTCGCCGCAATACCTCATCACGCGGCGCGGCCTCGCGCCCAACTCCATGCGCGAACTGGTCGATCTCGCCAGACGCGAGCCGGGCAAGCTCAACTATGCCTCGATCGGACCCGGCTCGTCGGTGCATCTCGCTGCGGAGCTGCTCAAGATTGTCGCCGGCATCGACATGACGCATGTGCCCTATAGCGGGTCGGGGCCGGCGGTGCGCGACACCATCGCCGGACACGTCGACCTGACCTTCACCGCCGGCGGGATGACCTATGCCGATCAGGCCAAGGTCCTGGGCGTGACCAGCGCCAAGCGCTCGTCGGCTGCACCGCAGGTGCCGGCGATCGCAGAAACCGTGCCCGGCTACGAGGCCACGATCTGGTTCGGCTTCCTCGCGCCCGCCGGCACTCCGAAAGAGATCGTAGACCGGCTGGCGCGGGAGATGAACAAGGCGGTGGAATCAGGCGCGTTGCGCGACCGGCTCAAGGCCGCCGCCACCGAGATCGAGCTTCTGACCGGCACGCCCGAGGCATTCCGCGCCCACATCCAGAAGGAAATCCCGCACTGGCGCGGCGTGATCAGGGCCGCCAATATCCCGCTCGAATAGGAGCGGGGAATCGTCCGTGGGAAATCCCGTGCGTTCCATCACCATCATCGGCGCCGGCATCGGCGGCCTTGCGGCCGCGGCGGCGTTGCGCCGCCGCGGCATCGATGTGGACGTCTACGAGCAGGCCGACAAGTTCACGCGGGTGGGCGCAGGCATCCAGCAAAGTCCCAACGCCGTGCGCGTGCTGCGTGGATTGGGGATCGAGGATCGCCTGCGCCAGGTCGCGTTTCACCCGGCATCCTCGCTCAACCGCGACGCCGCCTCCGGCGAGGTGACCAACGATCATCCACTCGGGCGCGAGCTCGAGCAGCGTTACGGCGCGCCCTATCTCACGCTCCATCGCGGCGACCTGCACGAGGCGCTGGCGTCCATCGTGCCCGGCGACTGCGTGCATCTCGGCAAGAAGCTTGTCGCCATCAAGGCGCGCGGAGCCCGCACCGAGCTCAGCTTCGCCGACGGCAGCGAGGTCGAGGCCGAGGCGGTGATCGGCGCCGACGGCGTGCACTCGCTCATCCGCGACACCGTGACGGGGCCGGAGCAGCCGCGCTTCGTCGGGCGGCTCGCCTATCGCACCACGTTTCCCGCCGCGCTGCTGCGCGGGGTCGAGGTCGGATCCTCGCGCACCAAGTGGTGGGGAGCGGACCGGCACATCGTCATCTACTTCGTCACCGCGGCGCGCGACGAGGTCTATTTCACCACCAGCCAGCCCGAGCAAGCGGATTGGATCACCAAGGAATCCTGGTCCGCGAAAGGCGACCTCAGCGAGATGCGCGCAGCGTTTGCGGATTTCCATCCCGACGTCCGGGCGGTGTTGAACGCGGCGCCTGAGGTCTACAAGTGGGGCATCTTCGAGCGTGATCCGCTTGCGACCTGGCGCAAGGGCCGCATCGTCCTGCTCGGCGATGCCTGTCATCCGATGACCCCCTACATGGCGTCCGGCGCCGCGATGGCGCTCGAAGACGCCGCTGTGCTGGCGCGCTGCGTCGCCGAGCTCGACGACGTCGCGGACGCGTTCCGGCTCTACGAGACGACGCGCAAGCCGCGCGCGTCCATGGTGCAGACCGGGTCCAGCGCCAACACCTGGATGCGCAACGCCACCAACCCCGATTGGCTCTACGGCTACGACGCCTGGACCGCGCCGCTGATGGCGCCGGTTGCAGCTTAGAGATTTGGCTTCCGGCGCCCTAGGAGCGCTGCGCCAGCCAGTCCTCGTAGCGCGCGTACAGTTGCGCGGTGTGGGGCGAGCCGTCGCTGTAGACCACCGGTGCCAGCGCACGGCCGGCGGCGACGAGACGCGCGGCCATGTAGCGGTAGGGCTCCGGATAGACCGTAAGGTCGGTCGCCGTGAACAACCGGCCGAATCCCTCCGAGGGTTCGACCGGATCCAACCGGTCGCGCTCGTAGATGGCGGCGCGCTCCACGATGGCCCAACGCCCGCTCGCTCTTTCCAGCCGATCGAGGAACCGCGCATAGGAGGTCATGTCGGCGAGCACGTCCCCGATCTTCTGGCGCACCAGGATCACGATATTGGTCTCGGCCACGGCGCGCTCGCCCGCAACGCGCACGAGCGACGGGAAAATGTGGTGCTTGGAGCGCTGTCCGGCATTGAAGCTGCGCGTGCAGCGGTCGACGAATTCGCGGAAGCTGCCGCTGAACCAGGACACGGCGATCTGGCCGTCGGGCGTAAAGGTTGCGAGCAGCTCCGGCCACTTCCCCTGATCGCGGTAAAGGCCCCAGGCCTGGATCACCTCGGCGCAGGCGTGCTTGTCGTGCAATTCTTTGTCGTCCACGTCGCTATCGTTCACGCTCATTTCTGTCCGACCTCGTTATGCGAGACGCATCAGCATGAGGCCGGTCACCACGCCGCGCAATTGGTCTTTGCCGGGGACGCTTGCCAAGGTCGCCACGGATTTGCAAAGAGATACCGATGAACGCGATCCGCGCCCTGGCGATCCTGGCCCTTGCCTGCCTCACCACCGTTTCTGCAGTCGCCGACAGCTACCCGTCGAAGCCGATCAAGATCGTCGTCTCGACCTCGGCCGGCGGCGTGACCGATCTCGCCGCGCGCATTCTCGGCGCCTACATAACCGGCAAGACCGGGCAGCCGGTGGTGATCGACAATCGTCCGGGCGCGAGCGGCAACATCGCCATGGACGCGGTCGCCAAGGCGCCGGCCGACGGCTACACGCTCGGCGTCGCCAACACCGGCAACATCGTCATCAATCCCTTCCTGATGCGGCACATGCCGTATGATCCGCTCACCGAGCTGGTGCCGGTCGGCCCGATCGGGACGGTGCCGCTGTTTCTCGTCATGAACAGCAATGTTCCGGCCGCCACGCTGCAGGAGTTCATCGCCTATGCCAAGGCGCAGCCGGACAAGGTGAGCTACGCCTCGGCCGGCGTGGGCACCACGCCCGATCTCGCGGCGCATGAATTCAACCACCGGGCCGGATTGAAGCTCGTGTTCGTGCCGTTCCGTGGAACCGCGCCCGCGGTCGCCGCCGTGCTGGGCGGCGACGTGCAGGTGACGTTCGTGTCGATGGGCCCGCACATCGAGTTCGTGCGCCAGGGCAAGCTGCGCATCCTGGGCGCGGCCACGCCGAAGCGTGCGCCTTATCTGCCCGACGTGCCCACATTCGCCGAGCAGGGATTTCCCGGCTTCGAGACCTCGACCTGGTTTTCGCTGTTTGCGCCCCGCGGGACGCCGAACGACATCGTCGAGCAGCTCAACGGCTATGTGCGCGCGCTCGGCCGCGATCCCGACGCCAGGAAGCGGCTGGAAGCCAACTTCATCGACCCCGCCGACATGACCGCGTCCGAGTTCGGCGACCTGGTCAAGGCCGACGCCGTCAAATGGGAGCGCATCGTGCGCGACGCAGGCGTGAAGATCGATTGACGTCCCTCGACGCGGTTCGAACATGCATTCGGACGCAACGATCGGGACGCGGACCGATGGGTTCACGTGGTGTAGATAAAGGAAGCGAATGAAAGCGATCGTCATCCACGAATTCGGCCCCCCCGACGTGCTCAAATACGAGAGCGTGCCGGACCCCGAGCCGCGCGCGGGCGAGGTCCGCATTCGGATTCATGCCGCCACCGTCAATCGCGTGCTCGATGTGAGTCTACGCGCGGGCAAGGAAGGTGCACGCGGGCCGAAGCTCCCGCTCATCCCCGGCGTCGATTGCGCCGGCGTGGTCGACGCGGTCGGAGCGGGTGTCACGCGCTGGAAGAAGGGCATGCGGGTGGCGGCGGCCGGCGTCATGCCGCTCGACGTCTGCGGCGAGGACGACAGCGACTACCGCGGACCGGAAGGCATGATGGGAATCAAGCGGCCGGGCGGCTTCGCCGAAATGGTCGCGGTGCCGGCCTGCGCCGTGGTCGCGCTGCCCGACGGGCTCGACTTCCACCAGGCCGCGGTGGTGATGCGCCACGTGCCCACCGCCTGGAACCTGCTGTTCAACGTCGCCGAGCTCAAGGCCGGCGAGACCGTGCTGATTATGGGTGCGGGCGGCAATCTCGGCAGCATCGGCATCCAGATCGCCAAGAACGTGATCGGCGCCAAGGTGATCGCGACCGCCGGCTCCGACGACCGCGTACAGACCGGGCTCGCGCTCGGCGCCGATTGCGGCATCAACTATAATAAGCAGGACCTCGCCGCCGAGGTGATGGCGTTCACCGGCGGCAAGGGCGTCAACGTGCTCTACGACAACGTCGCCAACCCGAAGGTGCTGCCGGGCGCCTTCCGCGCCATCGGTTTCGACGGCCGGCTGGTGACCGCCGGCGCCCATGCCGGCCCCAACGTCACGATCGACTTCTCGCACCTCTACCACAAGCGCATCACCATCAAGGGCCGGCCCGGCTATCACCCGCCCGACGTGGCGAAATGCTTCCTCGCCGCCGCCGAGGGCAAGGTTCGCGCGCAGATCGAGCGGGTTCTGCCGCTGTCGCGCGCTCCCGAGGCGCACCGGCTGATCGAATCCGGCGAGGCGACCGGCAAGCTCGTGCTCGACCCCACGCAGGGGTAAAGCCCGCCTGCACAAGGCGGAATCACGCCCGACGCATGCGCCGGAAGCGCGCTGGTGCCCGGTTTTCGATTTGAAACTCCTGAGGTGGACTCGCGTCACGAGTGCAGGGATTTCAAATCGGCGGCACTAGGCCCACCGGCCTGCCCCATTGCGCCGGGCCGGCAGGAGTGCCTATATTCCCGCCACTTCCGTCATCGCCGATGACACCCAGGCTTCGCCTCCAAGGGCGGGCGGAGCGCAGAGGAGATTTAGCCATGGTTGCACCGCTGATGCCCAAGGCGACCGCCGTATGGCTCGTCGAGAACACCGCGCTCTCGTTCGATCAGGTCGCCGATTTCTGCAAGCTTCACCCGCTCGAGGTGAAGGCGATCGCCGACGGCGACTCGGCGCAGGGCATCAAGGGCCTCGACCCCGTCCTCACCGGCCAGCTCAGCCGCGAGGAGATCGAGAAGGCGGTGGCCGACCCGGCCCGCCGGCTCAAGCTCCTCGACCCCAAGGTCCGCCTGCCCGAGGCCAAGAAGAAGAAGGGACCGCGCTACACGCCGGTCTCGCGCCGCCAGGACCGGCCGAATGCGATCCTCTGGCTCGTGCGCAACCATCCCGAGCTCAAGGACAGCCAGGTGATGCGGCTGGTCGGCACCACCAAGTCGACCATCCAGGCGATCCGCGAGCGCACCCACTGGAACGCCTCGAACCTGCAGCCGATGGATCCGGTCACGCTTGGCCTGTGCTCGCAGATCGATCTCGATCTCGAGGTCCATCGCGCCGC
>Ga0207708_10000152_pt1 | contig 55641 bp, 51 predicted proteins | sample KBSK5101metaG_FD_184340 | JGI IMG/M metagenome (GOLD analysis project Ga0207708, IMG submission 184340) | Corn, switchgrass and miscanthus rhizosphere microbial communities from Kellogg Biological Station, Michigan, USA - KBS K5-10-1 metaG... | ecosystem: Host-associated > Plants > Roots >... | reverse complement strand
CTCGCCGTCGCCCGGCTTCGTGCTGTCGGGTTCCTCAGCCATGCCGCGAGTGTGCCACGGGGCCGGAACGCCCGACCGGCTTTCCCGGACACGGCAGGCCGGGAGAAACGACAGAGCTCCCGGCCAGCAGGATGCTGACCGGAAGCTCGTGTGGTGGGTCGGGCTGACAGGATTTGAACCTGCGGCCTCCTCGTCCCGAACGAGGCGCGCTACCAAGCTGCGCCACAGCCCGAATGCGTTCGGGAGTCTACCGGAGCCGGTCGAGTGGTTTGACCAGGGCCCGCGGCACCCTCAGCCCACCGGCGTGAGCGTGGCGAGCGTCGCCTCGGGGCGGCAGCAGAAGCGCACCTGGGCGTACGGAGAGGTCCCCGCGCCGGCGGACACGTGGAGCCACGACGATCGCGGGTCGCCGGGTCGGGAGTCGGCCGGATGCCGGTGCAGCCCCTTCGCCCTGCGGGTGTCGAGGTCGCAGTTGGTGACCAACGCGCCGTAGAACGGCAGGCACAGCTGGCCGCCGTGGGTGTGGCCGGCGAAGGTCACGTCGTACCCGTCGTTCGCGAACCGGTCCAGCACCCGGAGGTACGGCGCGTGCGCGACGCCGATCCGGAGGTCCGCGTCGGCTGGCGCCGGTCCTGCCACCGAGGACAGGTCGTCGAGCCGCAGGTGCGGGTCGTCGACACCCGCGAACGCCAGCCGTGACCCGAGCACCTCGAGCCGGCCGCCGGCGTTGTTCAGGTCCAGCCAGCCGTGGGTGGTGAACGCGGCACGCAGGTCCTCGACCGGAAGCTTCGGTGTGTGGGTGATCCGCCCGCCGTCGTCGGCCGTGAGGTACCAGAGCGGGTTGCGCGGAGTCGGCTCGTAGTAGTCGTTCGAGCCGAACACGAACACGCCCGGCACCTCGAGGAGCGGGCCGAACCCGGCCAGCAGCGGCGGCACCGCGTCGAGGTGGGCGAGGTTGTCGCCGGTGTTGACGACCAGGTCGGGCTCGAGCCGCGCGAGCGAGCGGAGCCAGGCCCGCTTCCTGCCCTGGCTCGGGGTCAGGTGCAGGTCGCTGACATGGAGGACCCGGATCGGTCGGGCTCCCGGGGGCAGGCACGGGATCTCCACCTCGCGGATCGTGAAGCTGCGAACCTCGATGCCGGCGGCGTACGCGAGGCCCGCACCGCCCACCGCGGCTACGGCTGCGGCCACCTTCAGGAGGGAGGACGTCCGCGTGTCTGCCACGCGGCAAGGCTGTCACACTGACCCCCATGAGCGACCTCAAGGACCGCCTCCGCGCCGACCTCACCACCGCCATGAAAGCTCGTGACGAGGTGCGGTCGTCCACCCTGCGGATGGTGCTGACCGCGATCACCAACGCCGAGGTCTCCGGCAAGCAGGCCCGCGAGCTCACCGACGACGACGTGCTCGGCGTGCTCACCAGCGAGTCCAAGAAGCGTCGCGAGGCGTCGGAGGCTTTCGACGGCGCCGGCCGCGCGGAGATGGCCGCCAAGGAGCGCTCGGAGGCCGCCGTGATCGCCGACTATCTCCCGGAGCAGCTCACGGCACAGGAGATCTCCGACCTGGTCGCCTCGACGATCGCGACGCTCGGTGTACAGGACGAGGGTATGCGCGCGATGGGCAAGGTCATGGGCGCGGTACAGGGCCAGACCAAGGGTCGTGCCGACGGGGGTGCCGTCGCCGCGGAGGTGCGTCGCCAGCTCGGCTGAGCCGGACGGCTCAGCCCGGCCCGCGGCCGCCGTTGCCGTTCCCGCCCCCGCCGTTCCCGCCCCCGCCGTTCCCGTTGCCGCCGTTGCCGCCCCCGCGCGGGTTGTTGCGCTCGCGTGGCTGTGGGTTGTTGTCGCCACCGTTCGGGCTGGAGAAGTTGGCGCCGTTCGAGGGATAGATGGTGATCGCCGTGCCCGGGGCCGCCGCGGTGCCACCATCGGGGCTCTGCCCGGCGATCACGCCGGGCGCGCGCCGGGAGTCGATCACGGAGCCGACCACCGGGGAGAACCCGGCGGCCGACAGGGTCGACACCGCCTGCCCGATGGTCATGTCGATCGTGCTCGGCACCACCTGCGACCCCTCCGGGATCGGGGCGGCACCGGGGCGCACGAAGTCCGCGTCGGGCAGCCAGCGTGCGATCGCCTTCATCGAGTCGCCCCAGAGGGGACCAGCGACGGTCGAGCCGAATGCCCGGCCGGCGTTGACGCCGCCGACGGTCTGGAAGTTCAGCGTGATCGGCGTGCCGCGACTGTTGGCGCCGGCCACCATCGCGACCGTGGCCAACGAGGGCGTGTAGCCGTCGAACCAGACCGCCTTGTTGTCCTGGATGGTGCCGGTCTTGCCGGCGGACGGCTTGCCGATCTGGAGCGCCGAGCCGAAGCCACCCTCCATGACGCCGCGCAGGATGTCGTTGACGGTGTCGGCGGTGTACTTCGACATCACCCGCTTGCAGGCCGGCTCGTACTTCTTGAACAGCTTGCCCTCGCTGTTGAGGATCTCGGTCACGGGCTTGGTGTCGCAGTGCACGCCGCGGTTGGCGAAGGTCGCGTAGGCGCCGGCCATCTCCAGCGGGCTGACGCTCGGCACGCCGAGCGTGAACGACGGCACCCGCTCGTGGTCCGGGTCGGTCAGCTCCACACCCATGGACCGGGCCAGCCGGTAGGGCTTGCACAGCCCGGTGCGCTGCTCGAGCTGCACGTAGAAGGTGTTCACCGAGTCCTGCGTACCGGTGTACAGGTTTGGCGCCGGCGGGGCACTGGTCGAGTTGCCGACCGGGTAGGGCTGGGTGGAGGGGTAGTTGCCGTCGCAGTCGGGGAAGCTCCCCTGGTTGAGCACGATCTGGTTGGGAGCCCGGATCGCGGTGGTCGGCGGGATGCCCTGCTCCAGGGCGCTGGCGAGCACGAACACCTTGAACGTCGACCCCGCCTGGAACCCACCGGAGTCACCGAGGGACTTGGGGACGACGTAGTTCAGGTAGGTCTGGCCGAGCTTCCGCTGGCGACCCATCGGCCGGGACTGCGAGATCGCGCGGACGTTGCCGGAGCCCGGCTCGACCATGGCCAGGGCGCCGATCGCCTCGTCGGTCGGGTTCACGTGGGCGGTGACCGCGTTGCGCGCCTCGTCCTGGAAGCGCAGGTCGATCGTGGACTTGATGGTCAGGCCGCCACTCTTGAGCAGCGTCTTGCGCTCATCGACGGTCTTGCCGAGAGCCGGGTCGCGCAGCAGGTAGCGGTAGGCGTAGTCGCAGAAGAAGGGCGCCACGGATGAGACGCAGCCGTTGCGGGTGCGGCTGACCGCGAGCCCGAGGCCCTTCTGCTCGGCCTTCGTGGCCTGGTTCTCGGTGATCTTGCCGAGCTCGGCCATCCGGTCGAGGACCACCTTGCGGCGCGCCTTCGCGATCGCCGGGTAGGTCGTCGGGTCGAACCCGACCGGGTTCTTGACCAGCCCGGCGAGCAGCGACGCCTCACGCAGGTCGAGGTCCTTGGCGTCCTTGCTGAAGTAGTGGCGGGCGGCGGCCTGGATGCCGTAGGCGCCGTCACCGAAGTAGGCGATGTTCAGGTAGCGCTCGAGGATCCAGTCCTTGGAGTAGTTCTGCTCGAACGCGATCGCGTGCCGCAGCTCCTGAATCTTGCGCTGGTAGGTGTCCTCGGTCGCTGCCTTGCGCTCCGCAGATGTCTTTGCCTGGGCCAGCAGCGTCATCTTCGACATCTGCTGGGTGATCGAGGAGCCACCCTGGACGACGCCGCCGCCGGCCTGGTTGGTGAGGAAGGCCCGCAGCGTCCCCTTCAGGTCCAGGGCGCCGTGCTGGTAGAAGCGGTAGTCCTCGATCGCCACGATCGCGGTGCGCATGATCGGGGCGACATCCTCGAGCGGTACCGATCGGCGGTTCTCGTCATAGAACGTGGCGATCGTCCTGCCGCCCGAGCTCAGCAACCGGGTGCGCTCGGACAACGGCTGGGCCCGCAGGTCCTGCGGGAGGTCCTTGAGCCCACCGGCCGCGGACTTGCTGGCGACACCGAGCGCCCCGGCGAACGGGATCGCCAGACCACCGACCAGAAGGCCGAGGACTGCGGAGATCGCGATCATCACACCGAGGTGCGACATCACCGATACGGGGCCGAGGCGTTCGTCGTCGGCCGAGCTCGGGGTGCGGGAAGGCATTGCACGAGGATACGGGAGCCGCGGGGGTCGTCTGACCAAAACGGGTGGCCCGGTTGCCTAGTCACAACTGACTAGATGGGTGTGCCCCAGTTGTGTCTGTCCGGAGTCTCGAAAATGATCGAGAATCTTCCTTGGGGTTGTTGAAGCGTAAGGGAGATATGTCATGTGGAACGACGACTGGGCATCACAGGCGGTGTGCAAGCAGTCCGCGCCGGACGAGCTGTTCGTCCGCGGGGCCCAGCAGCACCGCGCCAAGCTCGTGTGTGGGGGGTGCCCTGTCCGCGCCGAGTGCCTGGCCGAGGCGCTCGACAACGAGATGGAGTGGGGTGTGTGGGGCGGGATGACCGAGCGCGAGCGCAGGGCCATCCTCCGCAAGCGCCCGAACGTCACCTCGTGGCGCACGCTGCTCGAGACCGCGATGAGCGATCACGCCGGCATCGCCGAGGCCATCGAGGCCTGAGCACCGGACGGCTGACCGGGCGGTGCGAGCCGCGTAGCAGCTTGCTGCAAGCGGGCATTTCGCCCAGCTCAGCGCTCAGCGCTGGCTTGCGAGCAGGTCCCCGATCGTGCGGAGCCCGTCGAGGTCGTGCACGTCGGTGGCCAGCGCCGGCAGGACGGCCGTGGCGACGTCGGGGTGACTCGTCGCGAAGCTCCGGCGAAGCCGGGTCTCGCGCTCGACGATGCGCACCCGGTCGGCGTGCAGCCGGAGCAGCCCGGCCGTCATCTCGGCCGCCGGTGACGTCCCGCCCACCGCGCGCAGCCGCTCGACACCGGCGCTCGCCCGGTCCGCCGACAGGTCGCCCTCGGGTGGCCGGCTGGCCCGGTTGACCACCAGCCCGGCGAGCGGCATCCGCTCCTCCTTCAGCCTCTCCACGAAGTACGCCGCCTCGCGCAGCGCGTCGGGTTCGGGCGCCGCGACCACGAGGAACGCAGTCCCGTCGGCCTGCAGCAGCTCGAACGTGCGCTGTGCCCGCTGCCGGAACCCGCCGAACAGCGTGTCGAACGCGGTCACGAACGTCTGCATGTCGCGCAGCACCTGCGCCCCGATGATCCGGGTCAGCGCGTTCGTGACCAGCCCGAACCCGGCGGTCATCAGTCGGGCCGGCCCCTTGGCGGGCGCCAGCAGCAGCCGCATGAACCGGCCGTCGAGGAAGCCGGCGAGGCGCTCGGGCGCGTCGAGGAAGTCCAGCGCGCTGCGTGAGGGCGGGGTGTCGACGACGATCAGGTCCCAGCGGCCGGTGCGGCGCGCGTCCTGGTCGAGCTGCCCGAGCTTCTCCATGGCCATGTACTCCTGGGTGCCCGCGAACGAGCTCGAGACGGCCACGTAGAACGGGTTGGCCAGGATCTGCGCTGCCTTCTCCGGGCTGGCCTGGCTCTCGACCACCTCGTCGAAGGTGCGCTTCATGTCCAGCATCATCGCGTCGAGACTGCCCCCGCTCGGCTTCCCGGTGGTCGAGCCCGTCGAGCTCGGATCGAGCGGGTCGCCCTGCGACCGTGCCGAGATGACACCCGGCACCGGCCGCGGGACGTTGTCGAGGGCCTCGATGCCCATCGCCTGGGCCAGCCGACGGGCCGGGTCGATCGTGAGGACGACAACCTTGCGTCCGCGTTCGGCGGCCCGCAGCGCGAGCGCGGCCGAGGTGGTGGTCTTGCCGACCCCGCCTGCGCCGCAGCACACGATGATCCGATGGTCCGGGTCGTCGAGGAGCGCGTCGACGTCGAGCGCCGGCTCGGTGCCGGTGACGGCGGCCAGCGGCCCGACCCGTGGGTGAGTGCGGGCGGCGCGCGTAGCCCGGGTCACGCCATCCCCTGCTCGCACAGCTCGGCGGCGAGCTCGTAGAGGCCGGTGAGGTCGATCCCGGCGGCCAGCTTCGGAAGCTCGTACGTCGGCGCGCCGATCCCGGCCACGAGCTCGCGCTGCTCGTCCTCCAGCGCGCGCCGCTGGGCGTGGTCGTGGCCCTCCTCCAGCAAGGAGGCGACGAGGTTGGCGCCGTCGTCGATCCTGGCCACCCCGAGCTCCCCAGCGACCCCGGCCGGGTCGACGGTGCGCCGGAGGAGCGCGGTGCGCGCCTCGGTGTCCAGGTCCTGTGGCCGGACCAGGTTGACCACGACCCCGCCCACCGGCAGTCCGGCGTCGTGCAGCTGCTGGACGCCGTCGGCCGTCTCCTGGACGGGCATCTCCTCGAGCACGGTCACCAGGTGTACGGCAGTACGGCGCGATCGCAGCAGCGTGGTCACCGTGTCGGCCTGCGACTTGATCGGGCCCATCTTCGCCAGCCCTGCCAGCTCGTCGTTCACGTTGAGGAACTGGGCGATCCGCCCGGTCGGGGGTGCGTCGAGGACGACCGCGTCGTACTGCCGGGCGCCCTTGTTGCGCGAGTTGCGGTTGGCGGTCTCGTACAGCTTGCCGGTGAGCAGCACGTCGCGGACGCCGGGTGCGATCGTGGTCGCGAACTCGATCACGCCGAACCGGTCGAGCGCCTTGCCCGCGCGGCCGAGGCGGTAGTACATCGCGAGGTACTCCATCATCGCCGACTCCGGATCGATCGCGAGCGCGTAGACGTCGCCCCCGGCGCGACCGGAGCCGTGCGCGATCCGGCGCTCCTCGTACGGCAGCGGTGGCACGTCGAACAGCTGCGCGATGCCCTGTCGCCCCTCGACCTCGCAGAGCAGCACCGTCTTGCCGCGGGACGCGAGCGCGAGGGCCAGGGCAGCGGCGACCGTGGACTTCCCGGTGCCGCCCTTGCCGGTCACGATGTGGAGCTGCACGGCTGGCCAGTCGGAGGTCGGGGCCGGCGGCATGCACGAAGCCTAGAGGGCCCCCTAGGCTGGCCACCGAGCGAGGAGGACACGTGGACAAGGTGGTCACGAGTGCGGCAGAGGCGGTGTCCGACATCGAGTCGGGCGCCACGCTGGCCGTGGGCGGGTTCGGGCTGTGCGGGGTTCCGTCGGTGCTGATCGACGCGGTGCTGGACAACGGCGCCGAGGACCTGCAGGCAGTCTCGAACAACTGCGGGGTCGACGAATGGGGCCTGGGCAGGCTGCTGATGGCCAGGCGACTGCGCCGGATGATCTCGTCGTACGTCGGGGAGAACAAGGAGTTCGCGCGCCAGTACCTCTCCGGCGAGCTGGAGGTGGAGCTGACGCCGCAGGGCACGCTGGCCGAGCGGATGCGGGCCGGCGGCACCGGTATCCCGGCGTTCTACACGGCCACCGGGGTCGGCACGCAGGTGGCCGACGGCGGCCTGCCGTGGCGGTACGACGCCGACGGCAACGTCGTCGTCGCGTCGCCGCCCAAGGAGGTTCGCACGTTCACGACCGCCGACGGAGACAAGGACTTCGTGCTCGAGGCGGCGATCGTGGCCGACTTCGGCCTGGTCCGGGCCTGGAAGGGCGACCGGCACGGCAACCTCGTCTACCGCGACTCCGCGCGCAACTTCAACCCGCTCGTCGCGATGTGCGGCCGGCTGACGATCGCCGAGGTCGAGGAGCTGGTCGAACCCGGCGAGCTGAACCCCAACGACGTGCACACCCCGGGAGTCTTCGTGCAGCGCGTGGTCGCGCTGACCCCGGAACAGGTCGCGGAGAAGCGGATCGAGAAGCGCACGGTCCGGCCGCGGCCAGAACAGGGCACCGAAGAGGGCACCGAGCCGGCCTCCGACACATCCGCCGAGGACGCACCGGTCGGCGGCGCGGCCGCCGGCATCGCCGAGGGAGACGCCTGATGTGGAGCCGTGAGGAGATGGCGGCGCGTGCCGCCTCGGAGCTGACCGACGGCTCCTACGTGAACCTTGGGATCGGGCTGCCGACGCTGGTGCCGAACTACGTCGACGACGACGTCGAGCTGGTGCTGCAGTCGGAGAACGGCATCCTCGGGGTGGGGGCCTACCCGTTCGAGGGCGACGAGGATCCCGACCTGATCAATGCCGGGAAGGAGACCGTGACCGTCCGCCGCGGGGCGTCGTTCTTCGACTCCGCTACCTCGTTCGGGATGATCCGCGGCGGCAAGATCGACGCCGCCATCCTGGGCGCGATGCAGGTCAGCGCCAAGGGCGACATCGCCAACTGGATGATCCCCGGCAAGATGGTCAAGGGCATGGGCGGGGCGATGGACCTGGTCCACGGCGCGAAGCGCGTGATCGTGCTGATGGAGCACGTCGCGCGCGACGGCTCGTACAAGATCGTCAACGAGTGCTCGCTCCCCTACACCGGGCGCGGCGTCGTCCAGCGGATCATCACCGACCTCGGCGTGATCGACGTCACGCCCGAGGGACTCGCTCTGGTCGAGCTCGCTCCCGACGTCACCGAGGACGAGATCCGGGAGAAGACCGAGCCCGACCTGGTCTGAGAGCCGGAGGCCGGCCCGCGGGAGCGCGCATTTGCGAGGTTGTCGGGCTCCCGGCGCGCTCGCGCACCCCCACAACGTCGCAAATGCGCAAACAGCGGCACCGCCCGATCAGGACCACCCCGGCCTGATCATTCCGCCAAGAGGCCGAGGAGCTTCGGGTAGACGGGCGACGCCGGGTCGATCGGCGCGAAGTGGTCGACGTCGGGCAGCTCGACCAGCTCGATCCACGGGTGCCGACGCACCAGTCCGCGGCTGTTCTCGATCGTCACCACGTCGTCGTCGGTGCCGTGCAGGATCCGGACCGGGTACGACGGGCGGTGCGCGTCGAGCAGCACCGCCGGGTCGGCAGCGTCCACCGGCTCGTCGCCGCCGAGGAAGTCGCGGACGGCGCCATCGCCCATGCCGATCGCGGCGGCTGCGCGCAGGTCGCCGACGGGCGCGATCGGCACGACCGCGTCGCAGGACGCCCCCGTCGCGGCCAGCCAGAGCACGAGGTGCCCGCCGGCGGAGTGCCCGGTCAGCACGGTCCGCCGGGGCGTCACGCCGATGTCCTCGAGCAGCGTCGGCGTCGCGGTGAGGGCCGCCCGCACGTCGTCACAGGTGGTCGGCCAGCCGCCGCCGGCGCCGACCCGGCGGTACTCCGGCAGGGTCGCGGCGAAGCCGTCGTCCGCGAGCGCCCGGGCCAGCGGGCGCACGTGAGTCCGGTCGTAGGCCGCCCGCCAGAACCCGCCGTGCACGAACGTCACGACGGTGTCGGCCGGTCCGTCTGGCAGGAACACGTCGACCAGGGCGTCCGGTCGCTCGTCGTACCGCAGGACGGCGTCGGGCAGCGGGCCGGAGGCGTCGAGGATGCTCACGCCTCGCGACACTAGAGTGCCCGTATGACCAACTGGGAGTACATGACGGCGCCGGTGCTGGTGCACGCGACCAAGCAGATCCTCGACAACTTCGGCCAGGACGGCTGGGAGCTCGTGCAGGTGGTGCCGGGCATGAACCCGGAGAACCTGGTCGCCTACTTCAAGCGGCCGGTCCAGTGACCACCCCGGAGCAGCGGCTCGAGGAGCTCGGGCTGGCCGTGCCCGGCGTGGCCAAGCCGGTGGCGGCCTACATCCCCGCGATCCGCAGCGGCAGCTACGTCTACACGTCCGGCCAGCTTCCGGTGCGCGACGGCGCCCTGCTGCACTCCGGCAAGGTCGGCAGTGTCGTGACCCAGAAGGAGGCGGTTGCGTGTGCGCGGCAGTGCGCGCTCAACGCACTCGCGGCGATCAAGGCCGAGGTCGGGGAGCTCGCCGAGGTGAAGCAGGTCGTCAAGGTGGTCGTGTACGTCGCGTCGACGCCCGACTTCACGGCCCAGCCGCAGGTCGCCAACGGCGTGTCCGAGCTGCTCGGCGAGGTCTTCGGCGACGCCGGGCGTCACGCGCGCTCTGCCGTCGGGGTGGCGGTGCTGCCTCTCGATGCACCGGTCGAGGTCGAGCTCCTCGTGGAGGTGTAGGTGAGGCGGGTCGTCCTCCCTGAGCACCTTGTCGCGCACGCGCGCGAGTTCGCCGAGGGCACCCGTACGCCGGCCGAGCCGCGCAACGCGGCGACCGTCGTGCTGCTGCGGGACGGCTCGCAGGGGCTGTCGGTGTACCTGCTCCGCCGGCAGACGTCGATGGCGTTCGCCGGTGGCATGTGCGTGTTCCCGGGCGGGGGCGTGGACCAGCGCGACTTCGACGCCTCTGTCGCCTGGGCCGGCCCGAGCCCGGCAGAGTGGGCCACGCGCCTGCACGCCGACGAACCCACCGCCCGCGCACTCGTGTGCGCCGCCGTACGCGAGACGTTCGAGGAGTCAGGGGTGCTGCTGGCCGGGCCGTCGGCCGACGAGGTGGTCGCGGACACGACCCCCGACGACCTGGAGGCCGACCGGGTGGCGCTGGAGGCGCGCGAGCTGCCGCTGACCGAGTTCCTCTCGCGCCGCGGGCTGGTGCTGCGCAGCGACCTGCTGGGCGCGTGGTCGGCGTGGACGACGCCGGTGTTCGAGCCTCGCCGCTTCCGCACCTGGTTCTTCGTGGCCGAGCTGCCGGCCGGGCAGCGCACCCGCGACGTGTCTTCCGAGTCCGACCAGGTGGCCTGGTTGCCGGTCGCGGGCGCGATGGCCGCCGCCGACGCGGGCGAGATCGCGCTGATGCCCCCGACGTACCTCACCTGCCTCGAGGTCGGCCGGCACCCGTCGGCGGCCGACGTGATCGCGGCCTCGACGGGGCGCGACCTAGCGATGTTCACGCCCGCGGCTCAGGAGGAGGACGGGGAGATGCTGCTGTCGTTCCCGGAGCACCTCCGCCCGCTGCTGGAGGAGAGGTGAGCTGGGCCGGGGGCACGTTCGGCGCCCACGGCCGCTGCGTGCTCGCGCCCAACGCGAACATGATGACGCTCGACGGCACCAACACCTGGGTGCTGGCCGACGGCGAGCGGTCGATCGTGGTCGACCCGGGACCACCGGACGAGGGGCATCTCGACGCCGTCGCGGCGGCGGCAGGCGACGTCGCCGTCGTCCTGCTCACCCACCACCACCTCGACCACAGCGAGGCGGCCAGGCAGTTCGCGGAGCGGGTCGGCTGCGGCGTCCGCGCGCTCGACCCGGCGTACCGGCTCGGTGACGAGGGTCTCGGTGAGGGTGACGTGGTCGGGGTCGGCGACCTCGAGGTGCGGGTGGTGGCCACACCGGGTCACACAGCCGACTCGCTGTCGTTCTGGGTGCCGCAGGAGAGCACGGTCCTGACCGGCGACACCGTGCTCGGCCGCGGCACGACGGTGGTCGCCCACCCCGACGGCCAGCTCGGCGCCTACCTCACCTCCCTCGACCGGCTGCACCGCCTGGCCGCCGAGCACGGAATCGACTCGATCTGGCCCGGACACGGACCGGTGATCGACGACGCGCTGCCCGCGATCGAGTACTACGTCGCACACCGCCAGGAGCGACTGCACCAGGTCGAGGCCGCGCTCGGAGAGCTCGGGGCGGAGCCGGACACCGACGGCCCTGCCGAGGCGGAGCTCCCGCGCCGGATCGTCGAGAAGGTGTACGCCGACGTCGATCCCGTGCTCTGGGGCGCGGCCGAGCTGAGCGTCCGGGCCCAGCTGGCCTACCTGAAAGCTCGTTGAGTTGTGCCTCGGGCTCCGTTGAGTTGTGCCCCGGGCCCCGTCGAGTGGCGTGTCCCGCACCTGTGAGGCGCGTCGTACGTCCACAAGCGCCGTGACCTGACCCGCCGTCCACAGTGCCGGACAGAGCCGTGGCCCGCACGACGGCAGCAGGTGACGGTACGACCATGCTCACCGCTCCGGACTTCCCCGAGACCCCGTTCACCCCGGCCATGCTGCGCGGCATCGGCATCTCCCGGAAGGCGCTCGAGGTCGCCGTCCACAACCGCGACGTGCGCCGAGTCCTGCGCGGTGTCTACGTGCGCGCATGTGCCCCCGACACGGTCGAGAGTCGCGTCGCCGCGGCACGACTCGTGACCAGCGAGCACTCCGTGATCTGTGATCGGACGGCGGCCTGGATCCATGGCATCGACGTGTTCGCGTGGCACGAGACCGAGGTGCTTCCGGCCATCGAGAGCTACGTGTTGCGCCACCACGCCTCGTCGCGTCGAGACGGGGTGGCCGGCGGCAGTCGTGACCTGCTCGAGTGCGACGTGATGGAGGTGGGCGGTGTCCGGGTCACCACGCCCGCGCGAACAGCCGTCGATCTCGCCTGCAAGCTGTCGGCGCGTGACGGCCTGGCTGCCCTCGAGGCCTTCATGCGTGAGTTCGGGATCACCCACATGGACCTGCGTCGGCTGCTCGTCCGCTACTTTCGGCGGCGCGGCGTACGGCAGGCGCGCCCGCTGGTGGCGATGGCCGACCCGCGGTCCGAGTCGTCCGGCGAGTCGTGGACGCGATACGAGATCCTGACCCACGGCCTTCCGGCGCCTGAGCCGCAACACTGGATCGAGGTCGACGGGATCCCGACGTTTCGGCTCGACCTTGCCTACCCGCGGCACCGGATCGCGGTCGAGTACGACGGGCAGGAGTTCCACAGCAGCGACTCGGATCGTGAGCACGACAGGCGGCGGCGCGCCTGGCTACGTCAGCACGGCTGGATCGTGATCGTCGTCGATCGGGACTCGTTCACAGCATCTGAGGTCGACGCCTGGATTCGCGAGCTGCGAGAGGCGCTGAGGTCGCGCACCTACCGTCCGCGGTGATCCGCGCACAACTCGACGGGGCCGCGAGCACAACTCAACGGAGCCGCAGGCACAACTCAACGAGCTCGGCGGCGCATCCTCTCGATGTCCATGATCACGACCGAACGCGGCTCGAGGCGGAGCCAGCCACGGGAGGCGAAGTCGGCGAGGGCCTTGTTGACGGTCTCGCGGGAGGCGCCGACCAGCTGGGCGAGCTCCTCCTGGGTCAGGTCGTGGTGCACGTGCACGCCGTCGTCCGCCGTGCGACCGAAGCGGTCGGCGAGGTCGAGCAGTGCCTTGGCGACGCGGCCGGGTACGTCGGAGAACACCAGGTCGGCCGCGACGTCGTTGGCCTTGCGCAACCGGCTGGCGAGCTGGAGCAGCAGGCCGCGGGCGACGGCCGGCCGGCCCTCGAGCCAGCGGAGCAGGTCCTCGTGGGACAGCGAGAGGAATGTGGTGTCGGTGACGGCCGTCACCGTGGCCGAGCGGGGGCCTGGGTCGAACAGCGACAGCTCGCCGAACATCTGGCCGGGCCCCAGGATCGCGAGCAGGTTCTCGCGGCCGTCGGAGGACGACCGGCCGAGCTTCACCTTGCCGCCGGTGACGATGTAGAGCTTGTCGCCGGAGTCGCCCTCGTGGAACAGCGTCTCCCCGCGGCGCAGCCGGGACTCGGTCATCGACGCGCGCAGGGCGTTCGCCGCCTCGTCGTCGAGGGCGTTGAAAAGCGGGCCCTGGCGCAGGACGTCGTTCTCCACCGGTCACTCCTTGTCGGGACGGGCGCGGGCAAGACTGGCAGGGGTGTCGCAGATCACAGTCTGGACCACGAGGCTGTGATTTGCCACGCGGGGAGGCCCCCGTGGACGGTGCGGTGACGGGCGGCCGCGCCGTCGGGACGCCCGGTTAGGCTTCCCTCCGTGCCCGACACCTCCCTGGTCCGGCGGGCCCGGAAGGTCAACCGGGCGCTTGCCGAGACCTATCCCGACGCCCGCTGCGAGCTCGACTTCGCTGACCCGTTCCAGCTCCTCGTGGTCACGGTGCTGTCCGCCCAGACCACCGACAAGCGGGTCAACGCGGCCAGCCCGGCGCTGTTCGCCGCCTACCCCGACGCGAAGGCGATGGCGGCAGCCGACCGTGCGCATCTCGAGCGGCTGATCGGTCCGCTCGGCTTCTTCCGGGCCAAGACCGAGTCGCTGCTGAAGCTGTCCGCGGCCCTGGTCGAGCACCATGGCGGCGAGGTGCCGCCGCGCCTGACGGACCTGGTCGGGCTCCCTGGCGTCGGACGCAAGACCGCCAACGTGGTGCTGGGCAACGCGTTCGGCATCCCCGGGATCACGGTCGACACCCACTTCGGCCGGCTCGCCCGCCGCTTCGGCTGGACCGAGGAGACCGACCCGGTCAAGGTCGAGCACCAGGTCGGCGCGCTGTTCCCGAAGAAGGACTGGACGCTGCTGTCCCATCACCTGATCTGGCACGGACGCCGTCGCTGCCACGCACGCAACCCGGCCTGCGGCGCGTGTCCCGTGGCACGGCTCTGCCCGTCGTACGGCGAGGGGCCGACCGACCCGGTCACGGCGGCGAAGCTCGTCAAGACCGAGGGCCGGGCGTGAGACGCACGCTCCTCGCGGTGCTTGCGCTCGCGCTGCTCGCCGGGTGCGGTACGACGTCGGCGGGGTCCGCCGAGCCCCCACAGCTGCCCGACGCCACACTGAAGCCGCTGCTCCCCGCCGGCGAGCCGGTCGACCTCGGCGCGCTGCGCGGCCCTGCGGTGATCAACCTCTGGGCGAACTGGTGCGGACCCTGCCGCCGCGAGATGCCGATCTACCAGCGGTTCCACCAGGAGCACCCCGACGTCGACGTGCTCGGCATCGACTGGCGCGACCCCGCCCACGACCGGGCGGTCGCGTTCGCGCACGAGGCCGGGGTGACCTACCCGCTCGTGGTCGACACCAGCGGGGAGGTGGTGCGCAACAAGGTGCTTCCGCGCCTGATCCTGGTCGACCCGTCCGGCACCGTCGTCTACTCGGAGAACCTGGAGATCAAGAGCCTGGAACAGCTGGAGAAGCTGGTCCGCACCCACCTCGAGGCGGCCCAGTGAGCGGCCTGCCCGGCTGGCTGCGGCCGATCGCCGAGGGTGCCCGGGCGATCACCGCCGACGAGCTCACCCGGTTCGTGCCGCCGCCCGACACCGACGCCCGCCGCGGGGCGGTCCTGATGCTCTTCGGGGAGGGCCCGGCCGGGCCAGACCTGCTGCTGACCGAGCGCGCCCACGGCATGCGATCCCACCCGGGCCAGATCTCCTTCCCGGGCGGCTCCCTCGACCCGACGGACGCCTCGCCGGCCGCGGCGGCGCTGCGCGAGGCGGAGGAGGAGACCGGGCTCGACCCGGCCGGGGTCGAGGTGTTCGCCGAGCTCCCCGAGCTGTGGCTGCCGCCGAGCAACTTCGCGGTGACGCCGGTGCTCGCCTGGTGGCGCGATGAGTCACCGGTCAGCGTGGTCGACCCGGCCGAGGTGGAGTCCGTCCACCGGGTGCCGGTCGCGGAGCTGCTCGACGCGACCCACCGGGTCACGGTCACCCACCCCAGTGGCTACCGCAGTCCCGGGTTCCTGATCGGTGACGACAAGGACCTGATCCTGTGGGGCTTCACCGCCGGCATCATCACCCGGCTGTTCGACTTCGTGGGGTGGACTCGCCCATGGGACGCCTCCGTGATCCGCGAGCTGCCGGACTACATGCTTGCCTCGGGCGGCGTCGACCAGGGACGCGCACCCGACCGCAGACCGACGCCGAGGACGCGTGACGCATGAACCTGCTCGACTGGATCCTGGTCCTGCTCGTCGTCGCCTACGCCGTCTCGGGCTACTGGCAGGGGTTCATCAGCGGCGCGTTCTCGACCGTTGGCCTGATCCTCGGTGGCCTGCTCGGCATCTGGCTGGCGCCGATCCTGCTCGGCAACCGTGACCCGTCGCTGCTGGTGTCCATGCTGGCGGTGTTCGTGGTGCTGGTCTGTGCGTCGTTCGGCCAGGCGATCCTGCAGTACGTCGGGGGGCGGGCACGCGAGACGATCACCTGGCAGCCGGCCAGGGCGGTGGACGCGGTCGGCGGGGCCGCCCTGAGCGTGGTCGCGGTGCTGGTGGTGACCTGGATGCTCGGCGTGGCGATCAGCGGGTCGCGCATCCCGGGTGTCGGTCCGATGGTGCGCACCTCCGCGATGCTGCGCGAGATCGACACGGTGATGCCGGCGACGGCGAAGACCGCGCTGCGGACGTTCAACGACGTGGTGGGGTCGAGCTTCTTCCCGACCTACCTCGAGCCGTTCGCCCCCGAGCGCATCGTCGACGTCTCCGCGGCGCCGTCGCGCCTGCTGCGCGACCCCGACATCGAACGCGCCCGCAACAGCGTGTTCAAGCTGCGCGGCAACAACAAGTGCGGGCGTGGGGTCGAGGGCAGCGGGTTCGTCTACGCCCCCCACCGGCTGATGACCAACGCCCACGTCGTGGCCGGTGTCGACCAGCCGAAGGTGTTGGTCGACGACAGGCTCCAGCCGGCCACGGTCGTCTACTACAACCCCGACATCGACGTCGCAGTGCTCGCGGTGCCCGATCTCGAGGCGGCGCGGCTCCGGTTCGACACCGGCGGCAGGAGCAAGGACGCCGCCGCCGCCCTCGGCTACCCGAGGGACGGGCCGTTCAACGCCCAGCCGATGCGGATCCGGGCCGAGCAGCGGTTGAAGTCCGCCGACATCTATGGCCGCGACAACGTCACGCGAGGGGTGTTCTCGCTGCGCGGCGTGATCCGCCCGGGCAACTCGGGTGGCCCGCTCGTGGCGACCTCCGGGCAGGTGTACGGCGTGGTGTTCGCGGCGTCGGTCTCCGACAAGGACACCGGCTACGCGCTCACCGCCAGCCAGGTCAGCCGCGCCGCCACGCTCGGGATTCGCGCGACCAAGCCGGTCAGCACCCGCGGCTGCGCCTAGGGTCCCAGCCAGTCCACGAGCAGGTCACCGACCCGGTCCGGCGCCTCCTCGGGAGCGAAGTGGCCGACGTCCGCCAGCACGCTGCTGCGGTACGTCGCGGCGACGTACCGCTGTGACCGGTCACGCGCGGGGTCGGGCAGTGCGGGGTCGGCGCCGCCGAAGATCGTGTACGACGGCACGGCGACGGGCTCGTGCATCGCCCGCGTGAACCGCCGGCCGTCGTCGCGGATCCGCGACCTGAACAGCCACCGGTGGTACTCCAGCGCGCAGTGCGGCGAGGGCCACTGGGCCAGCGCCGACTGGTAGGTCCTCAGCTCCTCGCCGGACGGGAACGCCGAGCTCGGCCCGGCCCAGGCCCGGAGATGACCCTCCAGGTAGCCGCTGCCGGCGTCGCGCAGCCGCCGCTCGGGCAGCCACGGCACCTGCATCGACAGCACGTGGCCGAGCGCCTTCACGCCGGGGCGGAGCTGGCGCAGCATCCACAGCGGGTGTGGTGCGGAGACGGTCGCGACCGACGTGACCTGCTCCCGGTGCAGGACGGCGGCCGCCCAGGCGACATACCCGCCCCAACCGTGGCCGACCAGGGCTGCGCGGCCCAGCCCGAGCGCCTGCACGAGGCCGGCGACATCACCGGCGAGGGTGAACGGGTCGTACCCACGGGGGGTCTTGTCCGACCCGCCGTAGCCGCGCAGGTCCATGGCCACGACCCGGTGCCCTGCCGCGGCGAGGACCGGCATCTGGTGCCGCCAGGCCCACCAGAACTGCGGGAAGCCGTGCAGCAGCACCACCGGCCGGCCGGTGGGCTCGCCACACGTGGCGACATGGAACCGGGCCCCGTTGGCCGCGACGTACGCGTGCTCCCAGGGGCCCGGGATCTCGGCGGGGGCGCTCACCCGCGCTTGAGGACCGCCTTGGTCTCCTTGAGCTGCTCGATCGAGGCCTCCGGCCCGCGCACCTTGCGGACGCTCCGGTAGCCGATGAGGCCGAGCACCGCGGCGATCAGGGCGTAGAAGCCGAACACGATCAGGAAGCACCAGGCGAGGTCGAGGCCCGTGAAGTTGATGAAGTACGCGATCGCGACCGACAGCATGATCACCGCGAGCACGAGCAGGAAGGCGGCAGCGGCGAACAGGCCGAGGCCCACGCCGCCGGCCTTCGCGGAGAACTTGAGCTCGGTCTTCGCCAGCGCGATCTCGCTGCGGATCAGTGACGAGACGTCGTTGCTGACGTCACCGACCAGCTTGCCGATCGTCGGGTCATCGTTAGCGGGTAACCGCTCAGCCATGGGCTTCCTTCCGTCGAGTCGGGGTCGAGCCTAGATGACTAAGTCCAAGGGGAGCACGCTGCGCCCCACTCATCACGCACGCTGGCTGCGTTCTCGTCAGTCGCCGTGGCTCCGCCACGGCTCCCTCCTCCGCCAAGCCACCACCCCAACGAATCGCTCGCTGCGCTCCCGATTCGCCGGGGACCCCGGAAGAACGCTCGCACGCGCTGAGCGGCGCTCGCTTGCACCCCCCTCGGACTTACCCATCTGGGAAATCCGCCGAGGTCGGTGCACCCCTCCGGTGCGCGCGGTTGCGGCGGCCCAGGACCAGCGCCGCCAGCAGGGCGGAGACGAGCGACCCCACGAGCACGGCGGTCTTCGCCTCCTCGCGGCGTACGTCGTCGAACGAGAGGTCGGAGACCAGCAACGACACCGTGAACCCGACACCCGCCAGCAGGGCCACCCCGAGCAGGTCGCGCCAACCGAAGCCGGGGCCGATCTCCGCGTGGGTGAACCGGGTGACCAGCCACGCACCGCCCAGCACGCCGAGGGGCTTGCCGACCACCAGCCCGAGCGTCACGCCCAGCGCGACGGGCGTTCCCAGTGCGTCGCCGCTGAACACCACCCCCGCGCTCAGGAGCGCGAAGAACGGTACGGCGACGCCCGCGCTCAGCGGCACCAACCGGTGCTCCAGACGTTCGGCGGGGGAACGGGCCTCGTCGTCGTCAGGGATCACCCGCGTGAGCAGCCCGAGCGCGATGCCGGCCACGGTGGCGTGGACGCCGCTCTCGTGCACGCACCACCAGGTGGCTGCCACCAAGGGGACGTAGACGAGGGTGCTGGAGACCCGCCGCCGCTGGAGCACGGCGTACGCCGCCAGCAGCACCAGCGCGCCGCCGAGCCAGGCGAAGGAGAGCTCGTCGGTGTAGAAGACCGCGATGATCACGATCACGAGCAGGTCGTCGACGACCGCGAGCGTCAGCAGGAACGCTCGCAGCGGCGTCGGCAGCGCGGACCCGACGACCGCGAGCACGGCCAGCGCGAACGCGATGTCGGTGGCGCTCGGGATCGCCCATCCCGCGAGGTCGTCGCCGCCGCTGGCAAGGTCGACCGAGATGTAGACGAGGGCGGGCACCGCGACACCGCAGACCGCGGCCACCACCGGCACCACTGCGTCGGCCGGCCGGCGCAGCGACCCGACGAGCAGCTCGCGCTTGAGCTCGAGCCCGGCGACGAAGAAGAACAGGCTCAGCGCCCCGTCGGCGGCCCAGTGCTCGACGTCCAGCGGTCCCAGCTGCAGGTGCCGCAGGTCCTGGTAGCTGGCGTAGTCGACGTTCGCCCACACCACGGCGACGACCGCGGCCAGCAGCGCGATCGCGCCACCGACCGTCTCCTGGCGCAGCACGGAGCCGACGAAGGTGCTCTCGCCGGCCTCCGGGTCAGGGAGCCACTGCGGCCGGCCTACGTTCACGGGTTCCTCTTCGGGTGAGTGGGTGCGGCGAGGGCCGGCGCGTCCCGCGCCGCTCGGCTACTCCTCCGTCGACTTCCCGCTGTCCACGCCCTCGCTGATCAGGTCCATCACCGTGGAGTCGGCGAGCGTGGTCACGTCGCCCACCTCGCGGTGCTCGGCGACGTCCTTCAGCAGCCGGCGCATGATCTTGCCGGAGCGGGTCTTCGGCAGCTCGGGCACGATCATGATCTGGCGGGGCTTCGCGATCGCGCCGATCTCCTTCTGCACGTGCTTGCGCAGCTCCTCGATCAGCGCGTCGGGTGCCTCCTCGCCGTCCTCGAGCGCCGACTCGCGCAGGATCACGAACGCGCACACGGCCTGGCCGGTGGTCTCGTCGTTCGCACCGACGACCGCGGCCTCGGCGACCTTGGGGTGCGAGACCAGGGCAGACTCGATCTCGGTGGTCGAGAGCCGGTGGCCGGACACGTTCATCACGTCGTCGACGCGTCCGAGCAGCCACAGGTCGCCGTCGTCGTCCTTCTTGGCGCCGTCGCCGGCGAAGTAGAAGCCCTGCTTCTTGAATCGCGTCCAGTACGTTTCCTTGAACCGCTCGTCGTCACCCCACAGCGTGCGCAGCATCGCGGGCCACGGCTCGGTGAGCACGAGGAAGCCGCCGGACCCCTTGGGCACGGACTCGCCGTCGTCGTCGACCACGTCGGCGGAGACGCCGGGGATGGCGGTCATCGCGGAACCGGGCTTGCCGGCGGTCACACCCGGCAGCGGGCTGATCATGATCGAGCCGGTCTCGGTCTGCCACCAGGTGTCGACGACCGGTGTCTTGCCGGCGCCGATCGTGTCGCGGTACCAGATGTAGGCCTCGGGGTTGATCGGCTCACCGACCGACCCGAGCACGCGGATCGAGGAGAGGTCGAACTTCTCCGGGATCTCCGCGCCCCACTTCATGCAGGTCCGGATCGCGGTCGGCGCGGTGTAGAAGATCGTGACGCCGTACTTCTCGATGATCTCCCACCAGCGGCCCTTGTGGGGGCTGTCGGGTGTGCCCTCGTACATCACCTGGGTCGCCCCGTTGGCCAGCGGTCCGTAGACCAGGTAGCTGTGGCCGGTGACCCAGCCGACGTCGGCGCTGCACCAGTACACGTCGGTTTCGGCCTTCAGGTCGAAGACCGCCCAGTGCGTGTAGGAGCAGCCGACCAGGTAGCCGCCGGTCGTGTGCAGGATGCCCTTCGGCTTGCCTGTCGTGCCCGACGTGTACATGACGTAGAGCGGGTGCTCCGCGTCGTGCGACTCGGCGGTGTGGTCGGAGGAGGCGCCGTCGACCACGTCGTGCCACCAGACGTCGATCTCCTCGTTCCAGTCCACGTCCTGTCCGGTACGACGGACCACCAGCACGTGGGAGACGACGCCGGTCTTCTCGGCGGCCACCTTCGCGACCGCCTCGTCGACGGCCGGCTTGAGCGCGGAGGGGGCGCCGCGGCGGTAGCCGCCGTCGGCGGTGATGATCACCTTCGCCTCGCAGTCGACGACCCGGCTGGCGAGCGCGTCGGAGGAGAAGCCACCGAAGACCACGGTGTGCGGGGCGCCGATCCGGGCACAGGCCAGCATCGCCACCACCGTCTCCGGGATCATCGGCATGTAGATCGCGACCCGGTCTCCCTTCACCACGCCGAGGTCCGAGAGCGCGTTGGCGGCCCGGCAGACCTCGTCCTTGAGCTCGGCGTAGGTGATGTCGCGGGTGTCGTCCTCGGGCTCGCCGACCCAGTGCAGCGCGACCTTGTCGCCCTTCCCGTCCTCGACATGCCGGTCGACGCAGTTGTACGCCGCGTTGAGGGTGCCGCCGACGAACCACTTGGCGAACGGCGGGTCGTCCCAGTCCAGGACCCGGTCCCACTTCTGGTCCCAGGAGAGGCGTTCTGCCTGCTTCTCCCAGAAGGCCAGCCGGTCGGCGGCGGCCTCGTCGTACCAGTCCGCGGTGACGTTGGCGTCCTTCGCCAGGTCCTCCGGGGGTTCGAATCGGCGCTCCTCGTTGCTGAGGTTGGCCAGGGTCTCGCTGGACGCGTTCTCGCTGCTCACGACTCTCATCTCCGTCGGGGACGTCTTCCTCTGCAGGCTAGTGCGCAAGCACTCCGGCGACGAGGGTGTGCTGGCACCCTGTCGCCGGAGTGATGCTCGCGCTCCGAAGGTTGCGAACCGGTTGGTCTAGTGAACGACCGCCTTCTCCGAGCCGGCACCGGTGAGGGACCGCACCTCGAGCTCGTCGTACGCCGCCTCGGCCTCGGGGTCCTTCGCCGTGATCGTGCCCAGCCATCCGAACAGGAATCCGAGCGGAATCGAGATGATCCCCGGGTTCTCGAGCGGGAACCAGTGGAAGTCGACGCCGAGCGGGAAAAGGGAACCGGTCTTGCCGTCCGGCAGCACCTTGCCGGATACGACCGGCGAGAACGCGACCAGCACGACGCAGGACACGAGTCCGCCGTAGATGCTCCACGTCGCGCCTCGGGTGTTGAACCGCCGCCAGAACAGGTTGTAGACCAGCGAGGGCAGGTTCGCCGACGCCGCGACCGCGAAGGCGAGAGCCACCAGGAACGCGATGTTGAGCTTCTGTGCCGGGATCGCCAGCAGGATCGCGATGCCCCCGATCACGAACGCCGCGAGCCTGGCGACCTTGACCTCGCTGACCTCGGACGCGGTGCCCTTCTTGAACACGTTGGCGTAGAGGTCGTGCGCCACCGACGAGGCCGAGGTGAGCGTGAGCCCGGCGACCACCGCGAGGATCGTGGCGAACGCCACCGCCGAGATCAGTGCGAGGAGGACCGCGCCGCCGGTGGATCCCGCACCACCGCCGACCGCTTCGGCGAGCAGTGGCGACGCCAGGTTGCCGCCGCTCAGGGCGACCTCGCTCTCGGGGCCGGTGTCCAGCATCGCGGCGGCACCGAAGCCGAGCACCAGGGTCATCAGGTAGAACGCGCCGATCAGGCCGATCGCCCAGAACACCGACTTCCGGGCGTCGCGTGCGGTCGGCACGGTGTAGAAGCGGATCAGGATGTGCGGCAGTCCTGCCGTCCCCAGCACCAGGGCGATGCTCAACGAGACGAAGTCGATCTTCGTGGTGGTGTTGATGCCGTACTTGAGGCCGGGCTGGAGGAACGCCTCGCCCTTGCCGGTCTTGTCGGCCGCCGCCCCGAGAAGCTCGGAGAGGTTGAAGCCGAACTTCGCCAGCACCAGCACGGTGATCAGCACGGTGCCGGCCATCAGCAGCACGGCCTTGACGATCTGCACCCAGGTCGTGCCCTTCATGCCGCCGACAGTGACGTAGAAGATCATCAGGGCGCCGACCCCGACGATGGTCAGGTTCTTCAGGCCCTGGCCCTCGACGTTGAGCAGCAGCGCGACCAGCGAACCGGCGCCGACCATCTGGGCCAGCAGGTAGAAGATCGAGACCACCACGGTCGAGGTGGCTGCCGCCGTGCGCACCGGACGCTGCCTCATCCGGTAGGCGAGCTGGTCGGCCATCGTGTAGCGGCCGGAGTTGCGGAGCAGCTCGGCGATGAGCAGGAGCGCGAGCAACCAGGCGACGAGGAAACCGATCGAGTACAGGAAACCGTCATACCCGGCCAGTGCGATCGCGCCGGAGATGCCGAGGAACGACGCGGCGGACATGTAGTCACCGCTCACAGCCATGCCGTTCTGGAACCCGCTGAACGAGCGGCCGGCCGCGTAGAAGTCGGTCGTGCCGGTGTTCTGGCGGCTGGCCCAGACGGTGATCGCGATCGTCACCAGGACGACCAGGATGAACAGGGTGGCGGTCAGGACCTGGGTGTTCACTTCACGGCCTTCCGGTAGCGCTGCTCGAGCTCCTCGGCAAGCGGGTCCAGTGACTTCTGTGCGTGGGTCGCGTAGAGCCGGGCGATCATGAACGTGGTGACGAACTGCGAGAGACCGAAGACGAGCGCGACGTTGATGTTGCCGACGAGCTTGATGCTCATGAAGTCGTGGGCCCACATCGACATCACGACGTACAGCAGGTACCAGACCAGGAACGCGACGGTCCACGGGAACGCGAACCCGCGGTAGCGCCGCCGCAGCTCCGCGAACTCCTTGCTCGCGGCCAGCTCGGCGTAGACGGGATCCTGGGACCGGCGGTGGACAGACCGCTGGGGCTCGGTGTCAGGCATGGGTGACCTCCCGGGGTGGTTGACGGTGCCCACGCTAGGAATCGGGGCGGACGGCGGGCAGGTCCTCGGCGGCACTGTGCGGCCAGCGGCGCTCGCGGCCCCGACGAACGGTCGGGTGCCCACGACGAGCGGTCACTCGGCTCGTCGAGTCAGTTGCGTGCTGGGCGGCCGCGGTCGAGGACCACCGCCTCGGGGGTGTGCAGGCGGACCATGAAGCGGGCGACGTGGCTGGGCACGCGATGCGGGGTGAGCAGGGAGACGCCGATCATGGTGAGGAACGCGAGCGGAACGGTCCAGGCGGCAGGCTGGCCCAGCAGGTCGGCGACCCAGCCGGGGCCGTGGGTGCCGACGAACGCGTCGGTGACGGCCGCGACCGAGCAGGTGCCACCGACCGCGAGCCCCGCCATCGCGCCGACGTCCGTGAGCCGCCGCCACCAGATGCCGAGCACGAGGAGCGGGCAGAACGTCGACGCCGCGACCGCGAACACCAGGCCGACGGACCGGGCGATGCTGACGCCGGGGGCGGCCAGGGCCAGCCCGAGAGGCACGACGACCGCGATCACGGCCGAGACCCGGAACGCCGTGATCGGCCGGAGCCAGCGGCTCACGACGTCCTGGCTGACCACTCCCGCCACCGCGATCGTCAGCCCGGACGAGGTCGACAGGAACGCCGCGAACGCGCCGGCCGTCGTGAGCGCCGACAACAGCTCGCCGCCGAGCCCGCCGATCATCCGTGCCGGCAGCTCGAGCACCACGGTGTCGGCGCGTCCGCTGGCGATCAGGTCCGGTGCGTACAACCGGCCGAGGGCGCCGTACACCGGCGGCAGCACGTAGAAGACGCCGAGAAGCGCCAGCACCGCGAGGGTGGTGCGACGCGCGGCCCGGCCGTCGGGGTTGGTGTAGAAGCGGACGACGACGTGCGGCAGCCCCATCGTGCCGAGGAACGTGGCCACGATCAGGGAGTACGTGCTGTAGAGCGGGTGCGCGCTCGTCGACGCGAGCGGTGCCGCCCACACGTCACCCGGCGTCCCACCCGCGGTCACGCTCTCGGTGGCCGGCGAGACGCCGCCGTCGCCGAGCCAGACCTGCAGCATGAAGAAGACCGGCACCAGCAGGGCCGTGAGCTTGAGCCAGTACTGGAACGCCTGCACGAGAGTGATGCTGCGCATGCCACCGGCGAGCACGCTGACGAGCACGACGACGGCGACCACCACCCCACCCACCCAGGGCCGCGCGCCGGTGATCGTGCCCAGAGACAGCCCGGCACCCTGGAACTGCGGCATCAGGTACAGCCAGCCGATCGCGACCACCAGCAGCGACGAGACCGTGCGCAACCTCCGCGAACCGAGCCGGGCCTCCGCGAAGTCCGGCAACGTGTAGGCGCCCGAGCGGCGCAGCTGGGCGGCGACCAGCACGAGGAGGACGAGGTAGCCGGCGGTCCAGCCGACCGGGTACCAGAGCATGTCGGCGCCGAACGCGAGCACCAGCCCGGCGACGCCCAGGAACGACGCGGCCGAGAGGTACTCGCCTCCGATCGCGGACGCGTTGAGCCGCGGACCGACACTGCGCGAGGCGACGAAGAAGTCGCTGGTGGTGCGCGCCACCCGGAGCCCGAAGATGCCGAGGACCAGCGTGGCGACGGAGACCAGGGCGATTGCGGTGACCCCCCAGGCGGCGCTCATCGCGTCACCGCTCCACGACGTCGGTGAAGTCACGCTCGGTGCGCTCGGAGGCACGCACGTAGAACCAGCCGAGACCGAACATCACCGGGTAGACGGCGAACCCGAGCAGCACCCACGGCAGCGGCATCCCGAGGAGCTCGACGTCCGCGAGTGATGGCGCCCAGGTGAAGAGCAGTGGCAGCCCGCCGACCAGGACGACCAGGGCCACCAGCACGGTGACCGCCAGTCGTCCCTGGCTTCGGAGCAGCGAGCTCATGTAGAGCTCGCCGAGCTGCGTCTGGGCGTCGATCTCGGAGGCGCCGGTGCGGGCGAGCCGGGTGCCGACCTGGCGGGGGCTGGTGACCCGGACCCGATCCGGGACGGGGTCAGTCATCGCGCGCCCGGCTTCGCACGCCGCACCAGCAGGTCGCGCAGCTCGCGCGTGTGGCGCCGGCTGACCGCGAGCTCCTCGTCGCCGACCAGGACGGAGCAGCGTCCGGCGTCCATCCGCACCTCGTTGATGTGCGCGAGGTTGACCAGCAGCGAGCGGTGGATGCGCACGAAACCGGCGTCGGCCCAGCCTTCCTCCAGTGTCGTGAGCGGCGCCCGCAGCAGGTGGCTCTGGCCGCCGACGTGCAGCCGGGCGTAGTCGCCCTGCGCCTCGACCCATCCGATGTCGCTGCGCCTGACGAACCGGGTCACGCCGCCGAGCTCGACGGCCACCTGCTCGTCGTCGCGGGGCGTGCGTCCGGTGTGGTGCGCGGACACACGTCGTACGGCGTCGGCAAGACGCTCCTCGCGCACCGGCTTGAGCACGTAGTCGAGGGCGTCGAGCTCGAACGCGTCGACCGCGTGCTCGTCGTGCGCGGTCACGAAAACGACGGGGGGCGGGGACCTGAAGTTCGCGAGCACACCGGCCAGCTCGAGGCCCGAGAGACCGGGCATCCGGATGTCGAGGAAGACGCCGTCGACCTCGGTCTCGCGCAACAGCCGCAACGCCTCTGTGGCGGAGTCGCAGGTGCGGACGGAACCGACCCGGTCGTCCCGCCCGAGCAGGAACTCCAGCTCGTCGAGCGCCGGCTGCTCGTCGTCGATCACGAGCAGGCGCAGGGGATGCGCGGCGTTCATTCGGGGTCCCCGCGGAAACCGAGCGAAGCGAGTGTTTTCGTGGGGTGATTCATGTGTGGACCCCCGGCGCGTACTTGGGCACTCGCACGGTCACCTTGGTGCCTGCGTCGGGGGCGGTCTCGACAACGAGGCCGTGGTCGTCTCCGAACGCGGAGCGCAGCCGCGCGTCGACGTTGCCGAGGCCGACCGAGTCGATGTCGGGGTGGCCGGCGAGCGCGCGTCGTACCCGCTCCGGGTCCTCGCCGGCACCGTCGTCCTCGATCGTGATCTCGCACTCGCGGTCGAGGTCGCGGGCCATGATCGTGATCGTGCCGCCGCCGGCCTTGCCCTCGAGCCCGTGGCGGACGGCGTTCTCCACCAGCGGCTGCAGGCACAGGAACGGGATCGTCACGGGCAGTACCTCCGGCGCGACCTGGAGCCGCAGGCTGAGCCGGTCACCGAAGCGGGCGCGTTCGAGCATCAGGTAGCGCTCGATCGAGCGCAGCTCCTCCGCGAGCGTGGTGAACGCGCCGTGCTGCCGGAACGAGTAGCGGGTGAAGTCGGCGAACTCCAGCAGCAGCTCACGCGCCCGGTCGGGGTCGGTGCGCACGAACGACGCGATCGCCGACAAGGAGTTGTAGATGAAGTGCGGGCTGATCTGGGCCCGGAGCGCGCGCACCTCCGCCTCCATCAGCCGGGTGCGGCTGGCGTCGAGCTCGGCCAGCGCGAGCTGGCCCGAGACCCACTGCGCGACCTCCTCGGTCGCGCGGAGCAGCCCGGCCGAGGTCGAGGCGCCGAACACCTGCAGCGTGCCGACGACCCGCTCCTCCACCACCAGCGGTGCCACGACGCCGCGGCGCACCTCGCACGAGGGGGAGGGGCAGACCAGGTCGGCCGGCTGGACGACGACGGTGCCGCCGTCCTCGACCACGCGCTTGGCGATCGCGCTGCACTGGTCGGTGTGGTGGACGCCGCGGCCGTCCCAGGCGAGCACGCCGGCGGTATCGGTGAGCGCGACTGCCGGTGCCCCGAGCAGGGCGTGGATGTGCTTGACCGCCCGCTCGGCGGAGCTCTCCGTGAGCCCGAGCCGGAGCGCGGGCCCGGCCAGCGAGGCGGTGTGGAGGGTCCGGAACGTGGTCCGGTCGGCCTCCGTTCCGAGATGCCCTCGGCCGAGGAGGCTGCCCAGTCGCCCGAACGTGCCCACGTGCCGGAGGGTAGCCCTCCCCCGGCCGCGGAGGCCGCGGAGAAACGCTCCCGTCCGGCCTGCGTGGCACACTTCGCGAGGTGAGCCTGCCGACCACGCCCGTCACGGGTGCGCGGTCCCGCAAGGGGCCGGGCGCCGTCCCGACGCTGGAGGAGGTCGCGGCCCGCGCCGGGGTGTCCCGGGCGACCGCAAGCCGCGTGCTGCGCGGCGCCAGCAACGTCAGCGACTCGGCTCGCGACGCCGTGCACGCGGCCGCCCGCGAGATCTCCTACACGCCCAACCAGGCGGCGAGGTCGCTGGTCACCGGTCGCAGCGACTCGGTCGCGTTCCTCGTCGACGAGACCGAGGAGCGCATGTTCAGCGACCCGTTCTTCCTCGGCATGCTCCGCAGTGCGCAGGTTGCGGTGGCCGGGGCGGGCCTCCAGCTGGTGTTCACGATGACGTCGCGCCGGGAGGACCAGGAGCGGTTCGTCTCCTACGCTGCCGGGGGCCACGTCGACGGGGTCCTGCTGATGTCGCTGCACGGCGAGGACCGGCTGCCGCAGGCGCTGGAGAAGCTCGGCGTCCCGACCGTGCTGAGCGGTCGTCCCCTCAGCCGCAGCCGCAGCCTCTACTACGTCGACGCCGACAATGTCGACGGAGCTCGGATCGCCACCCGGCACCTGCTCGCGTCCGGCCGCCAGGTGGTCGCGACGGTGACGGGGCCGCAGGACATGTGTGCCGGGCAGGACCGGCTGCTCGGTTACCGGCGGGCGCTCGACGAGACCGGCACGGCGTACGACGCGCGGCTCGTCGTCGAAGGGGAGTTCACCGCCAACGGGGGCAACGCCGCCATGGCGCAGCTGCTCGATCACCGGCCCGACGTGGACGGGGTGTTCGCGGCGTCCGACCTGGCCGCGATCGGCGCGATCCGGGCGATCGAGCAGAGCGGCCGCCGGGTCGGCAGGGGACCCGGCGAGGTGTCGGTGATCGGTTTCGACGACATCCGCGACGCGGCCGGGCACCGGCCCCCGCTGAGCACCGTGCGGCAGCCGATCGCCGAGATGGGCACCACGATGACGATGCGGCTGCTGGAGCGGCTCAGCGGGGACGCACCCCCGCGAGCCACGGTGCTGCCGGTCGAGCTCGTGCTGCGCGAGACCGCCTGACCGTGGGCGGGTCGAGGACCAGGCCTGGCCGGAGCCGCTCCCGGCGAGTGTGAGGGAAGGTCGCGCGCCCCGGCATCGAAGTATTTTTCGCGACTTCGCGCCAGGACCTTGACTTTGTGACCTCGCGGCTTCACTCTCAAGGCATCGTGAGAGCGCTCTCACAGGTGGCGCCGAGACTGCCGGTGGAGCGATGAGGTCAGGAGGACCCATGCTTCTCGAGACACCCCGTCGCCGTTCGGCGGCAACCCTTACGGCGCTGCTCGCGGTGGCGTCCCTCGTGCTGGCCGGGTGCGGGTCCAGCACGAAGGAGGCCAACGGCGGCGCCGGGAGCGGCCCCTGCGGCACCAAGGACAAGACCACGCTGACGGTCGGGCTGTTCGGCAGCTTCGGCTTCGAGGAGAATGGTCTCTGGGACGCCTACCACAAGCGCTGCCCGAACATCACGATCAAGCAGGACGTGGTCGAGCAGTCGGCTGACTACTGGACCCGGCTGAAGACCCGCCTGGCCTCAGGCAGTGGGCTCAGCGACGTGCAGGCGATCGAGATCGGTTTCGTCGCCGACGTTGTGCAGAACCACGCCGACGACTTCGTGAACTGGAACAAGGTGCCGAACGCGGCGAAGGTGAAGTCCGAGTTCTTCGACTGGAAGTGGCAGCAGGCCAGCAGCACCGACGGCAAGACCACGGTCGGGCTCGGCACCGACATCGGTCCGGAGGCGATCTGCTACCGCAAGGACCTCCTCGACAAGGCCGGGGTCACCTCCGACCCGGAGAAGCTCAAGACCGAGTGGGCAACCTGGGACGACTTCATCGACTACGGCAAGCAGTACGAGGCGTCCCCGACCAAGCAGGCCGGGTCGCACTTCGTGGACAGCTCCGCCAGCATCTTCTCGACGGCCGTCTACCAGGGCGACAACGCCTACGCCAACGACGACGGCGAGGCCGACGTCGAGGGCAGCGACGGCGTCGAGGCGGCCTGGGACTACGCGACGTCCGCGGCGGAGGCGAACATCACCGCCGGGCTCGAGCAGTTCTCGCCCACTTGGAACAAGGCCTTCAGCAACGGCGCGTTCGCGGCCCTCGCCTGCCCGACCTGGATGATGGGGTACATCCAGGGCCAGGCCGGGGAAGCGTACGCCGGCAAGTGGGCGGTCGCACCGGTGCTGCCGGGCGGCGCGACCAACTGGGGCGGATCCTGGCTCGGTGTCCCGTCCGAGGCCAAGAACAAGGCGGCCGGGATCGCGCTCGTCGAGTGGCTGTCGGCCCAGAAGCAGCAGGTCGCCATGTGGGCCTCGAAGAAGCAGGGCGGGCACTTCCCGTCCAACTCCCAGGCGGCAGCCGCCCCTTCGGTCAACGGTGCCACCAGTGCCTACTTTAGCAACGCGCCCGTCGGCCAGATCTTCGGCGACATCGCCAAGCAGATGAAGATCCCCCCGATCGGCCTCTACGACACGCAGATCCAGCAGGCGCTGACGACGCAGCTGACCAACGTGGAGACCAAGGGCACTCCGCCGGACAAGGCGTTCGCCGATGCGATGGCGGCGATCGATCAGGTCACCGGCTGAATCACCGGTGACCTGGGTGGGCCGCCGAACCGCCACGGGAGAGGCGGCCCACCACGCTCCCCCCTGAATTCCACGACCATGGCTCCATGACCCCTGACCACCGGCGAGCGGAAGGACGGGCACCGCGAATGACGCTCATGCGCGCGACCAGCGTTACCCCCCTCGCTCCACCGGAGGACCCACCCGCGGCCAGCCGGCGCGAGCAGCGCCGCGAGGCGCGAGCATCCCGCCCGCGCTCGCCCGGCCGGATGCGCGGCCAGCGGATCGGCTACCTCTACGTCCTGCCGTTCTTCCTCGTGTTCGGCGCGTTCAGCATCTACCCGTGGCTCGACACGGCGTGGGTGTCGCTGCACGAGGTGCGGCTCTCGACGTACGACCAGCAGACCTGGGTGGGCCTGGGCAACTACCGTGACATCTTCACCAACCCGTTCTTCTGGAACGCGTTCCGCAACACGGTGACCATCGGCGTGATCTCGACCGTGCCGCAGCTCTGCATGGCACTCGGGATCGCGCACCTGCTCAACTACCGGCTGCGGGGCCGCACCTTCTTCCGGGTCGCGATCCTGATGCCCTACGCGACGAGCCTGGCAGCGGCGACCGTGATCTTCCTCGAGCTCTTCGACACCAAGCTCGGCCTGGTCAACTGGTTCCTGCACGTCGTGCACCTGCCCGCCGTCGACTGGCAGGGCTCCAAGTGGCCGGCCCAGATCGCGGTCTCAACGATCGTCACGTGGCGCTGGACCGGCTACAACACGCTGATCTACCTGGCCGGCATGCAGTCGATCGACTCGACGCTGTACGAGGCGGCGGCGGTCGACGGTGCCGGCCGCTGGCGGCAGTTCGTGCACGTGACCCTGCCCGGCCTGCGGCCCACGATCCTGTTCACGATCGTGGTCTCGACCATCGGCGCCACCCAGCTCTTCGGCGAGCCCCTGCTCTACCACAACGGCAAGGCCGACGGCGGCACCGTAGGGCAGTACCAGACGCTGGGCGTCCTGATGTACCAGCAGGGCTGGGTCAACGACCGGCTCGGCCTCGCCTCGGCCACGGCCTGGACCATGTTCGTGATCATCGTGGTCGCGGTCGCGGCCAACCTGCTCTTCGTCCGCTACCGCACCCGGGGAGCACTGCGATGACCCTCTTGACCGACGCCGCCCCGAAGGTCCGCGCGAGGCGCCCGCGCGACGGAGCCGGGAAGCAGCGCGACGGCAGCCGGGTCACCTACCTGCTGGTCGCGGTGGTCACCCTGGTGTCCGTCTTCCCGCTGTACTACACGGTCGTAATGGCCTCGCACACGAACGCCGAGATGTCCTCGGCTACTCCCCCGTGGCTGCCGAGCACCTCGTTCTTCGGCAACGTGAAGAAGGCGCTGGAGCTGGCGCCGCTCAACCACGGCCTGCTCAACTCGCTGATCGTCTCCGGGGCGATCACGGCCGCCACGGTGGCGCTGTGCACGCTCGCGGGGTTCGCGTTCGCCAAGCTCCGCTTCCGCGGATCGGCGATGCTCCTGGGCTTCTGCATCGCGACCATGATGGTGCCGATGCAGATGGGCATCATCCCGCTCTACATGATGATGGCGCGGCTCGGCCTGGCCGGACACCTCGGTGCGGTGATCCTGCCGATGCTGTGCACGGCGTTCGGTGTCTTCTTCATGCGCCAGTACATCTCCAGCGCGGTGCCCGACGAGCTGATCGAGGCCGGTCACATCGACGGCGCGAGCAGCCTGCGGATCTTCTGGTCGATCGTGGTGCCCGCCGTGCGCCCCGCGATGGCGGTGCTCGCGATGCTGACGTTCCTGACGTCGTGGAACGACTTCTTCTGGCCGATCATCGTGCTCAGCTCCCAGAACCCCACCGTCCAGGTCTCCTTCCAGAGCCTGGCCACCGGTTACGCCCCGCAGCAGTCGATCATCATGGCCGGCACCCTCTACGGCACGATCCCCGTGCTCGTCGTCTTCGGGCTGCTCGGCCGGCAGATCGTCGGCGGCATCATGGAAGGAGCAGTCAAGGGATGAGCAGCCGCAGGTTTCCCGAGAACTTCACGTGGGGCGTCGCCACCGCGTCGTACCAGATCGAGGGGGCCGTCGCCGAGGACGGCCGGCTCCCCAGCATCTGGGACACCTTCTCCCACACGCCCGGCAAGGTCGTCGGCGGCGACACCGGCGACGTCGCCTGTGACCACTACCACCGGTGGCCGCAGGACCTGGACCTGATCGCCGACCTCGGCATCCCGTCATACCGGTTCTCGGTCGCCTGGCCGCGGGTCATGCCCGACGGCCGCAACGTCAACCAGGCGGGAGTCGACTTCTACAAGGAGCTCGTCGACGGCCTGCTGGCGCGAGGGATCATGCCACTGATGACGCTGTACCACTGGGACCTGCCGCAGGCGCTCGAGGACGAGGGCGGCTGGCGCAAGCGAGACGTGGTCGGCCGCTTCACCGACTACGCCCTGGTGCTGGGCAAGGAGCTCGGCGACCGGGTGCCCGCGATCACGACCCTCAACGAGCCGTGGTGCTCGGCCTATCTGGGCCACGCGTCGGGTGAGCACGCCCCCGGCCTCAACGAAGACCGGCTCGCGTACCCCGTGGCGCACCACCTGAACCTCGCGCACGGTCGCGCGGTCACGGCACTGCGCGGGGTGCTGCCCGCCGCCGCGCAGATGTCGGTGACCCTGAACCTGCAGCACGTGGTGCCGGCGTCGGACACGGAGGCCGACCTGGCCGCCGCCAGGCACGTCGACGCCATCGCCAACCGGATCTTCCTCGACCCGATGCTGCGGGGCAGCTATCCCGACGACCTGCTGGCCGGTACGGCGCACCTCACGGACTGGTCCTTCGTGCGCGCGGGTGACCTCGAGGAGATCCGGGCACCGCTGGACTTCCTCGGCGTGAACTACTACATGCCGAGCGTGGTCGGCGCCGACCCCGCAGGAAGGCGGCTACCCGGCACCGACCGTGCCTTCGGCATCGAGACGGAGAGCCGCCGCACGATCATGGGGTGGCCGATCGACCCGTCCGGGCTCCGTGACCTGCTGCTCCGGGTGCACCACGACTACGGGATCCCGACCATGGTCACCGAGAACGGCATGGCGGACCACGACGTGGCCGTCGACGGGCGGGTTCACGACGACGCTCGGATCGACTACATCCACGGTCACCTCGGCGCTGTTCTCGACGCGGTGGCCGCCGGCGCCGACGTCCGCGGCTACTTCGAGTGGACCTTGCTCGACAACTTCGAGTGGGCGTGGGGCTACGACAAGCGCTTCGGGCTGGTACACGTGGACTTCGACGACCAGGCGCGGACCGTCAAGGACTCCGCGCGCTGGTACGCCGACGTGGCTGCGCGCAATGCGCTGCCGGACGAGTTGCCGGGCGTCAGCGGAAGTCGATGAGCAGCGTGCCGGGATCCTCGGGCTCGGCCGGTGGTGGGGCCTCGGCGTCCGCATCGGGCGGCGCCTCGTCCTCCGGGTCCTGACGCTGCACCACGGTGCGGTAGCAGCGCGTGACGTAGGGCAGCCGCATGCCGTCGTGCCCGCGGCCGAAGCCGTCGTACATCTCGCCGACCTCGCGCAGCGTCTGCTCGCGCTCGTCGGCCGTCATGACCGCGACGTTGGAGCGGGAGGCGACCAGGTCGAGCAGCCCGGCACGGTCGAGGTCCTGCCAGTGCCGGTAGCTCGCGCTGTCGACCCAGCCGAAGTGCCGGTCGTCGCCGAGCAGCCGAACCGGGTCGCGCTCCTGCTCCTGGGTGCCGATCAGCCGTCCCAGCCGACGTACCCAGGGGATGCCCTCGTCGCGCACGTTCCAGACCATCGCCAGCACCCCTCCTGGGCGCAGCACGCGGGCGATCTCGGGCAGCGCCCGGGCCCGGTCGAACCAGTGGAACGACTGCGCCGCGACCACCACGTCGACCGACCGTGAGGCCACCGGTATGCGCTCAGCGGCACCGCTGCAGGCATGGGCGCCGGGGACACGCGCCTGGAGCAGACGCAGCATCCTGTCGTCGGGATCGGTCGCGACCACCTCGTGGCCGAGGGCGACGACCTGCGCGGTGAGCTTGCCGGTGCCGGCGCCCAGCTCGAGCACGCGGGCCGGCTTGGGGCCGACCAGCCAGGCGGCGCCCGCGGGCGGATACGACGGGCGGGCCCGGTCGTAGCGGTCGGCGGCGTCGCCGAAGCTCAACCGCTCGCCTGCCACCGTGAATTCCTTCCGTACGCCGTGCGTTCGACGCTACCCGATAGCGTCTGCGCCGTGGCGCAGCAACGCGAAGGGGCGGATCCCCTTGCCTGGTTGGTGTCCCTCGAGGGTGTGCCGTCCGCGTTCGCGGGCACCCGCGACGGCATCGACGCGCTGCTGCGCGATCGCGGCCTGCGCCGCACCGACCCGGCGCAGACCGTCGAGTCGCTGCTGCGTGGCGCGCACGCCTCGGCCGTGCTCTCCGGATCAGGCTCGACGCTCGACGAGGTGCGAGCGGGCGAGGGCGACGAGGTCGCGCGGGCCGCCGCGCGGATGAGCACGGCCCTGCTCTCGCTGGTGCCGGTGGTCGGGCACTCGCCGCTGCAGGCGCTGTCACGCCTGCACGTGCTGGCGGCGGGCACCGACACGGCTGGCCGGCCCGCGACCCCGGGGGCCGCCGACCGGATGTCCGCACTCGGGTCCGCGCTCGGCGCCGTCACCCGGGCGCCGGCGCTGCTGGTCGCTGCGGTGGCCCATGCCGAGGTGGCGACGGTCGCACCCTTCGGCTCGTACGACGGGCTGGTGGCGCGGGCCGCCGAACGGCTGGTGCTCGTCGCGCGGGGGGTGGACCCGGCGTCGCTCGTCGTACCGGAGGCGGGTCATCTGGCGCTGCGTGCGGAGTACGAGTCCAACCTGCGCGCCTACGCCGGCGGTGGTCGCTCGGGCCTGCACGCCTGGCTGCTCTACGCCGCCGAGGCTCAGGCCCGGGGCGCGGAGTCGAGCCCGCTGCTGGGCTGAACCGCCGAACGGCACCGACGTACGAAGACGTCGATGCCGTTCATGGCACACGAATACCTGGCTACCAGGCGTGCTTTTTCTAAGTGTTGCCCTGGGCAGATCCCAGATGACAAACGCCCTGTAGGAAGGGTAGATCGCCGCGTGGGTACCTGGATCCGTGTGACGCTCTTGAGTTGTCCTGTGCTCCTTTGTACGCCGGGTCGGTAATGAGTTCAAGGGTTGCCATCGGCCTATGGGAGTGGTCCAATCCGGCCTTGCCAGATGGCCATCCGGGCGCGTCACACCCTGGCTCAGGCGGAGCTGCTGCGGCGTCGCAGGTTGATCCAGATGGCACCGCCGACGGCGACCGCGCCGCCCACCGCGAGCGCGGCCAGCGTGGGTTTGGCCGGGGGCAGCCGGACCCGGCTCTGCAGCGCGACGGGCTTGTCGAAGGACAGCACCGGCCACCCCCGGTCCTTCGCCACGCGGCGCAGGTCCTTGTCGGGGTTGACCGCGTGCGGGTGCCCAACCGCCTCGAGCATGCTGACGTCGGTGACCGAGTCGCTGTAGGCGTAGCTGCGGGTCAGGTCGTAGCCACGCTTGCGCGCCAGGTCCTGGATCGCCTTGGCCTTGTTCTCCGCGTAGGCGTAGAACTTGATGCCGCCGGTGTAGCGGCCGTCCTCGACCGCCATCCGGGTGGCCACGACGTGGTCGGCGCCGAGCATCTCGCCGATCGGCTCGACCACCTCGGAGCCCGACGTCGACACGATGATCACGTCACGCCCGGCAGCGTGGTGCTCCTCGATCAGGCTCACCGCCTCGTCGTACACGAGCGGGTCGACGATGTTGTGCAACGTGTCGGCGACGATCGCGCGCACCGTCTGCACGTCCCAGCCGGCGCAGAGGTCCGACATGAACTGCCGCATCTTCTCCATCTGGTCGTGGTCGGCGCCGCCGACCAGGTAGACGAACTGGGCGTAGGCGCTGCGCAGCATCGCGCCCCGGGTTATCAGGCCTCCGGCCTGGAAGGGCCGCGAGAACGCCAGGGTGCTCGACTTCGCGATGATGGTCTTGTCGAGGTCGAAGAACGCGGCCGTCGGGCGGCCCACCGGGGACATGCGGCAAGTCTAGGGAGGGGATCCGACGCCTCAGCGCGGCACGGTCAGCCGCCCGGAGACGGTGGTGACGGTCGTGCACCGGGCCGGCGTACCGCGGCACTCCACGAGCTCGGAGGTGTTCCCGCGCCGACCGATCACGTACGCCGCCGCGCCGTCGCGGGCGAAGGCGACGGTGGCGACCCGCGAGCGGGACGGCAGCCCAGTCGGTATCTCGACCCCGCTGCGGGCGTCGAGCAGGACCGGGAGCCCGGACGCGGGGAGAACGAGCACCCGGCCCCCGTCCGCGGACAGGACCGCGCGCGGGAATGAGAGCGCTTCTCGTCGCCACAACCGCCTGCCCGCCCGCGTCGCGACGATGCTCGTGCCGTGGCGGCTCGTTGCGACGACGAGGTCGCCCACACGGGTGAGGAACGCCGGGTGATCCGGACCGGTGTGGGTGACGCGATCCGCGTCGAGGTCCCAGGCCACGACGCCTCCGATGAAGCCGTAGTAGGCGGTGCCTCCGGTCAGGGCGAGCGGCCGCGCGAAGCGGAAGAAGTCCAGGGGGTCGAGAGAGGTGCGGATCGCGACCGAGTGGCCCTCACGTGCGTCGAACACGACGAGCTGGTGGGTGTAGGTCCGCCAGAACACCCAGCCCCGTGCGGGATCCGCTACCAGCCCGGGAGCCGCGTTGTGCCCGATCTCAGCGGTGCCGCCCTCCTCGTCGACCAGCACGATGTCCGCCTCCTGGGTGCGGTAGACGGCGCCCACGCCCGGGTCGGTCAGGTCGGTCGCCCCCCGCACCGGCAGCGTGAGGGCTCCGACGTGCAGCCGGCCGTCGGCGAGGTAGGGGAGGGTCGCGGTCGTCGCACGGGAGGTCCTCGGCGGTGCTGCGGGCGGGGCTGCCGGGTCGTGGAGGAGGACGAACGTCCCGGCTGCGAGCAGGGCCACGACCGTGGCGACGCCCGCGAGCACGCGGCCTCGGGCGCCTCGGGAGCGACCGTTGCCGGCCACGATCGCGTCGAACGGCGGCGGACCGACCTCGACGTCGTCCGGTGCGCGGCCGAGCAGCCCGAGCGGGTCGGCCTCCTCGAGGTGGTCGCCGACGGCGATCGAGCCGCTCCCCAGCACCGCGCCGACCTGCGCCTCGGTCAGTCCGCCCACCGTGTGCAGCACCAGCGCCGTCCGTCGGGTGTGCCGTCGGCGGGTCTCCGGCCAGGTGTGCAACAGCCGTCGGAACACCTGCACGTCGACGTCGTCCGCCCGGCGGACCCGCGCCCACGACCGGTGGACCCGGCTCAGGGCGGTGCGCGTGACCTGCTCCGCACGGCCCGTGGGGCAGCCGAGAAGCACCAGCGTGCGGACGAGGGGCTGCCAGCGCAGGCCGACGTACGCCGCAAAGTCGTCCTCGCTCGCGCGGTCCACGTCTCACCAGACCATCCCGCACCGTTTCGCGTCCACAGCCCCGCACCGTCGGTCTACCGTCCACCGGCGTCCGGGGGTGGCTCCCGCTACTACGCCGGCCCCGGCAACGTTCTCGCCATGAGCACTTCCGGGCAGCCGCCCCTGCTGGTGACCGGCGACGAGCCGCTCCTCGATGACCTGCTCCGGCTGTCGGCCGCAGCCGGGGTCGTGCCCGACGTCGCCCACGACGTCGCGGCGGCGCAGCGGGGATGGTCGGCGGCGGCCCTGGTCCTGGTCGGGGCGGACCAGGCCGCCGCACTCGCCCGGATCGAGCCGCCCCGCCGACCGCAGGTGCAGGTGGTGGCGCGCGGGGCGGTGCCCGACGGGCTGTTCCGGTCTGCGCTGGCGCTCGGCGCGGAGCACGTCGCCGAGCTGCCGCTGTCGGAGGCCTGGCTGGTGGAGCTGCTCACGGACGCCGGTGACGGGGCGGCCAGCCGGGGTGTCGCGATCGGAGTCGTCGGCGGGTCGGGCGGTGCCGGCGCCACGGTGTTCGCGAGCGCGCTGGCCCTGACGCTCGGCGCCGACCGGGCCACGCTCCTCGTTGACGCCGACCCGTTGGGAGCCGGCATCGACCGGGTGCTCGGCATGGAGTCGCTCGACGGCATCCGCTGGGACGCGCTGCACCACACGACCGGCCGGCTCAGTGCGCGGTCGTTGCGCGACGCGCTGCCGCGCCGCAGCGGGGTCTCCGTCCTGACCTGGGCGGCAGACCGACCCACCGGGCTCCAGGCCTTCGCAATGCGCGAGGTGCTCTCCGCCGGGCAGCGCGGTCACGGGGCGCTGGTGCTCGACCTGCCCCGGCATCCCGATCCCGTGATCGAGGAGGTGCTCGCCCGGCTCGACCACGTGGTCGTGGTCAGTGGTGTCACCGTGCCGGCCGTCACCGCGACCTCACGTGTCACCGCGCGGCTGGTCGGCCTCTCCGCGACGTCCCATCTCGTGGTCCGCGGCAGCGGCGGCGTCGACCCCACCGCGATCGGCCGGCTGCTCGGCCTGCCCGTGGCGGTCGCGATGCCCGACCAGCGTGGGCTCGACGAGGCGATCGACCTCGGAGTCGGGCCGATGCGCTCGCGTCGGGGGGCGCTCGCCCGGGCCGCACGCGAGGTGGCCGGGCGCGTGGTGCTCGGGGACGGACTCGCGGCATGAGCAGCCCGACGGTCCCGGCCGCGATGCTGGAGCAGGTGCGCGACCAGCTCGCGCGCGAAGGCGCCGAGCTGACCCCCGAGCACGTCGCGCAGGCGCTGCGCGACCGCGGCCGGCCCGTGGGTGACGCCACCGTGCTCGCCGTCCACGACGCCCTGCGGCGCGACGTCGTCGGTGCGGGGCCGCTCGAGCCCCTCCTCCGCACGGAGGGCGTCACCGACGTGCTGGTCAACGGGCCCGACCGGGTCTACCTCGACCGCGGTCGCGGGCTCGAGCCGACCGGCGTCCGGCTCCCCGACGAGGAGTCCGTGCGCCGTCTCGCACAGCGGCTCGCGGCGTCGGGCGGCCGGCGGCTCGACGACGCGACGCCGTACGTCGACCTGCGGCTGCCCGACGGCAGCCGGTTCCACGCCGTGCTCGCGCCGGTCTCCCGGCCCGGCACCGTGCTGTCGCTGCGGGTGCCGCGGGCGCGGGTGTTCACGCTGGCGGAGCTGGTCGAGGCCCGCGCGCTGCCCGAGGAGGGCGCCTGGCTGCTTCGCCGGATCGTCGAGAGCCGGCTGGCCTTCCTGGTCAGCGGTGGCACGGGGTCGGGCAAGACCACGCTGCTCAACGCTCTTCTCTCGCTGGTCGACCCGACCGAGCGGCTGGTTCTGGTCGAGGACGCAAGCGAGCTCCGGCCCGACCATCCCCACGTCGTGGGCCTGGAGGCGCGCCCCGCCAACATCGAGGGCGCCGGCGAGATCACGCAGCGCACCCTGGTGCGCCAGGCGCTCCGCATGCGGCCCGACCGGCTTGTGGTCGGCGAGGTCCGCGGCGACGAGGTGACCGACCTGCTGGCCGCGATGAACACCGGCCACGAGGGCGGCTGCACCACGCTCCACGCCAACTCGGCCGCCGATGTGCCCAGTCGGATCGAGGGCCTGGCGCTCGCCGCGGGTCTTCCGCTGGCCGCCGTGCACAGCCAGCTGGTCTCGGCCCTCGACGCGGTGGTCCACCTCGGCCGGGGGCGCGACGGCCGCCGCCAGGTCCGCGAGATCGGCATCGTGGTGAAGGTCGACGGGATCGCCGGGGTGGCTCCCGCGGTGACGTTCGACGACGGCGAGGTCCACACGCATCCGGCTGCCGACGCGCTGCTCGAACGGCTCACCTGATGGTCGTCCTCGCCGTCCTCCTGGCCGGGTCGGCTGCGGTCCTCGCCTTCCCGGACCAGGCACCCCGCCGCGGCCCGCAGCGCCTCGCGCGTCGCCGGCCGCCGCCGACCCTGCTGGTCGTCCCGCTGGCGGTGCTGCCGGTGCTCCTGCTCCAGGGCCGACAGCTGGTGCTCGGCCTGGTCGGCGTGCTGGTGGTGGCCGCCGGGCACCGGTTGCTCGCGCGCCGGCGTGCCGCGGCCCGGGCCGCTGGTCGGGCGGCGCGGGTGCAGGCTTACTGCGAGTCGGTGGCGGCTGACCTGGCCGCCGGACAGCCACCGCACCGGGTGCTCGCGCGGTCGGTCGCCGAGTTTCCGGAGTTCACCGCTGCTGCCTCCGCTGCCGAGCTCGGCGCCGACGTGCCCGACGCCCTGCGCAGGCTGGCGCGGACGCCGGGAGCGGGGGAGCTGAGGCTGGTCGCCGCCGCGTGGCAGGTCGCGCACCGGTCCGGCGCTGGGCTGGCCGAGGCGCTCGAACAAGTGGGCCGTGGCGTCCGGGCCCGCCGCCGCACCGCCCGGCTGGTCGCCGCCGAGCTGGCGCCTGCCCACGCGACGGCGCGGATGATGGCGTGCCTGCCGCTGGTGTTCGTCCTGGCCGGGTCCGGCCTGGGTGGTGACCCGGTGGCCTTCCTGATCGCCACCACCCCCGGGCTGGCCTGCCTGTCCGCCGGCCTCGCACTCTCCTATGCCGGGCTCGAGTGGTTGCAGCGGATCGCCGACGCGGTGCTCCGCGGATGACCGTTCTGGTCGCCGTGCTCGCCGCCGCAACGGTCGCCGTCGCGCTTCCACCGGTGCCACGGCTGCCGCGATCCGTCGCCGCGCCGCCCGTGCGGCGCGACGACCGGGCACCGCTGGACCGGTGGCGGGTGCCGCTTGCGGTCCTGACCGGTGCCGGCGTGGGCGTCTTCCTCGGTGGCGCTGCCGGGATCGCCGCCGGGCTGCTGGCGGGCGCGCTCGCATGGCGGGTCCTCGGCCGGGTCGAGAGTCCGGCCGCCGTCCGCCGACGGGAGGCCCTGGCACGCGACCTGCCGGGGGCGGTCGACCTCCTGGTCGCGGCGTTCGCCGCGGGTGTCGCGCCGGGACCCGCTCTGGGGCTGGTCGCCGACGCCCTCGACGGGCCGGTCTCCGCCGAGCTCGGGGCCCTCCACCGGCGGCTCGACCTGGGGGCCGACCCCGCCAGCGTGTGGTCCGAGCTGGCGGCGCACCCCCAGCTGGCGCCGCTCGGCCGTGCGCTCGCGCGCGCCCACGACACGGGCGCATCGGTCACCACCGCCGGTGCGCGGCTCGCCCGGGAGCTCCGGGAGCGGGCCCGCGCCGAGGTCGAGTCGCGTGCTCGCAGCGTTTCCACGCGGGCGGCGGCACCGCTCGGCATGTGTTTCCTCCCGGCGTTCGTGCTGCTCGGGATCGTGCCCCTCGTCGCGGGGCTCGTCGGTTCGCTGGGGCTCCTCCGGTGAGCACCCGGCCGGACACCACCTGTCCACAGCGACCCGCTCGCCGACGGTTCTCCACCACGGCCCACGACCTCGTGGCAGCGGGTCTCCTCGACGAGAAAGGTCAGTCCTGCAAGGAGAAACCTCGGGGGGCCGTCCTCCGGGCAGGAGACAACAAGGAGTCAACATGAGCAACGCGACCCTCACCCGGTTCCGGGACGAGGCGGGCACCACGACCGCGGAGTACACCGTCGTCACGGGCGCCGCCTGCGGCTTCGGCGCCCTCCTCTACAAGCTGCTGACCAGCGAGTGGGGACAGCGGCTGATCGAGACCGCATTCAAGGCCGTCCTCAAGCTGATCGGGTTCTAGGGGGTGTCTGATGGGTCTCGGCCGTCGCGAGCGTCGTCCGGTGCGTGCGATGGCAAGGCCGAGGAGGGAAGGCGCGGCAGCGCCGCGTTGACCGACGAGAACGCCGCCAGCGTGCGTGCCGGGCGAGGCGCAGCAGGCCATGGATCCATCAGACGCGCCCTATACCCACCGGACGCGGGTGGTTGCCGGCATCCACGACGTGCCGGCGACCACCCGTGGGGAGAGGAGGCGCAGATGCGCGAGACCGACGAGTCCGGCACGGTGACCGCGGAGGCAGCGGTGGTGATGCCGGTCGTGCTGCTGTTCACGATCGGCATGGCCTGGCTGGTGAGCCTCGGGGTGACCCACGTGCGGGCGGTCGATGCCGCCCGTGAGACGGCGCGCACCGTGGCGCGCGGGGAGTCGGTCGGCGTCGGGAGTGCGGTCGGGCGGCGGGTCGCGACCGCGGGCTCGGCCGTGCACGTCGAGCGTGGCAGCCGGCTGGTGGTGGTCACCGTCCGGTCGCCGGTGCGGGGTCCGGGTGGGCTCCTCGGGTTCCTACCGTCCTTCGACGTGCACGCCCAGGCGGTCGCGGTGCGGGAGCCGCACCAGTGAGCCGGCGGACCGGACGCCGACCCCACCGAGGAGAACGCGGCAGCATGACCGTGCTCGGGATCGCGATGACCGGGCTGCTCCTGACGTTCTCCTTCGCGTGTGCAGGCGTCGCGGGCATCGTCGTGGCGCACCGCCGGGCCCAGGCGGCCGCCGACCTCGGGTCGTTGGCGGGCGCGACCGCGATCCAGCATGGGCATGCCCCGTGCCCGGCCGCGGCCGACGTGGCCCGTCGCAACGGTGGGCGCCTCGTCGGGTGCACCGTGCGGGGTGAGGTGGTGACGGTCATGGTGGAGGCCGCGACACCGCGGCTGCTGGGCGCGGTGCACCACACGCGGGCATCCGCGCGGGCCGGGCCGGTCTGGTCGGGCGGGCTGGTGCCGCGGTGAGCCGACGGTTCAGTCCGCCGCCCGGAGGAGCACGTCCAGGAGCCGGATCGCGCCGGGCTTGTCGAGCGGCTCGTTGCCGTTGCCGCACTTCGGCGACTGCACGCACGACGGGCAGCCCTCGTCGCAGCGACACGTCGCGATCGCCTCGCGGGTCGCCCGCAACCAGTCGGCCGCGGTGCCGAAGCCCCGCTCGGCGAACCCCGCCCCGCCCGGGTGCCCGTCATACACGAAGACGGTGAGCCGGCCGGTGTCCGCGTGCAGCGCGGTCGAGACCCCGCCGATGTCCCAGCGGTCGCAGGTCGCGAACAGCGGCAGCAGGCCGATCGACGCGTGCTCCGCCGCGTGCGCCGAGCCCGGCAGGTCGGCCACCTCGAGCACCGCCCCCAGCGCGTCGGCCGGGATCGTCCACCAGACGGCGCGGGTGTCGAGGGTGCGTTCGGGGAGGTCCAGGGGTTCCTCGCCGATCACCTCGCCGGAGCGCAGACGCCGCTTGAGGAACGACACGACCTGGTGGGTGACGCGCACGTCGCCGAAGCTCACCCGGGCATCGCCCCAGGTTTGGTGCCGCTGCTCGCGCGTGATCTCGATGTCGGTGATCTCGCGTGCCGACGTCGAGTAGTCGGGGTCGGCGCGCACCACCACCGCGACGTGCTCGTCGAGGTCGAGCTCCAGGACCAGCCAGGTCTCGCCCTGGTGGAGGTACACCGCACCCGTGTGCGCGGTTCCGTGTGCGGACGAGGCGTCGACGGTGCCGAGCACCCGTCCCGTGACGTCCTCCACCAGGCGCACCGGCCGACCTCCCGACGACCGGATGTCGGCGAGGTCGCTGGCACGGCGGCGCTCGGTCCAGTACCAACCGCTGGGCCGCTTCCGGAGCAGGCCGGCGGCGGTGAGGGCGTCGACGGCGGCCGGGGCCTCGGCCCCGAACAAGGAGAGCCCCTCCGGCGTCAGGGGCGACTCCGCCGCGGCGGCACACAGGTGGGGGCCGAGCACGTAGGGGTTGTCCGGGTCGAAGACAGACGCCTCGACCGGTGCCCCGAGCAGAGCATCGGGGTGGCTGACGAGGTAGGTGTCCAGGGGGTCATCGCGCGCCACGAACACCCCGAGGGCGTCGCCGTGACCGCGACCGGCGCGCCCGAGCTGCTGCCACAGCGCGGCGCGAGTGCCCGGGAAACCGGCCAGCAGCACGGCGTCGAGCCCGGAGATGTCGATGCCGAGCTCAAGAGCGTTGGTCGCGGACAGTCCGACCAGCCGGCCGCTGCGGAGCGCGTGCTCGAGCGCTCGCCGTTCCTCGGGCAGGTACCCGCCGCGGTAGGCCGCCACCCGGTCGGCCAGCTCGGGCTCGACCTCGGCCAGCAGCCGCCGGGTGGTCAGCGCAACCGTCTCCGCTCCCCGCCGCGAGCGCACGAACGCGAGTGTCCGCACGCCCTCGAGCACGAGGTCGGTGAGCAGGTCGGCCACCTCGGCCCCGGACGACCGGCGCACCGGGGCGCCGTTCTCCCCGGACATCGAGGTGAACGGCGGCTCCCAGAGGGCGAGCGCGATCTGTCCACGCGGCGAGGTGTCGTCGGTGACCGCGACGGTCGGCAGCCCCGTGAGCCGCTGGGCCGCGACCCCGGGTTCGGCGACGGTGGCGGATGCCAGCACGAACGTCGGGTCCGCGCCGTGGAGCGCACAGATGCGGCGCAGCCGGCGCACCACCTGGGCGACGTGGGCACCGAAGACACCGCGGTAGTGGTGGCACTCGTCGATCACGACGTACTCCAGCGAGCCGAAGAACTTCGACCAGCGCGCGTGGCCGGGGAGCAGGGACCGGTGCAGCATGTCGGGGTTGCTGAGCACGTACTCCGCGTGGTCGCGGGTCCACTCACGTTCGTCAGGTCCGGAGTCGCCGTCGTGCGTCGACACCCGGACGTCCACGCCGAGCGAGCGGATCGCTGCGAGCTGGTCCTGGGCCAGCGCCTTGGTGGGCGAAAGGTAGAGCACACTCGCCCCGCGCTGGCCACGAGCGCCACGCCGCGCCCGGATCGCAGTCAGCCCGGGAAGCAGGTAGCCCAACGACTTGCCGGACGCGGTGCCCGTCGACACCACGACGTGGTGCCTGTCGTACGCCGCCTGGGCGGCCTCGACCTGGTGCCGCCACGGGCGCTCGACCCCGCGGCGCGCCAGGGCGGAGAGTACCCCCGGATCGACCCAGGAGGGCCAGTCGGCGTAGGTGGGTGAGCGTGGGGGGAGGACCTCGAGGTGGGTCAGGCGTTCCGGGCGTCCGGGCGCGGCGGTCAGGCGGTCGAGCAGCGCACGAGGGTCGGTCGGCCGATCCGGGCTGCTCACGCGGGAAGTCTCCCAGCATGGGCAGGTCTGTACCGACGGGTGAGTCGCAGGCGCTGGCTTCGTGGTTGAATACGGCTTGGCTGCCCTACTGTGGCCAAAGGGAGGAGGGGGACTTCGTGGATCTTTCGCTCGAGACTCGGCACACCGACGATGTCACGATCGTTGCCGTCGGTGGCGAGATCGACGTCTACACGGCACCCAAGCTCCGCGACAAGGTCACCGAGCTCGTCGGGGAGGGCCACTACAACCTCGTCATCGACATGGAGAACGTCGAGTTCCTCGACTCGACCGGCCTCGGCGTGCTGGTCGGCGGCCTGAAGAAGGTCCGCGCGCACGACGGCTCGATGGAGATCGTCTGCAACCAGGACCGGCTCCTCAAGATCTTCCGGATCACCGGCCTGGCCAAGGTCTTCACGATCCACGACTCCGAGGCCGCTGCGCTCTCTGCGCACTGACCAGCCGCCGGTGCCTCAAGGTCTCCCCGGCGGGACCCTCCCGTGATCTGCGGACCGCTTCCACGTAGACTCCGCCGCGGTCCGTCCGTCTTGCAACCCGCATCGCATATCCGAGGAGAACCATGACCGGGCTCAACCCCGACGTCGTGCACCTCTCTGGCGGCAACCTCGTCCTGATCATCATCGTGGCCCTGATCGCGCTCGGCGCGCTCGCGATGGCTGCCATGTTCCGCAACGAGGTCCTTGCCGCCGGTGAAGGCACCGAAAACATGAAGAACATCGCCCAGGCGGTGCAGGAGGGCGCCAACGCCTACCTCCAGCGCCAGTTCCGCACGCTCTTCGTCTTCGCCGGCGTCGCGTTCGTGGTCCTGCTGGCGCTGCCCGCCGACGACATCTGGGTGCGGATCTTCCGCTCCTTCTTCTTCCTGGCGGGGGCCGGATTCTCGGCTACGGTCGGCTACCTCGGCATGTCCCTGGCGGTGAAGGCCAACCTGCGCGTCGCGGCTGCCGCCGAGACCCAGGGCCGCGACCCGGCGATGACGATCGGCTTCCGCACCGGAGCCATGGTGGGCATGCTCACCGTCGGCCTCGGTCTGTTCGGTGCCGCGGTCGTTGTGATCGCGTTCGGCAGCGAGGCGCCCCACGTGCTGGAGGGCTTCGGCTTCGGCGCCGCGCTGCTGGCGATGTTCATGCGTGTCGGCGGCGGCATCTTCACCAAGGCCGCCGACGTCGGCGCCGACCTGGTCGGCAAGGTCGAGAACAACATCCCCGAGGACGACCCCCGCAACGCGGCCACGATCGCCGACAACGTGGGCGACAACGTGGGCGACTGTGCGGGCATGGCGGCCGACCTCTTCGAGTCCTACGCCGTGACCCTGGTCGCGGCGCTGATCCTCGGCTACGCCGCCTTCGACGCGAAGGGCCTCGTGTTCCCGCTGCTGATCCCCGCGATCGGCGCGCTGACCGCGGTGCTCGGTGTCTACCTGTGCAAGCCGCGGACCGGTGAGAACGGCCTGACCACGATCAACCGGGCCTTCTACATCTCGGCCGGGGTCTCCGCGGTGGCGTGCACCATCCTGAGCTTCGCCTACCTGCCCGGCTCGTTCGGCGACTTCGCCGCGCGGCTCGACGGGGTGGACGGCAACCCACGCATCATCGCGGCCGCTGCCGTCGTCATCGGCATCGTGATGTCCGCTGGCATCCTCGCGCTGACCGGCTACTTCACCGGCACCGAGCACCGCCCCGTCAAGGACGTCGGCAAGACGTCTCTGACCGGTGCGGCCACCGTGATCCTGTCGGGCCTCTCGGTCGGCTTCGAGTCCGCCGTCTACACGACGCTGCTCATCGGCGCCGCGGTGTTCGGGGCGGCCCTCCTCGGTGGCGCGACGCTCACCGTCTCGCTGTTCGCGGTGGCACTGGCCGGCTGCGGCCTGCTCACCACGGTCGGCGTGATCGTGGCGATGGACACCTTCGGTCCGGTCTCCGACAACGCGCAGGGCATCGCGGAGATGTCGGGAGACGTGAGCCCCGAGGGCGCACAGATCCTCACCGAGCTCGACGCCGTGGGCAACACGACCAAGGCGATCACCAAGGGCATCGCGATCGCGACGGCTGTGCTCGCCGCCACCGCGCTGTTCGGCTCCTACGCCACGTCCGTCGGCGAGGCCGTGGTCGAGGCGAGGACGAAGCTCGACCCGCTGACCTTCGTGGTCTTCAGCCCCGACGTGCTGGTCGGCGTGCTCCTCGGTGCCTCGGTCGTCTTCCTCTTCTCCGGCCTGGCGATCAACGCCGTGGGCCGCGCCGCAGGTGCGGTCGTGTTCGAGGTGCGTCGCCAGTTCCGGGAGATCCCCGGGATCATGGAGGGCACCGGTCGTCCGGAGTACGGCAAGGTCGTCGACATCGTCACCAAGGACTCGCTGCGCGAGCTGGTGACGCCCGGGATCCTGGCCGTGCTCGCTCCGGTCGCCGTGGGCTTCGGCCTCGGCGTCGGCCCGCTGGCCGGGTTCCTGGCCGGCGCGATCGGCACCGGCACGCTGATGGCGGTCTTCCTGGCCAACTCCGGTGGCGCGTGGGACAACGCGAAGAAGCTGGTCGAGGACGGCAACCACGGTGGCAAGGGGTCGCTCGCCCACGAGGCGACGATCATCGGCGACACGGTCGGTGACCCGTTCAAGGACACCGCCGGCCCCGCGATCAACCCGCTGATCAAGGTGATGAACCTGGTCTCGCTGCTGATCGCCGGAGCCGTCGTCCGGATGAGCATGGGCGCAGACCAGAACGACCCGCTCCGGATCATGATCGCGGTCGTGGCAGCGGCGATCATCGTGACCGCGGTCTACATCTCCAAGCGCCGTCCCGTGGCCATCGGCGGCGACGACGACGCGAAGCCGTCGGAGACGCGGCCGCTCCCGGCCCAGCACGGCTGACCGAGCAACGGACGCAGGAGGCCCCGGACCTGGTCCGGGCCTCCTGCGCTCCGCCTACGCTGGCGTGGTGCAGATCCCGGAGCTCGCCCGCGACATTCCCGGGGACATTCCCGGGGACCTGCCCGGGGACCTTCACGAGGCGCTCACCGCCGCCCGCTTCACGTACGACGAGGTGGCCGACGTGCTCGGCCCGGTCGCCCACGCGGCGCTCTCCCGGAACGAGACCACTCCCGGCGTCCGCGCCACTCGGGGCGGCACACCGGTCGAGACGCTGACCCGGCTCTGGCTGCTGCAGGCGCGCGTACCCGCGCCCGCGGCCGAGGCGGCACTCCCCGGGCTCGTCGACCGGCTGTGCGCGGCCGGCATCCTGGAGCGCTCGGTCGACGAGGTCGCGGCACGTGTCGACGTCCGTCCCTACGGCACCGACCAGGTGGCCGGCGGCGGCAACCTCTGGGTCGCCAGCGACCTGACGCCCGGCCTCGACGGCGCCCCGAACGCGGTCGGCAGCGACCACGTGCTCGGGATCAGCTCCGCCGCTACGTCGCTGGCCGAGATGACCGTGCGCGACCGGGTCGACCGCGCGCTCGACCTCGGCACCGGGTGCGGCGTCCAGTCCCTGCACCTCGCCGCGCACACCCGCCACGTCGTCGCCACCGACGTCAACCCACGCGCGCTCTGGCTGACCCGGCTCAACGCGGGCCTGAACGGGCTCTCGACAGGCTCCACCGCCGGGGGGATCGACGTCCGCGAGGGCTCCTTCTTCGAGCCCGTGAGAGGGGAGACGTTCGACCTGGTCGTGAGCAACCCGCCGTTCGTGATATCACCGGCCGCCGGCGACCGGCTCGTCTACCGCGACAGCGGCCTGCCCGGCGACGCGGTCGTCGAGCACATCGTGCGCGCCGTGCCCGGCCACCTCACCGAGGGCGGGCTGTGCCAGGTGCTCGGCAACTGGATGGTGCTGCGCGACCACCCCTGGGAGGAGCGCCTGACCGGCTGGGTCGCGGGCTGCGACGCCTGGGTGGTGCAGCGCGAGACCGTCGACCTGCCCACCTACGTCGAGCTGTGGCTGAAGGACGCCGGGCTGCACCCCTCGACCGGCACGGGGAGCACCGCGGACTACGTCCGGCGCTACGACACGTGGCTCGCCTGGTTCGAGGAGCAGGGCGCGGAGGCGGTCGGGTTCGGCTGGATCCACCTGCGCCGGGTCTCGACGGGCACCGGGGAGGTGCACCGCCTCGAGGACTGGCCCTACGCCGTCGCGCAGCCCCTCGGTGACGAGGTCGCCGCCCACTTCCGTCGTACGACGCAGCTGCGCGGGCTGTCAGACGCCCGGTTCCTCGCCACTCGGCCGGTGGCCCGCCCGGACGTCGTGCAGGAGACGCTCGGTGCGCCGGGTGCCGAGGACCCGGGTCAGATCGTGCTGCGCCAGCGGCTCGGCCTGCGCCGCGCCCGCCCGGTCGGCACGGCCGAGGCGGCCCTGGTCGGCGCCTGCGACGGTGAGCTGACTGTGGCCCAGATCCTGGCCGCGCTCGACCAGATCCTCGGTGCGCACGGGGGGTCGACGGGCGCCGTCCGGGACCTCGTCGCCGACGGGTTCCTCGAGCTCTGAGCCTGCTCGGTCGGGCGTCCGGGAATAGGGACCATGCCGTGGCCGCTGGACCCGGCGCGCTACCTTGACGTGGCACATACCCCCTCCAGCAGGAAGAAACCGCAGCCAACGTGAGCAAGCTCGTCATCGTCGAGTCACCGGCCAAGGCCCGCACCATCGCGGGCTACCTGGGCCGGGACTTCGTCGTGGAGTCATCGATCGGCCACATCCGCGACCTGCCCCAGGGGGCCGCGGACACTCCGGCGAAGATCAAGGACCAGCCGTGGGGGCGGATGGCCGTCGACGTCGACAACGGCTTCGAGCCGTACTACGTGGTGCCCCGCGACAAGAAGGCCCACATCACCAAGCTCAAGAAGCTGCTCAAGGACGCCGACGAGCTCTACCTCGCCACCGACGAGGACCGTGAGGGCGAGGCCATCGCATGGCACCTCCTCGACGAGCTGAAGCCGAAGGTGCCGGTCAAGCGGATGGTCTTCCACGAGATCACCAAGGCCGCCATCCTCGAGGCCGCCGACAACCCGCGCGACCTCGACATGGACCTGGTCGAGGCGCAGGAGGCGCGCCGGATCCTCGACCGGCTGTACGGCTACGAGGTGTCGCCGGTGCTGTGGCGCAAGGTGATGTCCGGGCTGTCCGCCGGCCGGGTGCAGTCCGTGGCGACCCGGCTCGTGGTGGACCGCGAACGGGAGCGGATGGCCTTCCGCGTCGCATCGTACTGGGACATCGAGGGCACCTTCGACGCCGGCGCCAAGCACGACCAGCGGATGTTCCCGGCGCGGCTGCACTCCGTCGACGGCGCCCGCGTCGCGAGCGGCGGCAGCTTCGGCACCGACGGCCTGCTGAAGGCGAGCGCCACCAACGGGAAGACGGGCGTCGTCCACCTCGACCGGTCCCGCGCCGAGGCGCTGGTCTCCGCGCTGCACGACACCGCGTTCGAGATCCGCTCGGTCGAGGCCAAGCCCTACCGCCGCTCGCCGTACGCCCCGTTCCGCACCACGACGCTGCAGCAGGAGGCCTCCCGCAAGCTTGGCTACGGCGCCTCGCGCACGATGCAGGTGGCGCAGCGGCTGTACGAGAACGGCTTCATCACCTACATGCGCACGGACTCGACCACGCTGTCCGGCACGGCGGTCAGCGCCGCGCGGCAGCAGGTCAGCGAGCTGTACGGAGCGGAGTACCTGCCCGACGCGCCGCGCACCTACGCCTCCAAGGTCAAGAACGCCCAGGAGGCGCACGAGGCGATCCGTCCGTCCGGTGACGCGTTTCGCACGCCCGCGCAGACCGGCCTCAACGGCGACGAGTTCCGGCTCTACGAGCTGATCTGGATGCGCACCGTCGCATCGCAGATGAAGGACGCCGTCGGCCAGTCGGTCTCGGTCCGGATCGGTGGCCCCGCGGCCACCGGCGAGGACGTCGTGTTCGCCGCCAGCGGCCGGGTGATCACGTTCCACGGCTTTCTCAAGGCCTACGTCGAGGGCTCGGACGACCCCTCCGCCGAGGCGGACGACCGTGAGACCCGGCTGCCCAACGTCGAGCAGGGTGACTCGGTGTCGGCGGCCTCGCTCAACGCCGTCGGCCACGAGACCAAGCCACCCGCCCGCTACACGGAGGCGACCCTGATCAAGGAGCTCGAGGAGCGCCTGATCGGCCGCCCGTCGACGTACGCGTCGATCATCGGCACCATCCTCAACCGCGGCTACGTCTACAAGAAGGGCACCGCTCTGGTGCCGGCCTGGCTTGCCTTCAGCGTCGTCAGGCTTCTCGAGGAGCACTTCCCGCGGCAGATCTCCTACGAGTTCACGGCCCGCATGGAGGACGTGCTCGACGAGATCGCCGGTGGCCGCAAGGACCGCAACACCGAGCTCGGTGAGTTCTACTTCGGCTCCCAGGACGTCGCCGGCCTGAAGAAGCTGGTCAACGAGCTCGGTGAGATCGACGCCAAGGAGCTGGCCACGTTCCGCGTGGGCGGGCCCGACTCCGGAATCGCCCTGCGCGTCGGCAAGTACGGCCCGTACCTCGAGGGACCCGGCGAGGACGGCACACCGGCCGGCAAGCGCGCCAACGTGCCCGATGACCTACCCCCCGACGAGCTCACGCTGGAGAAGGCGCGGGAGCTGCTGGCCACGCCGGCCGGCGAGGAGACCGCGCTCGGCGAAGACCCCGCGACCGGCAACCGGGTGGTCGCCAAGAACGGTCGCTACGGCCCCTACGTCACGGAGGTCCTGCCCGAGGACGCCCCGGCCAAGCAGAAGCCGCGCACCGGTTCGCTGTTCAAGTCGATGTCGCTCGAGACGGTCACGCTGGCCGACGCTCTGAAGCTGATGAGCCTGCCGCGCGTGCTCGGCGCGGACCCCGGCTCCGGGGAGGAGATCACCGTCCAGAACGGCCGCTACGGGCCGTACCTGAAGAAGGGCACCGACTCCCGCTCGATCGAGACCGAGGACCAGATCTTCACGATCACCCTCGAGCAGGCGCTCGCGGTCTACGCGCAGCCCAAGCAGCGCGGCCGGGCGGCTGCGGCCGCACCGCTCAAGGAGCTCGGCAACGACCCGGTCTCCGGGCAGCCGATCGCGGTCAAGGCCGGGCGCTTCGGCGAGTACGTCACCGACGGCGAGTACAACGCGACGCTCCGCAAGGACGACTCCGTCGACGCGCTGACCCTGGAGCGGGCGGCCGAGCTGCTCGCCGAGCGCCGCGCCCGCGGCCCGGCCAAGAAGACCGCCAAGCGGGGTGCCAAGAAGACCGCCAAGACGTCGGCGAAGAAGGCCACCAAGAAGACGGCTGCGAAGAAGAAGGCCACCGCCAAGAAGTCCTAGCGGTGGGTCATAGGGTGACCGCGTGTCCCGCACCCTGATCGACGACATCGAGCATGCGCCCACGCACTCGATGAGGGCCGTCCTGAAGATCCGGGACTTCCGCAACCTCTGGATCGGTCTCGGCCTGTCCAGCTTCGGTGACTGGCTCGGGTTGCTGGCGATCACGGCGATGGCCAACAAGCAGGCTGGCGACCTCAGCTCGCTGCTGGGCAACGCCGACTCCTACCAGCTGCGCAACTTCGCGATCGCCGGCGTGCTCTTCCTGCGGATCGTGCCCGCGCTGGTGATGGGGCCGATCGCCGGCTGGGTAGCCGACCGGCTCGACCGGCGGTGGACGATGATCGTGGGCGACTACCTGCGCGCGGCGCTGTTCCTGTCGATGCCGATCATCAACTCCCTCTACTGGGTGTTCGCGGCGACGGTGCTGATCGAGGCGATCAGCCTGGTGTGGGGGCCTGCGAAGGACGCGACGGTGCCCAACCTGGTGCCGCCGCACCGGCTCGAGGCCGCGAACCAGGTCAGCCTGGTCACGACGTACGGCTCCGCGCTGCCCGCGGCGTTCGCGTTCGTGGCGATGACGCTGCTCACCAAGGGGGTGCACCTGACCACAGGAATGTTCTCCGGCAACCCGATCCAGCTCGCGCTCTACTTCAACGCGCTCACGTTCCTCGTCTCCGGCGTCATCATCCAACGGCTGAGGACGATCCCCAAGGGGGCCGCGGCGTCCGGCGGGGGCCACGATGGCAGCCCGGTCAGGGTGGTCGTCGACGGCTGGAAGTACGCGATGGGTACACCCGTCATCCGGGGTCTCGTGGTCGGGATCGTCGGCGCGTTCGCGGCCGGCGGCATCGTGATCGGCCTCGCGCGCACGTACGTCCAGGACCTCGGAGGCGGCGATCCCGGCTACGGGCTCATGTTCGCGACCGTGTTCCTCGGGCTCGGCCTCGGCATGTGGCGCGGGCCGCGCCTGCTCCAGGGCCTGTCCCGGCGCCGGCTGTTCGGGGTGAGCCTCACCCTGGCCGGGCTGCTGCTGGTCCCGCTCGCCATGTTGAACTCGCTGGAGACCGCGACCGGGCTCACGATCGCGGTCGGGTTCTTCGCCGGCGTCGCCTGGGTCACCGGAAACACGATGCTCGGACTCGAGGTGCCCGACGAGCTGCGCGGGCGCACGTTCGCGTTCGTGGGGTCACTGATCCGGCTGGCGCTCGCGCTGGTCCTCGCCCTGGGCCCGCTCGCCGCCGGCTTCATCGGCACGCACATGGTTCCGGTGCCCAACTCGGACCACGAGCTCACATACAACGGCGCAGCCTGGACCCTCCTGGGCGCCGGGGTCCTGATGACCGTTGTCGGTCTGGCGTCCTATCGTCAGATGGATGACCGGAAGGGGATCTCGCTGGTGAGCGACCTGCGCCGCGCCGCGGGCAGCAGCCCCGGGGTCTACACGGCCCGGGGCCTCTTCGTCGCGTTCGAGGGAGGGGAGGGTGCCGGCAAGTCGACCCAGGCCAGGCTGCTCCTCGGCTGGCTCACCGAGGAGGGGTACGACGTGCTCCTCACCCACGAGCCGGGCGACACCGAGGTCGGCCAGAAGGTCCGCCAGATCGTGCTCGACCCGGCCACCGGCGCGCTCGCCGACCGCACCGAGGCACTGCTCTACGCCGCCGACAAGGCCGAGCACGTCGAGCGCGTCGTCCTGCCGGCCCTGGCCCGCGGTGCCGTGGTGGTGACCGACCGCTACGTCGACTCGACCCTCGCCTACCAGGGCGCGGGCCGGGCGATCCCCGACAACGAGCTCGAGCGGGTGGCGCGCTGGGCCACCGGCGACCTGCGCCCGCACCTGACCGTGCTGCTCGACCTGCCGCCAGGCGACGGCCTGACCCGGTTCGAGACCCGCGACCGGATCGAACAGGAGTCGCTGGCGTTCCATGAGCGGGTCCGCGAGGCGTTCGCGCTGATGGCGTCCGCCAGGCCTGAGCGCTACCTCGTCGTCGACGCCACCCAGCCGCCGGCCGCTATCGCCGACGTGATCCGGCGCCGGCTCGAACCCCTGCTCGGCCAGGCCGTCCGCCGCGAACCGGATCCGGACCCTGCATGAACATCACCCCACCAGGGCGCTTGCTGCGCTCCTCCCTCGCCGGGGACGCGTCGTGAGCGTCTGGAGCTCGCTGGTCGGCCAGGCCCGCGTGGTCGAGACGCTGCAGCGGGCGGTCGCCGGCGACATGACCCATGCCTGGCTGTTCACCGGACCGCCCGGGTCGGGCCGCTCCAACGCGGCCATCGCGTTCGCGGCGGCCCTCCAGTGCGAGCGCGGAGGTTGCGGCGAGTGCCACTCGTGCCACACCGCGATGATCGGCTCCCACGAGGCGATCTCGGTGACCCGCACCCAGAAGCTCTCGATCGGTGTCGACGAGGTGCGCGAGCTGGTGCGCAGCGCCGCACTCTCCCCGGTGGGCGACCGGTGGCAGGTGATGATCATCGAGGACGCCGACCGGCTCACCGAGCAGGCCTGCAACGCGCTGCTCAAGGCGATCGAGGAGCCGACCGCCCGCACGGTCTGGATCCTGTGCGCACCGACCGTGGAGGACGTGCTGCCCACGATCCGGTCCCGCACCCGCCTGGTGGTGCTGGCCACGCCCGCGCCGGCGGAGATCGCCGCCCACCTGGTCGCGCGTGACGGCGTGACGCCCGAGCGCGCGTCGTACGCCGCCCGCGCCAGCCAAGGCCACATCGGCCGGGCCCGGGCGCTGGCGACCGACGAGGCCACGCTCGCCCGGCGTCGCGAAGTGGTCTCCTTGCCGACCGAGCTCACCTCCCTGGGCCGGTGCGTGATCGCCGCTGCCAATCTCCACGACGCCGCCACGGAGGAGTCCGCTGAGATGACCTCGAGAATCGACGCTCGCGAGCGCGAGGATCTCGACCGCACCTACGGCGTGGTCGAGCGCGGCCGGCGCCCGCGCGACTACGCGCCCGCGCTCCGCGACCTCGAGAAACAGCAGAAGACCCGGGCCAAGCGGCGCGTGCTCGACGTGGTCGACCGCGGCCTGATGGACCTCGTCTCCGTCTACCGTGACGCGATCGCGGTGCAGCTCGGACGGGCCGACGGCCTGGTCAACGAGGAGCAGCGCCCC
>Ga0207708_10000151_pt1 | contig 55654 bp, 49 predicted proteins | sample KBSK5101metaG_FD_184340 | JGI IMG/M metagenome (GOLD analysis project Ga0207708, IMG submission 184340) | Corn, switchgrass and miscanthus rhizosphere microbial communities from Kellogg Biological Station, Michigan, USA - KBS K5-10-1 metaG... | ecosystem: Host-associated > Plants > Roots >... | reverse complement strand
TCGACATGGTGCCGGGCAGCCCGCGCAGCTGCGGCGGTGCGGCGTCATCCCCGGCCCCAGCCCCGGCATCGGCATCGGCACCGGCAGCGAGTGAGGCCGGCTCAGCGCCCCAGTCGGCGGAGCGGCGTACCTGCTCGCGGGTGTACCAGCCGGCCTCGACGATCTCGTCGGCGTCGATCACCAGCCGCGGATCGCCGGCCAGCCGGGCGGTGTAGCCCAACATCAGCGAGGCCGGGAACGGGTGCGGCTGGCTGGCCACGTAGGTCACGTCGCACACCTCGATGCCGACCTCCTCGCGGACCTCGCGGGCCACCGCCGCCTCCGCCGACTCGCCCGCCTCGACGAAGCCGGCCAGCACCGACATCCGGCCGGGCTGCCACTGCGGGCCGCGGGCCAGCACGCACCGGCCGGCGCCGTCGTGCACCAGCATGATCACCGCCGGGTCGGTGCGTGGGAAGTGCTCCGACCCGTCGGCCGGGCAGGTCCTGGTCCAGCCGGCCTTGCTCACCTCGGTGACCGCTCCGCAGCGCGGGCAGTGCCGGTGGGTCTGGTGCCAGGCCTGCAGCGCCACCGCGGTGGTCAACAGTCCGACATCGAGGTCGGTCAGCTCGGTGGCCAGCTCCCGCAGCCCCCGCCAGTCCGGCCCGGCAGCGCTGTCCGCAGATAGTTCCGCCGCCGCCAGCAGCGCCAGGTAGCGCACCCCGTCAGCGCCGCCCAGCCACACCCGCACCCCGTCCAGGCCGGCCGTCCCGGCCTCGGCCGGCGGCACGAACCGCAGCGCCGGGCCGTCCGGATCGACCGGTGCCCGGCCGGCCGGTGAGATCAGCAGCACCCGGCTGGCCGGATCGTCCCAGGCGGCGGCGAACCACTCCGGGTCGGTGCGGCGCTCGGCCATCCGGTCGTGCGCCGAGCGCGCCAGGATCGGCACGTCCGGCACCGCCCACGGGTCGCGCGCCGGCCGGTCAGCCGGCCCGGCAGCGACCCCGGAAGCGGGCGGGTCAGCGGCGCGGTCGGCGGCCAACGGCTACTCGACCTCCGCGATGCCGGCCAGCGGTTCGGTGATCGCCCCGGCGTCGCCGACCGCCACCCCGACCAGCCGGCGCGGCGCCAGGAACTCCCGGGCCACCTCGGCCACCTCGGCGACCGTCACCTTGGCCAGCCGGGCCGGATGGCTGGTCAGCCAGTCCAGCTCCACGCCGGCGCCGAGCAGGCTGACCGCGGTGCTGGCCAGGCCCGCCTGGGTGGCCGTCGAGATCGCCAGGGTGCCGATCGCGTACTGGCGGACGGTCTCCAGTTCGGCCTCGGTGACCGGCGCGGAGGCCATCCGGCCCAGCTCGTACAGGGTTTCCAGCAACGCGGGGGCGCTCACCTCGGTGGCGACGTCGGCGCTGATCAGGAACGAGCTGCGCAGCGCCGCGTGGTCCAGGGCGCTGCGGGGCGAGTAGGAGAAGCCCCGCCGCTCCCGGATGTTCTCCACCCAGCGGGAGGAGATGAAGCCGCCGAAGATCAGGTTCGCCAGCTGCAGCGCCGGATAGCGCTCGTCCTGCCGGGGCAGCGCGAGCCCGCCGAACCGGAAGGCGGTCTGCACCGAACCCGGCCGGTCCACGATCTGCAGCGGGCCGGCGGCGATCGGCGGCGGCGGGGTCGTCCTGCCGGCCGCGGCCGGACCGGTCCAGCCGGCCAGCGCGGACTCGGCCGCGGCCAGCGCCCGGGCCGGGGAGATGTCGCCGACGATCACCAGCAGGGCGCCGTCCGGACGGACCATGCCGGCGTGCAGGGTGCGCAGCTGCGCGGCGGTGGTGGCGCTGACCTCCTGCGGGTCCGGCAGCGTCCGCCCGTACGGGTGGCCGGGCGCCATCCGCATCGCCAGCGCCTCGCCGGCCATCACCCCGGCCTGCGAGCGGGACATGGTGATCCGCTCCAGCAGCCGGCCGCGCTCGCCACTGACCTCGGCGTTGGGATAGCTCGCCGAGGTCAGCAGCTCGGCGTAGAGGCCGAGCAGGGTGGGCAGCCCGGACGCGATCGCCGAGGACGAGATCAGCAGCCGGTCGGCGTCCGCGCCCACGCCCAGCTCGGCGCCCAGGTCGCCCAGCGCGATGGCCAGCCCGGCCCGGTCGTGCTCGGCGGTGCCGGTGCGGATGGTGCCGGCCAGCAGCGACGCGCGGGCCCGGTGCCGGGCCTTGGTGGAGAAGAACGGGATGCGCAACCGCACCTCGACCATCGGCACGGTCGGCCGGCGGATCACCACCACCCGCAGGCCGGACTCCAGCACCCGCTCGGAGTAGCTCAGCTTCTTCGGCCTGGCGGGCTGGGTCAGTCCCGGGACCGGCAGTACGGCAGTCACTTGGCAGCTCCCGGTACCAGTTCGACCACGGCCCGGCTGGTCGGGGCCAGCGCGCGGGCCGCGGCGCGGATGTCGTCGTCGGTGATCGTGGCGAGCAGTTCCGGCAGCCGCAGGATCAGCTCGGCGTCGTCGAAGATCAGCTGGAACTTGCCGAACTCCAGGCAGCGGTTGAGCACGTTGTCCAGCTCATGGGAGATGGTGGCGGCCAGCTGCACCCCGGCCCGGCGCAGCTCGCCGGGCTCGGTGCCCTCGGTGGCCAGCCGGTCCAGCTCGGCATCCACGGCGGCGATCACCTTCTCGGTGCCGGCCCGGTCGGCGTAGTGGGCGGTGATGGTCAGCCGGGTCGGGTCGCGCTCCTCCAACGGGTCGCCGAAGGTGCCGAGGTAGGCGCTGATGTCGGTGACCAGCCCCTTGTCCTGCACCAGCGCGCGGTGCAGCCGGGAGGCGTCGCCGTTGGACAGGATCTCGGCCAGCACCACGCTGGTCAGGTAGCCGGCGAAGTCGGCCGCCGGGTCGATGACCCGGTAGCCGATCGCGATCGCCGGCATCGGCGCCAACTCGTCGACCAGCACGGTGCGCCGTTCGGCACTCAGCGGTGGTTCGCCGAAGTCCGGCCGGCGCGGCTTGGTACGCCGCTCGATCGGCCCGAAGTGGCGCTCGATCATCTCCAGCGCCTGGTCCGGGTCGAAGTCACCGGCCACGCTGAGCACCGCGTTGGCCGGTGCGTAGTAGCTGTCGAAGAACGAGCTGGCGTCGTCCACGGTGGCGCTGGACAGGTCCTCGAACCCGCCGTAACCGTTGTGCGAATTGGGGAAGGTGTCATACATCAGCTCGGGCAGTTGCAGCCACGGGAACCCGCCGTAGGGCCGGTTCAGCACGTTGACCCGGATCTCCTCCTTGACCACGTCGATCTGGTTGGCCAGGTTCTCAGCCGTGATCCGCGGCGAGCGCATCCGGTCGGCCTCCAGGAACAGGCCGCGTTCCAGGGCGTGCGAGGGCAGCAGGTCGTAGTAGTTGGTGTAGTCCAGGTGGGTGCTGCCGTTGAAGGTGCCGCCGGAGGACTGCACGTAGTGGAAATGCTCCAGCTTCTCCAGGTTCGCCGACCCCTGGAACATCAGGTGCTCGAACAGGTGGGCGAACCCGGTCCGGCCCTGCGGCTCGGAGCGGAATCCCACGTCGTAGTTGACCGCGACCGCGACCACCGGGGACCGGCGGTCCGGCGCCAGCACGACCCGAAGCCCGTTGGGCAGCGTGTGATGCAGCAACTCGAACGACAGGGACGGCAGGGTCGGGATTCGCGATGCGGTGGGCACCCCGCCACCCTAGCCACACCGCCGGATCAGAGAACCTCCACGGTGGCGATGGTCGCCTCCGCCTTGGGCCACAGATCCTTGCGATTGTCCGGGATCGAGAGCATGAAGATGCTGATGCCGGCCGTGGTAGGGACACCCACCGTCCACAGCCGCTCGACCCGGGCGGTGAGGTTGCGGCGGGCCCGGTAGGCCGGGTTGATGGTGATCTCGGTGAGCAGCTCGTACCCCGGCACTCCGCTGAAGGTGCGGACGTGCGCGGCGGTGACCTTGGCCGACGGGTTGTCGCCGTAACCGCGCTGCAGCGCCAGTTCGGTGCGCCGGCGCACCTCGGCCTGCACCTGGGACGGCGACGGCACGGACGGGCCGAGCGGGCGCGGGTTGGCCCGATTGCCCTGCTGGTAACCGATGGTGTCGGTGGACGGCGGGCTGGCCAGGCTGTGCGGGTTGCCCGACCCCTCGCTGACCACCCAGCCGGGCTCCACCTCCTGGGTGAGCGAGATGCGCAGTCCGAGGTTGACGTCCGGGGCGTCCTGGCGCAGCGCGTCGTCGATGCAGCGGTAGGCAAGCCGCGACTCCTCGTCGCGGATCTGCGGGCAGGTCACCAGCGGCACCAGGCCGCCGCCACCCTGCGGAGCCGGCACGGTCGGCACCCGGGCGGTCTGGGACGGGCCGAGGCTGAGCGGTCCGGTCAGGTCGGCGGCCCGCCGGGCGGAGGAGTTGCGGTGGCCGTTGACCAGCGCGACCACCACGACCAGCACCAGCAGCACCGCGATGACCAGCACGGCGAGCGACCGGCGGCTGCCGGGCGGCGGCACGACCGGTGGTGGTGGCGGCGGCGGGAACTCGATCATCTCGCTACGAACCTAACCCCCACCCGACCGTTTTCGCCCGACCTGCCGACAGCTCGAGTCCGATCAGCTCTTGAAGCCCGCCCTGCCCAGCTCGGCGAACTCCCGCCACAGGTGCGCCGCCGCCTCGGCGCCCTTGTAGAGCATCGACAGCGTCACCTTCTCGTTCGGCGCGTGGATCTGGTCGTCCGGCAGGCCCACCCCGAGGAAGACCATCGGTGCCTGCAGCGCCTTCTGCAGGCCGGCCTCCGGCCCGGAACCGCCTTCCCGGGTGGGCAGGATCAGCTCGGCGTCGAAAGCGGTGCAGATCGCCCGGGACAGCGCCTGGTAGGCCGGGGTGTCGATCGGCACCAGGCAGGCCTCCACCCCTTCGCCCTCCCACTGCACCTGGCTCTGGATGCCCGGCGGGGTGTGCTCGGCGACGAAGGCCTCCACGCCGGTCCGGATGGCAGCCGGCCGCTGGTTGGCCACCAGCCGGAAGGAGAGCTTGACGAAGGCGTCGCTGGGCACGATGGTCTTCGAACCGGTGCCCTGGTAGCCGCCACCGATGCCGTTGACCTCGGCGGTCGGGCGGGCACCCAGCCGCTCCAGGGTGGTGAAGCCGGCCTCGCCGGCCAGCGCCCGGGACTTGGCGGTGGTCAGGAACGTCGCCTCGTCGAACGGCACCCGGGCCAGCAGGTCGCGCTCGGTGTCGGTCAGTTCGAGGACGTCGTCGTAGAAGCCCGGCACCTGGATTCGGCCGTCGGCGTCGTGCAGCGCCGCCACCAGCCGGGCGACCGCCTCGGCCGGATTGGGCACCGCGCCGCCGAACACGCCGGAGTGCAGGTCCAGGTCCGGTCCGTGGAAGCTCACCATGCACGGCACCATGCCGCGCATGCCGGTCACCGCGCTCGGGGTGTCCTCGGCGAGCATGCCGGTGTCGGTGATGACCATGACGTCGCAGTCCAGCCGGTCCCGGCGCTCGGCCAGCAGCGCCTCGAAGTTCGGCGAGCCGGACTCCTCCTCGCCCTCGATCAGGAACTTCAGGGTGACCGCCGGGTTCTCGGCACCGGTGGTCGCCAGGTGGGCGCGCAGGCCGAGCAGGTGGAACAGCATCTGGCCCTTGTCGTCGGAAGCGCCCCGGGCGCGCAGCACCGGTCCGTCGACGGTCGGTTCGAACGGCTCGGTGTGCCACAGTTCCAGCGGATCGACCGGTTGCACGTCGTGGTGGCCGTAGACCAGCACGGTGGGTGCATCCGGGTCGTCGCTGGGCCATTCGGCGTACACCGCCGGCAGGCCGGGCGTCGGCCAGATCTCCACCACCGGAAAGCCGGTACGCCGGCACGCCTCGGCGAACCACTCGGCGCTGCGGGACACCTCAGCGTGGTACTCGGGCTGGGCACTGATGCCGGGGATGCGCAGCCAGGCGTCGAGATCGGCCAGCAACTCGGCGGAATGGTCTGCCACGTAGGTGCGAACGTCGTTGGTCACGCCGGTGAGATTAACCCGCACCGGCGGGCGGCGGCAGCCCGGCTGCAGACCTGGTACGCCCAGTGCAGGCACCAGTGCAGGCGGTAGTGCAGACCGCACTCCTGCCGCTACGGTTTTCAGGACGGCTGGGACTCGATCAGCTCGGGCTGGAACTCGATCAGGACTGCTGGGACTCGATCAGGACGGCTGGGACTCGATCAGCTCGCGCAGCTGGCCGGCGTCGAGCAGGTCGGCCGGGGCCACCGTCACCCCGGCGCCGACGTAGTAGAACGCCGCCCCGACCGTGTGCAACTCGCTGTCTCCGATGCCCCGCAGCGCGGCCCAGGCCAGCCGGTAGATCGCCAGCTGCACCGCTTTCGCCCGCGCGTCGGCACCGGACGGCGGCCGGCCGGTCTTCCAGTCCACCACGGTGAAGCCGCCGTCCGGGTCGGCGAACACCGCATCCATCCGGCCCCGCACCACCCGGGCGCCGAAGGACATCTCGAAGCCGACCTCGACCGCGATCGGGGTGCGCTCGGCCCAGCTGCTGCGTTCGAAGGCGTCCTTGAGGGCGACCAGCTCCTCGGCGTCGGCGAGTTCGTCCACCGCGCCCGGCAGGTCGGAGATGTCGAGCAACGACTCGGCCGACCAACGTTGCTCCAGCCAGTTGTGGAAGGCGGTGCCGCGGCGGGCCTGCTTGGCCGGCCGGCTGGGCAACGGACGGCGCAGCCGGCGGGCGAGCTCGGTGGGGTCGGCCGACAGCGACACCACGTCCGAGACCGACAGCTGCTGCGGCATCGCCACCTCGATCACGTCCCGCTCGGCGGCGGCCGCCCGCTCGGCCAGCAGCAGGTCCACGTCCCGCTCCCACAGCTTGGCCAGCGGGCTGCGCTGGGACGCCGCCAGCTGTGCCGACTCGGCGGCCTCGGTCGGCCGCGCGGTCGCGGCGAGCGCGGCGAGCACCCGCTCGGCGCCGCGCTCGACCAGCGATCGCCGGCCGGCCAGCGGGTCGGCCGGCCAGCTCTGGCCCTGGGCCTGGCCGGACGCCGGGTTCTCATCGCCGTCGGCCACCTCCCACCAGCCGTCGGTCTCGACGTCGGCGGACTCGCGCAGCTCCTCCAGGAACACCGACGCCGGCCGCGCGGTGCTGCCGGCTCCCCAGGCCGCGCCGCTGGCGTAGAGCGCCTTGCGGGCCCGGGTGAAGGCGACGTAGCCGAGCCGGCGCTCCTCGGTCAGGTGCCGCTGCTTCATCCGGCCCCGGTGCTCGGTGATCCGTTCCTCGGCGTCGCCGTAGTGCTGGCAGCCGGCCAGCTCCAGCACCGGCAGGTCGCCGGCGTCACCACGCAGCGGCGAAGGCAGCAGCGCCGGGGCGGTGGCCCAGTCGTGGTTCTTGGCCGCATCGGGAAAACCGTCGGTGACCAGGCCGGCCACCGCGACCACGTCCCACTCCAGGCCCTTGGCGCCGTGCACGGTCAGCACCTGCACCCGGTCGGGCAGCACCTCCAGGGTGGCCGGCTTCAGGCCGTACTCCTCCTGCTCGGCGGCCCGCAGGTAGCCGAGGAATGCCGACACCCCGGCGCCGGCCCGGTCGTTGGCGAACCGGGCGGCCTCGTCGATGAACCGGTCCAGGTTGGCCCGGCCGGCCTGCTCGGCACCGGGCCGGGCGGCCACCTCGACGTCCAGGCCGAGCGCGTGCTCGATCTCGGCCACCAGGTCGGGTAGCGGTAACTCCAATCGGCGCCGCAGCCGGCGCAGCATCGCCGCGCAGTCGGACAGCCTGCGGTAGCCCTGCCGGGAGTAGTCCGCGGCCTCCCCCAGGTCGTCCAGCGCCTCGATCAGGGACGGCTCGATCCGCTCGTCGTCGGGCTCCTGCTCGGTCCGGTCGGTGGCGGTGCCGGCCGGCTCGCGCAGCGCCTGTCCGGTCTGGCGGGCCAGCTCCCGGGCCCGCTGGTGCAGCGCCACCAGGTCGGCCGGGCCGATCCGCCAGCGGGCTCCGGTCAGCAACCGGGCCAGCGACCCGCCGGCGTTGTGGTCGGCCAGCACCTGCAGTACCGCCCGCACGTCGGCGATCTCGGGCAGCGTCAGCAGGCCGCCGATGTCGACCACCTCGACCGGCAACCCGGCCTCGCGCAGCGCCTGGGCGATCAGGGCGATACCCGAGCGCTTGCGCACCAGCACCGCCAGCGTGCGCCGGTTGGCCGTCCAGTCCGGCCGGCCGTCCCATTCGGCGCGCAACCGCTCGGCCAGCCACTGCGCCTCGTCGGCCACCGATTCCGCGTAGCGGGCCACCACCCGGCCGGCCGGCGCGTCCGGCCGCGCGGTCAGCGGCAGTCCGGCCGGCCCGCGCAGCTCGTCGGCGACCCGGTTGGCCACCGAGAGGATCCGGCAGTCGTTGCGCCAGCTGGTCATCAGCGGGTAGACGGTGGCAGGGCGCCCGGCCGGGGTGCGGAACCGCTCGGCGAACCGGCTGATGCTGCCCGCGCTGGCGCCGCGCCAGCTGTAGATCGACTGCAGCGGGTCGCCCACCGCGGTGACCGCCCGGCCGTCGCCGAACAGGGCGGCCAGCAGCTCGATCTGGGCGTGGCCGGAGTCCTGGTACTCGTCCAGCAGCACCACGTCGTAGCGGGACCGTTCCACCGTCGCGACCGGTCCGACCGCCGCCAGCCGGCTGGCCAGCACCATCTGGTCGGCGAAGTCGAGCAGGCCCTCGGCCCGCTTGCGCTCGTCGAACAGCTCCACCAGCGGCAGCAGGTCGAGCCGCTTGGTCATGCTCTCCAGCAGCTTCTCGACGTTCTCCGGACGGTTGCGGCTGCGCGCGCCCGGCTTGGCCGGAAGGGTGGCGAGCTGATCGGCCAGCCGGACGGCCAACTCGCGGACCTGCTCCGGGGTGGCCAGGTGGTCGGCGAGCTGGCCGGCGAGGTCGAGCACCCGCTCGGTGACGGTGGCGACCACGCCCGGTTCGACGGAGAAGCTGCCGTCGTAGCGCCGGACCACCGCGTCGGCGACCTGCCAGCGGGCAGCCTCGGTGAGCAGCCGGGCGCCGGGCTCGCAGCCCAACACGATGCCGTGCTCGGCGACCAGCTGGCCGGAGTACGCGGCGTAGGTCAGCACGGTCGGCTCACCGGCGCCGACGTGGTCCGCGCCGCGACCCAGCGCCCGGTGCAGCGCCTTCAGCCGGGCCCGGATCCGGTGCTGCAGCTCGCCGGCCGCCTTGCGGGTGAAGGTCAGGCCCAGGATCCGGTCCGGCGCGACAAGCTCGTTGGCGACCAGCCAGACCACCCGGGCGGCCATCGTCTCGGTCTTGCCGGAGCCCGCCCCGGCGATCACCACCGCCGGCTCCAGCGGTGCCGAGATCACCGCCGCCTGTTCCTCGGTGGGCGGGAAGGTGCCCAGCAGCCGGGCGATGTCGGCCGGCGAGTAGCGGGTCTGGCTGGGCCGGACCCGGGCGGTCCGGGCGGTGCGGGCCGGGGTCGGCCGGCCGGCCCGGGTGCGCACCGGCAAGGTCGGGATGGTCACTGGGTCACCTGCCGTCCGTCGTCCTGGGCCGGGCAGCAGCTGCGCACCGGGCACCGGCTGCAACTCTTGCCCGGCTGTGCGGTCACGCTGTTGCCGCGCAGCACCTCGGCGATCCGCTTGACCTCGGCAGCGACCCAGCCGGGCTCGTCGAACTGGGCCAGCGGCACCTGGGCCTGCTCCCCCGGACGGGCCGCGCCGACCTGGACCAGCCGGGCGCCACCGGGTTCGGCCGGCTCGCCGCCGGTGAAGCCGCCCTCGGCCACCGCCAGCTGGTAGAGCGCCAGCTGCGGGTGGTCGGCCACCTCCTGCCGGGTCGGCTTGCTCTTGGAGGTCTTGAGGTCGATCACCACCAGCCGGCCTTCGGCGTCCCGCTCGAGCCGGTCTACCTTGCCGGCCAGCAGCGCGTCGCCGACCCGCACCCGGAACGGCTCCTCGCGGGCCACCAGGCTGAGCTGGGCGCGGCTGGCGGCGAGCCAGGACGCCAGCGCGAGCAGCATCCGCTGGGCCCGGGCCCGCTCGGTGACCGCGTGCCACGGCGCACCGAACTCCAGCCGGGACCAACCCTGCTCGAGCAGCACGGCGAGCTCGTCCACGCTGGCGCCGGGCTCGGCCTGTTCGGCCACCCAGTGCACCAGGGTGCCCAGCGAGGCGGCCACCTCGTCGGTGGTGTCGGTGGCGCCCAGGTCCATCAGCAGCGCCCGCAACTGGCAGTCGGTGTAGGCGGAGAACTTCGACGGCCGGATCGGCACCGGGCCGAGCGAGCGCGGCCGGATCGGCGCATCGGTGGACAGTGGCACCCGGCCCCACCAGCCGGCCGGATGCGCGCCGGGCACCCCGGCCGCGGCCAGCCTGGCCAGCTGTTCGGCCGCGGCGGCCAGCTCGTCCTCGGCGGCGGCCGGGTCGACCAGGACCGCGCGCAGCTCGGCGACCAGGCCGGACAGCTGGAACCGGCGCGCCGCGGTGGCCACCGGCCGCGCCTCGACGGTCTCGGGCAGCGGGTCCAGCTCCTCCAGGAACCGGGACGGCTGGGACTCGTCGCTGTCGATCGCGGTCACCAGCAAGGCCCGGCGCGCCCGGGTGACCGCCACGTAGAACAGCCGGCGCTCCTCGGTCAGCCGCTCGGGAAGCAGGCCGCTGGAGACCGGCGCGCGGGAGGCGAGCAGGTCGACCAGCAGGTCCGAGCCGAGCAGCGAGCCGCGCTGGCGCAGGTTGGGCCAGACGCCGTCGCTGACGCCGGCCACGCACACCACCTGCCATTCCAGGCCCTTGCTGGCGTGTGCGGTGAGGATGGACACCTCGTCGGTCGTTGCCGGACGCTCGGAGGTGGTGTCGGTGATCTGCAGCTGGCTCACCCAGTCGTGCAGCTGGGCCACGCCGCTGCCGGGGCTGCGGTCGGACAGCTTCGCGGCCTCGGTGAACAGCGCCAGCACCGCGTCCAGCGCCCGGTCGGCGCGGGCCGAATCCGGGCCACCGGCCAGGCTGCGCGCGTTCAGCCGGGGCGCCAGCCCGCTGGCCTGCCACAGCGCCCACAGCACGTCCTCGGCGGAGCTGCCGGCCACCGCGGCGGCGTCGGCGCCGGCGTCGATGACCGCCCGCAGCCGCTCGACCGGCGGGCGGACCGCCTCGGGTACCAGCGCCAGCGCGCCGGGCTCGGTGACCAGGTCGGCCAGCGTCAGCGGGCCGGCCGGCGCGCGCCGCAGGTACCGGCGCATCCGCAGCAGCTGCAGCGGGTCGGACCGGCCCACCGGACCGAGCAGCAGCGCCTCGGCCGCCTCCGGCTGCACGGCCGCGGGATCGGCCACGCAGCGCAGCAGTTCCAGCAGTTGCGCCACCACCGGCTCGGAGCTGAGCGGCCCGCGGACCTGCTGCCCGACCGGGACGCCGGCCGCGGTCAGGCCGCGCCGCAGGCTGTCGGCGGCTGGTCCGAGCGCCCGGACCAGCACCGCCATCTCAGACCACGGCACGCCGTCCTCGACATGCGCGCGGCGCAGCGCCGAGGCGATGTGCGCGGCCTCTTGGCTCGCCGAGGAGAACACCGCGACCTCGACCGCGCCGGGGCTCAGGTCGGCAGCGGCCACCAGCGCCCGGTGCTGGGCCGGCCCGGACAGCCGGGACGCGATCTGCCGGGTGGCCGCCAGCAGCACCGGGCCGCTGCGCCGGCACTGGGTCAGCGTCACCGTCTCGACCGGAGTGCTCAGCTGCAGCTGGCCGACCGGCTCGGAGTTGGGACGCGGGGTGCCCGGCAACCAGCCGAAGTGCAGGTCGATGTCGGCCATCGCGGTCTGCTCGGCGCCCCGGAAGGAGTAGATCGCCTGGTCCGGGTCGCCGATCAGCACCAGCTCGTCGGCGCCGGCCGCGATCAACTTCAACAGCTCGATCTGGGCCGGGTCGGTGTCCTGGTACTCGTCGACGAAGATCCGCCGGCGCCGGCCGCGCTCGGCGGCCAGCAGTTCGGGGTTGGCGCGCAGTTCGGCGTTGGCGCGCTGGATCAGCTCGGCGGCGTCGAAGGCACCCGGCGCCTTGAGCGCGGTCACCTCCAGGTACTCGCGCAGCACGTCGGCGGCGACCACCCAGTCCGGTCGGTGGTGCTTGGCGCCCAGCGCGGCCAGCTGCTGCGGGCTGACGTCGCGCTCGACGGCCCGCATCAGCAGCTCGCGGAGCTCGTCGGCGAAGGCCTGGGTGCTCAGCGCGGCCGACAGTTCTGCCGGCCAGTCGTCGGTCCGGTCGGCCAGCCGGCCGGCCAGCAGCTCGCGCAGCGTGACGTCCTGCTCGGAGCCGGACAGCAGCCGCGGTGGCGGGTCGCCGGCCAGCACCGCGGCCCGGCGCACGATGCCGAAGGCGTAGGAGTGGAAGGTGCGCGCCACCGGCTCGGACAGGGTGCGCTGCAACCGGGCGGTGACCCGGTTGCGCAGCTGGCCGGCCGCCTGCCGGGAGAAGGTCAGCAGCAGGATGGTCTCGACCGGCACCGCGCGCCGGGTGACCCGCTCGACGACCGCCTCGACCAGGGTGGTGGTCTTGCCGGTGCCGGGACCGGCCAGTACCCGCAGCACGCCCAGGTCGTGCTCGACCACCCGCCGCTGGCCGGCGTCGGGCACGGGTGCCACCGGCGCCGGCAGGTGGCCACGCACCAGCCGGAACTCGGGTTCGGAGGCGACACTGACCGGCACGTCGCAATGTCACCACGTCGCGGCGACACTTTCGGGGAGGCGACCGGCCGTGTCGCGCACTTCCACAGGGTCGTCCGCTGACAGCGATATTCCTGTCAGTACAAGGGTTTATCCTGTCGCGCTTCGCGCTCGACAGCGAACCCGCGGTGGGTCAGCGACCGTCCCAGCGGGCCGCCGCCAGGTCCACCCGCCGGCCCCGGATCGGCACCCCTTCGGCGGCCAGCCGGGCCAGCTGCTCCTCCTGCAGGTGCTCGGCACAGGTGCCGTCCGAGCGCAGCACCCGGTGCCAGTTCACGGTGCCGCCGTCGGCGGCCAGCACCCGCCCGACGTTGCGGGCGGCGCGGGTGCCCACATACTCGGCGACGTCGGCGTAGGACATCACCTTGCCGGGCGGGATCTTCTCGACGCAGTCGAGGATCTGCTGGGCGAGCGAGAGGTCCTCGGCCACGCTGCGGGCTCCTGTTCGTTCCGGATCGCCTGCAGCCTATCCAGCGCTCCGAACGGTCAGTAGGACGGCAGGGACGGGTCCACCTGGTTCACCCAGGCGGTCACCCCGCCCTGGACGTGCACCGCGTCGGAGAACCCGGCGGACTTGACCGCGGCCAGCGTCTCGGCCGACCGGACGCCGGTCTTGCAATACATCACGATCTGGCGGTCCTGCGGCAGTTCCGACAGCGCGTCGCCGCGCAGGATCTGGTCCTTAGGCACCAGCTTGGCGCCCGGAATGGACACGATCTCCCATTCGGCGGGCTCCCGGACGTCGATCAGCTCGATCGGCTTGCCGGAGTCGAGCAGGTCCTTGAGTTCGGCGGCGGTGATGGTGGAACCGGCCGCGGCCTGCTGGGCCTCCTCCGACACCACGCCGCAGAACGCCTCGTAGTCCACCAGTTCGGTGATCGGCGCCGCCTGCGGGTCCTTGCGGATCCGGACGGTGTTGTAGGTCATCTCCAGGGCGTCGTAGATCATCAGCCGGCCGACCAGCGGCTCGCCGATGCCGGTGATCAGCTTGACCGCCTCGGTGGCCATGATCGAACCGATCGAGGCGCACAGCACGCCCAGCACGCCGCCCTCGGCGCACGAGGGCACCATGCCCGGCGGCGGCGGGTCGGGGTAGAGGTCGCGGTAGTTGGGCCCGTAGCGGTTCCAGAACACCGAGGCCTGCCCGTCGAAGCGGTAGATCGAGCCCCAGACGTAGGGCTTGTCCAGCAGCACGCAGGCGTCGTTGACCAGGTACCGGGTGGCGAAGTTGTCGGTGCCGTCCACGATCAGGTCGTACTGGCCGAAGATCTCCAGCACGTTGTCGTTGTCCAGCCGGGTGTCGTGCACCACCACGTCCACCAGCGGGTTGATCTCGCGCACGCTGTCACGTGCCGACTCGGCCTTCGGGCGCCCGATGTCGGACTGGCCGTGGATGATCTGGCGCTGCAGGTTGGACTCGTCGACCACGTCGAACTCGACGATGCCCAGGGTGCCCACGCCCGCGGCGGCCAGATACATCAGGGCCGGCGAGCCGAGGCCACCGGCGCCGACGCACAGCACCCTGGCGTTCTTCAGGCGCTTCTGCCCGGCCATCGCCACGTCCGGGATGATCAGGTGCCGGCTGTAGCGGCGCACCTCGTCGACGGTCAGCGATTCGGCCGGCTCCACGAGCGGTGGCAGGGACACGAGTTCTCGTCCTTCCGACGGGCTTGCATGCGGTACTGCTGGGATCGCAGGCACAACGCCCGGACCGCACCGCCAGATTCCCACACCGCTGCCCAGCGCGGCCCAGCGCGGCCCGGCCGGCGGGGCGTCTACTGGTTGCGCTGGAAGAACTCCGTGTCGGCCGCGTCGCCGACCTGCTCGGCACCGGGGGCACCGGAGACGCCGGGCGGGAACGGCCACGGATTGGGCCGGCAGGTCTGGCCGGCCGCCTTGGTACCGATGGTCTGCTGCATCATCACCGGCGCCATGCCGTTGGGCAGGCAGCCGTGGGCGTGGTTGTGGCCGAGCGCGTGGCCCACCTCGTGGTTGACCGCGTACTGGCGGTACTGGGCCAGGTTGCCGGCGTAGACCTGCGCGCCGCGGGTCCAGCGCGAGACGTTGAGCATCACCCGGCCCACGCTGCCGGCGTTGCAGGAGGTCTCGATCTTGAGGGTGTAGCCGCAGATGCTGCGCACCGTGGTCGGGGCCGCCAGGCTGATCCGGAAGTCCACCGGCCCGGTGTCCACCCGCTGCAGCGCGATGCTGCCGGAGCCGATCCAGGACCGCTGGTCGCTGAGCGCGGCCATCACCGCGGCGGCGAACGCCTTCGGGTCCACCCCGGTGATGCCGTTCTCGATATCGATGGTGAACCGGAACAGCTGGCCCTTGCCGAGCACCCCGGACGAGCCCGCGATGGTGCTGAACACGCCGGTGCCGTTGAAGGTGTAGGCCGGGCCGGGCGGCAGCTGCCAGCTGCGCAGCTTGACCGCCGGGCTGCTGGCCGGCGTGCTGGCCGTGCGGGTGCTGCTGGCGGCGGACCGGCTGCTCGCCGAACTGCCCGGTGTGCTGGCCGGAGCGGTCGGGGTGCCGGAGGAGACCGGTGTGCTGCCGGCCGCCCGCGGCTCCGGATCGCCGCGGTGGGTGCCCATGTTGACCACGGCCAGCACCGTGATCACGCTCAACACCGGCAGCGCGTAGGCACGCCAGCCGTACCGGCCGGCGAAGTCCTGCCAGCGACTCCGGCCCGGACGTCCCGGCCCGGGGGGCTCCCGGTCGCGGGGATCCTGCGAGCCCGGCCCGTGCGGGCCACCGGCCTGCCGGCCGCGATACGGCTGGCCGTCGGCTGCCGGCGGGCGGCCACCGGAGGCCCGGCCGTCGACCGGAGATCGGGGCCGTTGCGGGGCGCTCGGTCGGCTCACCGGGTCACAATCCCACACCGGCCTGCCGGAAGCCGTCATTTGCGCGGGCCAGCAGCCCCAGGACGGCCCGGGCGGTGCTCAGTGGGTCCTCCAGCTGTGCGGTGTGCCCGACGTCGGGCAGCACCAGCAGGCTGGCGTCCGGCAGGGTGCGGGCCACCCGGGGCGCGTTGGCGACGTCCACCAGCCGGTCGAGCTGCCCCCAGATCACCACCGCGGGGGCCGAGATCCGGCTCAACGCGTACCAGGGTGACCGGGTGCCGGCCGTCAGGTAGGTGCGCACCAGCCCGCGCAGCGACCGCAGCATCGCCTCGCCGGCCCAGCTGTAGCCGCGCCGGGTCTCCAACTCCGCGACCGACTCGGCCAGCCGGTTCGGCGGCACCAGCTCGGGATGGGCGAAGCACAGCTCGATCACCGCCCGCACCCGGCGCTCGGCCGGCAGCCGGTCCAGCCGCTGCAGCGCCCGGTGGCCGAGGCCCGGCACCAGCAGCAGCGGCAGCAGGGCGTCCGAACCCTTCTTCGGGCGCAGGTCGGGCACCGCCGGCGAGATCAGGGTGAGGGTGCGCACCAGGTCCGGCCGCCGGGCCGCGAGCGCGATCGAGACGGCACCCCCCATGGAATTGCCGACCAGGTGCACCGGGCCACGTCCGGACTGCTCCAGGTAGTCGATCACCAGCCGGGTGTGCGCGGCGATCGAGTAGTCCCCGTCCGGCGGCGGCCCGGATCGCCCGAAGCCCGGCAGGTCGAGGGCGTGTCCGGCCAGCCACGGCGAGAGCAGGTCGGCCAGGTCGGTGAAGTTGGTCGAGGCACCGCCCAGGCCGTGCACGTACAGCGCGGGTTCGGCGTCCGGGTTGTCCGACGGGGTCGTGCGGACGTTGATCCGCTGCCCGCCGATCTGCAGCTCGGTGGCCGGCCACGGCGGGCGGGTCGGGTCCGGGGCGGCCAGCCGGTAGTCGCCGGCGGCGGCCAGCTCCGCGGTCCGCAACGGGTGCTCGGGCCGGGTGCGCAGGGTGCGGCCGGCGTGCACCAGCCGGCGGCCCCGGCGCGCCACCCGGCTGTCGGCCACCGCCCGGCCACCCGGCAAGCTCATCATCGGACCAAATTTACCTGCCCGGGGCCGTGAGCGTCCGGCCGCGGGCGGCTATTCCTACCCACCGGTAGCATCGAGATGCATCAGCTGCCGGCCAGGAGGGTTCTCATGACCGAAACCGTGGACGCCTCGCGCGGAGCCCGGCTGCCTCGGTCGGCCCGGCGCAAGCAGTTGCTGGCCGCTGCCCAGGAGGTCTTCGTCAGCCACGGCTACCACGCCGCGGCGATGGACGACATCGCGATCCGGGCCGGGGTGTCCAAGCCGGTGCTCTATCAGCACTTCCCCGGCAAGCTCGAGCTGTACCTGGCGCTGCTGGACACCCATGCCGAGGACGTGCTGGAGCGGGTCCGCCAGGCGCTGGCCGAGACCGAGGACAACCGGGTCCGGGTGCACAACGTGCTGACCGCCTATTTCGACTTCGTCGACGGCGCCGACCGGGGCGACGAGGGCGCCTTCCGGCTGATCTTCTCCTCCGACCTCGGCAACGAGCCGGCGGTGCGCGACCGGGTGGACCGGGTCGGCAGGATCACCATGCAAGCGGTCGCCGACACGGTGGCCGCCGACACCGGGCTCGGCCGGGCGCAGGCCGAACTGCTGTCGGTCGCGCTGACCGGGGCGGCCCGGGTCACCGCGACCTGGTGGCTGGAGAACGACCGGCCGATACCGAAGGCGGAGGCGGTCCGACTGCTGGAAACGCTGCAGTGGCGCGGCATCTCCTTCTTCCCGCTGCAGGGCGCGACACCGCCGACCGGCACCGGCTGATTCGCAGTTCGCTCACAGCGCAGCGACCGGCCGGCAGTCCGGCAGCCGGGTTCGACTAGCGTGGCAGCTGACCCGGAACGAGGTTCCGGCGACAACAGCTGGCAACCGGCCGGGCGCTGCGAGCAGTGTCGGCACTGAACTTGGAGGACGCGTGGAGGTCAAGATCGGCGTGCTGCACACCCCCCGCGAGATCACGCTGGAGAGCAACCAGACGCCGGCCGAGGTCGAGAAGCTGGTGTCCACCGCGCTGCAGAGCGTGGACGGCCAACTGGCCCTGACCGACGAGCGCGGACGCCGGGTCATCGTGCCGGCCAACCTGGTCGCCTACGTCGAGATCGCCCAGTCCGACGGTCGCCGGGTCGGCTTCGCCGGCTGAGCTCGACCACTCGGGGCGGCGGCCCTTGGCCGATCCGGCCGGACTGGTCGGCCGCCGGCCGGACTGGTCGGCCGCCGGCCGACTGGTCGGCACCTAGTTGGACAGGCCGATCGCGGTCATCCGCCGGGTGTGCTTGGCCAGGATCCGGTCGGTCAGCAACCCGATACCGGTGAGGTCCCCGATGCCGCCCATGATCAGCCTGGTCAACGCATCCCGCTCGGCGGCAACCCGCTGGGCCTGGGTGATCGCCTCCCCGACCAGCCGGCGCGCCCACAGCGACAGCCGGGACGCCGCGGTCGGGTCGTCGGCGATCAGCACCCGCACCTGTGCGATCGCGAACGCGGCGTTGCCGGAGTCGGCCAGCGCCTCGGTGACCAGCTGCCGGGTGGACTCGTCGACGTATTGCGCGATCTCGAGGTAGAAGTCGGCAGCCAGGCCGTCCCCGACGTAGGCCTTGACCAGCGCCTCGCCCCAGCTGCGCGGCTCGGTGCGGCGGTGGAAGGTCTCCACCGCCTCGACGAACGGCGCCATCGCCTGCTGGGGGTCGGCGCCGAGCTCGGCCAGCCGGCCCACCAGCTTGCGGTAATGACCCATCTCCAGCGCGGCCACCTCGGACAGCGCGGCGCGCAGCGCGGTGGTCGGCGCCATCCGGGCGTCGGCGGCCAGCCGGTCGAAGGCGCTCAACTCGCCGTAGGCGAGCACCCCCAGCAGGTCGATGATCGCGGCCCGATCGGGCTCGGTCGCGGGCTGCATGAGGCGTCGGTCTCCTTGCCGGGTAGTGCCGGGCTGGTCCGGGTTGGCGGCTGCCGGGCCCACGGTATCCCGGGGATGCGCCGAACAGCGGCGCACGGCGGCTAGACTGCAGGTCGAGCGTGGACGCCGGCCCAGCTACGGATGCCGCATCCCCCTCACCGTCCTAGCGGGTGTCTGCCGCGCTGGCGGCCGGTAGCAACGGCCGCGCCGCAGGTGCCCACGAACCGTTCGCACCTGTATGCAGAAGTGGATACCGACACCATGGCAGACGCTGCCCTCTCCGACCCGGCGCGCTCCGGCGCCACCGATCAGCCCGCCGACGAGCCCAGTCACGAGCCCACTGACGAGCCCACAGTGGTGGTGGAGCCCGCCCCGCTGGTCGGCCTCGCGCCGGTCAAGCCCGACAGCCCGCTGTTCTCCAGCTTCGCCATCAAGCCCGAGATCATCGAGGCGCTCAAGGCGGTCGGGATCGAGCACACCTTCGCGATCCAGGAACTGACACTGCCGATCGCGCTGGCCGGCTCCGACCTGATCGGGCAGGCCCGCACCGGCACCGGCAAGACGCTGGGTTTCGGCGTGCCGCTGCTCAACCGGCTGGAACTGCCCAGCGCCAAGGGCGCCAAGCCGCAGGCGCTGGTGATCGCCCCCACCCGGGAACTGGCCGTGCAGGTGGCCGGCGACCTCACCACCGCGGGTAAGCGGCTCGGCGCGAAGGTGGTCACCATCTACGGCGGCCGGGCCTACGAGCCGCAGATCGAGGCGCTGCGGGCCGGCTGCGACGTGGTGGTCGGCACTCCGGGCCGGCTGCTCGACCTGTCGCAGCAGGGCCACCTCGACCTCGGTCACGTGCGCTGCCTGGTGCTGGACGAGGCCGACGAGATGCTCGACCTCGGCTTCCTGCCCGACATCGAGAAGCTGATGTCGCAACTGCCCGCCGGACGCCAGACGATGCTGTTCTCGGCCACCATGCCGGGCCCGATCGTGGCGTTGGCCCGGCAGTTCCTCAGCCAGCCGATCCAGATCCGGGCCGAGAGCGATACCCAGATCCCGGCCACCGAGCACGTCGACCAGTTCGCCTACCGGGCGCACGCGATGGACAAGACCGAGCTGCTGGCCCGGGTGCTGCAGGCTGACGGCCGTGGCCTGACCCTGATCTTCACCCGCACCAAGCGGACCGCCCAGAAGGTCGCCGACGAGCTGGTCGAGCGCGGCTTCGCAGCCGGCGCCGTGCACGGCGACCTCGGCCAGGGTGCCCGCGAGCAGGCCCTGCGGGCCTTCCGGTCGGGCAAGGTGGACGTGCTGGTGGCCACCGACGTCGCGGCCCGCGGGCTGGACATCGACGACGTCACGCACGTGATCAACTACCAGTGCCCCGAGGACGCGATGACCTACGTGCACCGGATCGGGCGCACCGCGCGGGCCGGCAAGTCCGGCACCTCGGTCACGCTGGTGGACTGGGACGACCTGCCCAAGTGGAAGCTCATCTGCGACACGCTGGACCTGCCGCTGCACGAGCCGGCCGAGACCTACTCCACCTCGCCGCACCTGTTCCTGGAGTTGAGCATCCCCACCACCGCCAAGGGCGTGCTGCCCCGGGCGGCACGGGTCCGGGAGGGCCTGGACGCCGAGGCGGTCGAGGACCTGGGCGGTCCCGATAGCAAGCGGTCCGGGCGCGGCCCCCGGCGGTCCGGCCGCACCGAGGGCCGGACCGGTGGGTCGGAGCGCAGCCGGTCGCGGGGCGAGGCATCGGGCGGCGAGCCGGCCGAGCGCAAGCCGGCCGGCACCCGGACCCGGCGCCGCCGGCGCACCCGCGGTGGCACACCGGTGGCCGGGGACGCTTCGGCGACCGGCAGCACTCCGGCGACCGGCGGCGCTGCCGCCGGGTCGGCCAGCGGCGCCTGACCCGGCCGCTCGAGTGCCAGCGCCTGTGCCCGAACCGACACCTGGCCCGGACGACCGGACGCCGTCCCGCCGCCTGCCGTCCGGTGGTGCGATCCCGGTCTCCGGCGGCGATGCCGCTTCGGTCGCCGGTGGCGACGCCGGCGCCGGTTTCGGCGGGGTGGCGACCGGCGAGGCTCGGCGTGCGGCGGTTCCGCCCGCGCTGGCGGAGTACCGGGCACGCACCGCCCGGTCGATGCGGATCTACGCCGCGGTGCTGGCCGGCTTGGTACTGATCGCGGCGCTCGGGGTGCGGCTCGCCTACGCGCGCGGCGAGCTGACCCATGTCAGCAGTTCCAGCGCGCCGGCCCCGGCAGCCGTGCCGAGCGGCTCCACCGCCGACTCGCTGGCCCAGGTGTGGCGCAGCGGCGACCGGCCGGCGGGTGGCACACCGGTGCAGGACGGCGTGGTGGTCAGCTACGACGCGCACAGCGTGCACGGTCTGGACGCCCGCACCGGCAAGCTGCGCTGGTACTACACCCGGTCGGACCAGACGATCTGCTCGGTGCTGCAGCAGGACGCCAGCACCATCGCCATCTACGACCGGCACGGCAACTGCGACGAGGTGACCGGCTTCGCAACCGCGACCGGAGCGGTCAAATGGTCGCGGACCATGGTCGACAACGGGGCCACCGATGCCGCCAGCTCGCCCAACGTGGTGCTGACGGTGGCCCGATACTCGGTGCACGTCATCGACAACGCCGGCGGCCTGGACCGCTGGAACTGGGTGGCGCCCGACCACTGTTCGGTGGACCGGGCGCTGGCCGGCTCGCAGGGCGTGCTGATCAGCACCAGCTGCGGCGACGAGCACCGGTTGGTACTGCGCGGGTTGACCTCGGACGAGCTGAAGTGGTCGGTGACCGTGCCGCGGGCGATGGTGCCGGTGGCGGCGAGTGCGTTTCTGGGGGCGGTGGATCCCGAGACCGGGCTGCTGCACAGCTACAGCGCCACCAAGGGTGCCGACACCCCGTCCGGCCGGCTCGGCGACCCGGCCGGCCTGCGCGAGCCGCTGGCCGGCCTGCCCCGGGCGGCTACCGCGGTGGAGGGCTTCACCGCCAGCGGCGAGCCGTTGGAGGTGCTGTGGCTGGGCAAGCTGTATAGCTTCGCCAAGTCGGGCACGATCAGCTGGTCGGCAGCGGCGGCGGGGCCCGCCACCGTGCAGGGCACCGACGTGCTGGCCGCCGCCGACGGGTCAGAAGTGCAGCGCATCGACGGCCGGACCGGCCGAGTGGCCGCCCGGGTGGCGGTGTCGCCGGAGCTGCCTGGCGGCTACCGGGCCTTCAGCGTCGGCAACGGGCTGCTGCTGGCCGGCGCCGACACCCGGATGTACCAGTGATGCACCGGTGAGGGCCCGGTTCAGCCTGCCGGGCGGCAGCGTCGCAGCACTGGACACCGGCGCCTTCCGGTCGTCGGCACCGGCCGGGCGAGCGGGCGTGGTGCTGCTGGTGCCCGGTTACACCGGGAGCAAGGAAGACTTCCAGCCGCTGCTGCGGCCGCTGGCCAGCGCCGGGTACCGGGCGGTCGCGATCGACCAGCGGGGGCAGTACGAGTCGGAGTGGGCCGGCGATGTCACCGGCTACACCCTGGACGCGCTGGCCGCCGAGGTGTGCCACTTGGCCGCCGAGCTTGCCACCGAGGCCGGCCGGTTGCACCTGGTCGGCCATTCCCTCGGTGGCCTGGTGGGCCGAGCCGCGGTGCTGGCCAAGACGGAGCTGTTCGACAGCTTCACCCTGATGGGCTCCGGGCCGGACGCGGTGGCGGGCCGGCGGCGGATGCTCCTCGATGCCGGGGAGCTGGTGCTGGCCCGTCGTGGCATGGCCGGCCTGTGGGATTACCTGGAGGCCGGCGCCCAGGCTGATCCGAAGTACGCCCGGTCGACGCCGGCGTTGCGGGCCTTCCTGCGCGCCCGGTTCCTGGCCACCGACCCGGCTGGGTTGCAGGCGATGGGTGACCTGCTGCGCACCGAGCCCGACCGCACGGCCGAGCTCGCTGCGACCAGGGTGCCCACACTTGTGCTGCACGGCGAGTCGGATGACGCCTGGCTGCCGCCGGTACAGGCCGGCATGGCCCAGCGACTGGGGGCCGGCTACGCCGTGATCCCGGACGCCGCTCATTCGCCGGCGGTGGAAAATCCTGCCGCGACCGTGCAGGCCCTGCTCGGGTTCTGGCAGCAGCTGGGCTGAGCCGGTCGGCTCGGTCTCGGGTGGCTGGGCTGGTCGGTCAGGCTCTTCCGGTCGATCAGGCTCGGCCGGGCAGGCTCGGCCGGTTGTCAGGCTTGGCCGGTTGTCAGGCTTGGCCGGCCTCCAGCACCCCCAGGCCGTCCCAGCTGGCCCGCACCCGGGAGTTCGCCTGACCCTCGGGGCACAGCCGCCGGAAGTCGCACCAGCTGCAGGCCGGCCCCGGAACCGGCCCGAAGACCTCGACCGGGTCGGCACCGCCGGCCACCGTGTCGGTCGCGGCCTGGATGTCGGTCGCGGTCTCCCCCGCCCGGTCGAGGTGCTGGTGCAGCGACTCCTCGGTGTGCTCGAAAGCAGCCACCTGACCGGTGGGCAGGTGATGCAGTTCGACCCGCCGGCAGCGTTGGTGCAGGGTCCGTTCGGCGGCCACCGCGTACAGCGCCAGGGCCTGCGAGCCACGGGCATCGTCGACGTCCAGCCGGCTCCGGCCGGTCTTGTAGTCGACGATCACCAGCTCGCCGTCCCGCTCGTCGATCCGGTCGACCCGTCCTGAGATGGCCAGCCGGTCAGTACGGGTGGCCACCGTGCGCTCCACCCCGCGGGGTTCACGCCGCACGTCACCGCGCTCGGTCTCGTCGGCAAGATAGCCGGCGACCCACTGGGCGGACTGGTCCCGCCACGCCTCGGACTGTTCCCGATCGGCGAAGCCGTCGTGCTGCCAGTTGCGGATGACCAGCGCCGCGCCGGCCTGCGGGGTGCGCCGCTCGGGCTCCAGTTGCCACCACCGTGCCAGTGCCAGGTGGACCGCAGCCCCCAGGGTGTTGTGCGCCCAGGGCGGTCCCTTGGCCGGCGCCGGCCGATCCAGGTAGGTCATCCGGTACCGGCGGGGACAGTCGAAGTTCGCCAGTTTGGACGGGGTGGCCGCGAACAGCGGGCGGGGTAAGCCTGCGAGCTCGAGCTGTTCCGGGACCGCTGTCACCAGCTCCCCCCACCCGAGTCGCCGCCGCCTCCGCCACCGCCCCAGTCGCCGCCGCCTCCGCCGCCCCAGTCGCCGCCGCCACCGCCCCAGTCGCCACCCCAGCCACTGTTGCCGTCGTTGCCACCGTGGTCCGCGGACTCCCGGCCGGCGTCGAAGCCGCTGTCATAGCCGGCACCGTAGCCGCCCCAGCCGCCACCCCAGCCGCCGAAACCCCAACCCCAACCGGGGCTGAGAGCCTCGGCGATCAGCAGGGTTTCCCAGAACGGCATCGAGTACCAGCCACCGGCGTAGCCGCCGCCACCGGCGAAGTAGTACGGCGCTCCCGGGGTGTAGTTGGGATAGCCCTGCACGGTCTGGCCGCCGACGTTGACCTGCTGGGCTCCGGCCAGCTGGGGAGCGTTGGTCTGCACCAGGGGTGGCAGCTCCGGTCCGAGGTCCAGGCCGAGGGCCTGCCGGGCGGTCCGGGTGGCCTGCAACCCTTCCAGAATGCTGCGCCGGGCCGCGCCGAGTTGCGCGAGCGTGGTGGCCGAGGCCAGCTGGGATCCACCGGAGTTATAGCGCTCGGAGGCGTCGGACAGGGCCTGCCGAGCGGTCGCGTTGCTTCCCGGCTGCAAGCTGGTCACGTCGCCGGCGAGCCGGTCGTAGTAGGGCTGGATCTCGGCGCGGGCGTCGGACAGGGCTCGGCGGTCCTTGCGTCGGCGGCGCCAGACCAGCGCCCCCACACCGCCGGCCCCGAGCACGCCGAGCACGCCGAGGGTGGCCCAGCCACTGCCACCGGTCGAGGTGCTGTCCCCGTTGCCGTCGCTGTTGCCGTTGCCGTCCGAACAACCCTTGGGAGCTGCGTTGACCAGCCGGGCGAAGTCCTTGATCGTCTCCGTGAGGTCGCTGTTGGACCGGAGCTGGCCCCGGTTGTCTGCGACCGCCCGGCTGGCCAGCTGTCCGGCTCGGCCGGTGCACAGCGCGCTGGAGGCGGCGTTGAACGTCCTGCCGATGAACACGCCCATGGTCAACCGGGTGCCCGGGTCGACCGCCTCACCGATCTTGACCGCGAGCGCACCCGCGTCGCCGGCATCAGCTGGCAGTACCGCGATCTTGACCGTGGAGCTCAGCGCCGCGCGAGCCGCGTCGGAGTCCAGCTTGGCGCCGGCGGCCGGATCGACGTAGAGGTTGCTCGACTGCAACTGATCGATCGCCTCATCGACGTCAGCGACTGCCGGCGCCGCGGTGAGCAGCAGCGTGCCGATCAGCGTCATCGCCACCAGGACGCAAGCTCGCAGCCGGGTACCGGAGCCCGTCCATCTGGTCACCGCTTCATGCTAGTGGCCGGGACCGACACCCCTTCCGTCCGTCCACAGGACGCGCCGGGGCCGTCCACAGCCCGTCGGAGCCGGTAACGCACCGGTTCAGTGGCGCACCCTGCCGGCTGGCGTAGCCACCGAAACCGGCGGCTTCGAGGGCGGATGAGCCGGAGCGGACCCGGCGGCCGGGTGCTGGCCGGGCGGCCGGTGGGAGCGAGCCGGTTGCCGATCGGGCGTGCCCGACGGCGTGGCCTGCGGACGCTGTGCGCTGCCCGGCGGCGAGCCGGCTCGACCGGTCGCGGGCGGCGTGGCGCAGTAGGCCTCGACGCCCGGCAGGCCACCGGCCGCCGTCACCAGCGGCAGAAAACCGGGCTCGGACAGCCGCGCCGGCCTGGACCCACCGGCCAGGTAGGCACGGCAGAGTCCGGCGAGGCGGGCCGCGGTATCCGCTGATCGGCCGGCAGGCCCGGTCGGCGAGCCGGTCGGTCGCGGCTGCGGCGCCGTCGGAACAGGCGCCGAACTGGCCGGCGCCGTCGGAGCAGGCGCCGGTCGGGTCGCGGCCGGCGGCAGCGGGCGCACAGCCGGGGAGGTGGATGGAGCGAACGTGCCGCCAGGATGCGCCGGTCCGTCGAAGAGGTCGGACACGGTCTGGCGCAGCGGGCCCGGCAACTGGCCGGCGGCGGCAGCCGCTGCGGTGGCTCCGAGCAGCATGAGCAGGGCGGCCCCTGCCACGGTCAGCTGAGCGGCCGACCAGCGGCGGGCCCGGGCAAGCTTCGCCCGGCGGCGGGCTGCCGCAGTCAGCCGTTCCTCACCGGGCCGGGCGTCCGGGTCGTTCTCGGCCCGCAGCGACGGGTCGGCGCCGGACCGGTCGAGCGCTGCCATGGCGCCGGCGTGGCTCGGGCGTCGTAACCGGTAGGCGGCCCGGAACGCGGCAATGGCACGAGCCCGGCCCTTCAGCTCGGCCTTGGAAGGCGGTGCGGCGGCCGCTGCCAGCAGCTGCTGCAACGCATCGGAGGCATGCGCGGCCCGGGCGAGCTCCTGCTCGTCCGGAGGGCGTCGCGACGCGGAACCGTCGGGTGTGGTCATGACACTTCGTCAGCGCCGATGCGGATGCATCTGTCACACCTCGGCCCGATCCTTCTCAGTCGGCCGGTACCTGCTCCAGCATCGCGGCCAGGTTCTTCAGCCCGCGGTAGGCCGCGGTCCGCACCGCACCGGCACTCTTGCCCAGCACCGCACCGGCACTCCTGGCGTCCAGCCCGATGACGTTGCGGAGCAGCACGGCCTCCGCCTGCTCCTGCGGCAACCGGGCGATCAGCCCGAGCGCGGCACTGGTGGACAGCGCTTCCTCCGCCTGGACCGCGGTGTCGTCGTGGCCGGGCACGGCCAGCAGGGTCTCCCAGGCGGCAGGGTCAGCGGGCCGCCGGCTCCGGCTGCGGAGGTAGTCCAGGCCGCGGTGCCGGCCGATGGTGGCGACCCAGCCCCGGAAGCCGTCGCCATCTCCGGTGAAGGTGTGCAGGTCACGGCAGACCTGTAGCCAGGTGTCGGAGGCGATGTCCTCGGCGTCCCGACCGACGAGCACGCTGAGGTAGCGCAGCAGTCCCGGCTGCAGCTGGTGGTACAGCTCGCTGAACGCTTCCTCCTCGCCCGCCTGCGCCGCCAGCACGATCGCGCTCAGCTGGTCGTTCGCGGTACGTAGCGGCATGAGGAGTGGGCGCCGATCGCCGAGATCGTCGTCGTCCGGGCGCAACCGGGTCAGCATGCGGGGTTCACCCCTGACGCACCCACCTTGCCGGTCGAGTCGATCTTTTAGATCGAACTGGCTGGACCGTACCCGATCAGCGGGTCAGGGGGCAGGTATTGGATGGCAACACCCCGTAGCGAGATGAAGGCGCCGGCTGGGCGACGCCCCGGCACGAAGGGCCCGAAAACGGCCGGGGGCCCGCCCGCGATGCGGACGGGCCCCCGGGTCAGGGCGTGAGCGCTAGTAGTACCAGCGACGGCCACCGACGGCGCGGCCCATGCCGCCCATGATGGCCAGGATGGCGCCGATCACCAGCAGGATGATGCCCAGCCAGGTCAGGATGCCGATCCCGGCGATGAGCCCGATGACGAGCAGGATGATTCCGAGGATGATCACTGGTTCCTCCAGAGGGTTGCGTTACATGCGGACGGTACGGGTGAGCTAGAACCGGGGGTCGACCGGGTCGTTCGGTTCGATGTAAGTCGTCCCGGTAGGCCGGTGGATGATGTCGGTGCGGCGTCGCATGCTCATCATCGCCACGGTGATGAGCAGCCCGGCTGCGCCCACAATCATCAGGATCACCCCGATGGTGTTGACATCAAGCCCGTTGACATCCTTCGTGACGGCGAACGTCAGGATCGCGCCGACCGCGATCAGAAAGAGACTGGCCCCTATCCTCATGAGACTCCTTGTCGGATAGAACCGTAGTACCGCGCCTCGCGGGATACGAGACGCTGTCCGACCGGGCTTGCTGACCCCGCCGGACGACGGTTGACCGATGTTCCCGGGTGGCTGTTCACCCTTATCTTGATCAGCGTCCGATCGTCGAGTTTTGTCACACCAGACTCAGCCGGTAACCGGTGAGCGGACGGTGTCGATGCCGCTGGCCAGCCCCAGAAGCCGTTCCAGCGCTTCGGGACTGGTGGTGTCCGAGCCCAGCCCGACCTTCTTGCGGGTGCCGTGGTAGTCCGAGGAGCCGGTCCTGAGCAGGCCCAGCTCGTCGGCCAGTTCGGCCAGCCGGGCGCGGTCGTCGGGGGCATGGTCGAGGTGGTCGACCTCGATGCCGAGCAGGCCGGGCTCCACCAGGCTGCGCAGCGCCGCCTCGTCGAGGATCCGGCCGCGCCGGCGGGCCCACGGGTGGGCGATCACCGGCACGCCACCGGCCTGCCGGATCAGTTCGATGGCGAGTTCGACCGGCATCTCCCGCTTGGGCACGTAGTACGGGGAGGAACTGGACAGCAGGTGGGCGAAGGCATCGGTGACCGAGTCCACCACCCCGGCCTGCACCAGCGCCTGCCCGATATGCGGGCGCCCCACCGCGCCGCCACCGGCGATGTCGATGACCTGCTGCCAGCTGATCGGATATCCGGCCGCGACCAGCGCGTCGACGATCGCCTCGCCACGACCCAGCCGGCTCTCCCGCAACCGGGCCCGTTCGGCCTTGAGCGCCGCGGCCTCGGGGTCGAAGAGGTATCCGAGCAGGTGCAGGCTGATCTGCTCGTCGCCGTCGTCGTAGATGCAGGAGAACTCGGTTCCCCGGATCAGCGTGAACGGCACGTCCAGCCGGGCGACCGCCGCACCGGCCTCCTGCCAGCCGCCGGTGGTGTCGTGATCGGTGATGGCCAGCGTCTGCAAGCCCGCGGAAACCGCGTTGCCGACCAGGTCGGTCGGGGTGTCGCTGCCGTCGCTGGCGGTGGTGTGGGCATGCAGATCGATCACCGGATCACCCTACGTGGCCGCGACAATCGCGCGGGCGACTCAGCGCATCGGGGGCAGCGGCGTGGTCGGATAGTCACTGGGCACCCCCGCTCCCCAGCGCCGGTTCAGCACCGAATCCGGGCCGAACAGCAGCGTGGAGACCTCGTGGTAGAGCCGGTCGGGCCGTGGCAGGTACTCGATCCGGCTCATCGCCTGGTGCTGGCCGGCGGATTCCATGACGAAGGCTCCGTAGCCGAGGAACCGGCCGAGCACCGAGCGTTCGTAGGTCAGATCGGTGACCTTGGTGAGCGGCATGATGGCGACCCGTCGGGTGATCACCCCGCTGACCAGCAGGACCCGCTTGTCGGTGATGACGAATTCCTCGGTGGCCCAGAACCAGTAGGCGAAGCCGAACCATGCCATCGATGCCAGCAGGGCGAGCACGCCGATCACGGCGAAGAACTGCTCGTCGCCGAGGTAGAGCACCGTCAACAGGCCCAGCAGGAAGACCGCCGCGGTGCCGGCCCCGACCTTGACCAGGCTGACCCAGTGCCGGTGGGTGACCACGACCGCCCGCTCGGAGGCGATCAGGTACTTGTCATGGTCCTTCATGGCATGGCTGTCGCGCCGCGGGCTAGCCCTCAAAGCTTCGGATGAATTCACTGATGCTGTTGAAGCCGTGTCCGAGCAGGTGCTGGACGCTCTTCACCACCGCCGCGGCATCGGTGGGCGAGTTGACCACGAAGAAGATCAGGAACGCGACCAGGAGCACCATGCCGATCTTCTTGGCCACCACGCTCTACTCCTCGATGCCCGTTCGCCGCGGCTGCTCTCAGCCACAGGCCATGACCTGTCTACCCGACGCCGACGGCTTAGCGTGGGAGGCGCTCCCGAGGGCTCGACGGTCCTGGGCTGGAGGTACGGCCAGCTGCCCTGTCGGTGCCGGATCGCCGTCAGTGCCCGGGACGCAGCCGCACCGACAGTTCGCCGGCCTCCAACAGCGGTAGGTGTTGCGAGCCTCGCAGGTCCGTCACAGCCAGGTCCTCCAGCACCGCGTATCCCGCGTCGGCGGGGAAGCTGATCAACCACAGCCACACCCCGGCAGCTTCTCCCACGTAGGCGCTGCGGTCGGCGAGGGTGTCCGGAACCGGCCAGAGTGGTGTCGGATGCCCCAGCGCGTGCACCTTGGCCGACGGCACCTCCAGCGATCCCGGTGGCGGCGCCGTCATCAGGGTGCCCGCGTAGCCCGCGCCCAGGCCGATGCCGGGCTCCTCCGCGACGACGAGCCACTCGCCGATGCCACCCAGCGGTGCGGGTCCCCGCAGCGACACCACGGTCGCCCGGAATTTGTCCGGCAGGTCGCCGACGGTGGCCATGCCGGCCAGAGCCCATCCCACCGGCATCGGATCGGGAAGCCAGAGCGGCACCTCGGCGTGCTTGCAAACGTGCCTGATGGCCGGCTCGTCCAGCCGGGCGTGGATGGTGAGCGGCAGCGTGTGACCGTGTTGCGGGCACCGCCAGCCGCCGTCGTGCTCGGTAGGTGCCACCAGGTCAGTGCCGCACCTGGGACACCACGAGAAACCCATTCGCACAAGGTGCACCGCAGCGCTGCGCGCGTCAACATTGGCACACTGGGCGGCGTGTTCGTTCCGGCCGCCGGCGGCATCATCTTCGACGAGCGCCGCAGGCTGCTGCTGGTCCTGCGGTCGCGGCCACCGGCTGCGCTCAACTGGTCGGTCCCGGGCGGTAAGTGCGAGTCGGGAGAATCGCCCGCCCAGGCCTGCGTGCGGGAGGTGGCCGAGGAGACCGGACTGGCCGTCGAAGTGATCCGCTGGGCCGGACGGGTGGACCGCCCGGCGCCGGGCGGCGACCGGTTCGTGATCGACGACTTTCTCTGTGGAGTTGTCGGTGGTGAACTGCGAGCCGGTGACGACGCAGCCGACGTCGGATGGTTCGACCTGGCCACCATGACCGGACTGCCGCTGGTCGCCGGCCTGCTGGATGCCCTGGCCGGCTGGGATCTGCTGCCGGACTAGGGCTCAGTCGGTCGGCACCGGCCGGCCTGGCTGCTCTCCGCCGCGGGCATCGAGGTAGTTCTGCTTGGGGACCATGACCTTGCGCCGGAACAGGCAGACCACCGTGCCGTCCTGCTTGTAACCCTTCGTTTCGACGTACACCACTCCCCGGTCGTCCTTGGATTTCGACTCCCACTTGTCGAGCACCACGGTTTCTCCGTAGATCGTGTCGCCGTGGAAGGTCGGAGCGACATGGCGCAGCGACTCGATCTCGAGATTCGCGATGGCCTTGCCCGAGATGTCGGCCACCGACTGGCCGAGCAGGATCGAGTAGACCAGGTTGCCGACCACCACGTTCTTGCCGAACTGGGTGGTGTTCTCGGCGTAGTGGGCGTCCAGGTGCAAGGGGTGGTGGTTCATGGTGATCAGGCAGAAAAGGTGGTCGTCAGCCTCGGTGATGGTCTTACCGGGCCAGTGCCGGTAGGTCGTACCGACCTCGAACTCCTCATAGCTACGGCCGAACTGCACAGCTACCTCCTCGCCGATGGTTTGCGTGTGGTCATGGTGCCGGACTGGGCAGCGCGCAGGCTTGCCCGGACAGGGTGCTGTTGGTCACCGGTGCCCGGCCGCCGGTTCCCCCGGCAGCTGCGTCCGAGGTGGTCCTCGCCGACCGGAGCTCAGCTCAGGTCGACCGGATCGCGCAGCAGATTCGTCAGATCGGTATTGGTGTCCTGCCAGCGCCGGTGCAGTTGCTCGCTGCCGTGCACCCTCGCCCAGGCAAGTTCGGTCTGGGTCGCCGGCAGCACCCGGAGTACCTGCACGTCCGCCGTCCCCGATACTGCGACCGGCTGCACCTGCGAGCCGACCAGTACCGCACCGGTGCACCGGGACCCAGGACTCAGCGGTTCACCCAGATCGATCCGGTTACCCGGCAGGTACACCGCACCCTCGACGGCCGGCGCGGCCGCGAGCACTGCCAGCGCGTGCCAGAGCCGGTCCGGCCGGCCCGCTGCGATCAACAGCAGTTCGGCCCGCGGAGCCGTCGAGGTGGCGACCACGGCCTCGGCAGGGTCGGCCATCGGATGACGGGCCATGCCGAGCGTGAGGTAGTGGTCGACGGCACCGTCGGAGTACCGCAGCACCTCGATGGGGTCGACTCCCACGAAGGACACCGAGGCGCGAGCCGGGAGGACCTCGAAATGTTGCCGATAGGCCGCTTCGACCAGGGCAAGTATGTCGGCAGGCGTACCGGTCATGCCTGGACGCTACCGCGCGCCTGGACACGGCCCGCCTATCCCCGGAAGGAGGCGGCGATCTGTTGCTCCACCGCCGCGTAACTCTGGCCGGCAGAGTTGAGCAGACTGCCGATCCCCTCCAGGGCGGCGGTCATCCCTTCAGCGTTCTTGTTGAACTGCTCGTACAACGCGGCGAACTGGGTGGCAGCCGCGCCCGACCAGTCAGCACCGAACAGGGGCGACAACTGACCCTTGAGGCTGACGTGCTGGCCACGGATCTCGACGGCCGTTCGGCCGCAACTGCCTCCGAGCGCACTCAGTTGTTCTGGTGAAACCTTCAAACCCGCCATGGAAATGGTCCCTTCGCCGATGCTCGATAGCGCTGCTGGAATGCGGGCCACCGTAAGCAGGCGGACGCCGGCTCGCAGCTGCCGATCGATGATCTGTGGATAAATGCTCGTTATCCACAGCGAAGTGGAGAGGCCGGCACTCGGAGGAGGAATTCGACAACACTGGCGGCCATGCAGGTGAAACTGACGCTTCGGTCAGCGGCCGGCGATCACGATGTCGAGGTCAACGCCGAGCGTGCAACCACGCTCGGACAACTCACTCCGCTGTTCGGTGCCGTGTCGAGAAGTACCGCCACCGGCCCGTGGTTCAGCCGGGGCAAGTTGCTGCCGGCAACTGCGCTCCTAGGTGAGCCCGGCCTGCGCTCCGGATGCGTGATCACCGCGGGTGCCGATACCGAGCGGTCGTCCTGGGCACCGGACGCCGCGCTTCAACTGCGCGTGGTCAGCGGACCGGACAGCGGCAGGACGATCGGGCTCCGCCGCGGCCGGTACCTGATCGGCCGGAGCGCGCAGGCCGACCTGGATCTGGCCGATCCTGATGTCTCTCGCCGGCACGCCGAGCTTCGTGTCGACCTCGGCGGCGTCTCGGTACGGGACTTGGGCAGCACCAACGGCACGTGGCTCGGCCACTCTCGTCTAGGCCGCACCACTTGTCCGGTAGCGCCGGATGCCGTTCTCCGGATAGGCAATTCGCTGGTGCGTCTGACCGCGACGAGTGAGCCGCCGGCCACCCTGTTCGCCGACGCGTCGGGTCTGCTGCGGGTGCACCGGCCACCGGCTGTTGCCGCGCCCCGCGACGACGAACCGGTCGAGTTTCCGACCGAACCCGTCGCAGCTGCCCGCAGCCGGATGCCGTGGCTGGCAGGGCTGGCCCCCGCTGTGCTCGGAGCCGGCTGTGCAATCCTCATGCACAACAGCCAACTGTTGGCATTCGCACTGCTGAGCCCGGTGACCGTGCTGGCCGGTGCAGCCGTGGAGCGTCGGGAACGGCGTCGTTCCCTACGGCGCGCCCGAGCTGACCATGCCTGCGCCGAAGCTGCGGCCCGGCAGCGGCTCACCACCAGGCTGGCGTCCGAGCTGGCCAGCTCGCATCGCGACTTCCCCGACGCGGCAACGGTGTTGCACACCGCCACCGTTCCGAGCTGCCGGCTGTGGGAGCGCCGGCCCGGCGAGGACCGATTCCTCGCTGTCCGGCTGGGCCTGGCCGACCAGCCAGCCGAATCCCGGGCCACCCGAGCCGGACGCCCGTTGGCGACCGAGGTGGTCAGAGATGCACCTGCCACCGTGCGGCTCACTGACGGAGCACTGGGACTAGCCGGTCCGCTGCCGCTGGCGCGTGGTGCGGCCCGCTGGGTGGTCGGCCAACTCCTGGCGTTGCACTCGCCGCGTGACCTCTGCCTGGTTGCCTTCCTCGACGGTGAGATCGAGGACTGGCGGTGGTTGCGGTGGCCGCAGGCCTCGATCAGGGCCGTCGCCACCGAACCGCAGGCGCACCGCACGCTCGCGAGCACCCTGCACCGCCTCGTCCGCGATCGGCGGGGCCCTGGCTCCGGTAGCTGGTCAGGACCCTGGATCGTGGTGCTCCTGGATCGCGCCGGGCAGTTCGTCGCATCGGATGACCTGCGCGACGTTCTGGAGGACGGACCCGCGGTGGGCGTGACCGCCATCTGCCTCGATGCCGACCCGCGGGTGTTGCCGGCGTCCTGCCGCTCGACCGCCGTACTCACCTCGGAGCACGGCGTGACCACCGACCTTCGTCGGCCCGGACAGCCGGTGGCCCAGGTGACCACCGAGCGCGTCTCCGTCGAATGGGCCGACGAGATCGCCCGTTGCCTTGCACCGTTGCACGATCGCGATTCCGCCGTCGACGCGGGACTGCCCTCCGAGGTGTGGCTGGCGGACCTGCTGGACCAGGCTCCGATCAGCGCGTGTTCCCTGGTACGCCGCTGGGCACGTCCGGGACCGGCCGCGACCCCGATCGGGCTGGCAGCGGCCGGGCCGCTGGAATTCGATCTGGTGCGCGACGGTCCGCACCTGCTCATCGCCGGTGCCACCGGTGCCGGCAAGTCCGAGTTGTTGCGGAGCTTCGTCACCGGACTGGCGCTACGGCAACCCCCGGACGCCGTCGCCTTCCTGCTGATCGACTACAAGGGCGGCGCGGCGTTCGGCGACTGTGCGGCATTTCCGCACGTGGTCGGCCTGGTCACCGACCTCGACGGGCATCTGACCAGCCGCGCACTCGACTCGCTGGACGCCGAGATCCGCCGCCGGGAGGTCCTGCTGGCCCGAGCGGGGGTGGCGGAGTTCGAGGATTACCGCCGGTTGCCCGAGACCGGACGGTGCCCGTTGCCTCGGCTCGTCCTGGTGGTGGACGAGTTCGCGCACCTGGCGGCAGAACTGCCCGCCTTTCTGTCCGGCCTTCTTGCCGTCGCCCAGCGCGGCCGGTCCCTCGGACTGCACTTGGTCCTCGCCACGCAGCGACCCGCCGGCGTGGTCTCGGCGCAGATCAAGTCCAATGTCTCCGCTCGCATTGCACTTCGGGTCACCGACCCCGCGGACTCGACGGACGTGATCGGTCGTGCCGTGGCCAGCGAGATCTCCAAGAGCCGACCTGGCCGCGCCTACGCCTTGCTGGCCGACGGGTTGACCGAGTTCCAGACCGCACGGATCGGGCGACGGCCGGCCGCGGCAGAGGCGCACCTCGCCGTCCTGGACTCCTGGCATCGAGCGGCGGCCAAGCCGGCTGACACCCTGACCTGCGCCACCTCCGAGGAGGACTGGCCTATCCGGGCGGCCATGTGGCAAGCGGTGCAGCAGTCAGGCAGGACGCTTCCTGACAGCCCGTGGTTGCCACCGTTGCCGCACCGGCTGACCACAGGTGATCTCGGCACCGACCTGGCGCCGGTCTTTCAGATCCCATTCGGCCTGATCGATGATCCCCACAGCCAGCGGCAACTCCCGGCTGTCCACGACCTGCTGGCAGGCGGCTCGCTTGGCTTCATCGGCGGCCCACGGTCGGGTCGCAGCACCGCGCTGCACACCTTCCTGGGCCAGGCCTGCCGGCAGCTGACTCCTGACCAGCTGCACCTGTACCTGCTGGACTGCGCGGGCCAGAGCTTCGGTCATTTCCGACGGGTGCCGCACTGCGGGGCGGTGCTGGGACATTCCGAGCCGGGTTCGGTCGCGACACTGCTCACCAGGTTGGTCGAGGAGCTCGCCGTCCGGCAGCGGCTGCTGGCCGGCCTCGGCTTGACCACTCTTGCCGAGGCGCACGAGAGCGGTAGGCCGCTGCCGGCGATCGTGGTGGCCCTCGACGGTTGGGAGGGCTTGTCCGCGCTCAGTGACGACCACGATGCCGGCCGCTCGGCAGAGGCGCTGCTGCGACTGGCACGCGACGGCGCCGCGGCCGGCATCACCGTGCTCGTCGCGGGTGATCGGGCGATGCTCGGCCTGCGGATCGCGCCGGCGCTGAGTCGCAAACTGGTGCTGGCCATGGTCGACCGCAACGACTACCTGACCGCCGGGCTGAGCCCCGCGCAGGTGCCCGTCCGGTTCGAGCCGGGACGCGCGGTGGAAGCCGGTACCGGTCATGAGATCCAGCTGGCGTTGCTCGTCGACGACACCGGGCCGGGGGCACAGCAGGCCGCCGTCGCAGAACTCGGTTCCGGTGACCCGCTCCCGATCGCCGGCCCCACAATCAGGATCCGGAGCCTGCCGACATCGGTACGCCTGGCCGAACTGGTGGCAGCTGGCACCGATCGGTACGGCTTCGACGGACCTGCCGACCAGCCGGGCCACTGCCTGCTGGGACTCGGCGGTGACGACGCCCGGCCGGTCTGGACCGAGCTGTTCGTCGAGCACACCCGGTTCCTGATTTCCGGACCACCGTTGAGCGGTCGCAGCACCGCGGCGCTGGTGATCGCCGAGCAGGCCAGTCAGGCCGGGCTCAGACTGCTGGTCGCCGCTCCGCCACGATCGCCGCTGGCCGCCTGGGCCAATCAGCGGGGCGTGGACCTGCTTACTCCGCAGGACCTGCCGCCTCCCGGCCACGACGATGAACCGACGGTAGGACACCTGGTGCTGATCGACGACGCGGAACAGTTCACCGATACCGCCAGCGGCGACTATCTCACCGAGCTTGCCGCCGACCATCCGGCCGCGATGATCGCAGCGGGGCGGGCCGACGACCTGTTGGCGAGTTTCCGCGGGCCGGCAATGGTGATTCGCCGACGCCGGACCGGCCTGCTCCTGCAACCCGGACCGGCCGACGGGGAGTTGCTCGGCATCCGTACCGGCGGCCGGCGCGGGACGCCGGTTCCCGGCCGGGGCCTGCTGGTGACGGACGTGACGCGCCGGACGGCGCCCGACGGTCTCGCCCTGCAGGTGGCGGTGTGACTCGCTTCCTTACCGCATCTCCGACAGCAGGTCGTCGATCTCCTGGGTGGCGTACCAGGAAAGCTCGAAACCCTCTGCGTCGTCGACGGCCTCCTCGGCGGCCGGATCGCCGAGATCGGCCGCATCGACCTGGTCGGCGGCACGCGCCACCGTGGGCTCGGCTTCGGCATCGTCGGCGTGCACTGAGGCACACCACGCCAGTGGGATTTCGACGCCGACCCGTACCACGCCTATGTCCAGGTCGTCGCGGACCGATACCGATGCGTCGGCGACATCGGCCGAAATCACCACCCGGCGCCTGGCTGCCGTCGGATCGACCGCGATCAGTCGCAGGGCAGCTCGGGCGGCCTCGGCGGCTGCCGCGTACTCCAGTTCCTCGATGTCGTCGTCGAGGTAGTACTCGCGCAATCCCGGGGTCACCGCGAAACCGGTCAGGGGTGCCGGCCCGAGGACGCCCGCGCCGGCCAACTCCGCCAGCATGCTCGAGGTGGCGGGCAGGTAGACCCTCACCCGGTGCCCGACGTCGGCAGCGAAAACCCGGATTGCTGCTTCTGGTGGCGCAGCGCGCTCGCCGCGGTCCGCATGGCGGTGTGCAGCACAGCCGTCCGGCGTCGCGGATTCATCAGGTTGGCGCCCATCACCGAAAGATCCTCCGGACCGGGTGTCAGGAAAGTGACCTTCGCGCCTTCCTGGCGCAGCCCGGATATGTCGTTGGAGATAGTACGGGTGATCGCCCGCCGCACCCGCCGCTCCAACCTGACCACCGGCGAACGCGGGCTGTCGGTCTCGACAGCTGCCATCGGAGCCAGCACGTACACCTCGTCCACCTGCTGACCGGCAAGCAGATCGACCGAGGCGTTCGACACCGCTCCCCCGTCGATGTAGGCCCGAGCGTCTATCCGTACCGGGGTGTACCAGGCCGGTATCGCACACGACGCGCAGACCGCGTCGGCCAGCCCGGCGGCGGGCTCGTCCTCCCGGCCGAACACGGTCCGGCGGCCGGTGGTGTAGTCGGTGGCCACGATCCAGGTCCGCTGCGGCCAGTTGCCGGCACCGATGCTGCCCAGCGCGACGGTGTCGACCATCCGGTGGATCGGCTGCAGGCTGCCCCGGCCGCGGGGCAGCAGGCCCGACAGCGCCAGTACCGGCGAGACGGTGCTGGGACGCCGGATGCCGTCCCACACCAGCCGCGGCGATCCCGGCAACCAGACCGGCCGCGGCGGCCTGCTGCCACCGCTGTCGGCGTCGTAGTCCCAGGCGATCGGCGGATCTTCGGGCAGCGGCATGCCGACCTGGTGGCGGCGGATGCCGTCGACGTCCAACCCGCAGCCGAGCAACCCGGCGACCACCGCACCGGCCGACGTCCCGACCAGCAGGTCCGCCGGAGTGGGCTCGACCCCCAGTTCGTGCTGGAGCGCGGTCAGCGCGCCGACGATCCAGGCGAAGCCGAGAACCCCGCCGCCGCCGAACACGAACGCCCGGCGGCCCGGATCGGACCTGCCATCCACGGGACGGCTCCTTCCGCCGAGCGGCTTGACCGGTTCAAGCCTGCCCTAGAAACGGTAGGCCATACCGCATTCCTGGGTGCGGAACTACATCGATCGGATCGGGCAGCCGGCCGGGAACTAGCCCGAACGGCGCCGGCGCGGCCCGGCGGACGCCTCCACCAACTCGGCCAGCGACTCCTCGATCAGCGAGGCCAGCACGTCGACATCGTGCATCGCGTCGCGGTCGGCATTGAGGCCGAAGAACACCCCACCGTTGTAGGAGGTGAGGCCGATCGAGACGGCCTGACCGGTGGCCAACGGGATCACCGGGAACATCTCCAGCATCCGCGCTCCCGAGGCGTACAGCGGGAATTGCGGCCCCGGCACGTTGGTGATCACCACGTTGAACAGCCGCCGGGTGAAGCTGTTGGCCGCTCGGGCACCGAGCGCGTGCAAGGTGGGCGGTGCGAACCCGGACAGCGCCACCAGGGCTTCGGCCCCGACCGACTGGCCGGACTCCTTGTGCGCCTTCATCGCGTAGCTGACCTGGCTGAGCCGGACCATCGGATTGGGCTCCCCGACCGGAAGGTCCACCAGGTAGGACGAGACCCGGTTGCCCGGATGGGTGTCGCCGTCGCCCCGGATGCTGACCGGGACCATTGCCCGGACGGTGGTCGAGGGCGTCACCGGCTCTCCGCGGGACAGCAACCACCCCCGGATGGCCCCGGCCGTGGTGGCCAGCACCACGTCGTTCACCGTGCCGCCGCTGTGCTTGCGCACCTTGCGGTAGTCCTCCAGGTCGGTCCTGGCCACCGCGAACCGGCGTTGCGCGCCGATCGCGGTGTTGAGCGGGGACTCCGGCGCGGGCCGGGCGGCGATCCGAGCCGCCGACAGCACCCCGGTCACCACGCCGGACACCTGCGAGAGCACATTGCGGGCGTCGGCCAGGCCGATGCGCACCGTGTCCGCCACCCCGGACGGGCGCCGGATCAGATCGGTCACAGCGCCGAGCACCAGACCTGCCGGGCTCGGTTCCGGCTGCGGCATCCACAGGTCCTCGGGAATCTCGCGCGGCACCGGCGTGGTGTCCAGGATGACCTGGCTGATGTCGACCGCGCTGATGCCGTCGACCATCGCGTGATGGGTCTTCTGGATGACGGCGAATCGGCCCCCGGCCAGGCCCTCCACCAGGTACATCTCCCACAGGGGCCGGTTGCGGTCCAGCGGCCGCGACTGCACCCGGGCGACCAGTTCACGCAACTGCTCGTCCGAGCCCGGCCGGGGCAGCGCCGAGCGCCGGACGTGATACCCGAGGTCGAAGTCGCTGTCGTCCACCCAGACCGGGTTGGCCAGATGTCCCGGCACCGACCTGATCTTCTGGCGGTAGCGCGGCACCAGCGCGATCCGGCGTTCGATCAGGTCGACGAACCGCTCGTAGTCGAACCCTTCCGCCGGTGGCTCGAACACCGCCAGGCCACCCACGTGCATGGGTGTGCTGCGGCCCTCCAGGTACAGGAAGGACACGTCGAGCGGATTCAACCTGTCTGCCATGTCGCGAGAACTCCTTCGCCTGCCTACGCCGGGGGGCCACCGGCCGGGCCGGGCACCGGCCCGGCACCGGCGGCCGGCAGGTACACGCTACTTGCGTCGCCTGCCACGGCGCGGGGCCGGCGCAACGCCGCAGAGCACACCGGCCAGGTCACTGACCGCGCCGCGCAGCGGGCTCGCCGGTGCCACCTCGGCCAAGGTCCGGCCCACCGACACCGCCTGGTCGAGGCTGGTCAGGTCGTACGGCAGCAGGGCAGCGTAGGACTGGCCTACGAACCGGTGCAGCGCGGCGCTGAACTCGGCCTCCGGTTTCCCCGTCGCCGCGCCGCGGCGTACCCGGTTCAGCACGATCCAGACCGGCCTGTCGATGCCGGCGTCGCGCAACTCCCCCAGCCCGCGGACCAGCCGCTGCAGTCCGATCGGATCCGCCGACCCCACCGCCAGGACGAGGTCGGCGTCGGAGAGCACCGTCAGGGTCGCGCCGTTGCGCCGGGGCGCCAGCGTGTCGAAGCTCAGCTCCTCGTCGGTCTCCAACGCGAATCCCACGTCGACCACGGTGTAGCCGACCAGCGCCCGCGCCGCAGCGAGCACCCCTTGCAGTGCGGTGCCGCGCAGTTCGGGCCACCGGTCGGCCCGGGTTATCCCGGTGAGTACCCGCAGTTCGGCCCCGACCTGCCAGCACAGCGCGGCCAGGCCTTCGGCATCCAACCGCCGGGACTGGGCCTGCCGGCACGCCGCGACCAGGCCGGCGGACTCGTCCAACAGGCCGAATATCGGGGCGATCACGCCGCCGTAGACGTCGGCGTCGACCAGCAGCGACCGCTGACCGAGCCGGGCCAGCTCGTCGGCCAGCGTGACCGCGACGGTGGTGCGTCCCGGCGCGCCGGTAGGCCCCCAGACCGCGACGACCTTGCCATCCGGCGGCGCCTCAGCCGCGGCGGCCTGGGTGGACCGCTGGGAGCCGGGACCGCCGGCCGGCGAGATCCGCGCCGAGTTGCCGGCCAGCGCGCCGGTGGCGAAGGCCGGGTCCGCGAACGCATTCGTGCCCCGGCCCTCCGCCGCTGCCGACCGGTCGCCGACCGCCGCCGCGAGTACCGTGGCGAACACAGCCGTCGGCGCGTCCGAAGGCACGAAGAACCGGATACCAGCCTCAGCCAACCGCTCGGTGTCGGCTTCGGCGCCCGGGCCGGTCACGCCCACCACCGCGACCGCGCAGGCCGTCAACCGGTCCACGGCGTCGGCGGACAACCGTCGCAACTGCGCGTCGACCAGCGCGGCCACCGCTTGCCCGGACCCGGCGACCGCAAGCAGTTCGACCAGGTCGACGCACCGCCGGACCACCCGGAACGGCTGATCGGCATGGCCGGATCCCAACTCGGCCAGCAGCGTGGCCTCCCACCCGGCACCGTCGGCGGCGCTCACCACCGCGATCGTCACCGGCTGCCTCCGGCACAGCCGGCCAGCGTGTCCGACTGCGGTTCCGGTTGTTCGGCAGCGGAGAGCACGCCGGCACGCAGCACCGCACCGTCCAGGTCCAGCGCCGACACCACGCGCCTGGCATCGGAGGCCGATACCCGCACCACCAGCAGCGAACCGGCCGTCGAGCCGAAGGCCGAGGTGCTGACCTTGCCGGCGCTCTGCACCGGCACGCCGCTGAGCAGCACCACCCCGCGGCAGGTCTTGGTGCTCAGCCACAGGGTGATCCGCTCGCCCCGACTCACCTCCGGCGCGTTCTCCGGCTGCATCGGGACCGTCACCGTGACCCCTGGCTCGGGGTCGGTCACCTCGGCCGCCGCGAGCAGTTCGCCGGCCCGCAGCGCGTGGTGCACGGTGCGTCCGGCCACCGCGACATCGGCGGCCAGGTACTGCGAGGCGGCACTACCCAGCTGGACCCGCACCGGGCGGAGGTCCGCTCCGGTGAGCACGGTTCCGGCAGCGACGTCGCGGGTCAGCGACCAGACCGGCCGGCGGTGATCGGCGGAGGCCATCAGCACCGAGCCCAGCAACACCGACACCACCACCAGCACGACGCCGCCGATGAGGCGTGGGTCCAGCCAGCGGGGCCGGGCAAGCCGGCGCGGCACCGGAGACGGCAGGTCGGCGCGGAGCAGCGACGTATCGGTCATAGCGTCACATCTTGCAGGACGGTCACCCGAGCTGGCGCGTCGGCCGGTACAAAGCTGTGGATAACAGGGTTACCAGCTCAGGATGAGCTGCCACACTGGCGGCAGGCCGAGGTGCGGGCCTTCGATATCGTCGGCTTGCAAGACGCATGGCGGAGGTGTGCCCACGCATGACCCAACCCCGATTCCTGACGCTCAGCGACGTTGCCGAGGTGCTCAACATCTCGGCCTCCCAGACCTATGCGCTGGTTCGATCGGGCGAGCTTGCCGCCATCAAGATCGGTGGCCGGGGCCAGTGGCGCGTCGAGCGCGAGCAACTGGAGTCCTACATCGCCCGTATGTATGACCAGACCAAGCAGTTCGTCGCCGAACACCCCTTCATCGATTCCACGGCGGACTGACCACGCGCCGGGCCCGGACGCGAAACGGCAGCACCGGCCCAGCTCAGCTGTCCCGCCGCACCACCGCCAGCGCGCCGAGCGGCAGCACCAGCACCTCACGCACCTCGTCCCGCCGCCGCGGCTCCCCGGCGGCGTGCACCGCAAGCTCCACGTAGTCGGCGGCCACCCGGTCCACCGTGCCGTCCAGCACGGTCGAATCGGTCAGCCCCACCCGGAGCACCGAACGGTCCCGGGCTATCGCGCGCAGCACCGAAGCCAGGCCGAGAGCCACCGCCGAACCGGACGACGCCGACAGCCGTCCCAGCCCGGCCACCGAGGTCACCGCGGCAGTGGCCACCAGCGCCTCCCGACCGGTTCCCTCGTCCAGCAGCAGCCAGCCCGGCCCGGATCGGCTGAGCCGGCCGGCCAGCATCGTCCCGCCCAGGCAGCGCAGCCGGACCTGACTGCCGAGGGCGGGAGCGAGCCGGGCGGCCAGCGTCAGCCGGGACGCCTCCAGCCGGGTCAGTTCCGCTACTTCGGCATCGCGCTCAGCCACCTGCAACGCCTCGGCCTGCGCCTCGAGATCGGCGAACAGCTCGTCCCAGCGCACGACGCTTCCCCTCGTCCAACGGCGGACCGGCACCGGGCAGGCCGCCGACCGGCCATGCCCGCCGGCCCACCGGACGCCGGGGTCGAACACCGGATTGTGCCGCACCTCGTGATCGCACCATCGCCCGGCTGCGAGCCGCCGCCGAGATCAGTGGTGGTAGGCGTGCATCACCGCGTGCCCCTTGCCGCGACCGATCAGGGCGCGGTTCACCGGAACCGTGACGACGAAGGCCACCACCAGCGACGCCGCAAGGCTGCCCCAGAACAGCAGGTCCGCCAGACCCGCCGCCAGCGCCCCCGGCAGGACGAGGATCACCGCGTTGTCCATCAGCTCCATCGTCAGGATCGACACGGTGTCGGCAGCGAGTGCGACACCGACGGCCTGCCGCAGCGACAGCCCGGCCCGCAGCACCGCACTGATCGTCAGCCCGTAACCGAAGGCGAAGGCCAGCACGATCGCCAGCGCTATCGACGGCCCGTTGCTCCACCCCCACCAGGTGGCGAGCGCCATGCCGAGGACCTCACCGATGGCGCACCCGGTGAGGCAGTGCAGGGTCGCCGAGACGGCTGACCTGGTCAGCTGTCGACCCGCACCGACGGTCGGCCGGTCACCGGGGTTGTCGGCAGCGGCCAGCCGCTGTTGCTGAGAGTTCAGACCACGAGACATAGCTTCTCCTCCTCGATCTGAGGATACCCCCCGGGGGTATAGCTGTCCACCAGCCCTTTCTGCGGCACAGACATCGGCCCGGCTCGCGACCGGCAGGCTCCGGCCACTGGTGCGGCTTATCCACACCCGGGTTGCCGCTGGCCGCCCAAGCTTGTTAGATGCAAATGGAAGCAAATGAAAGGTAACGCATGATGACGCAACGCATCAGCACGTTCAGCCTGACCGGTTTGATGCTCGGAAGCGGGGCCGTTCTCACCGCTGGCACCCCGGACCCCGGCCAACTGGTGCGGGAACTGTCCGCGCCGCACCGATGGATCTCGCTGGTCGGCCCGGACGCGGCGGTGGCCACCCTGGCCGGAGCGGCGCTGTGGCTGCTGGCCCTGTGGGTCGCCGTCAGCTTGGTGGTGACCGCCGGCTCCTTGCTGCCCGGCCGGCTGGGCGCCTTCGCGCACGCTGTCGCATGCCGCCTTACACCGGCTGCGCTGCGGCGGGTGGTCGTCTCCGCGGCCGGCGTCTCGGTCCTGCTCGCGCCAGCCACCGCACTGGCCGCGCCGACCGCCCCACCGGCACCCGCGTCCGCGCCGGCGGCCATGCCGGCCGTGGGCTGGCCCACTGGCCCGGGATCCGCACCAACGGCCCACCCCACGGCGCCGACAGCCCGCCCCACGGCGCCGACAGCCCGCACCCCGGCGCCGACAGCCCGCACCACGGCGCCGGCAGCCCGCACCCCGGCGCCCCGAACACCCAGCACTCCCCAGCACCGGCCCGCACCACAGCCGGCAACCGGGCGGCTGACGGTCCGGCCCGGGGACTCGCTGTGGACGATCGCCGCCCGGCGGTTGGGTGGCCGTCCAGCCGCAGCCCGGATCCAGCGGGAGTGGCCCCGCTGGTTTGCCGCCAACCGGCAGCTGATCGGTGCCGATCCGGGCCTGATCCTGCCGGGCACCCGGCTGGTGGTCCCGCGGTCTGAGAGCACCCCAGCCGGCGGGACGGAGGCCGGCGCATGACGCTGTCAGCAGCGCCCGCCGGCCTGGCCGATGCCTCTCCCCCACCAGGCACGCGCTCCGGCCGGGCTGCCCGCCGCCAGTACCTGGTGCGGCCGGCACCCCGGCGGGAGCCGCCGTTCGACGACGAGTTGCCCGAGCGGCATCTGAGCCTGGTCGGCCCGCTGGACCAGCCGCTGCCGTTGGACGGCCTCCGCGGAGCCGGGCCCACCGTGCAGGTCGCTCCCCCGCCGGACCAGCCCACCGGATGCCATGAACTTCCGGACCCGGCCCTGATGGCGCGCCTGCTGGTGATCGGCGTGATCGAGATCGCCACCGGGCGCCGGGCGGCAGCCCAGCTACGTCACCACACCAGCCCGGCGGTGCAGGCCGGCCTGGTGCGCGACGCCGGGCGCATCACCCGGCTGGGCAGCGCCCAACGGCCGGCGGTACTGCACTCGCTGCATGTCACCGAGCCGGCGGACGGGGTGGCCGAGGTGGCTGCCGTGCTGCGGATCGAGAACCGCTTCCGGGCGCTGGCACTGCGGCTGGAAGGAGTGGACGGCCGATGGCGGTGTGTCCGCCTGCAGATCGGCTGAGCCGGGTGGCGAAGCGGCACGCACCAACGGGGGTGCCGCCTTCGCCGCCCGGTGCCTGGTCGGGCACCGGCCAAGCACAGCTCACCAGGTGCCCGAGACCACCGAGCGACGCCGGCTACTTACTCAGCGCTTGCGCTTGTTGCCCCGGCTACCCCGGTTGGGGTTGGTCCGGCGCTGCTTGGCCGCCGCGGCACGGTTGCCCGCCTCGGCCGGCGCCCCGCCCTCGACCCGCACCTCGGGTGCGTCCGAGCCCAGCGTCGGCGCGCTGTAGGTCAGCGGCGCGTTCTCCGACCGGGTCCGGCCGAGACCCTTGGCCGAGATCTGCGGGTGGTCCTCGCCGTGCGGCTGGCTGGCCAGCGCGGTCAGCACGCCCTCGGCGTCGAGTTCGCCACCCGAACCGTTGGAGCCGACCGGGCTCGCACCGTCCGGGCCGGCGCCGTCGGTTCCGACTCCGGCCAACGCGGCACCGGCCGGTTCGGCCTCGACCGCGGGCTCGGCCTCGATCTGCACCTCGAGGTTGAACAGGAACCCGACCGACTCCTCCTGGATGGCGTCCATCATGGCCTTGAACATGTCGAAGCCCTCGCGCTGGTACTCCACCAGTGGATCGCGCTGGGCCATCGCGCGCAGGCCGATGCCCTCCTGCAGGTAATCCATCTCGTACAGGTGCTCGCGCCACTTGCGGTCCAGCACCGACAGCAACACCCGGCGCTCCAGCTCGCGGGTGACCTCCGGCCCGAGGTCGGCCTCCCGCTGGTCGTAGGCGGCCTGTGCGTCGGCCACGATCTCCTCGACCAGGAACTCCCGGGTCAGGTCGTTGCGCTCACCACCGGCGGTCTTGATCGCCTCGTCCGGGGTCAGCGAGATCGGGTACAGCGTCTTCAGCGCCACCCAGAGCTGCTCGAGGTCCCACTCCTCCGGGTACCCCGAGGAGGTGGCGCCCTGGACGTAGGAGGTCACCACGGCGGTGATCATCGGGCGGATCTGGTCGGACAGGTCCGCCCCGGACAGCACCTGGCGGCGCTCGTCGTAGATCACCGTGCGCTGCTTGTTGAGCACCTCGTCGTACTTCAGGACGTTCTTGCGGATCTCGAAGTTCTGCTGCTCGACCTGGGTCTGGGCGGACTGGATCGCCTTGGACACCTGCTTGTTCTCGATCGGGGTGTCCTCGGGCAGCCGCAGGAAGTTCATGATGCTGGCGATCCGGTCGCCGTTGAAGCGCACCATCAGGTCATCGCCCAGCGACAGGTAGAACCGCGACAGGCCCGGGTCACCCTGCCGGCCGGACCGGCCGCGCAGCTGGTTGTCGATACGCCGCGACTCGTGCCGCTCGGTGCCCAGCACGTACAGGCCGCCGAGCTCGACCACCTCGTCGTGCTCGCGGGCGTTGCGCTCCTTCGCCTTGGCCAGCGCCGCCGGCCAGGCCTCCTCGTACTCCTCCGGAGTGTCAGCGGGGCTCAGGCCCAGTTCGCGCAGCTCGCTGTCCGCGGCGAACTCGGGGTTGCCACCCAGCATGATGTCGGTACCGCGGCCGGCCATGTTGGTCGCGACCGTCACCGCGCCCTTGCGACCGGCCATCGCCACGATGGCGGCCTCCCGGTCGTGCTGCTTGGCGTTGAGCACCTCGTGCGGGATGCCGCGGCGCAGCAGCAGGTTCGACAGGATCTCGGACTTGGCGACGCTCGCGGTGCCGACCAGCACCGGCTGGCCCTTGTCGTGCCGCTCGGCGATGTCGTCGACCACCGCGGCGAACTTGGCGTCCTCGGTCTTGTAGATCAGGTCGGTCTCGTCGGCGCGGACCATCGGCCGGTTGGTCGGGATCGGCACCACGCCCAGCTTGTAGATCTGGTGCAGCTCGGCGGCCTCGGTCTGCGCGGTACCGGTCATCCCGGACAGCTTGGAGTACAGCCGGAAGTAGTTCTGCAGCGTGATGGTGGCCAGCGTCTGGTTCTCCTGCTGGATCTGCACGCCCTCCTTGGCCTCGATGGCCTGGTGCATGCCCTCGTTGTAGCGCCGGCCGGCCAGCACCCGGCCGGTGAACTCGTCCACGATCAGCACCTCGCCGTTGCGGACGATGTAATCGCGGTCGCGCTTGTAAAGTTCCTTGGCCTTCAGGGCGTTGTTCAGGTACCCCACCAGCGGCGTGTTGGCGGCCTCGTACAGGTTGTCGATGCCGAGCTGGTCCTCGACGAACTCCACGCCGTTCTCGGTGACGGCGATGGTCCGCTTGCCCTCTTCGACCTCGTAGTGCTCGTCCTTGCGCATCCGCGGCGCCAGCCGCGCGAACTCCGGGTACCAGCGCTGGTTCTCATCGGCCGGGCCGGAGATGATCAGCGGGGTCCGGGCCTCGTCGATCAGGATCGAGTCGACCTCGTCGACGACGGCGAAGTTGTGCCCGCGCTGCACCAGGTCGTCCAGCGACCAGGCCATGTTGTCGCGCAGGTAGTCGAAGCCGAACTCGTTGTTGGTTCCGTAGGTGATGTCGCACAGGTAGCTGGCCCGGCGCGCGTCCGGCGTCATATTGGACAGGATCTTGCCCACCGACAGGCCCAGGTGGCGGTGCACCCGGCCCATCCAGTCGGCGTCGCGGGAGGCCAGGTAGTCGTTGGTGGTCACCACGTGCACGCCGTCGCCGGACAGCGCATTGAGGTAGGCCGGCAGCGTGGAGACCAGCGTCTTGCCCTCACCGGTCTTCATCTCGGCGATGTTGCCCAGGTGCAGCGCCGCACCACCCATCAGCTGCACCTTGTAGTGGAACTGGCCCAGGGTCCGCCGGGCGGCCTCCCGGACCACCGCGAACGCCTCGGGCAACAGCTCGTCGAGGGACTCGCCGTCGCCGTAGCGCGCCTTGAACTGGTCGGTCAGCGCACGCAGTTCGGCGTCGGTCAGGTCGACGTAGTCCTCTTCGAGGCCGTCGATGTGATCGGCGATGGCGGTCAGTCGCCGGACGATCTTGCCCTCGCCGGCTCGCAGCAGCTTGTTTAATACCACCCGGCCATGCTACTTGGCCGCTGCTCGCGCGGGATCGCGATGTCCGATCTGGCACGCTGGGGGCGTGGGCGAATGGCGCGAGATCGAACTCGACGGGCTGGTGCTGCACTCCGGGCGGCTGACGCTGCGGCCGTGGCAGGCCGAGGATGCGGCGACGGTGCAGGCGATCCTGGCCGACGAACGCATCCACCGGTACCTGCGGCTGCCGTGGCCCTACACCGCCGACGACGCCCGGGACTTCGTCACCGGCCACGCTCGGCAGGGCCGGCTGGCCGGAAACCGGCTGGACTGCGCGATCGCCGAGAACAGCACCGGCCGGCTGGTCGGCAGTGCCAGCATCCGGCTGCCCGCGGCCGACGGCACGGGCACGGAGGCGGCCGACATCGGCTACTGGCTGGCCACCGCCGAGTGGGGCAACGGTTACGCCACCGAGGCCGCCCGCACCCTGGCCAGGTTCGGCCTGGGCAACGGGCTGGCCCGGGTCGAGATCCGCTGCGAGGTGCCCAACGCCGCCTCGGCCGCGGTGGCGCTGCGGGCCGGCTTCCGCTTCGAGTCGGTGCGCCGGGCCGTGCTGCCCGGTCGGGACGGCCCGCTGGACGGCGCGGTGTTCGTCCGGACCGCCGCCGATCCGGACGCTCCCGTCGAACCGGCCTGGCCGGCGCTGACCGAGCTCAGCGACGGGGTCGTGACGGTGCGCCCGGTCGGCCCCGCGGACTGGCCGGTGCTGCTGGCCGAGGCCAACAACGACGCCGCGCGGCAGTGGGGTTTCGACGGCGAGCCGATGACCGAGGCCACCGCCCGGCAGCGGGCCGACTGGGCCGGCCTGGGCCGGCTGACCGGGGGGACCAACGCGCTGCTGATCTGCGACGCCGCCACCGGAGCCGGAGCCGGCATCCTCGGGCTGCACCGCTTCGGCCCGCCGGGTGTCGTGATGGTCGGCTACGGGGTGCTGCCGGAGTTTCGCGGTCGCCGCTTCACCACCCGGGCGTTACGGCTGCTGGCGGGCTGGGTTTTCACCGAGACGCCGACCGCCCGGCTCGAGCTGGGCTGCAAGGCCGACAACGTCGCCTCCGCGCGGGCCGCGCTGGCTGCCGGCTACGTCGCCGAGGGCCGCCGGGCTGGCCGGCTGCCCAATCCGGACGGCAGCTACTCCGACGAGCTGATCTTCGGGTTGACCCGGCCGGCCGAAGCCCCGCCCACCGGCTGAACGCCCGCCCGGCTGGCCGATACCCACCGGCCGCGCCGGGGTCAGTGCAGGTAGAGCCGGTGCTTGGCGATGTACTGCACCACGCCGTCCGGCACCAGGTACCAGACCGGCCGGCCGGCATGCACCCGCTGGCGCACCGCCGAGGACGAGATCGCCATCGCCGGGACGTCCAGCAGCGTGACGATGTCGGGCGGCAGGTGGTCGCCGGACAGGTGGTAGCCGGGCCGGGTCACCCCGACCAGGTGGCAGCTGCGGAACAGCTCGTCGGCGTCCTTCCACGACAGGATGGCCTGCAGCGCGTCCGCCCCGGTGATGAAGAACAGCTCGGCCCCCGGCCGGATGGCCGCGATGTCGCGGACCGTGTCGACGGTGTAAGTGGGTCCGGGCCGGTCCAGGTCCACCCGGCTCACCCAGAACCGGGGGTTGGACGCGGTCGCCACCACCGTCATCAGGTACCGGTGCTCGGCCGGGCTGACCTCGCGCTCGGCCTTCTGCCACGGCTGGCCGGTCGGGACGAAGACCACCTCGTCCAGGTCGAACAGGTCCGCGACCTCGCTGGCGGCCACCAGGTGCCCGTGGTGGATCGGGTCGAAGGTGCCGCCCATGATGCCGACCCGGCGCGGGCGGTCCTCGGACCCCTGAACCGCCGGCCGGGTGCCGGCGTCGGACTGAGCGGTCATGGGCGGCATCCTAGGCGGCGGACCGCAAACCGCCCGCCGGGCGCCCCGGGACGCTCAGCGTTGCGCGACGGTGGTGGACGCGATCGGGGCCGGCAGGGTGGACTGCCCGGTCAGCCAGCGGTCCACGGCCGCCGCGGCCGAGCGTCCCTCGGCGATCGCCCACACGATCAGGCTCTGGCCGCGCCCCATGTCACCGGCCACGAACACCCCCTCGGCGCTGGTGGCGAAGCCGGCGTCGCGGGCCACCGTGCCCCGCCCGGTCAGCTGCACGCCGAGCCCGTCCAGCAGCGCGCCGCGTTCCGGGCCGACGAAGCCCAGCGCCAGCAGCACCAGGTCGCACTCCAGCTCGAAGTCGCTGCCCGGCACCGGCGCGAACCGGCCGTCCACCAGCTCCACCGAGTGCGCCCGCAGGGCACGCACCCTGCCGTCGGGTGTTGCGAGGAAGCGCTCGGTGTTCACCGCGAACACCCGCTCGCCGCCCTCCTCGTGCGCCGAGCCGGTCCGCAGCAGCACCGGCCAGGTCGGCCACGGGTTGGCCTCCGAGCGGACCTGCGGCGGCCGGGCCAGGATCTCGAACTGGTGCACCGACGTCGCACCCTGCCGGTGCGCGGTGCCCAGGCAGTCGGCACCGGTGTCCCCGCCGCCGATGATGACCACCCGCTTGCCGGCCGCCGAGATCGGCGAGTCGGCCAGGTCGCCCTGCTGCACCCGGTTGGCCGGCGGCAGGTACTCCATCGCCTGGTAGATGCCGGCCAGCTCCCGGCCGGGGATCGCCAGGTCCCGCCAGGCGGTGGCGCCGCCGGCCAGCAGCACCGCGTCGTAGTTCGTGCGCAGCTCGTCGGCGGAGACGTCCACGCCGGCCTCGACACCGGTCCGGAACACGGTGCCCTCGGCGCGCATCTGTTCCAGCCGCCGGTCGATCACCCGCTTCTCCATCTTGAACTCGGGGATGCCGTAGCGCAGCAGGCCGCCGATCCGGTCGGCACGCTCCAGCACCTCGACCTGGTGGCCGGCCCGGGTCAGCTGCTGTGCGGCGGCCAGCCCCGCCGGGCCCGAGCCGATCACCGCGACCCGCTTGCCGGTCGGCCGGTCGGCCGGCAGCGGCGGCACCCAGCCGGAGTCCCAGGCCCGCTCGGCGATCTCCTTCTCGACCTGCTCGATGGTCACCGGCTCCTGGCTGATCCCCAGCACGCAGGACGCCTCGCAGGGCGCCGGGCACAGCCGGCCGGTGAACTCGGGAAAGTTGTTGGTGGCGTGCAGCCGGTCCGCGGCGTCCTGCCAGCGGTCGGAGTAGACCAGGTCGTTCCATTCCGGGATCAGGTTGCCCAGCGGGCAGCCGGAGTGGCAGAACGGGATGCCGCAGTCCATGCACCGGCCGGCCTGGGTACGGGTGACGGCCTCGTCGGCCGGCTCGTACACCTCGCGCCAGTCGGAGATGCGGACGGCGACCGGACGGCGACGGGGAAGCTCGCGGCCGTGCTTGAGAAATCCGGTGGTGTCACCCATGGCTGCCCTCTCGGAAGGGGTTGGCATGCATGGGACGGCACCGGCCCAGCCACAGACTACGGGACCGCCCGGCCCGGGCCCAGCCGGTGACCGGCAGAAACGTCCGGAGCCGGGACCGACCGCGGGTGGCGGCCGGTCCCGGCTCCGGAGCTGAGCGGGGCTTACGTCAGGACTGTCAGGCGGTGGCCGGGAACACCCCGTAGGTCGCCAGCCAGTCCTGCACGACCTCGATGTCCACCCGCTGGTAGCCACCGAGGTAGCGGCAGTTGCTGGTGTAGCTGTAGCTGGTCACCGTCACGACGTAGCCGTTGAGGAAGGTCGGGCCGCCGGAGTCGCCGAAGCAGGTGCCGCCGGTGCCCCGGTTGTCGTTGATGTTGCCGTTGAGCTGCAGGATCTGGTCGGTCAGCTTCTGCCCGGGCTGGACGGCGTAGCGCCGGATCAGCGGGTAGCTCTCCGGAGTGGGCTTCTGCGGGCCGGAGTCCGGCTTGCGCACCTCGGTGCCGTAGCCCACCGAGGTGAACAGGGTGTGGTTGAGCACCGGCTGGGCATAGGCGTCCAGGTAGTCCTGCGGTGCGATGGTGGCCGGCGCGATGGTGGTCACCGGGTGGTCGAGCACCACGACACCCACGTCGTTCCAGTTGTCCAGGTCGGTGAAGTTGGAGTAGTCCGGGTGCGCGTGCGCGGTGCCGGACAGGAAGCCGGCCGCCTCGATCTCGGCCTGGGTGTAGCCGGCCGCCGGGTTGGCGGCGACCGGGTAGCCGGTCGGCGGCTGGTTGGCCACCACCGAGCGGAAGTCGACCAGGGTCTTGCCCACGGTGTCTGCCGTGCAGTGCGCGGCGGTGAGCAGGACGGTGGGCGTGACCAGCGTCGCCGTGCAGCGGAACCGGCCGTCGGGTGAGTAGAACAGGATCAGGCCGACGTTGGGATGCTTGTTGCCGTCCGGCTCGCCGCCGGTGACGGCCTGCGCGCTGCCCATCGAACCGATGGTCAGGCCGAGCACTACGAACAGGACGCCGGCCAGGCGCCTGAGTCGAGATGTCATGAAATGCCTTCCCCCTAGGTGTGGTGCGCGCTCCGCACCGAATTGATGTGCGGAGCATGTGACGCACGTGATATGCCATTCGAACATCACGCCCCACCGCTGTCCAGCGAGAACGGCTCAGCCGCGCACCTGCCCGTCGCCGAAACCCACCCATTTGGTGGTGGTGAGTTCGGCCAGCCCCATCGGGCCGCGGGCGTGCAGCTTCTGGGTGGAGATGCCGATCTCGGCACCGAAGCCGAACTCGGCGCCGTCGGTGAACCTGGTGGAGGCGTTGACCAGCACCGCCGCCGAGTCCACCCGGGCCACGAAATGCCGGGCGGTGCCCAGGTCGCCGGTGACGATCGCCTCGGTATGGCCCGACGACCAGCGCCGGATGTGCTCGATCGCCTCGTCCACGTCGGCCACCACCCGGGCCGCCAGGTCCAGGTCGAGGTACTCGGTCTGCCAGTCGGTGTCGGTGGCGGCCAGCACCGCGGGGTCGGCCGCCGCGAACTCGGCGTCGCCGTGCACCCGCACGCCGCGCCGGTGCAGCGCCGCCACGATCCGGGGGACGAACTCGGCCGCCACCGCGCGGTGCACCAGCAGCGTCTCGGCGGCGTTGCACACGCTCGGCCGGGACACCTTGGCATTCAGCACGATCCGCTCGGCCATCTCCAGGTCGGCCGCGGCGTCGACATAGATGTGCACGTTGCCGGTGCCGGTCTCGATCACCGGCACCTCGGCGTTGTCCACCACGTACCGGATCAGGCCGGCACCGCCACGCGGGATGACCACGTCCACCAGCCCGCGGGCCCGCAGCAGGTACCCGACGCTGGAGCGGTCGGTGCCGGGCACCAGCTGGATGGCGTGCGCCGGCAGCCCGGCCTTCGCCGCCGCCTCGGCCAGCACCGCCACCAGCGCCCGGTTGGACCGGATCGCGCTCGCCGAGCCGCGCAGCAGGGCGGCGTTGCCGGACTTGAGGGTGAGGCCGGCCGCGTCGACCGTCACATTGGGACGGGCCTCGTACACCATCGCCACCACCCCGAACGGCACCCGCAGCTGGCGCAGCTCCAGTCCGTTGGGCCGGGTGTAGCCGCGCACCACCTCGCCTACCGGGTCTGGCAGCGCGGCGATCTCGCGCAGCCCGGCTGCCATCGCAGCCAGCCGGTCGGGGTCCAGCGCCAGCCGGTCCACCAGCTGCTCGGCGGTGCCCTCCGCACGGGCCGCCGCCACGTCCTCGGCGTTGGCCGCCAGCAGTTCCTCGGTCGCGCCGTGCAGGCCGTCGGCCATCGCGGACAGCGCCCGGTCCTTGTCGGCCCGGGTCAGCAGGGCCAGCTCGTAGCTCGCCTCGCGGGCCCGCCGCGCCGCCTCGCGGACCGCCGCCTCGCCCGGGTCTGAACTGGGTTCGGTCATGGGTTCAGGGTAGGGCTGCCCGCTATCGAGGACGGTCCGCTACAGGATGATCAGGTCGTCGCGGTGCACCACCTCGCGGCGCAGGTCGGCGGGCAGGTCCGGGCTGGACCTGCCGAGCAGGCCGGGCAGGTCCTCGCTGTCGAAGGCCACCAGTCCGCGGGCCAGCACCGCGCCGTCCGGGCCGGCCAGCTCCACCGGGTCGCCCGCGGCGAAGTCGCCCGTAACCGCGGTGACCCCCGCCGCCAGCAGCGAGGCCCGGTTGCCCACGACAGCGGCGACCGCGCCCGCGTCCAGCTGCAAGCGGCCACGCGGGGTGGTCGCGTGCCGCAGCCACAGCAGTCGGGTGGCGGTCCGTTGCCCCGGTGGAGTGAAGTACGTGCCGCCCTGCCCGGCCAGCGCGCCGGCCACCGCCCCGGCGTGCGCCAGCAGCACCGGGATGCCCGCCCCGCCGGCGATCAGTGCCGCGTCGATCTTGGTGGACATGCCGCCGGTGCCCACCCCGGAGTTGGCGCCGGCGACCCGCACGGCGGCGAGCTGCGCGGGGTCGGCCACCTCGGGCACCAGCCTCGCCCCCGGCGTGCGCGGGTCGGCGGTGTAAAGGCCCTCGATATCGGACAGCAGCACCAGCGCGTCGGCCCGCACCAGGTGGGCGACCAGCGCGGCCAACCGGTCGTTGTCGCCGAACCGGATCTCGGAGGTGGCCACCGTGTCGTTCTCGTTGACGATCGGGATCACGCCGAGCGCCAGCAGCCGTTCCAGGGTGCGGACGGCGTTGCGGTACGAGCCGCGCCGGTGCAGGTCCTCGGCGGTCAGCAGCACCTGCCCGACGGTCAGGCCGTAGCGGGCGAACGAGGCGGCGTACCGCTCGGCGAGCAGCAGTTGTCCGACGCTGGCGGCGGCCTGCTGGGTGGCCAGATCCCGGGGCCGGGAACGCAGCCCGAGCGGCGCCAAACCGGCCGCGATCGCGCCGGAGGACACCAGCACCACCTGCCGGCCGGCGGCCCGCCGGGTGGCCAGCGCGTCGACCAGGGCGTCCAGCCGACCGGCCTGCAACCGGCCGCGGGAGGTGAGGGAGGACGAGCCGACCTTGACCACGGTGCGGGCCGCACCGGCGATCAGCTCCCGGCCGGTCATCAGGGTTGCTCGGGGGCCGCGCGTTCCAGGAGCAGCTCCTCGTCGCTGACGTGCATCCGGCGCGCCTTCTTCGAGGCCAGCCGGGCATCGGCGTTCGGCCGGCTGGTGGTGTCCAGCCGCTCGTCGGTGCCCCGGCGGGTGGGCAGGTACGCCTCGTCGGCCATGCCGCCGGTGGGCTGGAAGTCGAAGACGTAGTCGCCGATGGTCACGGTGGCGCCGGGCTGCGCGCCGAGCCGGGCCAGCTCCTCCTCCACGCCGAGCCGGGCCAGCCGGTCGGCCAGGTAGCCGACCGCCTCGTCGTTGTCGAACTGGGTCTGGCGGACCCAGCGTTCCGGCTTGGCGCCGTGCACCACGAAGCCGCCGGGCTCGTCCGGGTCCTCCTCGACGGTGAAGCCGGATTCGTCGACCGCCCTGGGGGTCAGCACGATCGGGGCCGGCGGCAGCGCCTGCTGGGCGGCGCGGTACTGCCCGACCAGCTCGGCCAGGGCGAAGGTCAGCTCGCGCAGCCCGGTGTGCGCGACCGCGGACACCTCGAACACCCGGTAGCCCCGCCCGGTCAGCTCGTCGGTGACGAACTCGGCCAGCTCGCGAGCCTCGGGTACGTCGACCTTGTTCAGCGCCACCAGCCGCGGCCGCTCCAGCAGGTCACCCAGGTCGGACTGGTACTGGGCCAGCTCCGACTCGATGGCCTCCAGGTCGCTGACCGGATCGCGGCCCGGTTCCAGTGTCGCGCAGTCCAGCACGTGCAGCAGCACCGCGCAGCGCTCGACGTGCCGCAGGAAGTCCAGCCCCAGCCCCTTGCCCTGGGCGGCGCCGGGGATCAGGCCGGGCACGTCGGCGACGGTGAAGGTGGTCTCCCCCGCGCTGACCACCCCCAGGTTCGGCACCAGGGTGGTGAACGGGTAGTCGGCGATCTTGGGACGGGCCGCGGAGAGCGCCGCGATCAGCGAGGACTTGCCGGCCGACGGAAAGCCGACCAG
>Ga0207708_10000148_pt1 | contig 56156 bp, 52 predicted proteins | sample KBSK5101metaG_FD_184340 | JGI IMG/M metagenome (GOLD analysis project Ga0207708, IMG submission 184340) | Corn, switchgrass and miscanthus rhizosphere microbial communities from Kellogg Biological Station, Michigan, USA - KBS K5-10-1 metaG... | ecosystem: Host-associated > Plants > Roots >... | reverse complement strand
GCAGGACTCGAACCTGCGGCCCTCTGCTTAGCTTCCAGCATCAGGCTTTCCCTGACCGCCCGTCAAAGCTGGGGTTGCTGGCTGGACTATATCTTGGACATCACAGTCCCGACCCGTATAGTCTCTGAGGATCCCCGTCGACAAACGCGCACAGGTTTCCTGCGGATTACCCAATCCTCGCGACTTTTTACCTGGACCACGGAGGTCCGTAGTACCGGAGGCTCTCAGGGCGTCCCCGCATACAGGGTCGTCCACTCAATGGGTTCCGACCGCATTTCCCCATTAAGGCTCCAACAAGGCAGATGCTCTATCCGCTGAGCTACAGGGGCACATTCAAAGTAGTGGCATGTTAGCACGTCAAAGACCTATGTCAACCGCACCCGATCAGCCAGTGATGACCTGAATTCAGGTTTCTTCATCCACAGATTACACAGATGTCAGCAACCAATCTGTGTAATCTGTGGAAAAGGATTTGAACAAACAAAAAGAGATCGCCCGCGAGGGACGATCTCCTTTAATAGTAATAGGAACAAGAGAGATAGAGCTTATGCGGCTCGTGTGTGCTCTTTGGTCTCAGCGAACACGCGACGGCCGTTCAGCGCATCGTCGATGATCTCGCGCACTGCCGAAGTCTCCGGATTGACGTCCATTCGGTCGCACGCTTTAAGGTGTCTGACGATACCTTCTGTCGCTATCTCAAGGGCAACACCGTTAAGCTTCGAAAAACGGCGCGCCTGAATGTGATCGATTCTCATAAGCCGCTCATTCAGCGGCAAGTGTGTATCAAAAGTCACGATTGCCTTCACTCCTCCATTTAAGATCTGTGGTTTCAAAATGTATAAACTATAGATGCTCTAACAATCCCCTTGGATGCAGCCCTCACCGCAAGGCAAAGCCTTGGATTCAGGGTAAAACCCCAAAAACAAAGACTGTGTACACATTGCCGCAGGGGGTGTTCAGCGAAACGTGAGATTATACTGGACGAACATGGCTTCGTCCAGAACTTTATTATTTACACACTCGAATTTTACCGCATACAAAGACGCCGCCCGTTTTCGTGAAGCTGAAAGGGCGGCGCCGATGCTGAAAAATAATAGTGCCGAAGGTTCACTTTTTTGGTAGCACGGTATCTTTCATTCCCTTGCCGACACGAAACTTCAATGTGGTTTTGGCGGGAATTTGAATGGTTTCACCGGTCGCGGGGTTACGGCCTTCACGGGCCTTTCGCTCGGATTTTACGAGCTTTCCGAATCCTGGGAGTACAAACTCTCCGTTCGATTTCACTTCGCGCGCCGCGAGATTAGCCATCTCTTCGAAGAATTCCTTCACTTGCGCTCGCTTCATTCCTGTGGATTCAGAGAAGTGGTTGATTACTTCCGATTGAGTCATGCGCTTCTTGCCTGTAGCGGCTTTGGTCGCCATAGTCTGGTGTAACACCTCCAACGAAAACTGGAATCGTAAAACAGATCGGACATTCATATATCACACTCAAGCCCCAAAGTCTTTAAGAAATCCAGCATTTCACTAGGTTTTTTGGGGAATTGAGCCACGGTTGACACCCAAAAAGAAGACGGATACTTTCAGGACGCACTCTCCGACGAGTCAGTTGACGAACGTCTCCCGCTTCTCCAGCTTGATCATGTGTTTAACGCGTGCTGGTAACAAGCTCACAAATCGACCCTACTCTCCTCCCATTTCTCGACGCGAGTAACGCGCCGGAGGAAGCTGCGGCCCTGGCGCGCCTCAATGCCGAACAAATCGAACCGACCATTCGCCGCGGGCTGGGATTCAAACTCCGCTTATACCGGCCGCAGAGCGATCAAAACCGGAACGAACTCGAAGAAATTTATAATGACATTCAATTACGCCTGCTCAAACGCCTGCGCGCGTTGAAGGAAGATCCGGCGCAAAACCAGATCGCGAACCTGCGTGGTTATGTCGCGACTGTGACGCGTAACACCTGCGATGAATACCTGCGCCAGCGTTACCCTCTACGCCGAAGCTTAAAAGATAGAGTTCGTCGTCACTTGCTTAGTCACACCGAATTTGCTGTGTGGGAAGATGCGGAACACCACTGGCTCGCTGGTTTTTCGAGTTGGCAGAACCTGGACTGTGGCGGGACCAATGTTAGAGAGTTGCAAGAGCTTTTGCAGTTGGAATGGACGAACGTGGATGTACAGCGTCTTGAACTCCACGACCTGCTGACAACGATCTTCAGCGTTAAGCACGCGCCGCTTGAAGTCGATCAACTTACCGAACTTATCGCGGGATTTTGGGGCATTGAAGATCACCCGCCCGAACCGGTTGACGCAAATTCGCATACGCTGCTCGATGAGCAGCTACGTGTGGACATCAATCCCGCGACAATCATTGAACGCCGCCAGTCATTGGAACTCCTCTGGCGTGAGATCTGCCAGTTACCACGTCGCCAGCGCGTGGCGCTCTTGTTAAATCTGAGGAACCCGCACGGGGTTAACGTCATTACGTTGCTGCCGGCAACCGGCGTGGCGACGTTTGAACAGATTGCCTTCGCGCTGGAGATTCCGGTTGCTGAGTTCGAGCAGCTTTGGGCTAAATTGCCGCTCGATGATCTGCATCTTGCTGGCTATCTCGGCGCGACGCGGCAGCAGGTGATCAATTTGCGGAAGACGGCGCGCGAGCGTTTGCTCAAGCGAATGAATGTACTGAAGTGACTGAGCATCCGACAAAACAGGAGTTGGAAGACTATCGCCGGCGCGTACTAGCGCCGGCAGCCTTCTTGTCTGTTCACCGGCATGTAGCGGGCTGTCAGCGATGCGCCGCGGAGTGCAATCAGCCTAGCGATCTCGCGCGTGACGTTGACAATCTGCACACCGCATTGCTCTATACGACAGGTGACACTCCTTATCACCTTTCCACACAGGAAGCGGTGGCGTACGCGCGCGGCGAGCTAGGTGAGATCGACCTGGAAATCACTGAAAGTCATCTCGGCAGTTGCGCGACATGCCTCAGTGAAGTGCAACGGCATACACCAGCCAGAACATTCCACTTGAGTTCGTTTGTGAATCGCTGGCAGGTGTTGCGCGTGGCTGCGGTCGTGTGCTTCGCCGTGATCCTGATCTTGTTGGCCGTCTGGCTGATCCGCACCAGGCCTGCTCAAAACAAAGAACAAGTGTTGACTCCGACAAACCAGAGCAGTCCCCAAAGTTCACCGGCCACTATTGAACAAGGATCGAACACACCCGGAATTGAAGCAAATCAGTTAGCACTGGTTTTAACCGACGGTAACCAGAAGATCACTGTGGACAAGCAGGGTAAGTTGGCAGGCCTGGACCAGCTACCATCATCAACACAACAGAAAATTCGTGCGGCGCTGCAAACAGGTAAACTCGAGCGGCCGCCTGCTTTGACCCGACTCAACAGCCGCTCAAGCATACTGCTTAGCGAGTCGGGCAATGGATTGCCGTTTCGTTTGATCGGCCCGCTCGGCCTCGTGGTGCGAAGTGAACAACCGACATTGCGCTGGCACGCACTTCATGGTGCGCAGAGTTATCAGGTGATTGTGACGGATACTGATCTGAACGAAGTTGCAGCCAGCCCTGCGCTCGACGCGACAGAGTGGCGCATCGCAAAGCCACTTAAAGCGGGCAGGATTTATTCATGGCAGGTCACTGCGATGAAAGATGGAGCGAAGATCACGTCGCCGGTCTTGCCCGCTCCACAGGCGAAGTTCAAAGTGCTCGATCGCGCAACAGCCGAACTATTACTGAAGGCTGAGCGTGCTTACCCCGATTCACACCTCACCCTGGGCGTGCTCTACGCCGAAGCAGGTCTCCTCGACGACGCGGAGCAACAATTACGATTGTTCATCTCCAATAACCCACGCAATGACGTCGCCCAAAAGCTATTACAGAATGTAACCGCGATGCGTGCTAATTAAATTATCTGTAGGTTTCACGCAAAGGCGCAAAGTTTACGCGAAGGCGCCAAGAAAAACTTTGCGCCTTGGTTTGGATCCTTTGCGTCTTTGCGTGAAACTTTCTTGTGACGTCGCAAATCTAGTTGTCGTCACCGATCAGTACGAACCCGGCCCAGTACGCGGGATGATTGTAAGGACCGCGAAACACTTTCAAAGCCGCCTGTCTGAGCGCTTCTGATTTGCCGGCATTTCGGTTTTGCAACAGGTTGCGATGAAACTCGATCATCAACTCGGAACTGCGAGCCGAATCAACCTTCCACTGGCTCACAACTGCCGCCGGCGACCCGGCGACGAACAGCGCCCACGACATTCCGATTATGCCCTCGCCCGCAGCTACTCGACCGCGCGCTGTTTCACATGCTGACAGAACCGCGAGCTCCGCGTTCAGATCGAGCTTCATAAGCTCCCACGATTCCAGTAGACCATCCTCATGCTGATCGTTATCAGTGCGCGAAAGAATGATGTGTGAATAGAGAGGATTGCGGTCATCCAGGATCGCATGTGTGGCAAAGTGCAGGACCCTAAACTTGCTTGCCTCAGCCTTCATTGTTGCTTCCTGCGCTTGTTGACCGATCAGCACTCTGCTCCCGGGGCCGTACAACCGGCCCAATGCGTTGACTTCTTTTTCCGCATCGGGTAACGGGCTCAAAGGTTCATCGCGACGAGTGACGCGAACTTTGCTTTCCGTTTCGCCACTCAATTTCGGATTTCCCATGGCCAGCAATGTCGACTGAGTACGCTCACTCTTCTTGAGTGCGTTGGCCCTTCTTCCCATTTCGCGAAGCACACTCAACGACGGCGCATAACTCACCGCGTACTGTTCGAGCAGATATCCTCGCGGGCCCTGGTGTAACGCCTGGAATGGCACGTTCCAAAGTGTGCCGTCCGGCACGATACGGAGCTTGCGCACGCCTCGTAGTTGTCCCTCGGCAGGCTTGATTAGAAGATCGTAAAGTCGGCGCGCGGGCTGCTTAACTGTCAGATCACGTTCGGCTACGCTGCGCCGGAACGACTCCGCCATCGTTGCCAGCTCTGTGCTCTTGATTTTGAGTATATGAACTGTCAGCGCAAACGTTGCCTCGCCCGGAGCCATGCGTAATACGAACAAGTAAGACGTATCTTCCGTGACAACGTATTCAAGGATTGCAGTCTTATCATCGGGCAGCAACGCCACTGCCTCGTCGATCGTCAGCGGTTGCGTTTGGCCGCGATGCACTTTGAGCTCCGGATGTGCGACGTAGAGGCTGGTCTGGAATGCTTCGTACTCGAGGCGTGTTTTATCAAGCCGCGCCTGAATGTCGACTTGCGCTTCAGGCGCTTGCGTTTTCAAGCGACTTAATTCTGTATTGAGTGTTGCTATTGCGGTGCTTAACTCGCGGTCGCGTTTGAGCTCATCACTCGTCATGGCTTTAGTGATGTCGGCGCGTCCATTACTCAAGACGTCGAGCAGCACCCGGCCCTTGGCTCGTTCCGCGTAACTCAGCGCTCCACTCGTATCGCGCTGGGCCAGCGATAGTTGGACCATCGCCTGGTACGGTGCGATCTTGTCTTCGAAGAAGCGTTGCTGTTCTCGTTCATCACCGGCAACCTGGCCGCGCAGCTTTTCGATCGTGGCGATTGCTTCGAGAAAATCCTGGCGCGCGCGATCAGGTTGATTGAGTGCAAGGTGAGCTTTGCCCGCTATTGTCTTCGCGTTCCATAAGAGATCGGGAATGCCGGATTGAACTGCAAGGGAAGCGGCGCGTTCGGCGTGTTCACGAGCGGTCTCGTATTGGCCCAGCCGCAGGTATGACTCACTGATGCCCAGGAGGATCTCACTCAGCAGTTGGTTGTTGCCTAATTCTTCTGCTTGCTTTGCTGCTTTCTGCTCGTAAGCTAATCCTTCGGCGTAATCTCCCTTCAGGAGATAGACGCCCCCGGTATAGTGCACGGCCTCAACCAGAACGAGCTTATCGCCGAGTTCCTCGAGTAGTTTTAAGCTCTGCTGTAGGTAGTCGAGTGCTTGCGTGTACCGACCCTCGATGGAATAAATAACTCCGATGTTATTCAATGCTCGCGCGACTCCCAGTTTCTCACCTATCTCCTGTTTGATCTTGAGACTCTGCTGAAAATATTCGAGGGCTTGCGCATAGTTGCCCTGAGTTGAATAGAGATTGCCGATGCTGTTGAGGGTGGCGGCAACGGTGGATTTACCTCCTGCTTCCTGGGCCAACTTCAAACTGCGTTGATAATGCTCGAGCGCGCGCACCTTCTCACCCTGGTAGACGTAGACATTGCCGATATTAAGTAACTCAATAGCGATATCAAGCTTGTTTCCAAGCTCCTCTTTGATCTGCAAATTTCTCTGAAACAAGACCAGCGCTTTCGGATAGTCACTTTGCAATGCATAAATGATCGCCAAACCATTCAGAGCATCCCCGATGATCGTTTTGTCTCCTATTTCTTCCGCCAGCTTCAAACACTGGTCCAGGTACTCCCGCGCCTGCTTGTAATCGCCTCGCACTTGCGCGACTACACTTTTCACACCCAGCGCTACGAACATGCCGCGTTTATCGTTGAGCCCTTGCGCAATGTTGAAAGCCAGATCACAGGTCGCCAACGCCTCCGTTTGCTTGCCGTTTGCGAGCAACTGTTTCGCTTGATTGTTTAATGCCTTCACGAGTTCCGGTGTTACTAACTCAGGCTGCGCATTCAGCAGCGCGGCGCTCTCTTCCGGCTTGCTTGCAACGCTCAACGCTTTGGCCAATTCGACAACGCGGCGCGCCTGTTCATCCTTTTGCGCCGTAACTAACGTGGGTAAACAAGCAAGCAGAAATAAGGCGAAAATGTTTTTCGCTTTCCGGCTTGTGAGTGTCATAAAAGGCTGCTCCTTTTTCCAGTTCGCGGTCGGGTGCGAGGCGTGATCGTCTTTTCGGGAGAGTGTTTCTACCTGGACCTGCGTGTTCTCAACAAGTGAGATAGTGGGGAGAAGTTGTCGTTAGGCGCTGCCATTATTGGCCTCTTGCCCACGTCGTGCAACAGGAATCACGACTGCGGTTCTGGTGTGTGAAAATTTCTATTGCTTATCTCTGATAAAGGGATTAATCTCACGCCGTTTAGGTCCCTGGTGCTCACGGATTCGACCGATTGACAACTCGCTCAACTCGCTCAGCTCGTGTGCCAAACTCGCCCAAGGCACAAGAGACTCAACGGAATCCTCGCACTGCCGGACAGTACACGGAAAACACTTGCCACATACTCGGTGTGGCGTAACAGAGCTTAAAGTCGAAGCTTGTAACCTTTTGTAGTCGTACTGCCTCCCGTTAGGGCTGCAAATTCCTTGCAGGGTTCAAGGGGAATTCTCACGATGTACTCGACCAAAGAGCTTCTTCACCGGATCAACCATTCATCCTTTTCACCAAACGTTGGAGGACTCAAGTTGCTTCTGTCGCAATGCGTTGCCGCATGGCCAATAGGTCAGTGGCAGGGTCGGGGAAGCGGCAGTGGAAATCTCACGGAAACCGGCTTGGCCATTTGTGTTTGAATGCACTCCCCGTTGCGAATGGCAGTTAGTTTCTTCTCACAGGAAGGAGTTGATATGAGACGTTTTAAGACACTCGTAGGTTTCGCGTTGTTGGCACTGATAGCGATGTTCACTTCAAGTAGCCATCGAAACCAGACGTTGGCGGCCGAATATTATAGCTGCAAATTAACCGCTACTTGCCCTGGTACTGCGAAATGCGAAGGGGATCGTTGGATGCGGACTGGCGACTGTGCGATCAGTTGCTTCAAGGAGTCTGGCGCCCCCGGCGAAGTTGTCTTTAGTGGCAGTGCGAATTGCGGCGCCAGCTCCGAGGGATTTGCTCTCGGTAACGCGCCGCCAAGCAACTGATTGATAAGTTTCACCGAGAGGCAGAGGTTTTTTGGCCCCATCTCTGCTGTCGGTAAATGGACCAACTTTACAGGCTCCTCAAAGCCTTTGTGGGAACGTGACAAAATGAACTTCCTCAATTTCCTCAAGTGGGCCGGATGTATAGCAATTATCGTTACGATGCAATTCCCGTTTGCATCATTTGCTCAGGAACTGGGCCGGGCCTCAAACAAGAGCAGACAGCCCGACCCGATCCCAACTCTGCGGTTTGATACTGTTCAACTCCTCGAGCATGCTCGCCGGCTTTCAGACGATGCACGCAGCATGAATCCCTTAGACGAAATATCGCTTCAGGCGCGTTTGGCTGATGTCGTCTGGGACCACGATCGGCCACTTGCCGAACGGCTGGTATCACGGAGTTTCGAATTAACAATCGCGATGTTGAAAGACTCGCCTCGGGTGGATTCTGCGCCAGATCCGCAGGTGCTGTTCGCTGATATTAGTTCAATCGCTGCGAAGCACGACGAAAAGCTCGAGAAGAAGCTAAGAGAAAGATGGCAAGAGGCGGTCGCGTCGGCTGCTGAAAAGGGCAATGAGTTGAAATCTGATCCGACTCAAATGGCATACCTGCTCTTGCGTCAATCAACGAACTATCTAAAGAGTGATGAACAAAAGGCGCGGCAGTTATTTCGACAGAGCGTTTCCTTCCGTGTAACGCAGGATCATTGCTTCTTTTTGCTGGACCAGCGTCAACATACACCTGCTATCACGGACACTCTGTTTAGCGACACACTTGACGCCCTGTCCCAAAGGCCTCTCTCTGAGGCGAACGAACTCTTGATGCTCTCGTCCTATCTATTCTCTCCCGATGGCAGTATTACTTACTCCGGCATTGGTGGCTACAACTCCGCGAATGTCTCGGCCAACATGTCAGCGGCGCCGAAGAATCCGGCACTGGCTAAACGCTACCTCGGATTATTGCTTGCAAAAGTGAACGCAAACGAGCTCGTACCACCAGCGGTCGCTCACTTCGCACTCAAGAATCTTCTGCCGCAGTATCAAGGCCTTGCTCCGGAACTACTCGATGATGTTTATGCGAAGATGGCGACTCTGCTTTCTACTGTGTCGAAGGACGATTCCTCTAGATTCGACGATGCTCATAAGGACTTCAATGCTTCCGAATCCGAGAAGGCGGCTGATTTGGAAAAACGTCTCGAAAAGGCAGACAAGCTCGAGAAGGAAGACTGGCGGGACTTTTATTACTTCAACATTATTTTCGGTGATCTGGTGCCCCAAAAGGACTTTACGAGAGCACTATCAATAGTCAACAAGATAAGCAATCAGGAGTTGAAAGAAAAATTTGGCGATCTGGTGAATCTGGCAGCGCTTCAGGCGAGGCTCGAAAAGCCGGAAGCTGCGTCTTCCGTTTCTGAATCTGATTTCAAGTTTAAGACGCCGCTGGTCAGAGTTGTGGGCTTAAGTACATTGGGCCAGGCCCGGTTGAAGCAAAAAGGAACTGGAGACGCGCTTCGTCTGTTTGGACAAGCAGCCGCTGAAGCAAACCAGATCAAAGAGGATCAAGATCGGCTCCAGGCTAAATTGATGCTGGTCCAACTTTCTCTCGATGCCGATTCAACCGTAGGTTTTGAGAGGGCTGTTGAAGCCTTCAAAGGGGTTAATAAGCTTTCAGACTTCGACTCGAATGAGTCTATTCTCTCATTAAAAGCTACGATTTACGGGTTTAAGAACGTGCTTTCGTTCAATGCTCCGGCGCCCTCCTCGCTTTGGTCAACGGTCGCAAAAATGTGCCGGGCCAATTGCGAGGAGACATTTCGGGTTTCCGGTATGTTGGAGAAGAAAGAAACCAGGTTGTGGGCCACTTTTGTGGCCGTCCAGACCGGTCTTCGTGAAAATTTAAAAGAGTTGAAGGTCGAGTCGCGCTAAATTAGCCACCCCTCACGACAAGAAGATCATGCCTGGCAAACTCACATTGCTACTCACCGCGACCATGTTTGTCGTTGGCTGTCATTTATCAGCAGCCTCGCAATCAGGCGAGCTTGCAAAGAACATTGGTCGCGTCACGATCAATCCTTCCACGGGCGGTAAGACGCCGATTCCACTTGGTAGCGAGTTAACGATTGTGAATGTCTTCGATGGCTTCTCGCCCGGATGTCCGACTGGAAATCGCTTTGAAACGATCGAACGCTTTAACTCGTTGCGGCCGGCTGGAAGCACCGTCTTGCTCATCTTCTCTGAAAAGAGCTTCACCACTCAGGATGTCGAGAATTTCAAGGCAATCCTGCCGATGGCAGAGTCGATGGTTCAGGGCGATATTGAGCGCCTTCGGCCATACCTGATCGATGGGAAGTTGCTGGTTGTACTTTATTCCCATGGCCGTTTGGTTTGGCAGGAGAAAGCGAACGTCTCTGAGCAACAGCTTTTAAGCGAGCTTCTCAACCTCGTGAAAACGCCGCGCAAGTGACCTATGAGTACGATCCTCACAATCACTTTCACGCTTGTGATGCAGGTTATCTCCGCAATACCTGATGCGCAGATCAAGTTGAAGCCCGTCTACCTTTCATCACAACAAGAGGCGAAGTTAAAACTTTCTGCGCCTGCGGCTATGGCGGTCGCTCGATCCGGAAACATCTATGTCTTCGACGACGGAAATTCACGAGTTGTGAAACTCGATTCACGCGGAAAATTTATCGCCGCGTTTGGGCGGTCGGGGAGTGGACCAGACGCAATCGAGCGGGCTGGTCTTAACGACTCCATCGCCGTCGATGAAAACGAAAACGTTTATGTCAGCGATCCTGCAACTCCGAAGGTATTGATCTTTAGTTCCGACGGAACATTCCAAAGAAGTTTTCGTGTTCCATTTTCAATGGCGAGCATCGCGGTTAACAGTAAACGCGAGATCTTTTTGACAGCAGATACCTCGCGGTCTACAGAGCTAATCTATGTCTTTTCGGAAACAGGAAAATTCCTGCGACGATTTGGTGAGCGGCTGATCAAATCACCCGGCAGTCTCGCTCGCAATATGAATGTAGCCGTGGCTGCGTGCGATGCAAATGACAACTTGTTTGTCGCATTTCGCGCGTGGCCGGTGATCAGAAAATATTCGCCCGATGGAAAACTGCTAAGTGAGAATCAGTTTGCGATACCGGAGGAGTGATTAAAGAGCCTCAGCGGCAATACTACTCGCTGGAGTTCTTCAATAAGTATCCTGACAGTTCATTTGTACCGTCGCTCATCACCCACTCGATTTCGATCAGCGGACGCGGCACGGGCTATCTGCTGCTAAACGCGCACAGTATTGTAGTGTTTGCTCCGTCGGGGAGAGTCACGAAGCAGTTTCGCTTTCGAGCACCAAGAGATCGGGATAACGTGTTTATCAGATTGGCAGCAACTTCTAAGGCCAAAGCTCCTACCTATCTTTTGGATACACGCTCGGGAGAGATTTATGAGGCCTCTTCGCTCTAGCTCTAGAGAGTTCTCCTGGCACGCTTGAAATAAAGACGCGCCGAGCCATACCCTCCAGTCTTACTGACACCTGCCAGTTCCCATCCTTGCGCGCCAAGTTCATTCAGCTTCTGCAACCCCTGAGTGCTGTCGGAGCTTTCTGTTGGATCGGGCAGCACGAGGTATTCGTAAGAGACACTTTCCACTTTCCCCGTGTGACCCTGTCCCTTCCAGGCGCCCACAAATAGCAGTCCAACGATGAGGAACGCTATGACTAGTTTGCTTCTCATTTTTTCTCCTTTGGTGGATTGGGAGGTGAGTACGGAGAAATTCAACCCTATTTGAGTGATTCGATCAAGGGAAAAATCGCTACCAGCCTGCAATGCTGTCACTTTTGAAACAAAGCCAGCACCACACTAAAAAAATAATTTTCTCAGGAAGGAATAAAACGGAATTCTGCGCGTCTAGTTGAAGCATGGATTGACTCCGCTAATAGCAGTTCTCCCCGGCGAAGGTATTCCCCCAACACCTTTCGAGCTGTGAATAAAAGTGTAGCCACGCTCTTGACGCTCGGCGTCGTACTACGCCCATGGAAGAACGACACTTCAAGCGCGTTTCTGTGCTGATAGGTTCTCGTACTGCTCACGCAAACCTATAACGCTCATCGCAATCGAGAGGCCGTTCGCGCAGGCGGCCTCATCTTCACCAGGAGACATGGATGAAAAGATCCTTACTGTCCCCTCCGCTTCAGTTGTGTCTTTGGAAAAAGATATTCACCGTTCAAAGGAGAAATTCCGGCATGCACCGAAAAAAGAGTCTGTCAGCATATCGCTTATTCCGTCCGCTCAATTTGTTTTTCATCTCCCTACTTCTTCTTCTCGTCGCCACGTTGACGCCGCAGCTTTCGTTTAGGACGAGGGCCGCCGGCACGACGCCGCGCCCGCAGGATTCTTCAGCCGTCGGGGCGTGGTCGCCCGTGACGAACCTTAACAGCATCAGCAGCGGCGCCATCGTCGCCATCCACACGAGCCTGCTGCCGAACGGGAAGGTGCTCGTCTTCACGCGCCAGCAAGGCCCCGACGGCAACGACAACGTCAACGGCTTTTCCCGGACCTACGTCTGGGACCCGGCCACTGGCTCCGTCATCAGTGAGGCATTCAACGGCACCACGAACCTCTTCTGTAGCGGCCACGCTTTCATCCACGACGGTCGCCTGCTCGTGACGGGCGGTCACCTGGGCGGCGACGGCAGAGGCGAGCCCGACGCGAACTTCTACGACTGGAACACGGGCGCCTGGTCAAGCGCCGCCCCGATGGGGCGCGGGCGCTGGTATCCGAGCAACGTAGCCCTCGGCAACAGCGAGATGCTCGTTGATGCCGGCTTCGACGAGAACGGGGCGATTAACAACCAGCCGCAGGTGTGGCAGACGAACAACACGTGGCGCCCCCTCTCCTCGGCGCTGGACCCTCACAGCAATACCTACCCGTGGCTCCACCTCGCCCCGAACGGGCAGGTGTTCCACTCCGGCCCCAGCTTGGCAACCCACTACCTGCGCACCTCGGGAGCAGGGCAGTGGACCTTCGTCGCCAACAACACCGTCCTGGACAACCGCGATGCCGGCACCTCCGTCACCTATGACGACGGCAAAGTACTAATCATGGGCGGCGGGGGTGGCAACCCGATGGCGACCTTGCCGCGCCGCGAGTGCGAGATGATTAATCTCAACGTATCGCCGGTCATCTCCAACACGATAACTTCCGTCGCGCCCGCGCCGCAGTGGCGCAGGGTTGGCGACATGTCCTTCGGCCGCCGCCAGTTGAACGCGACGTTACTCCCTGACGGCAAGGTCCTCGTTACCGGCGGGACGAGCAGTCCGGGCGCCGATGAGCCGTCCGGCGCAGTCTTCGCGGCGGAGATGTACAACCCCGACACCGAGACGTGGACCCCGATGGCGAGCATGCAGGTGAGGCGGCTCTATCACTCGACCGCGCTGCTGCTGCCCGACGGCCGCGTACTCTCGGCGGGGGGCGGCTTTCCCCCGGGACCGGGCGAAGTCAACCAGCCGAACTATGAAATCTACTCGCCACCCTACCTCTTCAAAGGCCCGCGGCCGATCATCACCGCAGCCCCATCCGAGGTCGCACTCAATACGAACTTCTTCATCACGACGCCGGATGCCGCCAGCATCTCGAAGGTGACGATGATACGACTCGGCTCCGTCACACACGCCTTCAACCAAAACCAGCGCTTCACCGAACTCATCTTCCGCGCACAAGCGGGTGGCTTGGAAGTGCAGTTTCCGGGTGGGGCGAACCTCACTCCGTCCGGCCACTACATGCTCTTCCTGGTCAACTCGAACGGCGTACCATCGGTGGCCAGCATCGTGAAGATCAGCTTCCAGACCACCGGGAGCAACTCCATCGACGACGCGCGCTACTTCGTCCGCATGCACTATCAGGACTTCCTCGACCGCGACCCCATCAACGCTGCGGACCGGCCTGGCCTAGTCTTCTGGTCGCGCAACATCACGCAGTGCATCAACGACGCCGCCTGCCGCGACGTCAAGCGCAGGGATGTATCGAACGCCTTCTGGTCATCGACGGACTTCCGCTCACGCCCCGACGTGATCGCCGACGGGCTCGTCAACCCGCCGGGCTCGCCGACGACGTACAACAACCACCAGTTCATCCGCTACTGCTACCGCATTTACCTGCGCCGCGAGCCCGACGCCAGCGGCTGGGCATTTTGGGAGAACGACCTGAACCACGACAACGACTACAAGAGGATTGAGCGGGCCTTCCTCGTTTCGGGTGAGTATCGGAACAGGTTCCACCAGCCGTAAGCATGGAACCCGTCCCGCGATAACTCTCGGCCCGGCCGGCGTCAGCCCCGCGGACGCCGGCCGGGTCAATCCTCGGAACAGTCGTCCGTCATAGTTCTCAACGGAGGTTTGGAAATGTCAGAAGTTCTCATCAGGCGAGCACGTGGCACGCTCGGGCGTTCGGCTTTGTTACTGCTCGCGGTTCTATTTCTCGGCGCGGCGGCTCCACAGGCGCAGCAGGCGCACAAGCACGAGGCCCACGCCGCGCAGCCCGCCGCCGAAGCGGCAGCCCCGCCTCGCATTCCCGACGTTGATTGTCTCGATCAGAATGGAAAGAAGCTGCGCTTCCACACCGACCTGGTTAAGGGCAAGGTGGTGGTAATCAGCTTCATCTTTACCAGGTGCACATTCCTGTGCCCGATAATCGGTGAGGGTGTCGCGCGGTTGCAGACGGCCCTCGGCGACCGCGTAGGCCGTGACGTTCACCTCATCTCAGTGAGCACCGATCCCGTCACCGACACGCCCGAGAAGCTCAAGGCGTGGGGCGCGCGGCTGAAGGCTAAAGAAGGCTGGACGATGGTCACGGGGGAGAAGGCGGAGATGGACCGCCTGCTCAAGGTGCTGACCGGCGGCGTTAGCGGCAACAAGGTGCACGAGCCGCTGCTGCTCATCGGCAACGAGGCGACTAACGTCTGGACCGAGGCTTACGCGTACGAAAGTCCGGCCAAGCTCATTCAACAAATCGACCGCGTCGCCGCTACGCACTGATTCCGGCGGCGAATTTGGCACGTAGATCCCTCCACGTTGGAAATTTATTCCTCTCCCACGTGAGCTTGAATAAGTCTCTTCGTCTACTCTCCCGATCGCAACAATCACCATCGGCAGCAAGTGTCCTCGCGGATCTGTCATTAGGTTAAGGGTGCGAGGTTAGCAAAGTTTGACTGCATGATGCTCCTTGCGTGTATCATCCCCACGCCAGCGGTGTAGAGAATCAGATCATGATCAGACTAATCTTCAAAGCTTTGCTATTGATGACTTTTACCGTCGCTGCCGGGTTGTCGAGTGTCAGTCGGGCGCAGCAATCCACAACTTCCTTGACTGGCGAGTGGGTGGGTAACAGCGAGCCGTCCGGCAGGTCCGAGTTTTTGCGTCTGAGTCTTACTGAAAATGCAGGCGAGATGCGGAGACCACTTAAAGCAAAATTGACATTGGTCCAGCTCGAAGGTTCTCGCGTTCGGTTGGAATTGAGCTCGCTTAAACTCGTCATGACGGGAACTCTCGCGGGGGATGAAATCGAAGGTGAGGCCGAGGTACCGGGAATCAAAGCTCGCTTTCATCTGGTGCGCACCGTGAAGGTCGCGCCGGAAATTTTGGCGCGCTATGTCGGCGTGTATCGCTTCCGCAACGGCGATCATCTGATGATTGATAGTTTTCCAGATACTCCTGACACGCTGTTTGTGACCGACGTGAAATCCGGAGAAGCCCGCGCGGTCTTCCCGCGATCGGAGACTCAATTCACCGGTGGACCGGCCCTGCGCGTGGTGTCTCCCACGAGGCAAACACTTACCTTTCGCGACGATGGAGTTCACGTAATCGATTTGGATCAGAAGGGTCGGCAGTCTGGAACGTTCGCGACGCGAGTTCCGATACGACGGGAAGAAGTCACTTTCAAAAACGGTGATGTTACGCTCGCGGGTACGCTGTTGCTTCCCGCTTCGAAGAAGAAGCATCCGGCCCTCGTGTTTACGCATGGTGGTGGCCCGCAATTGCGCGAGGTGTATTGGGGTCTCGGATACCTCTACGCCGCACGCGGGTTTGCGGTTCTCAGTTACGACAAGCGCGGCGTCGGTAAGTCGACAGGTAATTGGCGCGAGGCGAGCTTTGAAGATCTCGCTGATGATGCGGTCGCGGCGGCAAAGTTTCTTCAGGCCCGCACGGACATTGCCGCGAATCAGATCGGCTTTTTGGGTCAAAGTCAGGGCGGGTGGATTGCTCCGCTCGCCGCTTCACGTTTTCCGGACGCCGCGTTTGCGGTCGCTATGTCAGGCGGCGGCTTGTCACCCGCTGAGACGGAGTTGTTTGACACCGAGTATGAGTTAACTAAGGCGGGCTATACCGCGAATGAGATCAACGATGCGCTCGCGTTTCAAAAGCTGAAGAACGAGATCATTGCTTCGCCTGACTCGAATGACAAATGGGAGCAGTACGCAAAGCTGCGACTCAACGCCAAAGACCAAAAATGGTTTCGCCACCCGGGCATCGATGTCTTTGGCGCTGAGAAGCGGGCTGATGGTTTCTGGACGTACATGCGAAAGTTTTATTTTTACGATCCCGCACCAACGCTGCGCGCCTCCCCCGCGCCACTGCTGGCGATCTTCGGCGAGCTCGATACGCCTGAGGGCGTCAAAGCAAATGTGAGTGCGATCAGGCAAATTATGGATCAGGCGGGACGCCGGGATTACATCGTTAAGGTTTACCCAAACGGATCGCACAACCTTATGGAGGTCCCACCCGACAATCCCAACGAGTCCGTCCGCCTCAAACGATTCCCACCGGGTCTCTTCGAAACGATGGTCGACTGGACCACGACCCAGCTTCGCCGGCGTGGACAAGTGAGACGTTAGGATCTCAGTACGGGAGTAGCTAGCTCTGTTCGTTATATCAAGATCCTCGCTATGTTTAATTTCAAAATCACAAGCAGGCTCTGCGTTGTGCTCCTCCTTGTTTTTCTGCTAATCGGCTGGAAAGCGAAAACGGCTCAGACCCAATCAACAGGCGACAAACCGATCGAACAAGTTAGGAAGAACATTCAGGTCCTCAAAGGACTCCCTGGATCCCAGTTGTTCCTCCTAATGAACTTCGTTGGCGATTCGCTTGGCGTTAATTGTGACTATTGCCACGTGAAAGGTGAGAAGAACCCGCAGACCGGAGAGGACACCTGGCTTTGGGAACGAGATGACAAAAAGGAAAAGGCAGTGGGGCGCGACATGATGCGAATGGTGCTCGAGTTGAATCGCACGAGGTTCAATCGGGAAGCAGTTGTGACCTGTTATACCTGCCATCGAGGCAGCACGCGTCCGGAACGCATGGCGTCACTCCCGCCGCATGACTATTTTGGCGAAGCGCTTAAACCTCAACCGAAGCGCGTGTTGCCAACCGCCCAGGAAGTGATCGCGAAGTATTTGTCAGTCGTCGGCGCAAGCCGCCAGGATATTTTGTCGCAGGCAATCGTGATGCGTGGGACAGTGGAAAGAGTTGAAAGGGCAAAGGCTTCTGGTCCAACCGAAATTATCTTTAAACAACCAAGCAAGGCGCGGATAGTTGAAACGCTAACCTCCGGAGTCGTTACTCGAGGATGGAACGGCACCACGGCATGGGCCCAGTCGAGCAAGGGCGTAAATCAGGTGACAGGTGAAAACTTAAAAGCAATGAAGGCGATGCCCTCCACGACCATCGTTTCTGATGGTCTATTTAACCCGATTAAGATTCCGGATTCTGCAAGTCACGCGACACTGATTGGCGTGACCAGAATCAACGATCGCGAATCCTATCAGGTCATCATTGAAGACAGTGCGACACAATCGATTCAATTGTTTTTCGATGTAGAGAGCGGACTTCTTTTGCGGAGAGTCAATGTGACCAACACGATGCTGGGTCCGCTTAACGTGCAATGGGATTTTAGCGACTATCGGGACGTGAGCGGCATCAAGCTACCCTTCGTCATTCGTACATCAGACGTTTCGTCTTACGACACGGTGGTGCGCAGGTTTAGTGAGATCAAAATGGATTCGTCAGTTAGTGAAAATGTGTTTGATATTCCTCGAGTGTCTTCAGGCCCGTAAGATGTGGCGTCGCGAGCGATAAAAATCCGTCACCTGAAGGGTGTTGACCAACGAAAGGAACTCCCATGGCGAAAAGTACCGCAAATACCCAAAACAATACGTCAGCCAGTCAATTCGCTTTCGAGATTTCGTTGAGCGTGTTGAATCATCTGGGCCGAAGTCTCTACCGCAGCTTCGCGACGGTTCTAGGAGAAGCGATTTCTAATTCTTGGGACGCCGACGCCAAGAAGGTTGAGATTTTTGTCGAGCGGGACCAGAACAGCTTTTTTATCAAGGATGATGGTGTTGGCATGACTGCCCAAGACTTTCAAAACAAGTTCCTCAAGATAGGATACTCGAAAAGAAAGCAGGGAGTTACACATTCACCCGCCGGACGACCGTTCATCGGCAGGAAGGGCATTGGAAAACTGGCACTGTTGTCCTGCGCGGACAAAGTTACCGTTATCTCGAAAGTGGAAGGCGGCACTTACGTCGGGGGAACAATTGATAATTCCGCACTCGACCATGCCATCACGAATGATTTGACACCTCAGGAATACAGACTTGAGAAATGGAAGTCGGCAACCTTCGCCAAATACACGCGCGGCCACAAACATGGCACCATCATCCACTTTGAGGGACTCAAAGAAGGAGTGAAGGGCAGTTTCGAATTCCTCTCAAAGATTATCGCGCTCTACTTCCGATTCTCCTTGCTCGATTCGTCCTTCAACATATTTCTCGACGGAAAAAAGATCACGTATAAGCACTTGAAAGATTTGGCCGCAAAAACAGAGTTCCTCTGGCTCATCGGCGAGCATGACGATCCTTACGTTGAAGACCTGAAATCGAGATTTGCAAAGGAGCCGACCAAGCATGAGACACGGCAAGTCAAAATCGCAGGTGTAAAAGGTTTCATCGGTTCCGTTGAAAAGCCCCGGGACCTTAAGATCATGTCCACGGACGAACGAGCGGGAATTGATCTCTTTGTTAATGGGCGCTTACGTGAACGGGATATTTTAAAGCACGTAGCGACTGCCCGCGTCGTCGAAAGCTACCTTTATGGGCAGATCCACTTTGATGGACTTGATGACTCGAAAGATCGGTTTACGAGCAGTCGCGAAGGCATTGTGGCCGATGACCCGAAGTTTCAGTCATTCCTTGAGAAGTTTCGCAAGAGCGTTTTAAAGATTATCAATGACTGGGATGAATTTCGAATTAAACATAGGGAAGAGGGCGATCCCGACAATCCTAGGCTCTCAACAAAACAAAGGGCGTCACGTGGTCTGTATGGCGCAGTTTCGAAAGAATTCGGCCTGTCGAAACAGTCTTCCAATCAAGACAAAGTCGCCGGCTGGGTCGATGAGCTTCAAGACGATGCGGCTTTCAACTTTGAGTCTTACGCGGACTGCTTCGTGTCGGAAAACCTTGTAAGGCGTTATATGAAACACAAGAAAGTCGGACTATCGCCAGAGGCCAAATTAGAGGTTGCAAAGTGGAAGAAGGTTGAAAAAGAGAGTAAAGGCAAAGGGAACGTCAGCATTGAAATCCGAAAGGGGGGGAGCGATTCAAGCTATTTGTCGATGGATCACCTCGCGAACCTAGTCGATAAGACCAAAGATCCAAACAAAGAAGCTGCTCTTTCACGTGATGCCAAGGAATACAAGCCCATCAGGGATGCGGTGGCACATACGGCTCTCTTGACTGATCCCGCTAAGAAGAAGCTGACGAGCGTTCGCGAGAACATCAAGGGAAGGGTTAAAGAGATTCTCGGCGAACCAGAGTAGCTAAGACCTCAGATCTACCTCATCCTATACTGGCGTTATTACGCGAGTATCGCCAGAGTAATAACAAAAGAGAGAAGCATCGGCACAGCGTTTCCTATCATATTCGCCAATGCTGTTCGCAACTTCACGCAAGAAAAGTCGAACGAATCCGGAAAGGATTGAAGTCGCGCAGCTTCATGCGGAGTTAGAGTCCGGCGACATGTCGGGTGAATGTATCGACCTTGGCCTGGTGACCCGAATCCACTGGTGATCGTCTGTGCCGGTTCATCGTATTTCAGGCGACCGTACATCGACACATATGAGTGATCATCTTGATGACAAACTGGTCGCATGCGATTGGGTAGATCGTACTTGCCGTGCTTCATCAGATAGGCGATACGCTCGATGTTGTCTACATGAAGGGCCGATGGAGTATTGAGCAGTTCTTCAGGAGCTTTGCGCGCTAAATCAGCGATCGCCCAACGAACGGTTCGCTCGGCAGAGACTTTATATTGGTTGACTATTTCTCCAATCGAAAGGTGCCTGCTCGATGCAATCAGCAAATCTCGCTTCCGACGTTGCGGTACGCCGAGCTCTGCGAGATATACGACATTGGTATCAACTTTGTAACCGAGCTTCTCAAGTCGCGCGATTGTGTTATCAAGTGTCCGTTCTTTTGCATTAATAACATTCGGCACGTTTTCGATAATTAGGTGGCTCGGCTCAGCAATCTCCGCAAAACGAGCGACCCGCTCATAAAGGTGGTTGCGCTTGTCTTTTCGGCGCGTGTGGTTATTTAGATCGGAATGGCCCTGACACGGGGGACCGGCAAGGCATATGTCCACGGATCCAATTTTCTTCAGTAACGCTTGTTCCTCTTTCTGTAACCGTGCGCCTATCTCCCCAGATAACACTTTCCAGATGTCGTCGTTGATCGGCAACGTTGGTCTGAAGTTTCGCTTGTAGACTTCGAGGCTAGACAAATCTTCATCTATCGCGAGCACAGATTTAAATTGTTTCCCCAGTGCAGTAGATGCTTCGCGTGTGCCAAGTGACAGACCACCACAACCTGAAAAGATGTCCGCTGCTCGAACCGTGCCGCGCAAGGGTGAATGCCATGCGGGTTTCTTACTTCGAAGGAAGACTTGATCGTATAGCGCCCGCGCATCTTGCTTTGCGGGAATCTGAGCTGGCAGATCGAATTCAGTCGTAAAACTCTTTCCATACGGAGTCATGGCAGTGCGAGATACTCGACGGTGTTTATCGTCGACACGAAACGACAAGGTAACGGTGCGCGGTTGTGGCGCGGGCTCAGCTACCGAAATGACGTTGTGGCTAATCGCGCTGAGGAAGCTTTGAAGTTTGCGCCTCACCTTGATTTCGTTCTTGAGTTCGCATTGCCAGACTGTAAGTACTGAATATTCTTTGCGGCGCAGTTCTTTGAGCTTTGCCTTGTCGCGTTTTTTGTTTGCCTCGAATTTCTTCTTCCAAAAACTTCGGTTGCCTTTCGGTAGCTTCCAAAGATGACAACTGTGGGCGTGCCAGAAGCAACCGTGCACAAAGATCGCCCATTGATGAGTTCGATTAACTATGTCCGGTGACCCGGGCAGGTCAGTCGCCTTGACGGTAAATCGCTGTCCTAGTGAGCGAAGTAGGCGTTGAACCAACAACTCATTAGCAGTGCCAGTTTGTCTGACACGAGCCATAAGTTGCGAACGCTCGGGTGTTGTAGTTAAAGAGAGGCGTTGGCTCATTTAGCTTTCTCTGAACTGCAAACGATGGTCGCGTCGGATTATAGACGAATGTGCAATGAAAAGGGATTTATTGTTCCACGTGTTGGATCTCCCTATATGATCGATATCCGAAAACATCAACCCCTCGTGATAAGAATTACGCTGGAGTTCCTCGGGTGACCTCCACCGTAATTCTTGGTTTCATGCTTCACATTCAAGGTTTCAAGTCAGAGTCACAATTTAAAACTCTCAATCGCAACAATCGCACGCTTGGCCCCCGGTTTCCTCTTCCCCGTTTCAGATCGGACCTCAGCAATATCATTTTTTGATGCGTCCGGCTTTGTTCTTCTTCAGACAGACTAGGGCCAGGCGGAAAACTAGAATCGGTCAATGCCTTCCAACAGAAAATCTCGCAGGGCTGGGCCGTGACGCAGATGAAACCTGATCGTCTTAAGAACGCCGCGGACCGGATATTCCGGGAACACGGCTGAATGAATGATCGCGAGGCGGCGGGCGCGGCCGCCTCGTCTCGGCGGTTACGCCGCCGAGACGCGGAGCGGCGCGGAGAATTCTTAATCACTATCAAAGTGGATGTGGTCGATGCACATTTCGCCGGCCTCAACACGATTCACGACTTGCTCAAGGTATTCGTCTTTGATCTCCAATCCATAACGGATCAGTGAGCGTGTTCTTGGATCGACTCTGCTGTCGGTTGTGAGTTTTCGAGCGCGTCGTTTTAGATCGGCGTCGAGTGTGCGAGATTTTTGTTTGCGCGGTGATGCGCTACCATGTTTTGCCATGGTCCTTATCCTTTCGATCGAAGGTTGAGGACTTAGGGTCGATTTTGTGTTGGTAGCACAAGTCGGCCCGCTTCTTTTAGTTTAGGTGAGTGATCAGCAACCTAGCGCAAAAGTTTTCGTTTGTCACCAATCGATTTGACTCAGTTTGAAATGACGAAGTAATACGCCGAAGGCGTTGGCTAATTTCAACCCAGGGTTCGAACGTAGTGAGAACCCTGGGTGCGAATAACAAGAAATGCGTTAAACCCTGAAAGGGTTTCTCTCGCGTCGAACCCCTTCAGGGTTAATTGCAGAATAAATGGACCAAACCCATGGTTGTCGCTGTGCTCCAACCATGGGCTGAAATTAGCGAACGCCTTCGGCGTATTGTTTACAATTTCAACCTGAAACACTACCCGTCTTTGCGATCACTGGGTTTGAGATCTATATAATCGATTTCGCTGCGTAGACTTCAACTAGAGGTTGGGCCAAACAGATGACGCTGTTATTCGCATTCCTAATTGGACTCTTCGCCGGGTTGCGGTCGCTTACGCCTCCGGCGGCGGTCGCGTGGGCCGTGCACCTGGGTTGGCTCAAACTTGCGCGGCCACTGTCTCTCATCGGCTTGCTTCCCGCAGTAATAATTCTGAGCCTGTTGGCCATCACAGAAATCATGATTGATAAACTGCCGAACACTCCGAACCGCACTGCTCCTGTCGGACTTATCGCCCGCATCGTGACAGGTGGCTTAACGGGCGCATGCGTTTCTCTTGGCGGTGGACGGTCGGCTTTCGTTGGTGCCGGGCTGGGACTGATCGGCGGAATCGTCGGGTGTTTCGCCGGCTTTCACGCCCGCGCGTGGGTCGTAAGGTCTATGCGTCTGCCAGATTTCAGCGTTGCTTTGGTCGAGGACCTGGTTGCGATCGGTGGCAGTCTGTTCATTGTTTCGCGATTTTAGTGCGGCTGCTCGGCAATGGAGTGCGATTCCAAAACACATCACTTGCTCAGAAACAAGTAGTTGTTGGTTTGTTACACAGCGAATTGTAATTAGGACTCCTCGGATTCTCCTCATTGTCAAAACTCCAATCGGAGTGGTAAGTTTGGCGCATGGCAATGACCTCAGAGAGTCTGGCATTTGATCGCGGCGTCCGGCCGATGCTGGAGATTGTGTTGCCGGGGAAGGCTGACGCAGTAATCGGTTTTCAAGCCGATCCTGACCTGCAGGCTCGCATCGAAGAACTCGCCCGAAAATCGACGGAAGGCCAGCTCACGGAAGACGAACGGGCCGAATACGCGGGTTACGTGCGGGCGAACAAATTCGTCGCCATTCTCAAACGACAAGCGCAGCAGATCGCCAAACTCACGTCTAGATGATCAGTGCACAAATTAGGGCTCAGGTTCGCCAGCGTGTTCAAAACGCTTGCGAATACTGTCATCTGCATCAGGAAGATTCGCCGCTCGCCGCGCTCCACGTTGAACACATCATTCCTAAAATTCATGGCGACAGTGATGATGTAGAAAATCTCGCCCTTGCCTGTATCGATTGCAATCTTCACAAAGGGACGAATCTCACAGGGTTCGATCCCGAGACAAATGTGATTACTGAGTTGTTTCATCCCCGACGGCATGCGTGGGACGACCATTTTCACTGGCAGGGCTCTATCTAGTCCGGAAGACAGCCACAGGCAGGACAACTATTCGAGTGCTGAGTATTAACTCGGAAGATCAGGTGGCGCTGCGTTCCTCGTAAGGACACTCAACAGATCACAAATGTGAACTGGAATCTCGTTGTATGGCTTGTCGGCCCGCCATGATTACTTAGGTCGCCTTGTTCGCGCGGATTGCGGGCGTTTTCGGGAGACGGCATGCTGAGTTTATGTTAGCCCTCTTAACACGTTAAAGAGATATGTTAAAAACGGAGAGGTTTTTAAACACGTTTCGGGACCATGCCGCCGTCTATACGGCCTCTAATATGCTAGCGACATGACGATCAAGAGATTGGACCACGTCAGCGTCGTCGTCGACGACCTTGCAGCCGCTACCGCTTTTTTCACCGCGCTCGGCATGACGCTCGAAGGTGAGGCGCCGATTGAGGGCCCGTGGGTGGACCGCGTCAACGCGCTCGAAAATGTTAAAGTCGACATCGTTATGATGCGGACCCCAGATGGGCACGGGCGGCTTGAGCTGACGAAGTTTCGTAATCCAAAACTGGTCGAGATCGAACCAGCGATCGCGCCGCCGAACACGCCGGGCCTCCGGAGCGTCATGTTTACAGTCGAAAGCGTCGACGACACTGTCGCTCGCCTGCGCGCCAACGGGGCCGAACTCGTCGGCGAGGTGGTCCAGTACGAGGACAAGTACAGACTCTGCTATATGCGAGGCCCGGCGGGCATCATCGTCGCGCTGGCCGAGGAACTCTTCTGAAGCGCTCCTTTGACTCGCCTCATCGCGAGGTATCCTTTCGCCGCCGCTGCTCGCTCTCTTTTATGATTTCGCTCAAATCTGCAAGCGGCCGGATCTCATTTGGTCCAAGTTCATACTTCATGCCGCCTGGATGCTGTGACAGAAGCTGAATGACGTGATTGAGGTCTCGCGCCTCAAGGATGAGAATGCCGCCGAGCTGTTCCTTTGTTTCCGCATAGGGGCCGTCAGTCGTCGCGACTTTGCCGTTTTTCCAGTACAGGGTTAACGCGGTCTCCGGAGGCTGAAGAGGTACTTCGCCAACAAGATGTCCGTTGGCGCGCAGATGATCGTTATACTCAAAGCATTCGTCGAATACTGCGTTTCGCTCGTCCTCGGTCATCCCTTCGAATTTTCCTGGCGCGATGTATCCCAAACAGATGTACTTCATGAATGCCTCTTTCTTAAGTATTTGTCACGCAAAGGCGCAAAGCGCTGCCGCGTTCTAAGAGAATCTTCCGGTTTGAACTGCGCCGGCACGTTCGTAATTAACGAGAATAACGCCCGTGGAACCGACAATGCTTTCCGTCACCTTAAATGCCGCCGGGATCGTGCCCTCGGCAAACAAACGTTTTCCCTGGCCCAAAGTGATCGGATAGATCATCAACCAGAAATTATCGACCAGATCATGCTTCATAAGCGTCTGGAGTAGGTTACCGCTTCCCCAGATGTGCAGATCAGGTCCTTCCCCTTGCTTGAGCTCGGCGACTTTTTTCGCAACATCCCCGTTCAAAAACACCGAGGGTTGCCATTCGGAAGAAGTCATGGTGTTCGAGGCGACGTATTTAGTGGCACTGTTGACGTTGGGCCAGATGTCGCCGTGTTGCGGCCAGTACTTCGCCCAAATGTCGAAGGTTTTACGACCCAGTAACAGGTCGACCGGCAGTTCCAGTATCTTTTTAACAGCCGCTCCAATCGCGTCGTCGTCAAAGGGCGCCGCCCATCCGCCATACGCGAAGCCGTTGCTCGTATCCTCGTCCGGTGCGCCCCCTGCTTGTATGACGCCATCAAGGGTAATGTGTTCAAGTACAGTGATTTTTCTCATAACTATTCCGTTGCTTCCTCCGGAGCCGGATAGAAAAGAAGCTCGCGCACCTCGCCCGCCGTATCGCATGCGATGGCGCCCTTGCGCGCCCACGCGAGTGCCTCGTCCATATCGGCAGCTTCCAGTATCCAGAAACCGCCCATGTGCTCCTTGGTTTCGGTGTATGGCCCATCGGTCACGAGCACCGTGCCATCAGCTTGCTTCCGCACCGTCTTTGCGTTGCCGGCCGGGGAAATTCCGCAAGCGAACTTCCTCACACCGGCAGCAATCATTTCGCGGTTGAGCGCGTGGATCTCCTCGATCATCGCTTCGGTTACGGTGGATGGGTCGAAGTCGTCGGGCAGGTAGTTAGCAACCAGATACTGTGGCATGACTTTTTTCTCCTTGTTTTCTATGGTTTGTTTCCGATGACTCGTGTTCACTCACAGAACCGTAGCTCATCGTCTTCTGTCCTATAGTCGTTGGGAAGACGGAAAATCGACAGCTATCCCAAAATTTATTTCAACTGCCGAATCCGCTCTTGGAGGAATTGCCGCTCTGGTTCCTGTTGGGTGAGCGCCAGAGCTTTCTCATAAGAGGACCGAGCCTCGGCTGTCCTGCCGAGCCTGCGGTACATGTCGGCACGGGCTGAATGCGCGAGGTAATAATTCGCCAATTCGCCATGTTCCAACACCGCGTCGATATGCGTCAGACCGACCTCTGGACCATCGCGCATTGCAATTGCCACGGCACGATTTAGTTGGACAACCGGCGAGGGCTGAATTCGTAGCAATTGGTCGTAAAGCGCAACAATCTGCCGCCAGTCAGTCGCAGCAACCGATTCCGATTCAGCATGAACGGCCGCAATCGCAGCCTGCAATGTGTAAGAGCCGAAGCGGCGGGACTCCAGAGCTTTCTCCAGCAATGCCAACCCTTCAGCGATCTGTTCCCGGTTCCAGAGTGAGCGATCCTGGTTCTCCAGCAAAATCAGATCTCCGGTCGGAGAGGTTCTCGCGGCGTGACGGGATTCCTGTAGCAATATCAGTGAAAGCAGACCAATGACTTCCGGCTCTGGCTGGAGTTCGACCAGCAACCGGCCCAGTCGAATCGCCTCGCCGGTTAGCTCGTCCCGCGTTACCTCCGCTCCCGCCGCAGCCGAATAACCCTCGTTAAAGACGAGATAGATGACCTGAAGCACCGCGCCGAGTCGCTCCGGCAACTCCTGCGGCGACGGTACCTCGTACGGAATACGTGTCTCTCGAATCCTTGCCTTTGCGCGCACAATGCGCTGGGCGAGAGTACGCGGAGTGATGAGGAAGGCCTTTGCAATCTCCTCGGTGGTTAGCCCGCAGACCTCACGCAAGGTGAGTGCAACGCGCGCTTCCGGGGGAAGAGATGGATGACAGCAAGTAAAAATCAGACGCAGTCGATCATCCTCAACAGCGTCCTCTTCTTCATTGGACCTTTCCGCCGAACTCAATTGCGCTTCGAGGTGTCGCGCGAGCTCGTCTTGCGACGCATCAAATCTTGCCCGTCGACGTAGAGTATCAATGGCTTTGAAGCGGGCCGTCGAAATCAACCATGGTCGCGGGTTGTCGGGTACTCCACTCGTGGGCCACAGGCTCAGTGCAGCAGCAAAGGCTTCGTGCATCGCCTCCTCGGCAAGATCAAAATCACCGAGCAAGCGAATCAGCGTTGCGAGGATCCATCCCGAATCCACGCGATAAAGGGAGTCGAGTAATTCGCGTATCTGTTCGGAACGCTCGGACATGCGACGACCTTAGCAAACCAGCTACGGCAAATGAAATACGGCCGTCGATTGATAGGCTTCGGACAGTACGGATTTAAGTCCACCTCACGCGAGGCGGGTTTGTGGCATTCCGGCCAGAGGTATCCAATCGCTGGCATTTGATCCCACGGTTACACCGGAACCTAGTATGCCCGTGCCGTTCGTGAACCAGCCGTGAACCTCACCATTCGACGGTGCCAGCCCAAGAATGTCCACAGAACGAGGGACGCCTCTGAGATAGGTGACTTGCAAATGCTGCCAGTCACGTCCGAGTGAGCCGTAGGTATGGCCGGCATTAAACCGTCCACGGCCGTGTTCGTCAGCGACGTTGTACCACACCCATAGATCACCGTTGGCGTTGCATCCGAACAGATCGGCATAACCGTCAAAGTTCATGTCTGCGACCTGGAGGTTCCACTCAAGGCCAATGTTGCCGGAACTGCCAGGTCTTTCAGTCACTTCCCAGCGAAATTCAGGGTCCACTCCGAGGAACCATACTTTGAGGTCGCCTGCTTTGCCTTCAGTGTTGGTTGTTGTCCTGCGTCCTATGATATCGACAAAAGAATCCGCGTTAGCGTTGCCCAGCAGCAAATCCCACTCGGTGCCGATCTTTCCGAGTTCGAAAGGAGTAGTAATACCGCCCTCTACATCCCAGAGCTGGATCTTCTGGTAGCCGGAGGAATTCGGGTCGCGGTTGTGGCCAAAGATGTGGGTAAAGCCCGCGACGTCTCGGAATAGTTGGAGTTGCCATTCGAGGCCGATGTTGCCAATTATGAATCTCTCATACCTACCTCGGTCGTCCCAGTAGTAGAAAACACTTCCCGTTTTCTGATCATGGCAGAAGATGGAAGGCTTATCTGTGACCAGGTTGAAACTCACGTTGACCTTGCAGTTGGGTTCGATCAGACCGATTTGCAGCACTTCAGCTATTCTTGGAGGATCGCCTTCGAGCGAGATTCTTTGAAACTCCTCTCCCTTTTTCAAAAAGTAATAAGTAGTCATCACTGCTCTCCTTTCTAGCTTGAGGGATTAACTTCACTCAGGAAGTTCTATCGCCAGACCAAAAAACAAAGTTCCTTGAGAAATAGAATGACGAAACAACTATAGGTGCCGCAGTTTTGCGGACCGTTCATTTCGTCACGTATCTTGCGTCAAGTTAACGATTAGTACCGTGGCAGAACGGTACAACGGTTGTTGAGGTCAACTGCTACAGGCATAGTTACTGTCTCCGTCTCGGAACAGTCTTACGTTGCTAACGCGGGCGTTACGTTGTTTAGTTGTGTGAGTAGATCATTCACGAGTTGCGTTGCGTAAATCGCTTTAGTTCTCGGCGGTGGGCGACAGTCCTCAAATGCTTCTACGCAGAGGTGCACAACAAAGAAGCTCGATAAGGACAGGTGTATGATAACAGCGGATCACGTTCTCCCCAAAGGCTCGAACATAATCGAGTGTTGTCATCCGCCTCGCCTTCTATTCCTTTCTTGTTCCGACGTGAAGTTTACTTACTTACATGGGCGTGTTGCGGGTGGGGCGGCACTGGCCTGCGGCTCGTGTCTCACGCTCCTAGCCGAAGGTCGCACTTACTTGATCACCGCTCCTGGTCCACAAATTGGCCACCGGTTGGGATGCTAATCGGTGTCAATTGGAGAGGATGTCCTCGATGCTTCGTTCGTACCCCGAACCCTGTCGCGGTATGCGCAAAACGCTTCGCGCTACGGCAATAAGATATTTAGCTCGCAGGAAACGATCTTTTAAGTTGTTGCCCAAAAGAGTAGTCCTGACAAAATCACGGTCAACAAAGGAGCCAATCTGAGTGAAATCAATCGATTCCATCGTTGCGCATTCGTTGCCGATTACTTCTTGTCCATCAACCATCGTTACGCTGATCACCCTCATCACCGGCATGAATGATTTGTCTGTCTTGGGCGCGGTCTTTTCTATCTTATTGGCTGTGTTCAGTGCGTCCGAAAGTATTTCAAATCCGCGATCTCGATCGAATCCAACGAATTCTTTCGCAATGAGCAGGAGTACTTCCAGCTTGGCCGCTGTGTTGTCGCTCTTCGAGGCAATTGAATACGCTTGCGAAAGCAGATCGGAAGCCTCCGTCTGATCCGAACTAGATGCAACTCTACTCGCGACGCGCGTCAGCCATCGAGCTTGACTGTTGCGGTCATTAAATTTGAGCGCCCAGCGCCTCGCTTCGTCATAAGCTCGACCAACAAAAGCTTTTTGCAACAGGACCAACAAGACCTCGTCTTCCGTTTGCGCGCGCATTTGTTGATCGTCAATCTTCGAGGAAATTGACAGTGCCGGCTCCGGATCGATGCGCATCATTTGAATGGCAAGATTGCGAAAGAGAAAATCGCGCGTCGCTGCATTTTTTTCGCGTTCCGCGCGCTGAATGCGCGCCTCCAGGTCTGAATCACTACCATCGAACGAATGGCTTTGTTGGGCGATAGCAGTGAATGCTTCGGCTTGCCGACGTTGGTCCACAGTTATAGCTTGAGCCAGTTCACCGACATGGCTTTGCAGGAGGGTGAATCTATCGGGAGCATTGAGCTTAACAATCGGCAATGCCCGATAGTTAAGAAAACTATAGAGACTTGCCGCCAGGGCTTGTTCGTCGCTCTTGCCAGTTGCACCACCCCGCCAACGCGCAGCCTGTGCGCCGGCCGCGTCGATGAAGTACTGAATGACAAGCGCAACGTCTGCTGGTGAGACATCAGGGAAAGGCTGACTTTGCGACGAGAACGCATAGTTCGTTAAAGCCACCAGCGCTAAGTCGTAATGGAAACCAGTTCGTCGTAATGAGACAAATCCCTGCCGGAAAAGAACGTCACTGAGGATTTTGTTTCTGTCTCGGAAAGCCATTAACAGACGGCCGTAAGCAGAAGGAATCTTTTCGGCTGAAAGCGAAAGCAAGCCCAAACGTTGGGCCTCCTCCGGTTTTTGAGGGACCAAACTCACCGCCATCTCTGCCAAAAACTCCGCCTGCTCGGGCGACATTTGGAAGTTGTTGTTATTTTTTGTCTGTTCTGACTCAACGTCGTCTTGAAACTCCTGGAGCCAGACTTCCGCGTTTCTGCGATCATGCGGTCCATATCGCTTCAAAATCGTTTTGATGGCCGCAGCTCGGCGTCGCGCCTGACGCAGCATTTCCTCTTTTTCGCCGGCATTCAATTCTGACAGGTTGTTTGTCGTTGACGGCCGGGCAGTGTCGAAAGCCAGGCGAAACATGGAGCGGGCTGCTGGTTCATCCACCCGCCAAAGCACGTCTGCTATTTCTGACATAAGCAAAGCAGCGGACGCTTTGTCAGATTCCATTTTCAGATCGTTTACTACTCCAAACAATCGCGCAATAACTTCCTGTTCGTTAGCGCGAGTGGCATCCTCAGCGGGAGATACTTTAGTTTTCTTTTTGGACTGCGGTGCAGAAACTGCTACTTGGCAACAGCAGATCAGGAACAGAAGAGCGCAGAGACAGCAACATGAACTATAAGCAATCCACGAGCGTAGGCTTCTTTTAACAAATCCCTCTTTCATGTCAGCTTCACTTCAACCGTTATTCCGTCGGAGCAGAGAGGCGCTCGTTCAGACCTTTGAGTTTACCCATCGGGGTTGACTGCCTGGGATCAAAACGTTGGATGCCGTTCCAGCGACCTAAAACACGTCCTTCTTTCTCCAGCAGAACATATTGCGGAACAAAAGTAATCCTAAAAGCCTCTATCGCACGTCGTTGCGGATCGAAGAGCACAGGCAAATCCTTAAACTCAAAGGCTTGTGCGAAGTTCGCAACCTTACCTTGGTCCGCGTCAACAGCGATCACATAAAAAGCTACCTGCTTCTCACTTATTTCACTCCTCAGCGCTTTCCAGAAAGGCTCATCTTGCGAACAACCGGCGCATTCGGTAGAGATGAAAACGCAGAGCAGGTAATTCTCGTTGGTCTTACTTAAATCAACCTCACCACTTTCCAATGCTGGCAACGTCGGTAATTTGACCGATTCCCCTTCGCTGAGTCCGGCAATATCTTCGAGGGAGCTGCGGTGCTGAGCAACAGGCGCATTTTGCTTTCTTGTCCATCTTTGGACAATAAACATTGTGCCACCTGCCGAGATCGCAAAGAGTGCGATCAGCAGACAAAGCTGTACCCATTTTCTACGAATCAGTGGCACCGTTTAGTCGGTGATAACTCGGATCTTCCAGAGATGCGGGCCCTTTAGTGTAATAACAAGTTACATTGCAGGTATCTAACCAGCAAGAGATGGTGCAACCTGCGTAGTAGTAGTCTCCTATTTGGTTCATGCAAAAGCCGGCGCAGCCCGCTTTGGTAGATACTGCGAAAGATAAAAAACCGGCAAATGCCACTCCCATAAAAACGGACAGGATTGATTTCCTAATCATATTTCTCCTCCTTGAAGTATTCATCAATGATTGAAACATCCTAGTCAGCTATATTCGGATCGCTTTCAGGCTCCGGCCCCTCAATGTAGTAGCAGGTGACATAAGTCTGGACTGTTGTCAGAACAAGATCGCAGCCTACGTAGTAATACTTGCCGATCTGTTGAGCACAAGGAGGCAAAGCAACTCGCGTTTGCCGCCGGAGACAGCGATAGAACTACCGCGAAAATCATTCCTGACAAGACGGAGAAGATCGATTTCTTAACCATGTGACTTCCTCCAAGGTGTAGTTGGTGCCAATAACTTCCGGCTCTGAGTGCAATCTCTAATGAAGTACGAGGCGATACAGAAAGCTCACGGAAGTTGATATCTGTCTAACCTTAACCCGTCCCTGTTTCGAAGTAAGTAAAGAGCAGTTGATCCTGCTACTAATCGGTGAAAAGCGGCGTCTTCAATCGTCAGCTTTCGCAAAACTCTTCCCGTGCCGTTGACTACCAGCAATGTTTGAGAGCCCTGCGCAATCGCCTGGTATTTTGGTTTTCCCGAAATTAAAAAGATCAGTCGACCGCGCGTATCCAGTGTCATGTCCAAAACGAGAATCTGGTAATTTGCACGAACGGCCAGAAAGTTGCCCTTCTTTTGCGAACTGACATTCGCTGGAACAATATGAACGTCCGATGGCGGTTCGAACTCGCCGATTAATTTGCCATCACGTCGATAGTGTTGCACCAGCGGCGGGTAGTTAAAACTGAAATAGAAACCACCACTTCGGTCAGCGACCACGTGTCCGTTGTTTAACTCGCCATCCGAAATAGGGTCTCCATAGCTAATGCGGCGTCCGAAGCTTCTGAGGAGATTGCCATTTTGATCGTAAAGATGAAATAACTCGCTACCAGTGCTTGTAAGAACGATCAATTCGCCTGCAGAGTTAACCTCCACCGCCAAGCCAGGACGTCGAGGCGCAAGACTCTTTTCGACTTTGCAACTCTCGTCAAGCTTGACAATTTGTGAGCCCCTCGAGTCGAGTACCCAGATTCTTCCGAATCTATCGACCGATAGATCTGCTGCTGCTACCGGGGTCCGTGGCGAACAAAGAGCTTTCACCTGCTGTTTGGTGCGCTGGCCATGGACCACAAAAAACATTGGAAAGCTGCGAGTCTAGAAGATAAAGATTACCGAACCGGTCGATGGCAAGCTTCTCTGGAAAGGAGTAGGGACCTCTCGTAACAATGGTTTCCGTTGAACGAATCTTACGAACTTCGGGCTGGCTACTGGTCATAACAGCAGCGGCATGCACGATTGCCACGACTGCCAAAATGAATGATGAGACTCTCATCGCAAGCGAGAGTGATTGGTTAACGATCACTAAAAGGTGCTGACGGGAGGTGCTAGCCAACTGCTGTCGAGGTTCGTCGATGCTTGGTAACTGTGGTCACTCATGTGACCGCATTTGGCTTGGGAAGCGCGTGGAAAATCTAATAAAAACGAAAGGGCCAAGTCAATGAAACTGGGAGGGCGGTGACGCAAAGTATCAATGGCTTTGAAGCGGGCCGTCGAAATCAACCATGGTCGCGGGTTGTCGGGTACGCCACTTGTGGGCCACAGGCTCAGTGCAGCCGCAAAGGCTTCGTGTATCGCCTCCTCGGCAAGATCAAAATCACCGAGCAAGCGAATCAGCGTTGCGAGGATCCGTCCCGAATCCACGCGATAAAGGGAGTCGAGTAATTCGCGTATGGGTTCGGTGGAACGTTGGGGCATGACGACGACGTTAGCAAACCAGCTACCACAATCTAACCTCAAAGATATTCTTCGAAGAGAATCACCATTTACTAGGTATCAAGCTCCTCTTTAAGTTCGTCGACCTTTTCTTTAGCAGCGCCGAACCAATAATAGGGAAGCCGCTCACCTGCTGCGATCTCAGGAGATTTTAGTGAGGCTAACAGGTTTGTATGAGCCTCGTTTCGATTTCCCGTTTGATAATGAACAAGACCGATATGATAAAGTGCCTCAAGTCGCTTCTCCTCACGTTTCCTCGGCATCATCCCGGGTTGTTGGTCTATACTTTCGATCACTTTCGTGAAACACGCGATCGCCTCATCAACATACCTCCCCGCGAAGCGAATCATTCCGTGCGTGTGCTCGAGGATATATAAATAATTATCTCTGCTGGCCCCAAATAGAGTCTCTGCCATGGCGAGGTAACTTTCAGCCTTGCGTAAGTCATAGCGCCGATCGCCGCTACTAGTCCAGGCTTCGGCAATCGTATAGGCAAAAGCGTTGTATTCGTATGGCGAATCCGGCTCAAATTTGGTCGCGTTTTCGTGATGCTCCAGCGCCAGGCTGTACTCGTTGAGGCGACGCAATGTTACCGCGAGGAAATTGTGCGCTTTCGACGAAAGCGGATCGAGCTCACAGGCGCGTTCAAGTGCCTGGCGGGCTTCGCGGAATTTATTCTGTCTGTAAAAATTGCGGCCCAAATAACGATGCCCAACCGCGAAGTCTGGAAGACTTTGGGTGATGGCCATGTAATATTTCTCGGCAGTTGGATATTCCTCTTCATCAAAGTAGTGGCGCGCAACCATCAATGACAACCAAATGTCGTAAGGGCTGTTCTCAAGCGCAGCAACATAATAATCAATGTCTTCCCGGGCGATTTGCGGAAAGTACTCCGGTTCCCCGTAATTGCCACAGACTTGCAACTCGTGAATTGGAAACGCTCCGTAGATACCCGTAAGACTTACATCTTCTCGTTTTGATAAGACCATGGGCCTGGTGACCAAATCAGCAAAACGCTTGCTGAGCATGATCTTGCTGAACGTTCCCTTCCGTGAATAAGCTTCAATGCGTTTTGTCAGGTTAATAGAATAGCCTTCAGCATTAAATTTGCGGCGTGCCCCGGTTGCGCTGGGATGTTGTTTTAGGACCACGCGACCGTAGTGGATTCCGATGCCTACATCAAAGAACGAGCGCCCTTGACGGTTGCGATTGAAGCGGCTGAGAAAAACCTTGCGCTTTAATTCAATAGCAACGTCGAGCGCCATGTTGATGTCGCGTTCCGGTCGCTTGGTATAAAGCAGGAGCACAGTTTCGTCGCCGCGCACGGAATACTCACAAAAATGCTGGTCCTCCGCATCAACACCATGCTTTTGCAAGTTGTCGTCAATAACACTTAAGGCCAACGTCTGGAACTCCGAAATAAAGTCATCATAGTCCTCTTCAGAGCTATATTCGGAAATCGTCGCAGAGGCGACGATGTCTCCAAACAGGATCACGGCATCGATTGATTGTTTGAAGCTTGTATCCTGTTCTAGTCGTCTCTTCAGTTCGGTTTGATTTAGTGCGTGATAATCGTCGTAATCGCCGATGTCCACCCAGCGCTCGTCAAAGCGGTAGCCAAAAACCGGAACGTTTTTATGAATGAGATGGGCCAGAAAACTTCCTGTCTCCTGAAAGTGTGGGTTCGTCCTGCGATACTCGCCAAGGAGATTCAACTCCCTTGGAGTAAAGATGTAGCAAAGGGTGCTTGCAAGGCTGGATTCCGGATGTTCGGGTTTTTCGCTGAACGAAATTACTCTACTTGTACTAGTCTGGAATTCTGCGACGCCAAAGCGCCCAGCTAGCCGCTTTGGATCACCGAGATTTGAGAGCGCGACAATTGGTCCACCAGAGCGATGAAAGTGTTCAACGAACTCTGTGATCTTAAACTCAAAAAAATTATCACCAGCAATCACCAGAAGATCGCTGTTTATGTTGCGCTGCTGAACGACAAAGTGGAGATCCCCGAGTGCTCCTAACTTTTCATGAGGGGCGCTAGTGCCGTCGGAATCAACGTGGAGCGCAGGGGTACCCTGGGAAATAGCATGAGTTGCAGGGAAAGTCTCAGCCCATCGTTTGAATGCCGGAAGGTAGACATTATTGGTAATGATGAAAATCTCGTCGATATCCGGTACCTGAAGAACTTGCCTCAGGATCAAATTGATTAGTGGTTGCCCGGCTATCGAAAGAAGTGCTTTAGGAGTTGTGCGGACATGGTGAGGGAGGCGCTTGGCATAGCCAGCGGCCAAGACGACTGCTTTCATGGAGGATCTCCTTTGTCAGTGTTTTGATTTTAAGATTCAGCCCGGTCACCTAGCCTCTTGTGAGAAAATAAGGAACACCGAACCGGCTTCAAGTCTCTTGTGGATAGCCTGCCTTTGAGCGTGCAGATTATATCATCCAAGGCTGCTAGCTCTGGAGTGTAGGTGTCACTCTGTTTGTATTGTCCACAAATGAAAAACGGCCGCCAGTGATGGCAGCCGTAAATTATTGATGCTATTGGTCGGCGCGAGAGAATTCGAACCTCCGACCTCTCGGTCCCAAATCATAGGTTCGGCAAAAAGCTAAGTTTTTGCCTTTTCGAAAGTTGCAGCCACCACGAGTTTACTAGGTTTTTGCGGTTCTTTCCCATTCGCTATCAGCGCTTCACCGCGCTGTGCTGTAAATTCTGTCCACAAATTGGCCACACGTTTTTGGGGTGAACCCCTCGGTTGAGACCGTTTCAATTGGCCCGCTGGTCATTGAGAGTTAAGTCGCTATATTGACTTCATACTAGCAATCACGTCTCGTGCCACTTGTCCCACTTCCGCTACTCTCAGGATCGCAATAATCTGAGGCCGCTGATTTGCTCTTACGCACCGTTGGCCTCCGAGCTTGTTGCTACCACTCGCGCTGTTAAAGCCAGTCGTTAAATTTCTCAGTATCGTGGCGATATACTTTTGAACTTAGGCCCCTGACTCTTCCTTCTCTTAAAAGATCCAATTTCCACTTCATCCGAGCAAGAACTTCATCATAGCTACGTAAAATTAAATTTGGTAAATCAGTTTGTATGTCACGGATAGTTATAGGGTCTATATTTCCTTGCCGTCCAATGATTACAAACATTTTTGGCTTGAAAGCCCTCAAACCGGCATATGATTTTTCGAACGCATTGCGGTTATTTTGGTCATTAAAATACCTGCTATAAGTTCTTAACTGAGCACAGGCTTCCAGGACTGCGGATGAAAAGCGCATTCTGTTTTTTTTAAGAACGACTATTCTCGCGGAAGGGGGTTTCAATTCGAGAAGATCACACAGCTTAGTTTGATCAATGGGCTCCAGCACAAAGTCTGGAATCAGTCGCTCACTTTTACTATTTATCAGAACAACGTGCCCGTGTGCCTGTTTATACTCATCATTGATTATAAAATCTGGATTTCTCTCGAAAAAATTCTGTATGTCCCGCTCTCTCACTTTTGGATTATTTATTAATGATTCAAATTCCTCAACCGCCATGCGTAAGGATATGGTTTCAGAAACACCAAGATATAATATGTTATGAAATTCTTGAGCTGCATCAATATATTTATACTGTCCATCTGGGGTAATTGAAACAAGTCTGATTACGTTATCAATTAATGCCAGCGCTAGGTTCTCATCCAAGACTCTTTCGCTATGTGATTCTTCTTGCGGCAGCGATTCTTCTGCTGGTCCGTCATCCATACGTATAACTTGTGTTGCTCTCGGTCCTTTTGGTCCTTGTTCTACTTTAAACTCAACCTCTTGTCCTTTAACCAGAGTTTTGCCCTCACCTTGAATCTCTTTAAAGTAAACATAAATATCCGGTGAGCCGGGCATTTCTATGAAACCGAATCCCTTTCTGTTATCAAAAAAAATTACTTTTCCACTATGTAGTCCCCACATCAGAACCTCTTTCTCATTGATCTCTTTTGCGTCTAGGAGCCTCTCCCTTATTGGGCCATTTGGAGAGTTCTGTGGGCCAGTGACACACTAACCAAAAAACAGAACTTATCGATAATTCAGTTACCAACAAGACGCCCTGATTTATTTTCGATCGTCGCATTTACCAGCATGCTTGGGTTGCCCAATACGTGCGCCCCGTTCTGCGTAAACTCTTTTATTGTCCGCAATTCTTTTGCATTGACCTTAGCGGGAACCAGTAGGACGTAGATATTAATAAAGCCCTGGGGCACTAATCGTCTCATCGTGTCCTGACTCAAGGCCACTTCCAATTTTTGCTCACCACCGCGAATTGTAAACATCGCGCTCTTATCAATGCGCGGATCTTCTCTGTTGTCGAGCTTATTGTCCTGTGCCCTACAAACGATCAATAACCGATAGTCATCGGCGAGCGGAGCAAGTTCTATTGAGTTAACAATAACGAATGCGTCATGTTCTCCGCTGGTCCCCCACTGTTTTACGCGAGCAGTGACCGTCTCTCCATCCTTAATCTGTACCTTACCTGTTGGCGTCTCATTTCGTCGTTCCTGGGCAAGAAGATTCGACCACGGCTTACCGTGTCTCCTTTTAACTATCACGGCAGAGAAATAAACTAGTGAGAAGAGTATCAAAACTGCCGCGACGCTCTTGAGTAAGCTCGTTGCCCTTGAATGTCCCTCGATGCCGTCCCAATCATATATCTGAATTGAAAGGCCGCCCAAACCGAGCAACAGCAAGATGAGCGCAAATCCATATTCGTCAATCTGGAGCATTGTCCAAGATGCCCCTAATAGGAAAGTGCCGCCGAATGCGGCAAACTTTCGGATGAAACCCCAAACTGTCTTAACTGTAGAAGGCGTCTTTGCTGATGGCTTAGGCTTTTTACGCAGCAAAATCTCAGCCGCTTCTCCCATGACCTTATTAGATCGTTCAACCGCGTCTCGAAGCCCTTGAAGGTCGACCTTGGAAGATGTCCGTTCGGACTTGGGATCAGCTTGCGCCTTCGCCTTGTCAATAGCATTGTCAGGTATTTGCTCGGGAATGCGCTGAGGTTGATTCGGTCTTGCGCCAGCATCCGCACTGCCGGGGAAGGGAAGGTAGCGTTTAGGCTGAGACATTTCGTTGTACCATGCAAGCAGTGCTTCTTTGGATTCGTCTGCGGGTAGCGGAACGTCAATCTTAGAAGGATCGCCTTTGATTCTGCGTAACAAGTCCTGCGCCTTAACGGTTCGATCCAACTGCCTGCGAAAGTCTGCCTCTTCGTGTCGTTTTCTTTCTTCGAGTTTGTCTTTGTAGGTTTCGAATATAGTGTTGCGCCGCTCTTCCGAAGTATCAGGATCGTTATACTTCGCGCGATCCTGTGGATGCATGGACTCAATAATTTCCGCCTCGACCTTTTCCTCCTCTCGCTGTCGCCGCTCTTCGTCAGTCTCGCTACGCCGTTGGCCGGGCACACGCGTTCCTGGGCGTATAGATACCTCGCCTTGATTCGCCTTCTCAAGCGGCTTAACGTCGCCAAATTCCCCCGGTTTAATGTTTGTTGAGATTTGCGACAGTTGAATATCGCCAAAGACTCCTCGAAAATTGTCCGAAGGTTCCTCCTCTGCGGACTGTGATTCCTGTTTGCGAGTCGCCTCAGACTCGGCTGCGCGTTGCCGTTGCAAGTCGGTAATCGAATCTTGCATCTGATCAAAAAACGATGTCGGATTTTCCTGCGTTGCGAGCTCTGTCGATTCCTTTCCTTTCTCTGCTCGGCAGCGCTCGGCGTCTCGTTGTGACCCTTGTCCCACAGCCTCCTCGCGCCGATCCACTCGTTCTCAGCGTGACGCGCATCCAGCGTCCCCGCTGCGAGTTGATCGCGCACAGAGCCATGCACGTGAGGCAAAAGGTCTGCTTTAGTCGGAGTAGGGATATCAGGATCGGTAGAAGGCGCGAAGGGATCAGACACGAAGCAAGGCTACCTACTTTCAGCAGGGTAGAGGATCGATGATCCACAGTGCGCCAGTAGCAGTGCTCGGACATAATCAAACGAAACAGCACAGAGCAGCACTGAGAAACACTAGGCATTATAGAGCAGCAAGGGATGCTGCTCGAAGTTTTCAACGGACTTTGATTGACGGTAAGCTGAATATATACAAACCGCGAAAGCGAGGTGATGCTTTTGATCAAACTTTTGTTTTGGCCTCGCGCTACACTCTCACCTGTCGATTGGTAGCGGCACGATGACACTCGGGCGAGGCTAATGCGCTATCCGGGTTCCTGGTGAGAAGGCTGAAGCAGGTGACGACGATACTATCTGACGTTGTCGGTCTTGGAGGGGGCGGTGAAGCTAACCTTTCAAACTCTCTCGCGATGATGGTCACGATTCGTTCTTCAGTTACTACGCGCTTCGTATCTAACCGTGGGACCACGAAACCTGCAACCTAACAGTGCGCCTGTTACGTTGTGACCACATTTACTAACATTTATCGCGGATCGCAGCCGTTTACAATTGCATCAGTTTACACTTATATACGCCTCTTTCAATTCAAGACCGACACAATTTTCCCACAGCTCTTAAGCTTCGAGAAACATTGGCGTGCCTTACGATCGTTCAAGATTTTCATAGTCCGTCATCTTGGCCAGCGAAGACATTTTTTGCAATGAGTGTTATTAAGCTTGCTTGCGCAGAAGACCGCGCAATGCAAATGAGACCCCATTGCCCTTTCGGATTAGTCCCGCGTGTTTCCTGAACCGATATGCAAGATACTCATACATTAAGCACAACGATGGCAGTAGTGCCCGCGTGTGGATCTTTCGCTATACCCGCGACACACAACGCACATTCAGACTAGGACCCGCACACAAGTTCCTTTCGCCAGCTTGCAAGCAATAGCGGGAGCTTGTCGATATCGCGCTCCAATTCGGCACGACTACGGCCACCAGGATTAAAAGGTGCCGTACCGCTTTTCGTGAATTTCGAGTTGTACCCCAAGGCTAGTATCATTTTTTCTTAGCCACCGCTGATGCCGCCACTGCTTTTGCACGAGGCCTTGCGCTCGCTCTTTTTGCAAAAGGTGCAACTGGACTTTTCAATGAAGCAGATCTCCCCGTACGTACGACAAAATGCTTGGCCGGCTGTTTGTCGATCTGACTCGTACCGATTTTCGTAGCCGTTTTGACTGGTCTCGCAACCGAGCGAGGCTGCCAGATATGTTTCTTAATCAATTCGGTTTCACGATCAAGGATGCTTACCGCCTTAGCTGTGTCGGTTCTCCGAATGGCCTGCAGTAAGGAGCGACTTTCAGCCGCCAGTTGCTGCATTGCTGCAAGCGTAAACGGATTGGATCTGTAAAATACGCGCAATTGATCTGACCACGCAGCGATGGAATAGACTGCCGTTATGAACCCCCCTATTCGTGCTAACTCGCAACGGAGTTGTCGATCGCTCTTAGCAAATTGCGCAGCATTGCTTTCCCATTCAACGCCAGCCGCGTCACTCTGCGTGTTTGAGGTCATCGACTGCGATATTTCTTCGGCAAATCGAAGACGATCGGTTAAACCGAGACCTGCAAGACGCTCGACTACGATTCGCTCCGACGCCGCCCGGAGTTCTAAAGCTTCGGCCGCTTCTTCGGCCGAAAAACGACGAATTAAATATCCCTTCTGAGGTATCGGCTCCACGATCCCATCTCTCGCTAATAGCGCAAGAGCTTCACGCAACACTGACGCTCGCCCTCCTAAATCGAGAGCTTCACCTAAAGCCCGCTCCGACGTAATCTCGCCTGGTTGAAGGTTGCCTACGGTGATTAGATCGAGGATATTTTGCACAATATCGACTCTCGATGCTGTGGCTAAATCTTGGGTTCTTGCTAGGGCTTCTGCCATTGTTGCCACCTCATTTCTTGAAACTTACTCCCAAAACTCTAGAAACAATGAATCGAAGGAAGCTACCCCCGCTCATGGAATCTGGCTGGTATACTAGTATACTAGAGCGGGGCTGTCAAGCTTTTTTATTGCTCTTAATTTCTGGAGTCCCAACGGAAGTTCTTGTGGCTGGTAACTGGGAACTAAATCTTTGGTGGCAGCTTAATTACGCCGTTACGTCGGAGAATCGATCACATTGATCACGGCGCAGAGCGCCGACTGTACTGCGCTTTGAATCCAAGCATGAAGAATTGCTACGTGCTCGCCAGCGAAAAAGACTCGGGGACGGTTGTGAGAATCAAAAAAAACCGGTTCACAAAGCGCGCCCTGATATCGAGCTTGCTCGCCCGGCGCGAAGAATGCCCAGGCACCGCCTCCCGGACTGGCTTCTGTATCCCATGCACAGTGGACGACATCCCTATTAATGTCCTCAATATAGGAGCGAAGCTGAGGGTGAATTCTTTGTACGCTATTTAGAATAAGCTCAGTTCGTCCGTCCTTGTCTAGCGATGCAAATCTCTTTGCGTTTCCCTCCCACATGTAGGCGGCCAAAAACACACCCGGCAGCTTCGAAGCTTGCTCATCTTTTGCCTCCCAGTCTGTCACCTGAGCTTCTGCGCGTTCGGATCCATAATCAGGCAATTCATCGCCCTTTGGTTTGGCGTTGTCCGAAGGATACCAACACTGCTGATTTGCTAAGTCCGTGTAGGAAGCCCCGCCAAATATCCGATCGGGTTGCTGTTCCCAAAACCTCTCTTTGCACCGAATGATTGTTTTCGCGGCGCTTGCATAAGTTAGATTGGTTAGAGCCTCATATTTCGCCGGAGGCAGCGGCGGGTCGAATTCAATCTGTGCCGTGGCGGCAGCAGGCGCTGCGCATATTACGAAGTCGAAATCATCTTTGGAAATCCCACCCTTCGCTTTCCAAGTAACCTCAACCCCAGTATTGAGCTGTCGCAATTTAGTAGCCAGGGCTTCGGTCTTAATCTCGACACTTTGCGTACCCTGCTTCGCCTTTTGAATATGGTTCTTGAAAGCGTCAATCAACTTGTCCATACCGCCGATTATTTCGTACTTATTGGGCCACTTCAGCGGCAGTTCATTCAGAACAAATTGCAGGAAGGACGTTCGTTCGAACCAAATCATGCCGGTGGCGCGACCTAGATATTCGAATGCTGCGTTCCGCAAACGCCCACGCTTAATTAACTCGGGCACTCCCCTCACTAATTGGCCCACCGACGTTTGTTCCAGTAACTGAATGGCTTCTGGTATATTAAAGTCTTGAAAGATGCTCGAGTAATCACGGTAGGTAAGTCTGTTACTTAGATCTTCAACTAATTTATTCGCGACTTGTTGTGGATGACCTATTATTCTTTGGCCGTCGACTCTTGGATCCAACTCGTAAAGTCTCAAGAATTTCTTCCACTCGTCGTTGCGTATCAACAGACTCGAATGATTTCTCAATAGGAGATGCGCGCTACCATTGTTGTTGACAAACGTCCGAGTCCCCAACGCAAATTTGTCCACATAATGTTTCACGCAGCCGTGGCTCTCTGGGACTCTCATGGCGCCTAGTTCCCCGTACAAATCCCCATCGAATCTATGTGTCCAGATTCTGCCGCCCAGCCTTTTTGATGACTCAAGCACAACTACGTGATACCCGCGCATAACAAGTTCATAGGCCGCCGTTAGACCGGCGATCCCGCCACCCACTACGCATACCTTACGCGGTTGTTCCGTCCGCTCGGCGGTCAGTAATCGGTCTGGAAACTTGAATAATGCAAAGACAATTTCTGCGTTCAGTTTGGGTAGAACGCTGTCGAGTGGTTTACCCGCCCTATTCGCCTGTTCGTTAAGTACGTCACTTCGCGCGTCCCAGTATTCCACGGAAAGATTAACGTCTCTATAAGGTGTGTAGGGGTGCATGCTTGCCTCCGTCATAGGTAAGGAGTGAGTTCAGTCTTCTATACGGCTGCCAAAGTTAACAGAGTGCGAGTCAGATTGGCTGGGATAATCTATTACAGGAACCCCTCAATTTACCAGCTTGTATTCGCGAGTAAACATCCTCGATCAATTCAAACTGTGCTGCCACGGTCAAAGGATGGATGGTCAACTTAAAGCGGATTAGACATTCGTAACTTCACCTGTATCGATATTGACTAGGCCCATGTGAGCCCACGAATCTTCCCTGGATGCACGCCAGACACTGTGCCATCCACCATCTCCAGTGACACCTCCCCAATTATTGGACCATTTCGAGGTTTAAAAATCCGGCCCAGTCGTGTTTCTTCGGTCGCTCCGAGGGGGGAACTCCCCCTCAAAAAATGACCGAAAAGGAGCACGCGACAATGAAAAATTACGCCAACCAATCACCCGCCATCCCGAGATGGTCCGCCCTACTTATCGAAGCTGTCACTAAGCCAGGTCTAATCATGAAAGCATATAGTGCGTTCCATCAGTATTCCGTTGGAAATCAAATTCTCGCGCTTGTGCAATGCCAGATGCGCGGCTTACAGCCCGGTCCGATAAACACTTTTCCGAAGTGGAAAGACCTGAAGCTCTGTCCTGTGCTGCAAATTCTGTCCACAAATTGGCCACAACTTTTTACCTAGCTCATTAACAATTCACGTCGACTGATTGCCAGGCCCACTCTAGCACCCGAAGGGTGAAAAAGTGTTTTTTAGGAATGTTAGGAGCCAAAGCCATGCTGTGACGCACTTATCACTACTGTTGTTCATTAGCTTTCTGCCGGATCGCATTCTTAATGATATCGGGTACGTTCTTTCCCTCAAAATCTTCAGTGGATAAGGAAGCGTTGGAGTCGGTTATCAAAAGCGCCACGTCCATCTGAATCTCGTCAGGAATGGAGCCGCTGTTGAGAATCCGTCTTGCAATGTCTTGGCAGCCGTATTGGTCTTGTTCAAACGCTAACTGCCAAATCATTGTAAAGCAACGAATCTTTACGCTGAGCCTTTCACTAAGGTAGAAAATCTCTTGCAAAAGCTCGCCAAAGTTTGTTGTGGCAGAAAAGGGCCAACCCACCGTAGGAAGCTCGTCAATTCTTTGCACAAACACATCAATGAACTCGTCGAGAGAGTCTCCCGCGACTTCGATGTAGGTTTGTATATTTTCCCTAGTTGATAACGTTGTGAGGACGGGTTCCAGATAACCATAATAGGTGTTTGGCATATGTTCTCGTTGTATGCCGAACCTGTGAAAGTTGGCCCAATCGATGCTTCCATCTGGCTTAGTAAATTCAGTTATCGAACCTAATGCTCCCGTCGATTCATCCACAACAAGAAGAGCCTTGATCTTCGAATATAACCGTTCAAACTCTTCTAAACTCTCGTGGCGTAGAGAGGGATCCTCTTGAGTCGCCTTCTCAATAAGAGACCGAAACTGAGTTTTGTGAGTGGTAACAGGCAGCTTACCAGTCAGCACAAAGTCTAAGACCTTGCCTAAAGAGAAGATTTCGCTTTTCTCTGTCGCGTCTTTGAGTTTGTCGAATTGTTCGGGCGCAACATAGTACGTTTGGCCATACTTCGCCACTGCCGAATGGGTGAAAGCGGAATCAGCATCGAGGTTCTTGGCTAGTCCGAAATCCGACACTTTGATAGTGGGTTCGCTCTTATTGTCATAAACAAGAAGAATGTTCCTCGGAGAGATATCGCGGTGCAGAACCCCTTTAGAACGCGCGAATTGGATGGCGCTCAATATTTGATCGAACAACCTGAGTCGTTGTTCTAGGTCAAGTTTGTTATTGTTTCGGCTGATGTACTCGTACAGATTCATGGTTGCGGCTTCCATGACATAAAGGTGAGTGTCAGCGTCAAACTCATAATCCAACAACGTAATAATGTTGTCGTTATCAGCTAGAAGTTGAAGGAGTTCAACTTCCCGTTCAAATCTATGAACATATTCTTCATTGTTACTGAGTGAGTCTTTCAGAACCTTAACTGCCACCTCCTCGCCGGTTTCACGATTCTTGTACAGCTGTACGTTCGAGAAATATCCTTCTCCTATCAACTTGATGTGTTCATACTTATCGAGAAGTGCCATTGAAACCTCTTAGCCGGCGATCTAGAGTATAGTTGGACCAGGTCGAATCGGCGTGTACGTTGCTACGCGTTGTGGTATAGCCGATTGTAGGTCCTTCGTTAATTTCGTCCCCGGTTGGCTCTAACGAGGCTTGGTCCGAAATCAAAAAGCGGCGATCGCGCCTAACTCATAAATGCTTTGGTGATTCTTTTGCTATCGATTCTATGTCTTGCCCGCAAATTTCCATTGCGAGTGCTTTGGCTGACTTTGAATATCTTCCTAGGTCTCGGTAATTCAGATCCCAAGTTTGTGTAGTATTCAGATTCATGCCGATCTACTCAGACTATCGAGGCGTACTTCGGCGAGTTCAATATTCGCGGTGCAGGTTACTGCGAATTCAACTACTTCTGCGACTTCGTCAGCCGTAAGGGCACCGGGTCGCATTCCTGGCGTCTTCTGGTTGAAGTGAGTGTCCACCCGTCCGGGGGAGATCAGCGTCACCCTAATGCCTAGCGGTCTCAACTCCAGTTGAAGAGCGCGAGAGGCTCCGAGCAATGCCGCTTTCGTTCCACAGTACGCCACAGCTCCCATGAATCCGACGCGGTCTGCATCAGAACCGATATTGACGATCGTTCCGCCGCCGTTGGAGGCCATGAGAGGAGCGGCTAATTGACATATGCGCAACAAGGCAAGCACATTGACTTCGAACATTTCAGCCAGCACTTCGGGCGTCGTTTCCACCAACGGGGCAAACGACCCAAAGCCGGCACTATTTACTATGGCGCGTATTTGGCCAAGAGCAGCCGCTTTTCTAATGATCTCTTGTTCGACTTGGTCGAAGCGAATATCACCGACGACCGTGTCAATCGGGGCTCTTGTTATGGCGCGGCATCTTTCCGATACACGATCGATCTTGGCTGGTGTCTTGCCTGCAAGAAGGATCGCCCAGTCGCCACGTCGGGCAAAGCGCAGCGCGGTTGCTTCGCCGATGCCGGAAGATCCGCCAGTGACTACTACAGTTTGCATACTGCTCTTCTCATTATGTAACGATGGGAATCGGAACTCTTGCGTTCAGAGCATGAATGAGCTTGACATTAAGAGGTCTTACGTCGCTTTGACACGCTTTCACAAGATCAACATAACATTCTAGGTGCTTTTCGATAGCCGACTCTATTGCAACCACTATATTGTCAAATGCCGAACTACCGCGTTCCCGATTTGAGATGACGTTTCCCCAAGAGTTGCTTCGCAGTTGGGTAATTAATGGATCTGTGTAGGCAAATTTAAGGGCTACGGGAAAACGAAAGATCAGGCCTGTGCATGCTAATGTTTCCAAGTGCATGCTCCAAGATTGCTCCGGTACTAGCCCAGCATCTTCCGCCAGTCTTATCAGTGCAGAGTCGCCCAGCACGTATACCTGACCGGTTCTACGAAGCTTATTTCCGATTGCTTCGGCGAATGCTTCCAAGATGAATACTGGACCTAGGAGTTTCCTTAATTGCTTCTGAATAGCAGGTTCTAAGGGATCGTAGACTTGTTGAATTGAAGTAGTGGAAAGAATTGAGAATCGGTCAAGCGGAACGCCGTGCAATTGCTGTGACGCCACATACGCAATGCGCTCATGAGGGTTTAAGGATTCTAGCTTCATTTGCTTGTCTCAGAAGTTCTCCTACGCATTCAGTCCAAGTGGACTCTTTTGTTGGCCGACATACCAAAGATAAAGCGAGATCTTGATGTGTCGTATGAACCTCAACAAGACTGTGGGCTGAAAGGGTGGCCCCAGTCTCAACGGTGTCAAAACCAAGATCAGCAACTGCGGGAATGAGGCCTTCCGTGCTTCCGGACACATTGAACAGTTGTTTCACCGGAATGCCCAAATCTTTGAGGTACGCTCGTAAAAGATTGGGAAACGGTGTGACCATCGACTGTGCCAACGCTGGCGGCCAGACAACCCCAGGAGCGCCGAACACAGAAAGCCGAACAGTTAGCCACGATACTGAGCCTAAAATCCGAATTGAGTTTGGGGCGGACGCCAAATGTTCAAGCAACCACTCATCCGGCACAATAGCAGCTTCAATGGCTGCTTGACTCACTAAGGCGACCGTATCTCTGGCCTTCGTAATCAAGGCGTTGAAGGAGCATGACCCTACGTTGAACGAAGCCTTCCCGTTGAGACCGATAACGGGCGATGAGTTCACACGACGGAGAAAAGTTTGTGTGTGAGGAAGGTAACGATTTCCAGGAAGTCCGAGTCGAACAGACATGTTCTTAATCACTAGCTAGAAACTCAGCAACTTCGCCTTCGTGAGAAATACTGAGACGGTTCGGCCCTTGGCTTGAGTCGGCATGGCCGACTATGCGCGCCCCGACGGCAAAGCTCTTCGCGATGGCTAAGATTCCCGCAGCGACTGATTCTTCACACACAATTTCAAGGCGATGTCCCATGTTAAAGGTAGTACACATTTCGGAAAAGGATAGAGAACCCTCTGACCGAATTAGCGATAAAATCTGAGGCGTGGGAAAGAGATTATCCTTGATATAATGAATTCCCTTGCCAAATCGCAAGCATTTTGAAAGCCCCCCTCCAGAATTATGGAAGATCGCTGAAATCCCCGAACGCATTTCGCTTAATACGCAGCGAAGGATTGGTGCATAACTGCGAGTTGGGCTTAACAATGCTTCGCCGATCGTCATGGTGGTTGTCAGGTTGTCTCCCAATTCGAAACGACCCTGATAAGCTAGATCAGCAATCTCGCCCGCAAAGGTCTCCGGTGCCTCTTTCTTGTAGCGTCCCGAAAGCAGAACGTGTCGGGCAGTTGTAAAGCCGTTAGTACCTATGCCGGAATTCTCTGCATTTTCGTAATTAGCCTGCCCGAAAGAAGCGAACCCGACGATCACATGTCCAGATTGAACCTTTGCGCAGTCGATGACATCTTTCCGGGCGAGCCGCGCCGAAAGGGTTGAATCGACCACCACGGTCCGAACCAAGTCGCCAATGTCGGCCGTCTCGCCTCCACATGAAACGATATTGATTCCAAGAGTTGCTAGCTTGCTAATGTACTCCTCATACCCCGCGATGATTTCCCTAATAATTTCACCTGAAACGAGCTTCGCGTTGCGACCAATTGTATTGGACAATACAAAATCACCAACAGCGCCCACACAAATGAGGTCATCCAAATTCATTACGAGGGAGTCCTGAGCAATTCCGCGGAAGACTCTAGGATCTCGGTATTGCAAATAATGAAGGTATGCAACAGCCGATTTTGTTCCAGCACCGTCGGCATGCAACGCGAAGCAGTAAAGTGGATCGTTCCCAAGAACGTCCGGAATTATCTTGCAGAAGGCTCCCGGATAGAGGCCTTGGTCGACACCTCTGAGAGCCTCATGAACGTCCGGCTTGCGGGTCGACACTCCGCGCGCTTCATATTGGAGCATAACCAAAACCTTTATCACCTCGGAGACTTGTTGATTGGTGCGAATCGGTTTGGAGGTCCAAGTTAAACCAAGTCGCTAACGGGAGCTTTTTTATCACAGATTCCTCAGTCAAGGCCAAGGTCTTTTCACACGCAAAACCGATTGTATTCGATTTGCTCCAGTCGTTCCGAAACTACCTGAGATTTGGCGGGTCTGTCCCCGCCAGACCAAACTGATCTGCCGAAAGACTCAATACCGATCTCACTCACTCTACCGACTATTCTCTCCTTCCCGTAACGGGAGGAGCTAACTCGCGGCGGCTTGGCAAGTCTCAAAAAGGAATGTTGGGATATCCTGTATCTCCAGCGGGATGGGACAGACACCAGCCTCCGTGACTCGTTTGCTATTTCTTGCAAAGGCATCAGGCGTCAGAATCCAATATCCAATGTAGTCCTCGTCGCGATTAATTTGGTCGCGCGCCCGCGTCAGGGTGACCAACATTGAATCATCATCCCCTGATAGACCCACAAATAGGCCGAGTTTCGAACAGAGAACATTTTCGACGCGGGCGGACCAGCCTGTATCAACGTGAGCACCACGTCTTATATGGGACTTACGACTCAATACGAGCGACGTTGAATCGAATTGTCGCGAATCAAAATTCTGCGGTAGGTTACCGTGAACGTAGTTAAGTTCAGCGTCGGACCGCGTGGAAAGTTGGTCCGGACGCACTCGTCGACAGACGGTTAGACCGAGCATCCTTATATACTGCTCCAACAGATCGTCGTAGTTGAACGTTATGACTGAATTGATGCGTCCTCTGTGCGCTCCCGTCATCAAAGCTGCAATCGCCAACAGAAGGGGTGATCGCGAAAGCTGATCCGAAAGATTTGGCAAAGCGTCTCGATATAGAGCTTTGTGAACGCACTGATAAAACGGTATACCGCCATCATCTATGTCATCTAACAAGAGGTCCAAGTCTCTGACCGATCTTTGGCTCAGTTCATTGAGAAACTCCGGGTCGTCATCCTTGTCCAAAATTCTTGCGATAAGTTCCTTCCACCCCGGCAGTCCAAAACCGCTTGAAGCCCCAGCTCCCAGAAAAAGGCAAAAAGAGCCACTCTTCAACAATTGCCCGAGCTTTGGGATAGCAAGCTTAGGGGTCCGAGCGTAATCCCGACACGAGAAGACCGTGCTCATTCCTCACCCTCAATGACTCTCGACAGAAGAATTGGCACGTTCGGGGTGGTGGAAACTACGCCCCTAATTCGCTCAACCTCCTCTAGAAGCTGAAACACTCGCGTTACCTGGCGCAGGCCGGGCCCAACTGAAAATTTGAAATTGCCGTGACTATCCGTAATTGCTCCTGACTTCCTAACGCCTCCACGAACGAGGGCAAACCCCAATAGGATTGGTGTCACTTGAAGGCGATCTGTCTTTTGCCGCTTTAGAACCGGTGCAATGAGGTTCGAGTAAATTTTAGATGCTCCCAAGTTGGACCCCGTCAACCGTACCTGTTCGATGTCTCTATTCCGTTCAAGAGAGTCACTGTAGGCCAGGTGGCAACGTGTAACAACGATTTCAGTATTTCTTTGAGTAGGATCTTCTGCTGCCATCCTACCCTTTTCCCCTAACCGGATAACCATGTTGGTTATGTTGAGCTTTTCGTATAGTGTTCCCGTGCCTGCCAACGCACCGTCTATTTGCATAAAGATGCGCGATGCCAACCCATGGAACGGGACGGCGATTACGATGTGTTCACCCCTTTGCACTAACAAGAGATCATAAAGAGAGTGATCTTTTCCTCGAATCGTCTTTGTTCGAGGAATTGTAATCTGCCTACCTGTAGAGTTTGTTTTATTTCGGAGCGAGCGGTGATACGGAAATGCTGAAGCAATAAATCCATGGTGGATAACTGTTGATAATCCATTCGATTCATCAATGGCTTCAGTGGTCCAACCTTCATTGATGAGACGTTTTAAAACGGAAGGAGTGCGTTCAGCACTGTCGGAGTCCATTTTCAACAGCTCTGCTATGTACGGCTGGTTTACAAAATCGGTCTCGATCATCACTCGACCTCCTGACTTGAGATAACCATCATGTTCCAGGCGGTCAGCCATTGAAAATCGACCGCCCATGGTTCTCCAGATAGTTGCCGAACAAATGCTGCTAAAGAGTACCGAATAGGACTAATCAGAATTCCGCTTTGATCCTCTCCTCCGTTCTGATCCTCACCATAGACATAGATGCTTGAAGAATAATCATCAGCGATGGTTGATCCTTCTGCGAACGGATCCGAATCCAATCGATCGATATTGCTTGCGATTATAGGTGATGCAAAGTGCTTTCGAACTTGATCAATTAGGTAGTACGCGGGCTTAAATAACGCGAAAGTTTGATCGCGACGTGGATTGGTAAGAAGCGACTTGAGTTCTTCAAACAACGGCGAGCCTCTACCGGCTATTTCAAGTGAGGCAAGTCCTTCCTCGAGAATGTCCGCAGCTCCTTCGAAAGCATCTTCTGGTAGAGCGCCTGTGCCGCATGCGATGGTTGCCAGCGAGCGTACAAGGTATTCCTGCGGCTTGGCAATCGGACCAGCAACGGTTATCCACGAAGCCCACAAAGACATTACATAAAGTTTCGGTTGTCGCGCGTATGCGAAATAGTAGTCGTGGAAGTGCACGAAGAGTTCTGCGGCCAACCGTTTATGTCGAAGAAAATATGTAAGTAAATCGTTGCGTTCGATGTCACGTTCATCGTGGGCTCGCGGCTCTTCAACAGGAACCTCTCTCTCTATTGAGCAACAGAAATATAGGATCGCATTTCGGATGCCCTGTTTGAGAGATCTCGGCGTTGGAGAATTACGCGTCTTATGCCACTCCGAAAACTCTTCATAAATTGAGTCCCAATGAATGTCTCCATCGTCCCCAAACCATGAGATCCCAAACAAAGACTGAAAGATGTGGCGTACCCGAGAATGCATGATCTCGTGGGACAGTGTCATCAGTGTCCATGCTGGAAGGCATTCTGCAGTCAACGACTCAGATGCGGCTGTGACGGAAAATTTGGCTTCTTTGAATCCGTGTCTGAGGCTGTAGTGTGTAAGCAGAGGTGTATCATCTTTCGATTCAAAGGTGCCTCCAGTGTCGAATTCCTCTTCGACACCGTCGGGAAGCGCAAACGAGTAGCCACTGCCGGATTCATATAGAGAAATTTTGCCTGGGACAATTGCGTTCTTATTCGAATATAGCTTCGTAATTACGCCTGCCGCATTCCGTATTCGAAATGCTTTCTCAAGATAGCGTGTGAATTTCGTAAGCGCGCGTATTGCACCGCCCACTCCAAGAAGCGAATGGTGCGGAAAGGGAGATCGGTCATTGAGGATTGGCATTGCGCCAGTGGTTCCCTGCGTAACAGCGTATGACAAGGACGCACTGAGTTCTACTAGTGCTGAAATGATGGCGTTTCGTTGTCGAAGCGTTTCAATGGTTTGTCTTCCCGCGGCTAAATTTCGGAGTAATTCGACTAGCCTCTCCAAAAGAACAACCGTTCGTTTCAGAGTTTGACGCTCTTCGGGTAAATAAACACCATAATGTGCCCAAAGCGTCGTAACGCTCGCCAGAATCTGCTCAATATAAACATCGATAGCAGCATCGCCGGTCCGGACGAAATTCGTTTCAAGGACGTCAATTGATGCTGATGAATCGTCAAACAATTGAGCATCCTTTCGAGAGAACTCACCAGCGCTCAGCGTCCACAACTCAGTTTGTGGACACTCCATTTTCTCTTTTAGTTCTAATACTTTCTGGACAGGTAGATTTACCGCTACGAGAGACGCGAGGCCCTCGGTAAAAAAGATCAGGTGACGCTGTTCCTCCGTCAGTAGCGGCCTTATTTTCGCAAGCGATTGATAGGGCTTTCGTGAGAAAAAGAAGGCGAGCGAATCGGGCTGATATGGCGGTTTTCGGGGATCTTCTTCCGGCGCGAGATACGCAGGCAGAATTGGACTGTATCGAAGGTCTTTTGACAGTTTAAGAACAGCTTGAATCAAAGGCAGCGGACTGCCCGATTCGATTCTTACCTTAAAGTGATCGGATGTTTCTTCAAGAACGGTGAGATAATTCGTGAAGTCAGCCATGTGGAAGGCAATCAGATGTTAGTCCTCCCAGTGCAATTTACCGTCCTCATCTCGTATTAGTTCGAGATCAAACTGAAGAGGGGGTAGTTGCTGGAGACCGGATCTGCGTTGTTCTTGGTTATCCTCGCGTGCGTCTCGATGCGTAGAGGAATAGTTATGACGCTCGCCATGCTTGTGATCGGGCACTTCTGGAACTCCACTATGCTCGAAGGCCTCGGTGCAAATAATATTCAACATGTCTTCGAGCGGGATCATTTTCGGTACCCTAAAACCTGCCAGTTTCGCAAGGCATTGCCATCTCGTGTTGTCGGAAGGATGCGAGGGTGCAAATGCTGTCAGCTTTTCAATAAACAGTCAACTTAACAGAGCCGCTTGCGCTGTTTTATTTACTCCTGAAAACAATCTGGACCTTGTGCGAATTAACTATGCTACCAAATCCCTCTGCAATCCCAAAACGGTCACGAACCACGTCCCTCGTAACGTTTGTTCTTTACCTTCGCAAATGATCATTTCTCAATGCTGCTTCACCAGTTATACGTCATACATTTCGGGCCGTTCCGTGTCCGAGCCAGTCGCCGTTTGGCGGGCTTTGGATTTTAGGCCCATAATGATTAGAACCGAATATTTGCTAAGCATTCTTCATTGTTTTTTTCTGATTATCAAACAGATTAACCCGTCAAGGCGAAATCAGATGACCGAAAGAAGTCCCCATCCCGATAGGTTGCCCAACTGCGAAAACGCAGAAATCCCCCAGGACAAGCTAGAGCGTTATTGCCTAAACCCAGACCACGTATCTACGCCCTATGGACGCAGCAGCGGAAGAGACAAAGCCCGGGTGTTCAAAGCTGCACTAGGATTTGACCAGAGCACATGGGAGGTGTTGCGGGATCGCATTCTTAGCGAGTTACCTTATCATGAGGCTAGTCTCGGTGCTGCGGACGAATTCGGGCAAAGATATACCGTTACGTTGCCGATCACGGGAGTAAATGGAAACACAGCTAATGTTTTAGTAGCATGGATTGTGAGACTTGGAACCGACTACCCCTCTCTAGTGTCAACATACGTTACTTAGGAGGCTATGCTGAATGCCAATAAGAACAAAAAAGAAAGCCTCTGAGGGTGATACCGTTGAGCTGCAAGAGAACCTACCAGCCACCGAGTTCAAGAAAGGGCAACGGGGGACCGTTATCTCTGCGTTTATTGAACCTAGAGAGGCCTATGATTTAGAGATGGTGGATGAGTTTGGCAACATTCTAGGCTTTGCTTATTCAGTAAGACCGGAACAGTTTACTAATCAATCGCTCGACGCTTTCATTCGAGCAATGGAATCTGTTGAGAAGGACGATTTGGCAAATGCCGAGAAGGAGCTCAAGTTGGCAGTTGATCTGAGGCCGGACAGCATTGGCTTCTTCGTCAACTCGATCGTAGCGAGTTTCGGAGATGAAAACTTTAAGCGGGGGGAGAATCGACTCAGTTTTATGATCCCGTTGCTTCGCCTAGCCCTTCGTGTAAGGCCTGACTATGAAATAGCTCGCACGAATCTGGCCATTGCATTTCTAAAATTTGGAGTTTACAAGGGCAATGAGGGAGAACGCGAAGATGCATTTGAGCTGTTCCACTCAGCCCTTTCTATTAAGACAGATCAGCGAACCGAAAACATAATCAAAGACAATCTGTCCCTAGTCTTAACATCTTTCGGAGAGGACCTATTCAAAGCAGGAAAGTTTGACGAAGGGCTAAACTCATTTCGTTCGGCGCTTTTAGTTGTTCAAAACGAAACTACCCGTCGTAATCTTGGGCTTGCATATGGCATTCACGCTGCCTTTTTGATGGAGTCGAGACATTTCGAGGTGGCAATGCAACAATTTGAACGAGCCGAAGATGTAGGCGTTGTTATTCCCGACTTTATTACATGTTATGGCGTTTGCTTGGCGATGGTAGGGCAACTAACCTTAGCGCAGCAGATGTTTGAAAGAGTGTTAGAAATTGAGCCATCAAATCAAGAAGCACGTCACAACTTGAACTTTTTGGAGACGTCAACTGCTTCGCGACAGGATCTGGATAAATGGCTCTTTGCCACAGGACAGTCTGCTATTGAACAGTCGTGTTTTGGGCACGGAACTTATGAAACGCCGGTTTGGCAACACGATGCTGTTGCTGATCAAGAGATATTTGCTTTTACTTGATCTGTAGTATCCGCTGCTCAAATAGAATGTGCCGATATAACACCGTCTTACCCTGTCACCTTTTCGTGTCTACGCTTACTTTTAGCCCGATTTCAAATCCTTATCGAGTCTACGTATAAATGCGACAAAATCGATGCCGATTACCTGACACACCTCACGTAGTTCCAAGATGTCCAACCTCCGCTCTCCGCTTTCGTACTTGGAGATGAATGTTTGATCTGTGCCGAGACGCGATGCAAGTTTACTCTGTGTTAAGCCAGCTTCAACTCGTGCGCCGCGCAATAAAACGAGCAACTTCTTTTGCTGATTGAGGCGGATGTTCTTTTTCACCGCGCATTTTATATGAAGATCTTGATCGATATGCGAAAATCGCATATCATCGGGAGCCATAAACATTGGAAGCTGGCTATCGGCGTTGCTCAACAACGCTCGGCTATCGCAATTCAGCGTCTAAGGCGCGGACAAAGTCTTTGAAGTCTATGCTGAGAGCACGGCACACATCTCGCAATTCCAAGATGTCTAAACGCCGCTCGCCGGTTTCGTATTTGGAGACGAAGGTTTGATCTCGATGTAAACGTGAGGCAAGTTCCACCTGAGTTAGACCTGCTTTAGTCCTCGTTTCGCGTAAGAGGGCGAGGAGTCTCTTTCGCTGGGCCAGGTAGGTAGTTTTCTTCACGGAAGCATTTATACGGCTACGTCTAGCGATATGCGAAAACCGCATATCGCTATAGCTGAAAGGACGCTATGTCAATATTCTCTCACCGGAAAAGAGTATTCCTGAATCCGATTTCGACGGGTCACACGTCCTACATTTTCACCGAGGTCGAATCAAGCCGAGGTGGAGAGTATAAGTGGGG